>Ga0182024_10000827_pt1 | contig 80894 bp, 75 predicted proteins | sample P32metaG_FD_120480 | JGI IMG/M metagenome (GOLD analysis project Ga0182024, IMG submission 120480) | Permafrost microbial communities from Stordalen Mire, Sweden - P3-2 metaG (Illumina Assembly) | ecosystem: Environmental > Terrestrial > Soil > Wetlands > Permafrost | place: Sweden: Stordalen...
CGCGGCCGCGACGACCATGAATGCACCGGCGGCATAGGCTAGGGCGGTGCGAGCGGGAAAGTGCCCGGGCACCGGCTGCCCCGGGTCGAAGTCCCCAAAGGCCAGGCAGGCGATGCCCAGCGCCATCACGCCCAAGCCGTAGACCCGCCAGCCGAAGGCCATTGTCGTTTTTTCCGCCGTCATGACTGTTCCAGCTTTAGCCGAATCTCTTTTTTTCGGCACCGGTGATCCTGCAAAGCTCTTTTTGCTGGTGGAAATTATTATAGAAGAGATCGGGTGAATTACGGTATCCCCGATTCCTGTGGTCGGGGCAAGTGACGTCACCGCACGGTTACGTCACTTCCAGGTCACCTCACAGCCCCTGAAGGGAGAGTAGGACGTCGCCCATTAAATCAGACCCCAGTCGAGAGATTGGGGCTTTTTTGCATTTGAGCGTGCTGCTTAATCGAAAGGGGATACTGTCGCCGGTTTTCAGTCCCCGGTTTCCTCCCGATTTCCCCGGTTTCCCCCGAAGCGGGGGGCACGTCATCCCGTTTTCCCTATCTAGAGGTGCTTCGGAAGCGTGAACTGAAAAGTTACCCCTGGCCCCTCGTTCCTGGTTGCGCACAACCGACCGCCGTGCTCTTGCACGATGGATTGGCTGATCGAGAGCCCCATACCCATACCCTCGCGCTTGGTGGTGTGAAATGCATCAAAGATTTTCTCCATGTTCTGCGGGTCAATTCCGATGCCTGAATCCTGCACGGTGACACGCACCTGATCGTCCTCAACTTCCTGCGTTCTGATTATCAGCTCTCGTGGCCGATCTTCAGTGGAACTCATGGCTTCAATCCCGTTCATGATGAGGTTAAGCATTACCTGCTGCAGTTGGACGCGATCACCCAACACAGACGAAAGTTGAGGTGCTAGTTCTGTCCGCAGGGCGACCCGTTTTGTCCGGACTTCACCCTGGGTGAGAGCAAGGATCTCCTCAATTGCCTCATTCATATCCAGGCGCCGCTTCTCAATGCCAGTCTTTCTGAAGAGAGCGCGAGTTTGTGCAATCACCTCGCCCGCCAGCTTGCCATCCCGGACGACGCGCCCGAGTGCCTCGCGCGCTTTCTCGATATTGGGCGTACTGCCCGCGAGCCAACGCAGGCAGGCATCGGCGTTGGTGAGCACCGCTGTAAGCGGCTGGCTGACCTCGTGGGCGATGGAGGCTGCGAATTCGCCCATGGTCACCACCCGAGTGATATGCGCCAAATCTGCGTTCGCCTTACGTAGTGCTTCTTCAGCTCGCTTACGGTCCTCGATGTCCGTCATTGTTCCATACCATTTGACGATGTTTTCTCGCTCGTCGCGCAGCGGCAGTCCGCGGATCAAGAACCAGCGATATTCTCCATCGGCTGCTCGTCGCACGCGCGCTTCATTTTCAAACGTCTCCCCGGCAGCCACGGCTGAGCGCCACTTGTCGAGATGCTCGTGAATGTCTTCCGGGTGAAACGGCGTCGGCGGACCCGCGACCTTCGTGAGTTCCAGCGAGAGGCCCGTATATTCCACCCAACGTCGATTGACAAAATCATAGGACCCATCCGGCAGACTGGTCCAGGCCAGCGCTGGAATGGTTTCGATCAGAACCCGCAGCCGGTTTTCCGACCTCTTGAGTTCCTCAAACACCTTCTCCAACTGCCGGTGAAGAAGTTCGCTTTCCTCCAGCGCGGTGGTCTGAGCGGAGAAACGCCGATCTACCAACGAGGTGATAGAAACGAGGCCGAGGACCAGCAAGGTTACGGAACTGATCCCCGCGATGCCGAGGGGCGAGACTTGCACAGCATGAGACAGGTCTGGCGCCACCATCGAGGGAGAGAAACTCGCGGCAACCATGCCAGTGTAATGCATGACAGCGATGCCGGCTCCCATCACCAGGGCGCTTGCACATTTCCTCGGCCAAGTCGCTTTGGCGTCTTCCCGAAGATGAAACGAGAGCCATAATGCCGCAAGCGACATCACAATCGCGATAACGATAGACAGAGCCACGAGCAGCGAGTCATAGCGACACATTGCGTGCAATCGCATGGCCGCCATTCCGATGTAGTGCATCGCCGCAATGCCGCTTCCCATGATGGCGCTGCCAGCTAGTGCGTTGCCCCAGTCCATTCTGCGGCGGCTCACAACGAAGAGGGCGACACCGGATGCGAGAATGGCAGTGAACAGCGACGCCAGCACGGTGGGCCAGTCGTAGAACACCGGTACGGGCAACAGGAAAGCCAGCATCCCGATGTAATGCATGGACCAAATGCCGAGTCCCATCGCAGCGGCTCCGCCTGCCAGCCAGACCAGACGCACTGGTCCGCGCGAGGCCGTTGTCCGCCCGGCAAGGTCGAGGGCGACGTAAGCCGCACACACTGCCATTAGTACCGAAAGGGTAACCAGGCGATAGTCGTAGAAACCAGTCATTGGGTCCACTAACGCTCTCGATGCAATTCTAGAACGCCCCAAGGCGAGCCGTGCACAGGCGCCCGATGCGTACAAGACACACTTTCGTTCGAATAGTGCCCATCATACTTCAGCTGAAGCGGGTTACTGGATTGACGGACGGCCTCGTTTCCATACTCGCAACCTTCGGCCGGCTTCGATCTCCAGGCGCTCGACGAATGGGGCGGGCCTAACGGCTCGCCTACCGGCGTTGCTCGCCGGATTGGGGTCGTTTCGCCGTCCGGTTGATCGGCGAGTGCGTTGCGCCCTCCTTCGAAGTCCCAGGCGCCAAGGCGCGCTTCGGTGATCCGTTCGTGCCATGCAGGGTCCAGTACGGGTCGTCCGTCGCGGCGTTTTCCAAGCAAGATTTCCGACTGCTGCTAGCGACAAACGCCCTTAAGGGAACTCGTGTTTCGTGAGCGATTGCGCTACGCCATTCTAAATAGCTCGGCCTCTTTCATCGTGGGTTTAGCGCGGGTTCCGCCTCCAATCTGGGAGTTTCGCAGTTCCTTGGCGGACTTCAGTGACGTGACGGACCAGTCACGTCACAGCCTCGGGTGCAGCACCGTTCGAAGTACCACTCCCGAACCGCCAGATAAGTGGTGTTATCGGCCTGTCCCAAAAGGGACTCTGTGGTAATTTCCGAAAAGCGGGCTAATTGCTAACTTCCCGCTTGGCCCGTCAGACCTCAGCAACTCGCAGGTAGGCAAGGGGCGGCTTGCATATTTCTTGAATTTCGACGAGTTAGAGGGAAACCGTGACTCGCATAAACGTGGCCGGTATCAGGGTACCGCCATTCTTTCTCTTGTTCTGGCTGTTAGCAAGTTCCACCAATTGCCGATGCAATTCGTCGGTCTTGCCATTCTTCGCCGCCGCGTCGTAGGCGTTCATCGTAGGACCGTAGAAATCGCGGAACAGCTCCATGAACCGCTCCGGGCTGTGGTCCGGCGACATGAAATAGAACGTGTCCTTGATAGTCGCGATTCTCTCCGCGGGTATGCCAGCCTGGGCGAACCGCTCCAGGATGGTGCTCTCCACTCCCCACGTCATCGGGCTGACAAAGCCTTCCGGAGGCGGAGGCGTGAATGCCGAGCTGATCCGCAGGACCTGCGACACAAACGTCGGATCGCCTGGAATCCAGTTGCCCATAGCGATCCGGCCACCCGGCTTCGTCACCCGCACCATCTCTTTGGCGACATCGAAAGGCTTGGGTGCAAACATCGCCCCGAACATCGAAAGCACCAAGTCGAAGGAATCATCCGCTACCCCCTCTAAATGGCATGCGTCTCCTTCGTAGAACCGCAAACGCGTTAGGCCGCCTTCACTGGCCCTCCTGTTCCCAGCTTCCACAAGATTCCTCGCAATATCGATTCCCGTAACATCGGCCCCTGCACGGGCCATCGGAAGCGCTGTCGTGCCGTCTCCGCAGCCTAGATCGAGCACCCGCATCTCCGGCGTCACTCGCAGCGAGTCCGCCACCGCCGCTCCCGACTCCCGCATGAATGCCGCGAGCCGCGTGAAATCGCCTTTTTCCCACAGCGCCTTGTTCGGATTCATCGTCACTTCTTTCGGTGTCATTCTCATCTCCTTTCCTCTTAGCCGTCGATTCCGTTCGCGGCCATTTCAGGTCTACAATTGTGCATTGACATTGCTCACTCTTCAATGCCCGGACGTCGCAATTACTTGCTCGGACAGCCAGCAACTGCGGATTCCTTTGCACGACGGCCAGCGGACTTTGCCGGAAGGCCTGGGGAGTCTGGGCAGAAGAGTGAACTGAAAAAACTGAATGGACGCATTCTCCCAAATCCTCAGCAGCGTCAACCTCACCGGAGCTGTCTTCTTCTCCGCCGAACTTTCGGCTCCCTGGGGCTTCTCGGCCCCCGCGTCAAACAAAATATCCGAGACTCTCGCTCCGGGCGCAGAGCATCTCGTTCTTTACCACCTTCTCATTGAGGGCGCCGCTCTCATTGAGATGCCGGACGGACACTCCATCGAACTGCAGTCAGGAGAAATCGTCACGTTCCCGCATGGCGACGCACACCACATGAGCAGCGGCAAAGACGCCGTGCGACCCTTCCCAAATTACAACGTCAACGCCAAAATCAAGGCTCGCGACCTAAGGCCGCTCCGCGGCGGCGGCGGCGGCCATCTCTCGCGCTTCGTCTGCGGATACATGACCTGCGATCCCCATCTCTGCCGACCCATCCTGAGCGGCCTGCCGCCCGTTTTCAAGGTCAATATCCGAGCCGATCGCTCCGGGCACTGGCTGGAAACTTCCTTTCTGCATCTGGTCGAAGAAGCCGCCTCGGGGCGCATCGGTAGCCAAGCCATGCTGGCAAAGTTGTCCGAGGCTCTCTTCGTCGACACCCTCCGCCGTTACGTCGCCGGTTTGCCGGAACAGCAAATCGGATGGCTCGCCGGAACGCGTGATGCCATCGTGGGAAAAAGCCTCGGGTTGCTGCATAGCCATATTGCGCACCCCTGGACACTTGCCGATCTGGCTCACGAGGTCGGGACCTCGCGCTCAGCCCTCGTAGAGCGCTTTACTCGCTATCTCGCGGAACCCCCGATGACATATCTCACCCATTGGAGGCTTCAGTTGGCCGCGCGATCGTTGGAGAAGACTTCGCGCGCAGTCGCTGATATCGCCGCCGGCGTCGGATACGAATCGGAAGCAGCCTTCAACCGCGCATTCAAACGCGAGTTTGGGCGGCCACCAGGCCGCTACCGCAGCGACCGTAAGAGCTCACTTACCCCTGGGTCCGCTTGAGCCGATCAGCCCCGCTGACGACCCAATGGAACTCTGAGGCATTCGCATTAAGTCATGCGCCCCCTCTCGTTTACCTCCTAGTTTTTCTCCAAACTGCGACATTAGCTGACATCCAGCGACATTTGAGAGGCTGCATCGCCATTCCATCGCCTCGCGCGATTCGCACAATTAACTTGCGTTTCCCGCCAACCAGAGCAATTCATGTGATCGCGGTAATCACCGCCCAAGGAGATCAAATGACCACGATTACAGAACAAACGGAGACGGCGCACGATACCAAGGCCACGAAAAATGCCAGCGCTGGCGCACGTCGCGCGAACGTTGCGTCCGCCAAGCCCAAGTCGGGGAAGACCAAGAAAGCGACCAAAAGCGCTAAGAAAGCCACCGGTGCCCGGGACGGCAGCAAGACAGCGACGATCCTCATTTGCTGAAGCGGCCCGGCGGAGTAGCCGCCAAGGAACTGCTCAAAGCGACTGGCTGGCTGCCGCATTCCCTGCGCGGGTTCCTGTCCGGGACCGTCGGCAAGAAGATGGGGCTGACCGTCACGTCCACCAAGGGCGAGGACGGGGAGCGCAGCCATTCCGTTAGAGCCTAATCCGCATCGCCGTTCGTAACGCGCCGCCGGGCTCCTGCCTGGTGGCGTTTTTCGTTTCTGCTGCCTCATTCTGCCCTTGCTATCTCCGCCGGGTCGTCTATCCACTCCTGGCCCTCTTTCGTCAGCCGGAGCATGCTTGTCACCACGCCGTCCGAATCGACGAAGTGGATAATGAAATCCAATCCCAAAAAGCGATCCGAAGGGCCGAGCGCCTTTACTATTTTCTCGATTCTGCGAAGAGCCCTTAGCATGCTGACTCCTCGCGTCGCTCCTGTGCAATAACATCGAAGGCGCGTCCGTCTCCGTCCAGGGAGGCGGTCTTCCCGGAGTACTCCTGATAGCGCCGGACGACGCAATCGGCGTATTTTGGATCGATCTCCATCAGCCGGGCAGAACGTCCACGGCGCTCGCAGGCGATGAGCGTGGAGCCTGAGCCTCCGAATAGATCCGCGACGATGTCCCCAGTCTTGCTGCTATGAGCAATGCGCGCTCGATCAGCTCAACCGGCTTGGCGGTCGGATGAATTCGGTTCGCCGCCGGCTTCTTTTCTTCCCACAGCGTCGATTGGGTCTTATCGCCGTACCACGGGTCCTTCTGGCCGGCGACGTGACAGAGAACAGGGGCTCATGTCGGAATTTGTACCGGCCGAAACCCCACGCGAACGTGTTCTTTGCCCAGATAATCTGACACCGAACCGCGAAGCCCGCGGACTCAAGCGCATTCTGAAACTCCCGTTGCCACGAGGACGAATGGCAAACGTACAGGGAGGCGCCCGGCTTTACAGCCGTTCGCACTCCGCGGAAAGCGCCTTCCAGAAAACGCTTGAACTCGGCCTCGGACATCCGGTCGCCCTTGATCTTCAATTTCTGCTCGGTGTATCCCTCGTAATCGACGTTGTAAGGCGGATCAGTGAAGATCAGATCTGCAACATCGCCGGACATCAATCGCGTCACGTCGCCGGGATTCGTAGCAAGAACAATACGCTGGAGTACTCTCGTGCGGGAATGAAAAACCTCACCGGCTTCGTGCGGCTCGCGAATTGCAGATTAGACAAAATCACCGTGCAGGACATCGCGGCCTTTGTCCGAACCCGTCGCGATGCCGGTCTTCAAGTGACTTCCGTAAATCGGCAATTGGAGGTGCTCCGGCGGATATTCAAACTCGCCGAGGGGTGGAACGAAACCGAAAAGAGACTCCCCCGAGTGGAGATGCTTGGAGGAGAGCGGCACCGTGATCGAGTCCTCAGCCCGGACGAAGAGGATCGCTATCTCGCAGGCGCGGTCGCGGTGGGAGTACAAATTCAAGATTCGTATTTCCGCGCCCTTGGTGGCATCCGCGCGCGGCTGCGGGGCAAACAGCCAATTGAGCCCAAAGATCCGTTCCTGCTGCGCGACGTCGCCACGGTTCTTATCAACTGCGCTCTCAGGCCAGACCGAAAACGCCCGGAGAACGATTCCGCTGAGCGATCGGGCGTTGCGCTTAATGGAGGCACGCAAGCTGACAGCGACCTCTGATTGGGTTTTCCCTGCACCGACAAAAAGTGGCCATGTTGAGAAATCGACGCTAAAGAAATCGCACGCGAAAGCGTACACGATCGCCAAGGTCGCGAGCTTCCCTCTGTACACTTTCAGGCACACCTGCCTCACACGATGGGCCGCACATATGGACCCGTACACACTCGGCTATCTCGCTGGCCACAGCGATTTCTCGACGACCAAGCGGTACGTCCACCCTCAGGCGCAGACCGTGCTGGCGGCGATGGAACGTGCGCGAGTGGCGCAGAGTGGGCACAAAACTGGGCACAGTGCCGATTTGGATCGACTGAGCCAAGTCGCGTAACTCGGCTACATGTTTTTGAAAACGGGAAGGATATTTGGTCGGGGCGAGTGGATTCGAACCACCGGCCTCCTGGTCCCGAACCAGGCGCTCTACCAGGCTGAGCCACGCCCCGAACATACCGATTGTACCAGTTTAATGCCGCGTGACCACCACACTGCGCCAACCGGAATTTCCCGCCGCGTCGTACGCCCGGATTGTCACCACGTTTGTGCCTACCAGCAGTGGAATCGATGCCGACCAGCTCGTCGTCCCGCTCGCGGTTCCCGATTGTCCCGTGTTCGTCGACCACCTGACCGACGTCACGCCCACGTTATCGCTCGCCGTCCCGCTGAACGCGATCGACGTCGCCGCTGTGGAAACCGACGTCGCACCCGGTGACCCGATCGTCAGCGTCGGAGCCGTAGTGTCCGTCCCCGTTCCTCCACCGCCCGTCGGCGCTACCGCGGCCTGCCTCGTCACCGTCACCACCTGCGATACGCGACTCGTTCCCGCCGTCGCGGTTACCGTGATCGTGTTCGAACCCATCGCCAGTGCGATATTCGAAATGCTCCACGCCGACGCCGTTCCCGATGCCGCCATGGACGACGAACCGGACGACCATGTCACCGAAATCGTGCCCGATCCTCCCGACGCCGCACCCGACAAACTCACCGTCGTTGCCGTCGTCGTCGCGGAAGTCGCATTCACCGTCAGCGTCAACGGACCAACCGTGGGCGAAGTCGGATTCGTAGGAGGCGTCGGCGTAACAGGCGGAGCAGGTGTTCCCGCGCCCGTCTGCGCCGCATACAAAGTCTGGATCGCCGCCACATCGCCGGCCGCGAGCCCCGAAACCATCTTGTAATAGGGATACATCACGTCATTCGGATTATCCGAGTGACCCAGCCCCAGCGCATGACCCAGCTCATGCAAAGTCACACTGAACAAGTCCGTATTCGTGCCGATGTGCCAGCTCTCCGAATCGTCCAGATGCATATCGCCCGCAATCGGCTCCGGATTCGGATTCACCGGATAGAACGTATGCGCCAAGACCCCTCCCGGTCCATCAAAGGGATACGCATCGCCATGAGCATAAGTGGCCCACAGAATATTCACCGTCTGCGCCGCGGTCGAGCTCGTTCCAGCCGCCCATGTGACCTTCGCCACGCTCGCCCACTGCGCCATCGCCCGCGCGATCTCCGCCTTCGCCGACGCCGCGTTCAACTGCGCGGTCACGTTGCTGTAGTAATAGAATACCGTCGCCGCTCCCAGCCCCGGCCCGTCCCATCCATTGCCGTAAGTCGGAATCGATTGCGTTGTCGCGCCATTGCTCGTCAACGCGCCGATGCATGGTCGCACCGCCAATCCCCGCGCCAGCTCGTCCGACGCCGGAAAAATATACGACACCGCATCCAACTCCGCCAGACTCCTCACCAGCGCCATGTCACTCGTCTGAACCATCAGGTGATGCGGCCCAAGATCCGGATTCTCACTCAACACCCCGCCCGCATTCAGAATTATTCCCCGAGCCTGGTCCAGATTTACGTCGGGATAAAATTCCACCAGCAGATTCCCACTGGCATTCGACTCGTCTAGCGGACTGATCTTATCCGCCGCCGCGATCGGAGCCGCGTAACGAATCCCAAGCCCGCCCAACACCACCGGTCCCGCCACCGAAACCAGCAATCCGTCCTCCGGCACATCCGCCAGAACGGTAACCCCGCGCGCCGTCAAATCAAGAACGTGTTTCGTCGAAACAGGCCTGTCGAACTGAATCAACAAATGCCCGCTCCCGAAGGTCTCCTCCACCCGTTGCGAAGGTTCCGTTCGAATCCGTCGCGTTTTGAGAATCAAAGAGGTCTGCGCTGAGGCGACCCCGGAAATGAGAAGTGCCGTCAAAAGAGAACGGCGAATGTTAAGAGCCACAAATCTCTCATCGAATTTTGATGAGAGAATTCCTGCCCAAAACGGGACAATCTCAATTTAGAACGCCTATAGCCCAGCATCCGGCGAGGCCTATAAGAGAATCGAATGCCTGTCTTGTGGGGCGGCCAATTATTGGCGGCAGCCGCCTTTTTTAGGCGGCTTCTTGGGTAACGTGTTAATTCCCAGTTGTGGAAGTCGACCCCGCAACAGGCGCGGGCGCCGCACCGGACCCTGGTGCCGTGGTTTGATTCTGAGTCCCCAGTGGATTTCTCACCTGCCCAGGCGTCCCACTCTGGTTGTTCATCGAGAAAATAAATTCCCATTCCTGATACTTCTGCCGAGTCCCGTAAATCTTAATGCTCGGACCCTTGAACGTGGAAGCGACCCCCGCAATCCCTCCCGCCATCCCGCTCGCCGCCCCCGGCCCCACGCCAGCCTGCGGATTCGGATTGGTCAGCATCTGGTTGATCGCATTCGTCGCCGTATTCTGCGGAGCAATGCCCGTTCCTGGATTCACGCCCCCCGGCTGCGCTCCAAATGGCTGCGAAGTAACCGGCTGGGACCCGTTTGGCTGCCCCGGCGCGACTCCCATCTGAATGTTGCTCACCTGCCCCGGCTGCGGTGCGACGATCGGAACCAGTTGTCCGTTCGCGTCGATCTTGAACTGGTTCTGCGTCGGATTGAACCCCGGCTGACCCGGTAGTGGAAACGCTCCGCCAGTCCCCGGCGCGCCGCCCTGAAACGGGATTCCCGTCTGCCCGATTGCGCCCTGCTGCCCCGGCATTTGTCCCAAAAGTCCGCCATTGAATCCCACCGCGCCCGATGGCGGCTGGCCGTTCGCCGCTCCCGGCGTGGCCAGCGTGATCGGAGCCCACGTGCTCGGGTCGTTCGGATCCGCGTTCGCCGCCTGCGTATAAGCCTGTCCCACCACATCGCTCGGACGCCTCCGCACCGCGGCGTTCACATCGTTCGGATCGTTCGCCGTTGTGCCATTCGCCGCCAGGCTGGCCGCCGTACCTGTCGGGGACGCACTCGCATTGCCGCCCGGACCCGAGCTCGAAGCCGCGCATCCCGCCGTACTCCCGTTCGGACCCGCCGTCGTACTCGGCGGCGCAGTCGCCGGAGTACCCGAACCCGCTCCTGAACTCGCCAATGTCCCGCACGGAGCCTGCGTCACCAGAGAATCCGTCAGTTGACCCGCCGCGTTCACGTGAATCAACCGCCACTCGTCTTTGCCCGTCATCGGATCGAGGTAACGCCGCCGCAGGTAGCGCTTATTGTTGGTATTTTCCAGATCTTCAATCTTCTGCGGATACTTCTTCACGGCGATCACGTACAATTGAATCGCTCTCTTGTACTCCTCGCCGCGGTCGATCAGCGTTTGTTCCCTGTCCCGCTCACTCTCAAACGCCACCCGAGGCAACTGCGTATAGAGGTATAACGCCACCATCGCCGCCATCAAAAACACAAACAGCAGCGCATATCCCCGTTCTTGTCTGGCGCCTGGCGCCCGGCGCCTCGCGCCTTCTTGCATCATGTGTTCATCTCCGCCACCAGCGGCAGCGTCTGCTGATCGTGGCTCTGCAAGTCTTCCACTGTAGCCGAGTTTATTCCAATCCGGATAATCTTGTATCGCCCCCGGATCACGTCGTTCTCGCCCTTGATCTGAATATCGTCGCCATCCAGGAAAAACGCCTGCCGCGCCGGCCCGCTCAACCGGTTCGCATACCCATAAAACTTCAATGGGATCGGCGGAGGCTTTGGCTTCGCGAGAGGCGCGTTCGCTAATATCTTGGCATCCTCCTCCGCCTTTCTCTGCTGCTCAGCGATCACGCTCGGATTGATCGGAGCCACCCTTGGCGGAGGAGGTACCGGCGCCTGTCCCCAATCGAACACGCTTCGCGCCCCTCCTTCGAGCGGCACCTTTTGAAGCTTCGCCAGCAACTCAGTCTTCAGTGTCGGATCGATCTTGGTAATATCGATCCCCTCCGGTAATTTGATCGAAGGACGAAAATTATCATCTCGATGCCCGCTTCGCGTCTCCAGTCTCGGTCCCGAGGATCCATCCGGCACCACCGCTTTCTGCCGCCCGATCGATGGTTTCACCGCTGTGGATTGCGTCACGGGTTGTGACGAAGACGGCTCGCGGTTCATCCAATACACGCCGATCAGCACCACGGACAGCCCGCCCAGCCACATGTACTGCTTCCGGCTTCCGCCCAGCTTATCCGGGATCAGGTTCATAGCGCCCCACCCCCGGTCACGGAAGCTTCGCGCACAAACGTGTCCAGCTTCATCGAAATCGAAAGCAGATTCGTTCCCGCCAGCGGAGCCGCATTCAGAGATTCGATGATCGTCAGCGAGGTGGAGCGGTCGATCTCATGCACAAAGTGCAGCAAGTCCCCATAAGTGCCCTCGTAGCTCGCCGTGATCGACATCATGCTCAACGTATCGGAGCCGTCAATCGGCTCCATTGAAATACTCGCCTCTCTCGCTTTGATTTTCGAATCCTTCGCCGCGTTTCCCAGTTGCGAAAGCAGCATCTCGGCGCGAGCCCTCACCGGCAGGAAGTAATTGCTCAAAAACTGATCGCCTTCGCTCCGTCCCAGCTCCACCGCCGCCAGATGTTCGCGTGTCCTGTCGAGCATCGCCCGCTTCGTAGTAGCCTGCCCTTGCAAGCTAGCCAGTTCCCTCTCCAAATCCTCAGCCGACCCGCCGGGAGGAAACAATAGAATCCCCGCCGCAATTAAATTCGCAGCCAGCAGCACGCCCAGCGCCACTCGCACACCGAACTGGCGTTTAGAGTTTTTGGGCATAATTCACCGTAAATCGATACTTATAAAGCGGCTCATTCTGCGATGGCGGTTGTGAGCTCTTCGGATCCACCGGCCCAAACAGCGGCGACTTCCGCAACCGTATAAAAAATTCGATCACCGGCTCCGGCGCCTTCGCTCCCACCTGCACATCCAGCACCACCTCGTTCTGCGAAGTAATCTGCGGCAGCCTCACGGAGATAATTCGCACATCCGCCGGCATCACACCTTCCAGATCGGCAAAAATCTTGGTCCAGCTAATCGCCTTCCGTTCCAGCAGCGTATTCAGCAGCAGACTCCTCTGCAATACCTCGGCGTTGGCGGGTTGCCGCAAAGTCGAATCCAGCCTCGCCTGCTCCGCCGAAATCTTCCGCACCTCCGCATCGAGCTGCGCCACCGCCACCCGCGTATCCTTCACCCGCGCCCGATCGCCGAGAATCAGAAAGACCAACACGCCCAGCATCAGCGCCAACACCACCGCCAGCGCCCCGGAAGCCACCAGCATCGGCCGGTCCCTTTGAAACGGCTCAGTCGAAAGATTAATCGGAATCCGCATCTTCTCTTGCTCTGCTCTAATCCGCGAAAAACCGGGACTGACCACTCTGTCCCAAGGCGCGCGCAATGCCACGCGCAAACACTACACATCCCAGCGCCGCGTGGACAGAGCGGTCTGTCCCGGTTTTTCGCGCCCCCCACAGTCTCCGCGTCTTCATTCTCACTCCCGACTCCTGACTTCTTCTCCACATCCCGGCGCCGCGTGGACAGAGCGGTCTGTCCCTGTTTTTCGCCCCGTCCACAAACCCTCGTCTTATCGGCTACTGGCTACTGCCTTCCAAATACCCCAACAGCCCCGCATTGTACTCACCCGGAATCCCCATCTGACTCCGCAGCGGCTCCGTCTCACACCTCAACTCCGCCGGAGCATTCCGAAACCCGCACAAAAACAATTTCTCCACCGGCGACGCCAGCTCATCCTCGACATAAGCGAACGTAGGATGCAGCACCGCCAGAATTTCGTCATTTCCGGAACCTTCGAGCGTCACGCACCGGAACAGCTTGATCGTTCCTCCCGATAGCACCGTCACCGTCAGCACCTGGCCCGATAACTTCGCCACCACCGCAATGCCCGCGCCATGATATAGGTTCAGAGCCGCCAGGGACGATGTAGTCACCTCACCCGGATGAAACCCCGCCGCGCGAAACAACGCTTCATACCGCGCCACGATATCGAACGCCATGGTCACCGCCAGCACTTCGACTTTTTTCGATCCAGACACCGGCTGCACATAATAACTCACCGCCGCCGATTCGATATCGAACGGAATCGTCTTCTTAATCCGGAACTTCACCAGCGGCAACTGCTCCGCCTGGACCGTCGGAAACGAATCGAAATCCAGTACCGTCACACGCGCCGCGTAGTCCGGCAAAATCAACGCCGCATGCCGGCGCTTCTTCACTCCATTCACCGGAGCGATGTGCCCGATCTTGGAAGCCACAATCTCCGGCCGCAAAATATTATCCGCCGTTGGCGATACTGTAATCGTTCCCGGCTCAAATGCCTCGAAGCCGGTATGGGTTCCGTACGCATAGGAGATCCCCGCTTCCGAAATCTCGAAGGCATGCTCCGGCGGAGGGTCCTTCACGAGGCGCGAAATGGTCTGAATTATGGTCATTTAAGGCTCGATGCAGGTCACTTTATGGTCGTTTAACCCTCGATAAAGGTCACCTTATTGATCTCTTTGAGCGTTGTTACGCCCGTTCTAGCCTTCTCAAGAGCCGCCTCGCGCAGGAACGTCATCCCCTCGCCGGCCGCCTGACGCCGGATTTCCGACGCTGGCCGCTTATCCAAAATCATCTCGCGAATCCGTTCGCTCAAGTCCAACAATTCATGGATCGCGCTGCGCCCCCGGAACCCCGTTCCGCCGCATTCGAAACACCCGGTACCCTCATAGAATGTGACGTTTCGCCACTCCTCGGGGTTCAGACCGCTTTCCACTAAATACGCGTCCGTCTGATGCACCGGCTGTTTGCAATGAGGGCAGATCACTCGCACTAACCTCTGCGCCAGTATACAGTTAAGCGCCGAAACGAAGTTGTAAGGCTCCACTCCCATATTAAGGAAGCGTCCCAACACATCGAGGACATTATTGGCGTGAACGGTCGTGAACACTAAGTGGCCCGTAAGTGCCGCGTTAATAGCAATTTGCGCCGTTTCCTGATCGCGAATTTCTCCCACCATGATCTTGTCCGGATCGTGGCGCAGAATCGACCGCAGCCCGCGCGCAAACGTTAAACCCTTCTTTTCATTGACCGGAATCTGCGTGATGCCCTTAATCTGATATTCGACCGGATCTTCGATCGTGATGATCTTGTCCTCGTCGTTCTTGATCTCGCTCAAACCGGCGTATAAGGTGGTCGTCTTTCCGGACCCGGTAGGACCTGTAACTAACACCATCCCATAGGGTTCCTTGATGTAGCGCCGGAATTTGACGAGGTCCGCGTCGGCAAATCCGACGACATCCAGCGAGAGCTTCGAAAACTTCTCGCTCATGGATTCTTTGTCGAGAACGCGCAGCACCGCGTCTTCGCCGTGAATCGTCGGCATAATCGACACGCGGAAATCGATTAAACGCGTCTTATAGCGCACCCGGAAACGTCCGTCTTGAGGGATGCGCCGCTCGGCTATGTCCAATTCGCTCATCACTTTAATGCGCGAAATGATGGTCGAATGCCAGTCCTTCGCAATGGGAGGCATCGCATAATGGAGCACCCCGTCAATGCGATACTTGATGGCCACTTCCTGATCGCGCGTCTCGATATGAATATCGCTCGCCCGCCGCTCTAACGCATTGAAAATAGTGGTGTCCACCAGCTTAATGACCGGCGCAATATTCGAATCGGTCGCCGCAAGTTTATCAATCGAAAGCGTTTCGTCCTGATTCTCTTCATCGCCGACCACATCGAGCGTGAAGCCCTCAGTCACTTCATCAAGAACGCGCTGCGATTGCTCGGTCTTCTTGAGCAGGTCCGAAATCTGCGAAAGGGTCGCCACTTTGACCCGCAGTTTCTTGCCGAGCAGAACCGCCAACTCATCGATAAGATTCAAGTTGCGCGGATCTGCCAGCGCGATTTCGAGCGACCCGTTATAGGCCTGAATGGGCACAAAATTGTAGCGGAACATCAGGTCGACCGGCACCGAGTGGAACAACTCGTGATCGATTTTCACCTGCCGCAAATCGACAAACTCATGATAATAACGCTCGGCAACAGCCTTGGCGCGAGCCTGCTCCTGCATCGGGTCGGTCGGAATGATCTTGTCGAAGGTCGCCATATTAGTTGGTGTGCACCGAATCCGCCAACGAGAAAATCGGCAAGTACAATGAAATCAGCACGAAAGCAACGAAAATTCCCATCACAATCATAATGACGGGTTCAATCAAACTCAGTGCCGCGGTCACGCTATTCGAAACATCCTCTTCGTAAAACTCCGCCACGCTGGTCAACATCTGCGGCAGCGCGCCGGTCGATTCGCCGACTTCGATCATGTCGAGCGAAAGGCTCGGGAAAATCTTGGTTTTGCGCAGCGATTGCGAAAGAGCCTGCCCTTCGCGGACCAGCTTCACGGCGTCGTTAAGCACCCTTTTCAGTACCTGTGTTCCCAGCGAATCTGCTGCCGTATCAAGCGCTTGGAGCAGCGGAATGCCCCCAATCAGCAGCGTCCCCAGCACACGCGAAAACTGGGCCACCTGATACTTCAACCAGACCTCGCCCGCAATAGGAATCTTGAGCAAAAACCGGTCCACCCGTTCGCCGCCGGAGGGAGTGCGCGACCAATATCGAAACCCGAAAATCAACCCGACTATCCCCGCAAACCCCACCAGGACATAGTTTCGCGCCGTGGTCCCGATGGCGATCAGAAACCGTGTAGGCGCAGGTAGTTGCGCGTCCATGGTGGCATAAAGCACGGCAAAATTCGGAACGACGTAGGTGACTAAGAAGACGATCAGACACAGGACGAGAAATACCAGGACAGCCGGATAAAGCAATGAAACTAAAAGCTTCTTCCGCACCGAGAGAGCCAGCTTCTGATACGTGATAAATCGTTCAAGGACCTCCGCCAAAGACCCGCTGCGCTCACCGGCAAGAACAGTAGTGACATAAATCGGTGGAAAAACGCCTTGCCGCGCGAAGGCGTCCGAGAGCAGAGCGCCATTCCGAATTTCTTCGCGCACACCAATAATGTGTTTAGAAAGTTTCGGATCGGTAAGCCGGTCGGAGAGCAGATCGAGCGCTTTCAAGATCGGCAGGCCGGCCCGGATGAGGGTGACAAACTGCTGATTAAAAATGAGAAACTTCTCAATATTGATCTTTTTCCCGGTCGGCCGGAGCGTGACGCCTTTCCCCTCAAATCGCGGCTTAATGGAATAGATGAGGAAACCTTGTTGCGCAAAGCGGTCGCGAAGTTCCCGTTCGGAAGTAGCCTCCGCCACCTGCTGGTGAATCGCCCCCCGAGCATCCGCGTATTTAAGCGTCCATTCAGCCATGTTTAACGAGGGCGACACTTCTCCCCATATGTATGACGCAAGAGAAGTCGAAAATGTGCAAGCGGATGGAAAGGGGCTACTTAATGCGGTAAACGACCCCGTCGTCGAGCCACAAGCCACCGATGTAGCCGCTGAGGCGCATTCCGGTCTTGGCATTGGGGTAGGTGCGGCGAAGCTCGCGGATAAATGGTTCACGATTGCTCATCAACCGCACTTCCTGCGAATCCCTGGATTCCGGATCGTCCCTGCGCAGGGCCTTTATGAGTTTTCCGTGAGCTTCGGCTGGCCCCCTGCTATAGAGAGACGTTCCAATCACGAGTTGCCAACCGTTATAATCCTCGGTTAGAGTCCAGACGGCAACGGAGACGGGAAACTTCGCCGCGTCGAGTGACGCTAAGATCTTTTCGCCTAGCCTGACGTCCGCGTCTAGTAGTGCTTTTTTAGCCATTGGAGTAAGCCGTATTTCCGATTCTCGATTGCTTCAATAAGAGCCTTGGCGTCACCCGCCGAGTTTTCCCGATATCTGCTCTCTTCGTTCCATTGGATCACGACATCCCAGCGCCAGGAGAATTCATATTGTCTCACAGCCCCTTCTAGAGCATCCTTCAAACCGGCGAGGCTGATCAGCTCCTTCACGTTGTGAGTATGGCTTCGGTTTGCCCGCGCCTTATCGGGAAAATCATGTCGTTCCGTTGATTTGGCGATACACGCTTTCAGAGCGCACTCGACCGCATAGCCGGCCAGATAGTAGGCGCCGTCTGGGGCGTTTACCGAGAGAAGGAGCTTGGCTTCCCGCAGACGAATCGCTGCGAGCCGTTGAAATTCCTTGCGGTTCATCTTTTTAGTGAAATAGTGCAAACCGCTTGCCAGATTCTCAGTATCTTATTTCATGGGCCACGATCTTCGATACACCTTGCGCACGCTGCGGCGGGATGCTTCTTTTAGTTTGATTGCGATTTTGATTTTGGGGGTGGGGATTGGGTCGAATACGGCGATTTTTAGCGTTTTAAATACGCTTTTGATCCACTCGCTGCCGTTTCGCGATCCGGGGCGGCTGGTGTGGATTTCGAACACCGGCCAGGAGGGACTTTCGGGGTCCACTTCGCGAGTTTCCAATTTTAACGGTCTCAGGAACTCCAACAAGTCGTTTGAGGACATGGCGTCTTACTTCGCATTTTTTGGCGACGGCGACGACACGCTGACCGGGAGTGGAGAGCCGGAGAGATTGGGGAGCGTGGGGGTCTCGCAGAATTTTTTCCAGGTGCTCGGAGTGCAGCCGAAGTTCGGTCGTTTATTCGACGATGAAGAAGCGAAGTGGAACGGGCGGCCCGCTGTGCTGCTGAGCGAAGCACTTTGGGAGCGGCGCTTTTCTTCCGATCCGAAAATTGTGGGGACGGCGATTATTCTGAACAACAAGCCGGTCACAGTGATTGGCGTGATGCCGCGAGAGTTCGATTTCGCGTCGATTTTCTCGCCTAGTTCGAGAATCGATCTTTACAAGGCATTTCCGCTGACGAAGGAAACGGACCGGTGGGGCAACACGCTATCGATTATTGGGCGGCTGAAGCCGGGTGTGACGCTCGAAAGTGCGCAGGCAGAGATGAAGGTCCAGGTGGAGAATCTTCATCGCGAAAATCCGGAGCATGCGGACTGGGGCGCCCGGGTGACGGGATTGCAGGATCAGGTGAGCGGGCGATTGCGGCGTGCTCTGATTGTGCTGGGGGTCGCGGTAGGTGTGGTGATGCTGATTGTGTGCGCCAATCTTTCCAATCTATTACTGGCGCGGGCGGCGGGGCGGAGGAAAGAGATTGCGGTGCGGACGGCGCTGGGGGCGGGGCGCTGGAGATTGATCCAGCAGATGCTGACCGAGAGCATGGTGCTGTCCTTTTGTGGAGCGGCGCTGGGACTCGCGTTGGCGTACGCGGCGACACGCGCATTTGCGGCTATGCCCAATTTGAGTATTCCCTTAATGCGATACATCGCGGTGGACCGGACGGCTCTATTGTTCACTCTGGTGACGGCAATTGTGACGGGGTTGGTATTTGGAATTGTCCCGGCACTGCAGCAATCGAGGGGAGATTTGAACGAGGCTTTGAAAGATTCGAGCCGCGGATCTAGCGAGGGGAAAGGCTGGATTCGGAGTTTGCTGGTGATTTCAGAAGTCGCGATGGCGTGCGTGCTGCTGGTGGGCGCGGGGCTGCTGATCCGGAGTTTCGTACGGGTGCTGGATGTCGATATGGGTTTTCAGCCGGCGCGTGCGGCGACACTACGCGTCGATCCGCCGCGGAGTTACAAAGGCGCCGATCAAGTGATCGGCTACTTCAACGAAGTATTGCGAAGAACGCGAGAGATCCCCGGAGTCGACTCCGCGGGATTGACGGATGCCCTGCCGCTGGGGAGAAACCGGAGCTGGAGCGTCCCGGCGAAAGGGCAGACTTATCCACCGGGAGAGTTCCCGGACGAATTCATTCGCATCATCAGCGACGGGTATTTTCAGGCTATGCGGATCCCGATGCGCGCCGGACGCGATTTCACGGAGCATGATCGAGTAGGCGCGCTGAAGGTCGCGATCGTCAACGAATCGATGGCGCGGAGGATGTGGCCGGGGCAGGACCCGATCGGGCAGCAGTTACTGAATCCCGATCCGGTGACGGTAGTGGGTGTGGTGGGCGATGTGAGGCACCTGGCGCTCGAAAAGGACGCGGGATTGGAACTGTATTTCCCGATCCGGCAGGTCGGGGATTTCGCGTCGGTGGATCTCGTCGTGCGCGCCAAGACTACGCCAGAGGCCCTGGCGGGGGCGGTACGGGCAGCTCTGTTGCCGGTGAATCCCAGTCTGCCGGCGAATGAGTTTCGCCCGCTCGAGAGGCTGGTGGATAAGGCGGTCTCGCCCCGGCGGTTCATTGTGCTGCTGCTGGGCGGGTTCGCGATCATCGCGCTCATTCTAGCGTCGCTGGGGATTTATGGGGTCATTTCGTATTCGGTGAGCCAGAGGACGCAGGAGATCGGGATTCGGATGGCGTTGGGCGCGTCTTCCTCGCACGTTAGATTGCGGGTGTTGCGGCAGGCGATGACGCTGGCATTGGCGGGAATTGTCGCGGGCGCGGTGGGGGCTTGGGTAACGTCGCGGTTGCTGGGGTCGCTGCTCTATGGAGTTTCGGCTGGCGATCCGCTCACGTTCGGCGTGATGGTGGCACTCCTGACGACGGTCGCGATGGCGGCGGCGTATTTCCCGGCTCGGAGGGCGTCGATGGTGGATCCGATGAGTGCTTTAAGAAGGAGTCAGTAGTCAGGAGTCAGGAGTCAGAATACGGGCTCGTGGCGGCGAGTTCGTTAGCTTCGTCAGAAGGGCGGGATTCCCAGCGTCGACACGAGTGTCGACGCGGCACGCAGGAGTGCGTGCGCCACAAACTCGGGTTTACTGGAAGGATTGGAGGGCCATCAATCCTACTACCCATATCAGCCAGGGGATGGCGATGGCGGTCAGGGATTTTGCGAACGAAAGCTTTTTTGCGGCTACTGAGAACCCAATGGCTAAGAGAATGATCGACCAGATGGTGAACAGGTCGAGGGACCCGGCGAGGCTCATCAGCCACTTCGGCGTTTCGAGGCGATTCATATACGCGGCGGGGCTGAAGGGGCTGACTTGAATATTGAAATCCTCGGGCGGCTTCAAATAAACGAGCAGGATCATCAGAGCGGCTAAGATAGCGCGCACCAAGAGTGCGTAGGCCGTGACGGCAAATGTCTGCGCAAACTTCAGCTCGGTGCCCAGGAGGCCGTTGAACAGGCCTGTAAGCACGCCGGCGATGATCAGGACGGAAAGAGGCGCGCCGAGTAGGGCGCCTACCCATCCGATGATGGAGGCAACCTTTGAGCCGGTGGCGATCATTTTTTCGCGCTGGTCGGCGGGCAGGTCGGCTGTGCGTGGGTTGCTGGCAAATGTTTGACGGATGGTTTGTTCCCATCCAATATGCGTGCTGATGGCGTAGACCAGCGCCAGGCCTATCAGGATCGAAACGAGAATTGGCGCGATCCATCTGGGGCGCTCAGAGACGTCGGCAAAAACTTTTCCTGGCTCGAAGAATACACCGGACAGGCGGCCTAGTTCAGTCATGCTTGTGAATTATGTCACGAAAAACTCCCACGCGTCGCGAACGATCTGCTTGAGATCGCTGCGGACGGGTTTCCAACCTAGCGTCTGCTGGAGTTTCTGCGAATTGGCCACCAGCGACGGGGAATCGCCATCGCGTCTTGGAGCGATTTTGTAGGGCACTTTGCGGCCGGAGATTTCTTCCACGGCGCGCAGGACTTCGAGCACGGTATTTCCGGTTCCTGTGCCGACGTTGAATTGAGACGATGCTCCGCCGGCCAGTAGACGATCGAGCGCGGCGATGTGCGCCGAGGCCAGGTCGCCGACGTGGATGTAATCGCGGACGCAGGTGCCGTCGGGAGTGGGGTAATCGTCGCCGAAAAGCTGGACCGGCTCACCCGTCATGGCGGCTTGGAAAAGGAGGGGGATGAGGTGGGTTTCAGGATCGTGCCGCTCGCCGAGCATGGGTTCCGGTTCGGCGCCACAGGCGTTAAAGTAGCGCAGAATGACGCTGCGGACGCCGCGATATTTGTCGAGCTGGCCGAGGACGCGCTCGACCATGGCTTTCGATTCGCCGTAGGGACTGACCGGGGCGAACGGAGAATCCTCCGGAATGGGGGATTGGGGCGGCTCGCCATAAACGGCGGCGGTGGAGGAAAAAACGAGGCGCTTTACATTGGCGCGGGCCATCGCCTCGAACAGAGACAACGATCCGCCGACGTTGTTGGCGAAGTACAATTCGGGGTCGCGGGTAGATTCGCCGACGGCGATGTAGGCGGCGAAGTGAACTACCGCGTCCACGCCCGCGAGCAGTTTGGCGAGGGCCGCCGTGTCCTGCAGGCGGACGACGTTCAACAGATTCGGAGGGACGGCGTCGCGGTGACCGCGGGAGAGATCGTCGGCAACGAGGACGTCGAAGCCTCGCTTAAGAAGATGCCAGACGGTGATGGAGCCGATATAGCCGGCTCCGCCGGTGACTAGGATTCTTGCCATGAGCAATCCCCACCCTGACGGGAGGGGTTATGGTTTCAGGGCTTTTTCAATGGCGGAGGTGACTTCGGGCGACTCTGGTTTGACGGGGGATTCGAAGCGCGCGATCACTTTGCCGTTACGGTCCACCAGGAATTTCGTGAAATTCCATTTAATCTCGCCGGCGAAGCTGGGATTGGTGGCGGGGTCCGTGAGGAACTGATACAACGGAGCCTTGTCGTTTCCCTTGACTGAAATCTTCGAGTACATGGGGAATTTGACGTTGTACTTGGTGGAGCAGAACGTTTTAATTTCGGCATCCGTGCCCGGTTCCTGCGCCATGAAGTTATTGGCGGGAAAGCCGACGATGACGAGGCCCTGGTCCTTAATACTTTTCATAAACCGTCTCGAGACCTTCGTATTGCGGGGTAAATCCGCACTTGCTGGCGACGTTGACGATCAGCATCACCTTGCCCTGAAACTTGGCGAGCGGCATGGGCGCGCCGTCGATGGAGTTCGGGGTGAACTCGTAAAGGCTGGATGCGCCGAACAAGGCTGCCGACATAAGACAGATAGCTCCAATGAGTTTTTTCATAACTTGAACGATTATAGCCCGAAACGGAAACGATTCCTCGGGGGTTACAATCATTACGGTATGGAACTTACAAAAGTCATCGCCGAACTCCGAGCGGAACGGACGGCAATCGATGAAGCGCTCGCGGCGCTGGGCAGGATTGCGCGAGCTGGGGAGGGGAAACGCAGAGGCCGGCCACCGTCGTGGCTGGCGAAAGCGGGCGCGGTCGAGACGGCGGGCGAGCCTCGGAAGTCACGGAGCATGAGTCCCGAGGTCAGAAAGAAGATGGCGGAGGCTCAGAAAAAGCGGTGGGCTGCTTACCGGAAAGAGCAGGCGGCGGCGGAAAAATAATCCGGCCGATCGAACGAGAGGGCGGCTTGATGTCAAACGTGCGACTGGAATTGGAAGGACATCTGGCTGTGGTCACGCTGGAGCGTGCTGAGCGTCGCAACGCACTGTCGTTCGATTTGATGCTCGAGCTGACGGCATGCCTGGACGGCATCGCGTCCATTGCCGAAGTACGCGTCGTGATATTGCAGGCCGCGGGCAAGGTGTTTTCCTCGGGCCACGATTTGGGAGAAATGACGGGACGCGGCATCGAGGATTACCGCGCCATTTTCGACCTATGCGTGGAATTGATGACGAAAATCCAGTCGATTCCGCAGCCGGTGATCGCGCAGGTGCAGGGTGTCGCGACGGCGGCGGGATGCCAATTGGTAGCCACCTGCGACCTCGCCGTAGCGAGTTCGGAGGCGACGTTCGCGACACCGGGAGTTAGGATCGGGCTGTTTTGCTCGACACCGATGGTCGCGCTGACACGGGCGATCGGGCGCAAGAGGGCGATGGAGATGCTGCTGACGGGCCGGGCCATCGATGCGGCGACGGCGGCGGAATGGGGACTGGTGAATCGTGTGGTGCCAGCGGCGGGACTCGCGTCGGAGACACGGAAACTGGCGGGGCAGATCGCGGAGGCGAGTTCGTTCACGGTGGCGCTGGGCAAACAGGCTTACTACAAGCAGATCGAGCTGAATCAGGCGGGGGCTTACGCTTACGCGAAGGAAGTGATGTCGCAGAACGCGATGGCGGAGGACGCGCAGGAGGGGATCGCGGCGTTTCTGGGGAAGAGGGCGGCGTGCTGGAAGGGGAAGTGACCCGGTATCCTGTATTTCATGCCTGACTTGCGCCGACGCACTCTTCTTGGACTTGCTCCGACCATCGCGACTCTGATCGCATCCGAAGCTGGAATCGTTGTGGAGGCTGAGGCGCAAGGGCGCGCGCAGCAGAATATTCCACAGAAGGTTTCGAAGGAACAGTTGAAGGCCGCGCTGGAGATTATCGGCCTCGATTTCACCGAGGCGCAACGCGACCAGATGTTGCAGGGCGTCAATCGGGCTCTTAATGGGTATGACGGGCTGCGAAAAATCGATGTGCCGCTGGATACGGAGCCGGCGTTTCATTTCCGGCCGTCGCTGCCGGGGAAGGAGCCGAAGGCTCGGGCATCGAAATTTCTTCCGACGCGCGTGACGAAGCTGGCGGCGTTCAAGGATCCGGAGGAGTTGTGTTTCCTGCCGGTGACGGAACTCGCGGCGCTGGTGCGGGCGCGCAAGATTACATCGACCGATTTGACGAAGATGTACCTGGCGCGGCTGAAGAAGTATTCTCCTAAACTGCTGTGCGTGATCACGATGACAGAGGAACTGGCGATGGAACAGGCGGCGCGGGCGGATAAAGAGATTGCGGCGGGGAAATATCGAGGGGCACTGCACGGAATTCCTTACGGCGCGAAGGACCTCTTTAATACGAAGGGGATCAAGACTACCTGGGGCGCGGAGCCATTTCAGGAACAGATTCCGACGTATACGTGCACCGCGATCAATCGGTTGGAAAAAGCGGGCGCGGTATTGCTGGCGAAATTATCCATGGGCGCGCTGGCGCAGGGCGACAAATGGTTTGGAGGCGTGACGAAGAATCCGTGGAACCTGGAGCAGGGGTCGAGCGGATCGTCGGCGGGGTCGGCATCGGCGACGTCGGCGGGATTGGTGGGTTTTGCGATCGGGACGGAGACGCTGGGGTCGATCATCAGTCCGAGCACTCGCTGCGGGGTGACGGGGCTGAGGCCGACATATGGCCGCGTGAGCCGCTATGGGGCCATGGGGCTGAGTTGGACAATGGATAAGATCGGGCCGCTCTGCCGGTCGGTGGAAGATACCGCGCTGGTGTTGAATGCGATGTACGGACCGGACGGACACGACGTGACGACGATCGATGCGCCGTTCGACTGGAATCCGGCGGTGCCGATTGGGAGTTTGAAGATCGGCTATTTGAAGAGTGAGTTCGAGCGTACGGGAGGGTTTGGCGGGCAGCAGCCGACTCCGGAAGCGATCGCGGCGCGGAAGAAGATTTTCGACGATGCGTTCGACGCGCTGCGCAGGGCGGGCGCGAAGATTGAAGAGGCCGAATTGCCGCAGATGAACGCGCAGCCGCTCAGCGTCATTTTAAATGCGGAGGCCGCGGCGGCGTTCGACGACATCACGCGCGATGGGCGGGTGAGTCAGCTCAGCGGGCAGGCCAATAACGATTGGCCGAATAGTTTTCGCACTTCGCGCATGATTCCGGCGGTAGAGTATATTCGCGCGATGCGGGAGCGGACACTCCTCCAGCAGAATTTTGACGCGTTCATGCAGCACTGGGATGTGCTGATCGTTCCCACCGGAACCGCGACGCTGCAAATCACGAATCTGACGGGTCATCCACAGGTTGCTGTGCCGTGCGGGTTCCTGAATGGGAATAATCCGCAGAGTATTATTTTCACGGGCCGTTTGTATGAAGAGGGTATGCCGCTGCGCGTGGCGCACGCCTTCGAGCAGGCGACGGAGTGGCATAAAATGCATCCGAAAGTGGACTGGGCGTGATCACCAGACGCATGTTCGGCGGCGGGCTGGCGAGTTTGTTCGTGCGGCGGGATTTTCTGGTGCTGGAAGCGATCGCGGCGCAGCGGATGCCGCATCGGATGATCGTTTGCGGTGTGGCTCGGGCGCCATTTTTCGAACTGCGGGATTACGGGATGGATTGTCCGGAGTTATGCGGCATCTTCAGGCATGCCCTGCGTTTGGAAAACGGCAAATTTCTCTTCCCGTTCGAGTCCCTGGCTGCGCGGGAGCGGGCTTGGAGAGCGGTGAGCGCCGATCCCGAGTGGATTGCGGTGCGGCAGAACGCGGACCTGAATGAGATCGCAGTTTATCGCACTCTCTAAACTTCCGCCGTGCAGCAGCTTACCGTTTCCGCTCACGACGTTTTTTTCGCGCTCCCCCTATATTTCGATCAAGAGACCGGTCATTTCGTCGTATCCCGGTTCACTACAGCGAGGGTGCAAGTAGTCGACTCACTCCTCTCGCGATTTCGTTGCAGTGCGATGACCCTCGCCGTTGCGGGCAAATAAACGGTGGGAGCGCTCCAAGATGTATTTCAGGTTTGTCCGCATGCTAACCCATGGCGGTTCCGTCCTGCACGCTCGCCGATTCGGTGGCTCGGTGCGCACGTAGGATTCGTAACGGAACCGCCATGCGTTAGCATGCGGACAAACATCGAAATCTCTCGCGGCAACGTGGGAGAAGTGTGTGTAATAAGACTTCGAGTTAACGGTTTCGCCGGTCACGATGCATTTGCCGGGGTCGTCGTATTCATCGAGGGGTAATGGGGGAATCCGTCATTTGATGCCGATTTTCAGGGTATCGAGCGTGCTAGCCGTTGCGCGGTCGAGATTGGCGGCGGCGACGGCGAGGTCGGCTAGCGCGCGGACTTCGCGGGTGCGCGCGACGATGAGATCGGTCTGCCGCTGGAGCACCAGAAACACAGTCGATGTACCGGATTGCAACTGGCGCTGTTCGCTGGCATACTGCTCCTCGGCGGATTGACGCGCTAGAATCGATGCGGCAAAGCGAGCCTGCGCCGATGACGCGGTCTGCAACGAATTACGGACGTCGGCCTCGATCAACATCTCGGCCTGATCGTGGAGTGCGCGCAGACGCTTGCCTTCGGCCGCGGCGACGGCGGCGCCGGCCTCCGCGGTCCGGTTGCGAATCGGAAACGACATTTGCAAACCGATTTGTACCGTGGGAAACGTGGCGGCTCCCACATTGTTCCAAGACTGACCATAGCCGCCGATGAGATTCGGAGGAATGGTGCTGGCGAAAAGCGCGGTATTGAGGGGCGGCACGCCGGCGAGTTGCGAGAGCTCGTTCAACTGAGTGATCAAAGCTCCGAAAACACCCGTGATAGGATTCGACGCCTGCGAAACGGCAAAGCCTGAAAGACCAGCGAGGCTCGCGTTGGCGAACACATCGATACGAGGCTTGGCGAGTTCACGGCTGAGGCGCGCATCGAGTTTGTTGATTTCGATGGACAGGTCGCTCTGCTTCAATTCCGGCCGCAGTTCGATCGCCTGTTTCGTCGCAACGGCGAGTTCCGGCAGAGCGATGGTCACGGGGGCGGCAGTTTCGGGAATCAAAGCCATGCCCCATAGCAGATCGGCGCGACCTGGAGTGATCATCTGCTTCAACGCGTTTTCGGCGCGCGTGAGCGCTTCCTGAGCGATGAACACGTTTTGACGGAACGTGGCCATCTGCGTTTGCGCGGCCACGACATCGATGCGGGCGAGAAGCCCCTGCTCGGCCTGGCGGCGATTGCTCGCGAACTGCTGCTCGGCGAGGCGCACGGCTTCGATCTGCACATCGAGAGTGCGGCGCGCGTAATCGAGCTCCCAATAGGACTGGACCGCCTGCGTGGCAATCTCGATCACGCGCTGGCGGAGCTGCTCAGCGCTCAGGCCGCGGTTTTGGATCGCGACTTGCAGACGATGCCGGTTGTCGTCGAACCGCAAGCCTCTCCACAAAGGCTGGGTGAGCTTGACGCCGATGTTCGATGGATACTGGGGGTTCAGCGAAAGGAATTGATTATCGCTATTAATGCGCGAGGTCGAGAGGTCGAGCTCATAGGTCCCGCCGAGCCACGGCGACGATCCCGTCAGCGAGGGCGTGAGGTCGAGTTGCTTGGTAGTGAGTTTGCCGTTCGGTCCGCCGCTCAACGACGAAGCAGCGGGCGAGACGCTCTTCTGATCGTCGGCCTTGAGACCAATCACGGGGTCGTAATATCCACGCGCCGCTTTGATGTTATAGCCTGCTTCGTCGAGAAGAATACGGGAGACGGCGAGATCGGGATCGTTCGCAAGGGTGCGCTCCACCACTTCGCCGAGGCTGATCTTCCTTTCGCCGAGTACTCCGATGCGCGAAGGAATCGTGAGCGGCTCGAGCTGAGGCAACTGCGGCGAGGGCGGATCTTGCGCGCGAAGCGGAATTACCAGTAAGGCGACGATGAGGAACATCGCGAATCGCGCCCGCAGATTTTTAAAGCCCGCAAACATGCCGCGGACAAAGGAATGATCGGCGATGTCTTCGAAAATCGAATAGAATACCGGCACCGCGAGCAGCGTCAGGACCAGGCACAGCAGTTGTCCGCCGGCCACCATCACGCCGATGGTGCGATTGGTCGCCGATCCGGCGCCGGTCGAGAAAACCAGGGGAAGCATGCCCGCGACCAGCGCGACCGTCGTCATCAGAATGGGCCGCAAACGGTCGCGATTGGCCTGCATGATCGCGTCGTGCCGATTGAACCCGGCCGCGCGCAAACCGTTCATGTGATCGATCTGTAAAATCGCGTTCTTCTTGACGATGCCGAACAACAGCAGTAGCCCGAGGCCTGAAAAAATGTTGAAGCTTTGGTTCGCGATCAGCAGCGAGACGATGCCAAACGGGACCGCCAGCGGCAGCGTGAGCAGAATCGTGATCGGGTGCAGGAACGATTCGAACTGCGCCGCCAGAACGATATACATGAAGATGAACGTGAGCGAAAACGCGAGGATGAAGTAATAGCCGGTGCGCTGCAATTCCTTCGAGGTGCCGCTGGTGCCGAAGGAATACTCCGGGCCCATGCCCAGGGACTTCGCCTCCGCGGCCACCTGGCTCAGAATCGCCGCTTGCGATCCGCCGGCGAGCATATTCCCGGTGAGAGTGACCTGCCTCTGACGATTCAGGCGATTGATGGAGGATGGCCCGGTGCCGCTGCGAATCGCCACCACTTCGTCCAGGCCGACGGAGCCTTTCTTGGTGGAAGGCACGGTCATTTTCGCGAGTCCTTCGACCGTATCGCGCGAGGCTAACTGGGCGCGAACCACCACGTCATACTGGTCGTCGCCGGCGTTGAACGTCGACGCGGTTTGTCCAGCCACCAGCGTGTTAATGGCCTGTTCGATATTCTCGACAGAAACGCCCAGGTCGGCTGCGCGGGCGCGATCGATCTCGACATGAACCTCCGGCTTGCCGCTGCGCAGCGTCGAATCGGTGTCCGTCAACTTGGGGATCGCCTTCATCTTCGCCTTCAGTTGGTCGGAATACTCGGTGAGCTTCTGAAGGTCGGGACCTTGAATAAAAAACTGGATGTCCGCATTGCTCTGACCATTGGAGACAGCGTTTACAAGTTCCACGCTGGTGTGGATCTCCGGCGGATATTGCTTCAGCAGATCGCGGATGCGCTGCATCAGTTGCTGCTGTGTGAGCCGGCGCTTATCCATGTCGACCAGCTTCACGAAGGTAGTTGCGTTGTTGACGGACCGGTCGGTGCCGCCGCCCACTGTGGCGAGCGTATGCAGCACGCCGGGGAGCGCGCGAATCTCCTGGGAGATGCGCTCGACCAGATTGGTGGTCGCCGCGAGAGATGTTCCTTCGGGCGTGCGGATCAGCACGTTAAATTGCGATTGATCGTCAATCGGAACGAAGTTCTTGCCGACCATCATGAACAGCGGCACAATGCTCAGAATCACGAGTCCGCAGATCAGCAGAACGGTCTTGCGATGCGCCATCGCCCATTCGAGCCATTTGGTGTAGTTACCGTCGAGAATGCGAAAAACGAACGATTCTTTCGAGCCATGATCTTTCTCCGGCTTCTTCACGAAACGCGAACACAGCATCGGCGTCAGCGTGAAGGAAACCAGCAGCGATACCGCGATGGCGAAGGCCGAGGTGAAACCGAACGAGCTCATGAAGCGTCCCACGATGCCGCCCATAAACCCGACCGGGAGAAAAACGGCGAGCAGCGAGAGCGTTGTCACCATGACCGCGAACCCGATATCGCGCGTCCCTTCGATCGCAGCTTCATAGGGAGACATGCCCTTCTCTTCCATGAATCGATAAATATTTTCGAGGACGATAATGGCGTCATCGATCACGATGCCCACCATCAACGTCAGTGCCAGCATCGTGATCTGATTCAGCGTGAATCCAACGGCGGCCATCAAGGCGAAGGTCGAAATGATGGACGTCGGGATCGCCACGGCCGCGATTAAGGTGGTGCGAATATTCGCCAGGAACAGGAAAATGATGATCGATGCGAGGATGCTGCCTTCAATCAGGTGACGCCGGATGTTGTTCACCGACGCTTCGATGAAGACCGATTGATCGCTGATCACTTCGGCGTGAACATCCCGCGGCAGCAGGACAACGATCTCCTGCAATCGCTTCTTGACCTCGTTGGCGGTGGCGACCGTGTTCTCGCCGGACTGCTTCGAGACGATCAGCGTTACAGCTGCCGTGCCGTCAAGGCGCGCCGCCGTGCGAGGCTCCTCATAACTATCTTCGGCGTAACCGATGTCGGAGATTTTCACCACGTAGCCGCCGCGGTTGACGATGGCGATTTGATTGAATTGCGCCGGCTCGATTACTTTCCCGGTGGTTCGAACGGTAAATTCCTTCGCACCCGCGTTGAGGCTGCCGCCGGGCAGTTCGAGATTCTGCTGCCGCACCGCGTTGAACACATCGGTGACGGTCAGATTGTATGCGCGCAAGCGATCGGGATCGACCACCACATGTATTTCGCGCTTCGCTCCGCCGAGGATCGTGACTTCGCCCACGCCCTTCGCATTCTCGAGCTGCTGCTTGATCCGCTTATCGGCGATCAGCGTCAGGTCGCGGATGGAACGGGGCGCGGAAATCGCGATCTGAATCACCGGCGCGGCGTCGGGGTCGAACTTCTGGACCACGGGAGGCTTTGCCGATTGTGGCAGGTCGGCGGCGATGAGGTTTACTTTGTTTTGAATTTCCTGCGCGGCAATATCCCCGTTCTTCGCGAGCAGAAAACTGACCGTAACGACGGAGCGGCCTTCCGAAGAAGTCGAGCGCACTTCGTCGATGAGGCTGATGGTGTTCACCGCGTCTTCGACCTTCTTTGTAATTTCGGTCTCGACTTCTTCGGGCGACGCGCCGGGATCGGAGACGCTCACGGTGACGGCCGGGATGTCGACCTTCGGAAACAGATCGACGCCCAGCGAAAAATAGGAAAACGCTCCCACGACAACGAGCGCGAGAATCAGCATCGTCGTAAAGACGGGCCGGCGGACGCAGAGTTGCGCGAGGGCATGCATTATTGCACCACCACCGGCGAGCCGTCGAACAAATCGCTCTGATGATTTATCGCCACCGTTTCCTTGCCCGTGAGGCCGGACAGAATGCGGATCGACGCGCCATCGGTTTCACCGGTAAGCACTACGCGAAGGTGAGCCACATTGATGCCGACCACATTTTCGATCACGAAGACTTGATTGGCGTCGGTCGTGCGATCGTGAATCACGGCGGACCGCGAGACGAACACAGCGTCCTCCGTGCCCGGCAGCAGCACGCGTGCGGTCGCGAACATTCCGGGGCGCAACTCCGCTTTCGGATTCTGGAAACGCGCTTCCAGAATGAAGGCGCGGGAATTGGGATCGACCGAAGGATTGATCGCCGATACCTTTCCAAGAAAAACACGACCGGGGTACGCCGAAACGTGCGCCTCGACGGTCATCCCCACGCTGGCGCGCGAACTGCGTTGCTCCGGCGTTTGCAATTGAAGCTTCATGGTGCCGATGCGGACGATGGTCGCAATCTTGTCCGTCACCGCGACGTGTTCGCCGGCCGCCGCCGGGCGCGCCGAAATATACCCGTCGAACGGTGCATGAATCGTGGTATCCGCGAGGCCTTTTTCCGCCTGCGCAAGCATCGCGCGCATGCCTTCGAGCGACGCCTGCGACGTTTCCACCGCTCCGTTCATCTGGCGCGCCGCATTCAACGCCGCTTCGTACTGCTGCTTCGCCGCGTTGGCTTGCGCGTCCGCGGTCTCCTGCTGGGTGCGCGCTTTTTCGAACGCGCTGCGCGAAACATCGCCGGTCTTCACCAGATTTTCGTAGCGCTTGGCATCCGCGGCGGCAAGGCGGGCCTGCGCCTGCGCCGATTCGTAACTCGCCTTCGCGGCGGCGACCTCAGGCACAGCGCCGGCATCGAACGTTCGATTCGCATTCAAGCCGATGCGCGATTGCGCCTGCCGCACCGCGGCCGTGGCTTCGTCCAACTGGGCGCGCGCCTGGTCGAGCTTCAGTTGCGCGTCGCGATGATCCAGCTCGCAGATCGCTTGGCCGCGTTTGACGAAATCGCCAACGTTCACCGGCGTCGCGGTCACCAGGCCCGCAACCGCGGGCGCAATGTCGGAGGATTCGTCGGCAACGAACGATCCGGTCTCCTCAAAACCGGCGGACACTTGTCGCAGCGTTGCAGGCGCCGTCGAAACCGCGACCGCCTTCGGCCCCGCGGCGGCCGCCGACACTTGCGAGGATTGTTTCGATCCGCACGCGGCCTGGAACAGCGCCGCGCCCAATATGCACACTAAGGATACAATTCTCATTTTGATTTCTTGGTCTTTTTTCGGATTCCATCCATCATGATGCGCGTGAATGCTTCGACCACCTGATCGTCTTTCAGATGAAGGCCGTCTGGGCCCTCCGCATTCAGCGCGTAATAATTCGCCATGCCGGCGATGGCGACGATCATCGCTCCGGAGTTGATATGACGCAGCGCACCCGATCGCTGCCGCCGGTCCAGGTACGCACGGAGCGAAGCGAACATGGCCAGGCCGAATTCGCGGCGGTAGATTGTGGCGAGCTCGTGGCCCTCCAGGCTCGCATGCAGCATCAGCCTCTCGAAACGCGCGTCTTTGCGATGCCCGCCAATCACTTCGCGCGCGATCAGGCGGAACAGCCCCTCGTCGTCCCGGCGCTTCATGCATGATTCGATCCCGGCCAGCGCCTGCTGCGCTCCGGTCGAGTGAATATTATGCTCGATGATGGCGGTGTACAGATCGCGCTTGGTCGCGAAATGGCGGAAGATGATCGCCTCGGATACGCCGGCCGCCAGCGCGATCTCCTTCGTAGTCGTCCCGGCGAAGCCCTTGCGCGAAAACAGATCCATGGCGGCTTCGATCAACTGCCTGCGGCGGTCGGGGGCCGTGAGGCGATGGGTGGTCGAGGGCACCTGTCAATTGTAAGTGAGTACTTACTTACACGTCAAGCCCCCACGTGGGGGACTTATCCTGAATAGACATGGCCAAACGCTTCAAAGACTTGACCGAGCGGGAGATTCTCGCCCTCGCGATCTCGCTTGAAGAGGAGGACGCCCGTATCTTCGGCGACTTCGCCGATGGCCTGCGCGCTGAGTTCCCGGCCACTTCAAAAGTCTTCGAGGAGATGCAGGCCGAGGAATCCGAGCACCGCGCCAGCTTGTTCGCGCTCTATCGGGAACGCTTCGGCGAACACATCCCTCTCATCCGCCGCCACGATGTTACGGGATTTGTCCGCCGCCGGCCGATGTGGTTGTCGCGTCCGCTGGGAATTAAGGCCGTGCGCAGACAGGCTCAGTTGATGGAGATGGAAACGCGCCAGTTCTACTTGAAGGCGCTCGAGAAGGTGACGGACGCGTCTACCCGCAAGCTGCTGGGCGATCTTGAAGAAGCGGAACGGAAGCATCAGCAAACCGCCGGGTCGATGGAAGAAAAGCATCTGGACGAGCATTCGCGCGCGGCCGAGGATGCCGGGGCGGAGAAGCTGTTTCTGTTGCAAGTGATTCAACCCGGATTGGTCGGATTGATGGACGGTTCCGTATCCACCCTGGCGCCCGTGTTCGCCGCCGCATTCGCGACAAAGAATAGCTGGGACGCGTTCCTGGTGGGTCTCGCGGCGTCGGTGGGAGCCGGCATTTCGATGGGATTCGCCGAAGCGCTGTCCGACGATGGATCGCTCACCGGACGCGGCCGTCCGCTGATTCGCGGATCGGTGTGCGGAATCATGACCACTGCCGGCGGCATCGGGCATACGCTTCCATATCTCATCCACGACTTCCGGATCGCGACCACGATCGCGGGAGTGGTGGTCGCCATCGAACTAGCGATTATAAGCTACATCCGGCATCGTTATATGGATACGCCCTGGTACTCTGCTGCGTTCCAGGTAGGGGTGGGCGGGGTCTTGGTGCTGATCGCGGGAATTCTTATTGGTAGTTCGTAATGGATCATCTTCCGCGGCGGCTCGCTATGATCGCGATCGCACTCGCGATTGTGCTCGGCGGCGGCACTGCCGGATTCGTCCTCATCGAGCACTATCCGCTCTTCGACGCGTTCTACATGACGCTGACCACGGTGACCACCGTCGGCTACGGCGAGATTCGTCCGCTGAGCCACATCGGACGGATATTTAATTCGTTTCTGATTTTTTTCGGCGTCAGCGTGATGCTGCTGGCGATCGGCGGCATGACGCAGACCATCATTGAACTGGAGCTGAATCAATTTTTCGGAAAGCGGCGGGTCAAGAAAATGATCGAAAAGCTGGAAAGTCACTTCATCGTCTGCGGCTTCGGCCGCGTGGGGCGCGGCGCGGCGGATGAATTGATGCTGCAAGGCGCAAAGTTCGTCATCGTAGACCATAACGAGGAAAAAGTGGAACGCGCGATCAAGGACGGAATGCTTGCCGTGCTGGCCGACGCCAGCCGCGACGAAGTGCTGCGTGAAGTGGGCATCGACCGTGCCAGGGGTCTGATCGCTACGCTCGCCTCCGACGCCGACAATCTTTTTCTAATCCTGACGGCCAGGACTCTGAATTCGAAGATCCAGCTCACGGCTCGCGTCGCGGAGCAGACGTCGGAGGAAAAACTTCGACGCGCCGGCGCCGACTTTGTGTTTGCCCCCTACAACAGCACCGGCCATCGCATGGCGCAAGCGCTGCTGAAACCGCACGTGCAGCAGTTCATCGATTTCACCACCCAGAACATGGAAGTGAAGGTCAACATCGAGCAGGTGCGCGTTTCGGCGCGCAGCGGGTTTGTCGATTCGACCATCGCCGGCATGCAGATTCGCAGCGAGATGGGTGTGATCGTGCTTGCCATCCGCAACGCCGACGGCAAGATGATGTTCAATCCACCGTCCGACACGCGCATCGCGGTGGGCGATCATTTAATCGTGATGGGGCAGGCCGAAGGGCTTCAGAAATTGGAACAAGCTCTCAATGAAGCTCCGGTTTGACTTAGGCTATGACGAACGTCCTGACTCCCGATCGGATGCGCGAGGCGGACCGGCGTACCATTGCCGCCGGCACTCCCGCCGATGTTCTGATGGAGCGCGCGGGGACCCGCGTGGTCGAGGTGTTGGAGCGCGAGTTTGCGCCGCTGGCATCCCAGCGCGTGGTAGTTTTTTGCGGCAAGGGAAATAACGGCGGCGATGGACTGGTCGTCGCGCGCCTGCTGAAGGATCGCGTCGCGGCGTTACAAGTGGTGTTGCCCGAGGATGCGTCTAAATCCTTTGATCACACTGCTTCCATCGTCGTCGACGCTCTTCTCGGCACAGGATTTCGAGGCGAAGTCCAAGGACGCTACGCAGAGCTGATCCGCTCGATAAACGAGGATTTTCCGAAAGCGAAAATTGTCGCCGTGGATATTCCGTCGGCCTTGCGGGTCCGCGCCGATATCACCGTGACGTTTGCCGCCCCGAAGGTCGACATGGTGATGGGCGACGGTGTAGAGAACGTCGGCAAGATGATCGTCGCCGACATCGGCATCCCGCGGGAGTTCTTAGAATCCGATCTTCATCTTTCGGAGCCCCAAGATTTCGCCGCGCTTTTCAAGCCGCGCAAACGCGATTCGAACAAAGGGATGTACGGCCATGTACTGCTGATCGGCGGCGCGGCTGGAAAATCGGGCGCTGCGGCGATGGCGGGACTCGCCGCATTGCGCGCCGGCGCCGGACTCGTAACCGTGGCGTGCGCCGACGCCTCCAAACTTGTCCCCGAATTGATGACCGAATCGCTGGAACATTTTTCGCTGGAGAAGAAAACGGTGCTCGCGGTGGGGCCGGGTCTCGGTCCTGCAAAAGAGTTGATGACGCACCTGATGAGCGAAGCGAAGATCCCAATGATCGTCGACGCCGACGGCCTGAACTCCATCGCAGGCACCGATTTTCGCGGTCGTGGAATCGAGACCATCCTGACGCCGCATCCGGGCGAAATGGCTCGCCTCGTGGGAGCGAAGTTCACCGATCGTTTGGCCACAGCCAGAACCTTTGCCCGCGATCACAACGTGTGCCTGGTATTAAAAGGTCAAGGCACTCTCATCGCTCTCCCCGACGGTCAGGTGTGGGTGAATCCCACCGGCTCGCCCTCGATGGCCAAGGGAGGAACCGGCGACATTCTCACCGGCATGATCGCAGGTATGGTCGCCCAGCATCCGGACGACATCGCGACCGCAGTTCGAGCCGCCGTGTGGCTCCACGGCCGCGCAGGCGAGCTCGGCGCGGAGGAGTGGACGGACAAATGTATGCTGGCCACCGACCTTTTGAGCTATTTGCCGAGAGCCATCCGTGAGTGTCTATAAAACCTCCTCCGACGAAGAGACTGTCGAACTGGGCCGGACCATCGCCCTCACTTTGCCGAAGAAGGCTTGCATCCTATTAATAGGGAATCTGGGCGCGGGGAAAACCACGCTCGCCAAAGGAATCATTCACGGCCTCGGCGTCGCCAAACCGGATGAGGTTGTGAGCCCCACTTTTACTCTGATCCATGAATATGGCGAGGGCCGCGTTTATCACATCGATCTATATAGGTTAGATAAGGCGGAACAACTCGCGACGCTTGGATTAGACGACATTTTCGACCGCGAATCGGTGGTCTTAATAGAATGGGGTGAACGATTTCCAGCCTTAATGCCCAAGCAGCGAATCGAGATCCGGCTATCCGCAATCGGCGAGCATGAGCGCCAGATCGAAACTAAAACAATCCTATAATCAATTAGTTACATTAAATTATTGTCACTCGACCCTGGAGTGTGCTAATAATAGATCTTGGGACCCGGCGAGTAGTTAACACCGCGCCCCATATTGACTCACGTCAGGCATTTTTTACATAACCCAAGGAGGTTTGATCCATGAACATTCGACCGCTGCACGACCGCATTGTGGTTAAACGGCTCGAAGAAGACGATTCGAAAGTCGGTGCGTTATTTGTCCCCGACTCGGCAAAAGAAAAGCCGCAGAAAGGTGAGGTCATTGCCGTTGGCAAGGGCAAACACGCTGATGACGGAAAGCTGATCCCGCTCGATGTTAAGGCCGGCGATCAGATTCTGTTCGGCAAGTACTCAGGCTCTGACATCAAGCTCGATGGCACCGAATACCTCATCATGCGCGAAGACGAAGTTCTCGCGGTGCTCGAGGGCGGCGCTACGAAAACCAAGGCAGCTTAGTTCCAAAGGAGATTTTTAACCATGGCAGCAAAACAAATTGTATATTCCGAAAATTCCCGCCAGGCGATCCTGCGCGGTGTGAATCAACTGGCCGACGCGGTGAAAGTGACGTTGGGACCCAAGGGCCGCAACGTGGTCCTCGAGAAAAAGTTCGGCGGACCGACCATCACCAAAGACGGCGTGACGGTGGCGAAAGAAGTCGAGTTGAAGGATCCGCTCGAGAACATGGGCGCTCAATTGGTGCGCGAAGTGGCGTCGAAGACCTCCGATATGGCGGGCGACGGCACCACCACGGCAACCATTCTGGCCCAGTGCATCTACCGCGAAGGCGTGAAAAGCGTCGCGGCCGGTGCGAATCCGATGGCGTTGAAGCGTGGCATCGAGAAGGCCGTCGAGCTGGTTGTTGAAGAAGTGAAGAAGCACTCGAAGAGCATTTCGGGCGACATGATCGCGCAGGTTGGGACCATCTCGGCCAATGGCGATCCGACCATCGGCAACACGATTGCCGAAGCGATGAAGAAAGTCGGCAAGGACGGCGTAATCACTGTCGAAGAGTCGAAGACGATGTCGACCGAACTGTCGACCGTCGAAGGCATGCAGTTCGACCGCGGCTACCTGTCTCCCTACTTCATCAGCGATCCGGAGCGCATGGAATGCGTGCTCGAAGATCCGTACATCCTGATCCACGAGAAGAAGATCAGCAACATGAAGGACCTGCTGCCGGTACTGGAGCAGATCGCGCGTTCGGGCAAACCGCTGCTGGTCATCGCCGAGGAAGTGGAAGGCGAAGCGCTCGCCACTCTCGTCGTGAACAAGCTGCGCGGCACGTTGAACGCTTGCGCGGTGAAGGCTCCGGGCTTCGGCGATCGCCGCAAGGCGATGCTCGAGGATATCGGCATCCTCACCGGCGGCCAGGCGATCTTCGAAGAGACCGGCATTAAGCTCGAAGGCGTCCAGTTGAAGGACCTCGGGCGCGCCAAGCGCGTCACGGTGGATAAGGACAACACCACCATCATTGACGGCGTCGGCGAACACAAGACCATCGAAGGCCGCATCAAGCAGTTGCGCGCCCAGATTGAAGAGACCACCTCCGACTACGATCGCGAGAAGTTGCAGGAGCGGTTGGCGAAGCTCGCCGGCGGCGTTGCGATTATCAAGGTTGGCGCGGCGACGGAAACCGAGATGAAGGAAAAGAAGGCTCGCGTCGAGGATGCTCTGCATGCCACCCGCGCGGCTGTCGAAGAAGGCATCGTTCCGGGCGGCGGCGTGGCACTGCTCCGCGCGGCATCGGCGCTGGATAATCTGAAAATCGAAGGCGATGAGAAAATCGGGTACGACATCATCCGCCGCGCGTGTGAAGAGCCGGTTCGCCAGATTTCTGGCAACGCGGGCTTCGAAGGCGCCATCGTCATTGAGAAGATCCGCGCGAACAAGGACGCTCACTACGGCTTCAACGCCGCCACTGGCGTGTATGAGGACCTGGTGAAATCCGGCGTCATCGATCCGACCAAGGTAACGCGGTCGGCCTTGCAGAACGCCTCGTCCATCAGCGCGCTGATGCTGACCACCGAAGCGATGATCTGCGAGATTCCGGAGAAGAAGTCGGCGCCCCAGGGCGGCGGCGAGCACGGACCCGGGATGGATTACTAAATCCAGCCCATAGTTAAGGAAGAGGCCGTCCGGGAAACCGGGCGGCTTTTTCATTTTCGGGGTACTACCTTGGCATAACCAGAATTTCCTGGTAGTATGTCTCTCCAGTAGGTAAGCGTAGATTTGCAATGGCCACCTTCCCCCGGTGCCTTTGCGTGATCCTCACGCTGTGGATGGTCAGCTCGCGCCCTTCGGCGTCCATCCTGCCCGAAGTTTCCTTCGGAGCATGGTGGGGCACGCCGGACTCTAAAATAATCGCAAAACAGGCCGATAACGCTCGCCGCGCAGGCGATTTTAGCGGCGCAGCGGCCTATTACAGGCAAGGCTATGACGATGCCGTGCGCCGCCATGACGAGAAGGCCGTCGTCGGCTATCTCAACGGCATCGCGGCGTGCAGCCTTGCGCAAATGGATTATCGCGGCGCGCTCCGAAACTGGTTGGAGGCGAAACGTCACGCCAAATCCATCGCCGACCAGGCCGACCTGGGCGCCATCGCCGTGAATCTCTCCTCCCTCTACCTTCAGATGTACGATTTCGAATCCGCCCAGAGGGAAGCCGAGGAGGGGCGCGCCGCCGCGGCAACTTTGCGGCGGCCGTATTTCCTTCCCAGCCTGCTTTTACAACTGGCGCGCCTTCATGCGATGCGCCACAGCGACGACGGAATGGCCGCCACGCTTTACCGGCAGAGCATCCAGGCGGCGAGGAAGTCCGGAGATCAGCGGCTCGAAGCGATCGGGCTGGACCTTCTGGGCGAATATCTTCTGGGCGAAGAACGGCTGGGACACCGAGGGCATTTAAAGGAGGCAGAGAAAGCGATCGAAGACGGAATCCTTTTGCGACCGAAGTTTTCTAAGGAGCTGGGACATTCCTGGCGTTGGATGGGAAAATTGAAACTGGCGCAGGGCGAGCTTCAGGAAGCCGCCCGGTATACCGATCTGGCATTAAAAGCAAATGGGCCCATTCCGGAATACCTGCTGAAGCATCAGCGCGGAGAGATTCGGTTGGCCTTGGGAGACCAGGCGGGCGCCCTTTCCGATTTTGAAGAAGCGGTCAACCTCGAATCGCGCTGGCGTCTCGGCGTTCTGCCGGCGAGCTCGTCATGGACCACGGCGAATGAGAAGCTGGAGCAGAATGTGTTCGATTCTTTCATCGACGCGGCAGCTCAGCAGGCCCTCAAGACCGGGAACCAGCGGTGGGCTGAAAAGGCCTTCGAAGCGGTCGAACTGAACCGGGCCGCGAGCCTTCGTGAAGACCTGGCGTTTTCCGATGCCTGGCACCGCAAAGTTCCCACCGAATACTGGGAAACCCTCGGCAAGCTCCGTATCGTGGATTCCAAAACACCCGAAAAAGCGCCTCTTAGCCAGGAGTCCCGCCGTCTCCGTTTGGAACTGGTTGAAATGGAAACCAAAGCGGGACTTGGTTTTCCGGCAAAGAACTACGAGATTTTTCACGATCAGACTTCACTTATACATTTTCGACAGGGACTAAGTGAATCGGAAGTACTACTTAGTTTCCACTTGGGGTACGGAGAATCTTACCTCTGGGCGGTAACCCGGGAAACGCTGCACTTGCAGAAAATTGCGGCTGAGGGCGAGATTAGGGCTCAAGTGGTGGCTTTGGAGGATGCGGTTCAGGCAGGACGGCCGGAGGCAGTGGAGTTGGGCGAACGGCTTTATCGTGAGCTGTTTAGCCAGCTTGGGCAGGACGCGGTGCGAAGGCCGTCGTGGCTGCTTTCTCTCGACGGGATACTGTTCGACGTGCCGTTTGCTGCACTCGTGACGGAGCGGAAGGGCGGCAAGGTGAGTTATCTGGTGTCGGAGCATTCGGTGCAGACGATTCCCGGGGCGTTGCTGTTGAGCACGCATCCGGAAGCAGGAACCGGCTGGTTCCTGGGAGTGGGCGATCCTATCTATAACGCGGCGGACCCGCGTTGGAGGGGGGCGAAGAAGCCTGGTCCGTTCCTGATGCTGTTTCAAGCGCTGACCGCGGGAACTGGTTCGGACGCGCAGTTCGGCCGTTTGGTGGGTAGCGCCCGGGAGTTGAACCGCAGCGTGGCGAATTGGGGCGGAACCGGGACTCTCTTACTCGAGGGCGCCGACGCCCGTCGCGATCTGTTCCTTGACCAGCTCGCTCATGGTCCGTCGGCGATCCACTTGGCGACGCATGTAATCTCTTCCCACACCCGGGCTCAACCGTTTATTGCCTTCGGGTTAGGGCCCACAGGCGAGAGCGAACACCTGACCATGCGGGAGGTGGCTTCGTTGCGGGTCGCCGGGGCGATGGTCGTAATGTCCGGCTGTGATTCACAGTCCGGGGAAGTGCGCGATGGTGCCGGCCTGCTGGGATTGACGCGGGCCTGGCAGATGGCGGGAGCGACGGCGGTACTCGCCACATACTGGCCGGTGCGAGACTCGGCCGGCGACATTTTCGCCCGTTTTTACAATCACTTACGGCAAGTTCCGGCCGCTCAGGCATTGCGCCTCAGCCAGATGGAAATGATCCATTCTGGAACATGGCGCGCCACGCCGTCCTACTGGGCCCCCTACCAGATCAGCGGCGGCGGGCGATGAGGAAAATCGAGGAGCTGGCCGCAACCGCTACCGCGGCTGCCCTGGCACTGGTCGCGACTGCCGTTCCGCCTCGCGACGTGGAATCGCCGGCCACCGAATCTCCCATGCCTTCCGGTGAATCGGAATCCTATGCCGGGTGGGTCGAACTGGTCGGCCGCATCCGCATGAGCGAAACAGATGGCATGGAAGAGCTCTATCAGCTCTTCTCCAAGGGTATCCGCTTCTATTTGTGCCGCCAGTTGGGACCGCAGGAACTGGACGACAAGGTCCACGATACGTTTGTCGTCGTAGTGCAAGCCATCCGGCGCGGTGAATTACGCGAGCCATCTCGATTGATGGGGTTTGTCCGAACCATTGTCCGCCGCCAGGTGGCCGCGCATATCGATAAGGTGGTTCACAACCGTCGCGACCAGATCGACCTCGATTCCACCGTCCGCCTCGCCGCTCCGGAAGGAAATCCCGAGGAAAAGGCCATGTTCAGCCAACGAACCGATTTGATCAATCGCGTTCTGGGAGAACTTTCCGCTCGGGATCGGGAAATTCTGACCCGATTCTACCTGCTTGAACAAAGTCAGGATCAGATCTGTTCTGAAATGGCTCTCAGCGAAACCCAATTCAGGCTCCTAAAGTCGAGAGCGAAGGCCCGATTTGGCGAATTAGGTAAGAAAAGACTGACCCACCGCTCTTTGCACACAGTTCATATGAGAACTTCCGCGAGCTTGTCCCACTAAGAAACCTGAGTTTCAGTTCGGTACGGCGCCACGTTTAAGAACGCCGAGGGGGACAGACGCTGTGACTATCATGTGGACTCCCTACAAACATCCCCGCGAGGATGCATTTGAGGACTACGCATTCGGCAGGCTTTGCTTCGAAGAAGTGGGCGATTTTGAAGAACATCTCCTTCTTTGCGAGCAGTGTCAACACACACTTGCCGCTACCGATGACTATATTCGCGTTATGAAGGCCGCGACAGCCGCCTATTTAGCGGAACCTGGCAGTGCTCCGCCACGGCGAATCCGCTTTCGCGACCACCGCTTGGCCTGGAATGCCGCGGCCGCCGCCCTGCTGCTTCTCACCTGCTTGACGGCGCTTTTCTCCTGGCGGACGCCCGTCGGCGATCCCCAAACCGTGTTTCTGGAAGCCTACCGCGCGGGAGGAGTCGGCGCTCTTGCCCGATGTCCCGCCGGACGGCCCCTCGATCTCAAGATCGACTTGACAGACGTCCAGCCTGCCTCGGGTTACCGCGTTGAAGTCGCCGATGCGGCAGGTCGCAGGGTGTGGTTCGGCGGGACGCCCGCGCGCCTGGCAAAAGGACTCGCGCCCGGAACCTACTGGGTGCGTCTTTCTACCGACACCGGCGAGTCGCTGCGTGAATTCGGGTTGATCGCCGCTAAGTAAATCTGCACGGTGTCGGTAAATTTTGCGCGCAGACCCTTTGAACAATACCGTACATGTCACTGCATACGCTCGACTTCCGGGTTGGCTGGAAAAGTGCCCGTTCACTCTCATGGCACCTAAAATCCATGTGAAAGCAGCAGCTTTGGTTTTGCTGGCCGGCTTCTCGTTGAGCGCCCAGGAAACGAATCCGATCCAAAGACCACCGCAGTCGCAGGGACTGATTCAACCGGATCCCAATTCCGTGCAGCCCATCTTCCGTATAGAGGTAGTGGAACACACCATCTCGGCGGTCAACTATCTGCACCGGGGCGGTGCGACCAGGATTGACTTTAGCGGCACTCCTCTCATGTCGATGGGCAAAGGGACCGCCAAGGTCGAAAGCGAGCGCGGCGTAATCAAAATCGGCGCCGAGTTCAAGAACATGGCCCTTCCCAGCAGTTTCGGTCCCGAGTACCTCACCTATGTGCTCTGGGCCATCTCGCCTGATGGACGCCCCGTAAATCTCGGCGAGCTGACGCTCAACGATTACGGCATGGGTTCGACCAGTAAGATCGATACCACCAGCGACATTCAGACTTTCGGAATGATTGTCACGGCTGAACCTTATTACTCGGTAACTCAGCCAAGCGACGCCGTCGTGTTGGAAAACATCGTGAGGCCCACCACGCAAGGCGTAGTCGAGAATATTAGCGCGAAGTTCGAGCTGCTCCCGCGCGGCATGTATACCAATCACGGCAAGGCTTCCGGATTCATGCCGATCCTGGTTGGAAAGAAGGATCCATTCGAGCTATATGAAGCGCAAAATGCCGTGCAGTTGGCTCGTGTGGCGGGCGCGCAGAAGTACGCCTCCGATAGTTTCGAGAAGGCCGAGGGCGCACTCCAGCAGTCTCTTAAATATCAGGTACAGAAGCCCGGCCAAAAGCCGGTGATTACGATGGCTCGCGAGGCTTGCCTCCGCGCCGAAGACGCCCGCATCATCGCTCTGCGTGCGGAGCGAGCCGAGGCGCTCCAAAATGAGCGCGACGCCGGAATCGCGCGCGAGAACGCCGAAAAGCAGAAGGCGGATGAAGCCCGCATGCATGCCGAGGATGAAGCTCGTGCCCGCCGTCAGGCGGAATTCGATCGTCTGCAAGCCGAGCAGGCCAAGGCCGAGGCGATGACCGTCGCCCAAAATGCGCAGCACGACGCGGAGACCGCGCGCCAGGAGAAAGCTGCCGCCGATCAGGCCAAGGCGGAAGCCCTGCAAGCCAGGGCCGAAGCGGAACAGGCTCGCGCCGCGGCTGATCAGGCGCGGATGACGGCGGATCAGGCGCGCATCGCCGCGGAACAGGCTCGCGCCGCCGCAATCTCGCAACAACAGCAGCTTTCCGCCGAAGCGGATCGCGCCAAAATGGAAGCCGAGAGCGCAAGGTCAGCGGCCGCGGATGCCGACCGCGCCCGGGCCGACGCCGACCGCCTGCGGATGAAAGCCGAGCAGAATCAGGCGCAGTTGCGGCAACAGTTGCTCGATCAGTTCAACTCTATTCTGCAGACGCGGGACACCGCGCGCGGACTCATCGTCAATATGTCCGACGTGCTGTTCGATACCGCCCGCTACACGTTGAAGCCCGGCGCGCGGGAGAAACTGGCCAAGGTTTCGGGAATCATTCTCGGGCATCCGGGCCTCAAAATCGCCGTCGAAGGCCACACCGATAGCGTCGGCGGAGACGATTACAATATGAAGCTCTCCAATAACCGCGCGGGCGCGGTGCGCGATTTTCTGGTCGCGCAAGGGGTCCCGGCGGCTAGCGTAACCAGCCAGGGCTTCGGAAAAACGATGCCGGTTGCCGACAACGCCACCGCCTCAGGCCGCCAGCAAAATCGCCGCGTCGAGCTCATCGTGTCGGGAGAAATCCTGGGCACCACGCTAACCACGGTCCGTACCACCGGCGGAACGCCGAATCCGCAGTAGCCCCGCTCCGCGTATCATGGGAATAGAGGAGCGCATGAGCATTCTCCGCTATTCCCAGGTCACGCCCAAATCCGAATACTTGAATCGCCGCCGGTTTCTCGCCGGCGGCGCGGCAGCGCTCTTGTCTGTTCCAGTTCACGCTGGCGCCAAACTCAGCGGCGTGACGAAAAGTCCCCTCAGCACCACCGAGCCGGTGACTTCTTTCGAAGCCATCACCGGCTACAACAACTACTACGAATTCGGAACCCAAAAAGGCGACCCCGCCAAGAACGCCCAGAAGTTCGTCACCTCACCTTGGACCCTCACCATTGAAGGCAACGTCGCGAAGCCGAAAACGCTCGACCTCGATGGCATCATGAAAATCGCTCCGCTCGAAGAGCGCATTTACCGTCACCGCTGTGTCGAGCGGTGGTCGATAGTGGTCCCTTGGATCGGCTTCTCTTTGAGCGCCCTGCTCAAGCAAGTCGAACCGAACTCGAAAGCGAAATACGTCGCCTTTCAGAGCTATTACGACCCCAAGCAGATGCCGGAGGGTAAGAACGCCGGCATCCAAATACCTTACCTCGAAGGTCTCCGGATAGACGAAGCCATGCATCCCCTTGCCATGCTGGTGGTCGGACTTTATGGCGAGGTGCTGCCTAATCAAAACGGCGCTCCCCTCCGGCTCGCCGTGCCCTGGAAATACGGCTTCAAGAGCATCAAGTCCATCGTCAAAATCAAGTTGGTGGAAAAAGAGCCGCCCACAGCGTGGAACCTCGCCAACGCCCACGAGTACGGATTCTATTCCAACGTGAATCCCGAAGTCGATCATCCCCGCTGGAGCCAGGCCAAAGAGCGCAGACTCCCCGGTTTCGCCATGCGCCCCACGCTCAAGTTCAACGGCTATCAGGACCTAGTCGCAAGCCTGTACACCGGAATGGATCTCAAAAAATTCTACTAGTGGCTCGTCTCAGCGACAACGTTAGCACGGGCGTTTGTGGCGCACGCACTCGTGCGTGCCGCGTCGACACTTATGTCGACGCCGTGGGCGCCGTAGATTCGACTCCGAACCCCAACCGTCAGTCAGGAAGGGGATGCGCATGATTAAGATCCTGGCGAAAGCCGTCGTCTTCCTCTTGTGTCTGGTCCCCGCTCTGCGTCTTCTTTGGAGCTTTCATAAAGATGCCCTCGGCCCGAATCCGGTTGAAAACATCACTCACACCACCGGCGACTGGACCATTTATTTTCTCCTGATCACTCTCTCGATCACGCCTCTGCGCAGGCTGCTCAATCAACCGTCACTGATCGGCTTTCGCCGCATGCTCGGCCTCTTCGCCTTTTTTTACGGATGCCTCCACCTGACCACCTATCTGTGGCTCGATCAATCCTTCGATTGGTCCGGCATCTGGAAGGACATCTATAAACGCCCGTACATCACCGCCGGATTCACGGGCTGGGCTTTGATGGTCCCCTTGGCGCTGACTTCCACCGCCTGGTCGATCCGCAAACTCGGCGGCAAGCGCTGGCAGCAACTGCACCGTCTCATTTACTTCAGCGCACTCGCCGGAGTGGTTCACTACTACTGGCTGGTGAAATCCGACGTCCGCCTTCCGCTGCTCTACGCCTCGATCCTGCTGATTCTGCTGTTTTATCGCCTTGTAAGGCTCCTTACGGCGCCATAACGCGACACTTATGAGCAATCAAGGCCGGATATTCCATCGGAATGAAGTGCGAAGACCCCTCGAAATACACATCCTGAGCATTCGGCATCCGCGAAGCCAGCTTCGGATCGGTCGCCGACGTCGACAAGTCGAATTTCTCGGAAGTCATCAGTTTTCCCGACCGCATGACCGTCGTAGGTTGTTGAATCATAGCGAGTTCGACAGAAATGTCAGCCTCCGGCAGGTTCCAGCCAGGATAAATCGACGCCTCCACTTCCGGCGGGCAAGCCAGCACAAATTCATCCCCATCCGGCAGCAGCCCATATTCGCAATAATCGTGCAAAATATCCTGCTTCCACGTTGAAAACGGAGGCCTTATCTTAAACCGCTCAACCATTTCCTCCACCGATTTCCAGCGCGCCCGCCGCCGCGCGATAAATCCGACATCGGTCGGCGCGCCGTTATATCGATCGGGCGATTGAATCACCGGATCGATCAGCAAAAGCGATGAAAACACAGAGGGTTCCGTCGCCGCCGCCAGCACCATCGCATGCCCTCCCAACGAATGCCCCACCCCCAGCGCATCGCGCAATCCCAACTCCTTCGCGACCATGGCAGTGTCCTGGCCAAACCTCCGCCAACTGTATGAATCGAAATTCGTTCCACTCTGTCCGTGTCCTCGCAAATCGATGGCGAAACAGTGCCGCCCCGGAATTCCTTCAATGATGCGGTCCCACAACCTGCCGTGAAAACCAGTGGCGTGCGTGAACAGAATCGGCGGATCGGAACCGGGCCGTTCCCATACGGCAAGTTGGTGAATACGGAGCAAATGCACGTACAATGAAATTACAGCTTCTACATGTGGATTGTCCAGCTTGCCCTCCGGCGTCCCTACACATTTGTGGTGATGGCGCTTTGTATTGTTGTCCTTGGCGTACTGGCGATGGTGCGGATGCCGGCCGACATTTTCCCCGACATCAACATCCCCGTCGTCAGCGTGATCTGGGGCTACGCCGGTCTTTCGCCCGAGGAAATGGCGGAGATCATCACCACCCGTTCGGAGCGCGGATTCACCACCGCGGTGAACGATATCGAGCACATGGAATCCACTTCGCTCACCGGCATCAGTGTGATTCGGATTTATTTCCATCCCAACGCGAGAATTGACGCGGCGGTATCGCAACTGGCCGCGCAGGCGGCGTCGACGCTAAGGTCGCTGCCTCCCGGCGCCACTCCACCGAACGTGATCCGCTATAACGCGGCCACGGTGCCGATTCTCGATCTCAGTCTTTCGAGCGACACGCTTACTGAGCAGGAAGAGTACGACCTCGGCTACAACTTCATTCGCACGCAGCTTGCCAACATTGAGGGCGCCAGCATCCCGCTGCCGTACGGCGGACGGCCCAAGCAGGTGATGATCGACATCAATCCGCAGGCGTTGTTCTCGCACGGCCTCGGGGCGGCCGATGTTTCGGAAGCGCTGAACAGCCAGAACCTGATTCTGCCAACTGGTTTCGCGAGAATCGGCACGCGCGAATACAGCGTGCAGTTGAACAATAGCCCCACCGTCGTGAACGCGTTTAACAATTTGCCGATAAAAACGGTGAACGGGGCGACCATTTATATGCGCGACATCGCGCAGGTTCGCGACGGCTACGCGGTGCAGACGAATATCGTGCGGCACGACGGGCGGCGCGGCGCGCTGCTGACCATCCTCAAGAACGGCGCGTCTTCCACGCTCGAGGTTGTGAAGCAGATGAAGGCGATCCTGCCGCGCGTGCTGTCGACCATGCCGCCGGGGCTCAAAATCACCCAGTTGTTCGATCAGTCGGTGTTCGTGGCCTCCGCGATTTCGGGCGTGGTGAAAGAAGCGGCCGCGGCCGCGCTGCTCACCGGCCTGATGATTTTGCTGTTCCTCGGAAGCTGGCGCAGCACTCTTATCGTCTGCATTTCGATTCCCCTTTCCATTCTGACGTCGCTCGCGGTAATGTCGCTCCTGGGCGAGACGATCAATATCATGACGCTGGGCGGCTTGGCGCTGGCCGTCGGCATTCTGGTCGACGACGCGACGGTGGAAATCGAAAATATCCACCGCAATCTGGGAATGCAAAAAGGCGTCACGCGGTCGATTCTGGATGGCGCGCAGCAGATTGCCGTGCCGGCGTTCGTATCGACGCTTTGCATCTGCATTGTGTTCGTGCCGGTGATTTTCTTGCACGGCGTCGCCCAGTATCTGTTCACGCCTCTGGCGCTGGCCGTGGTGTTGGCCATGATGGCATCGTATCTCTTGTCGCGCACGCTGATTCCGACCATGGTGCGGTACCTGATTCCGGCCGAGCTGCGCTTCTACCGGCACAGCGCGGAGCATGAAGATGAAATTCCCGACGCGGGCATCATCTGGAACATTCACCATCGCTTCAACAATCTGTTCGAGCGTATGCGGGACGGCTATTCGAGCATGCTGCACTCCACGCTCGCGCATCGCAAGCTGGTGCTGATCCTGTTTGGCGCGATGACGATTTGCTGCGTCGGCCTCTACCCGTTCATTGGCACCGACTTCTTCCCGCAGGTGGACGCGGGGCAGATTCGTTTGCACGTGCGCTGCCCCGGCGGCACGCGCATCGAGGAAACGGAACTGAAATTCTCGCAGGTGGAGGACTCCATCCGCAAAATTATTCCACATCGTGAAATCGCTGATATCCTCGATAACATCGGGCTGCCGTATAGCGGCTTCAACATGGCGTTCACAGACAGTGTGACGCTGGGTTCGTTCGACGGCGAGATTCTGGTCTCGTTGAAGGAAAATCACCATCCCACCTGGGACTATGTGCGCGACATGCGCCGCAAGCTGGGGCGCGAATATCCGGACCTGACCTTCTTCTTCCAGCCCGCCGATATCGTCAGCCAGATTCTGAACTTCGGACTGCCCGCGCCGATCGACGTGCAGGTAGTGGGTCCCCTCAAGAACGCGCCGAAGAATTACGACATCGCGCAGGAAATATCGAGCCGTCTGACGAAGATTCCCGGCGCGGCCGACGTGCACGTTCAGCAGGTGAACGACGTCCCGCTGATGCGCGTGAATGTCGATCGTACGCGCGCCAGCCAGTTGGGCCTGAAGCAGCAGGACGTGGCGAACGACATGCTGATGTCGCTCAGCTCTAGCGGCCAGGTATCGCCCAACTGGTGGGTGAATCCCGCCAACAACGTGGATTATCTGGTGGCCGTGCAGACTCCGTCCTACAAAGTGGATTCCGAGGAAGCGCTGATGAACACTCCGGTCCATACCGGCAGCGGAGGCACGCAGATGTTGAGCAACCTGGCGCGGATGGAGCGCGGGCATACCGCCTCCGTGGTGAATCACTATAACGTGCAGCCGGTCTACGATGTGTACGCCAACGTGCAGGGCCGCGACCTGGGGAGTTTTTCGAGGGATGTCGCGAAGGTGATCGATGGCATGAAATCGAAATTGCCGGCCGGAAGTTTCTTGGAAACGCGCGGTCAGGTGGCCACCATGCAGGCGTCGTTCACGGGCATGGCGTATGGGCTGGTGTTCGCGATTCTGCTGGTCTATTTCCTGATGGTAGTGAATTTTCAATCGTGGACGGATCCGTTCATCATCTTGATGGCCCTGCCGGGGGCGCTCGCCGGAATCCTGCTGATGCTGTTCTTCACCAGGACCACCATCAGTGTTCCGGCGCTGATGGGCGCTATCATGAGCATAGGCGTGGGCACCGCGAACAGCATTTTGCTGGTTACCTTCGCCAACGATTTGCGGCGGGACGGCCTCGACGCCATGTCCGCGGCGTATGAAGCCGGGCGCACCCGTCTGCGTCCCGTGGTGATGACCGCGGTGGCGATGCTGGCGGGCATGGTTCCGATGGCGATGGGGTTCGGCGAGGGCGGCGAGCAGAATGCCCCTCTGGGCCGCGCGGTGATTGGCGGGTTAATGATGGCGACCGTGGCGACTCTGTTCGTCGTTCCGGTGGTGTATAGTTTGATGCGCAAAATTCCGCCAAAGAGGTTCGAAGAGATCGAAGCAACGGACTGATGGAGACAGAACACCAAATCGAGCGGGAACTGGCGCGCGGCGTGGCGGCGCAGCATCACAAGAAGTCGCACGCAAAATTCATCGTACTGATCGTGGTGCTGGGCGTACTGCTGATCGCGGGCATTGTGTATGGGGTGCTCAAGCGGCAGACGCACGACGACGCGCTGGCGGCCACGGCCGAAGATGAGTCGGCTCGCGCACCGGTGGTGAACGTCGGCCACGTACGGCAATCGGGCGCCAAATCAACCATCGAACTGCCCGGAGATCTGGTCGCGCGCGTGGAGACTCCGATGTATGCGCGGGTCGACGGATACCTGAAGCGGCGTCCCGTGGACATCGGCGATCACGTCAAAAAAGGGGATCTTCTCGTCGAGATCGATACGCCGGACCTGGACGCGCAGATCGCGCAGACGCAGGCTACGCTGGCGCAATCGAAAGCCACGTTGCAGCAGCTCAATGCCGCTCTTCTGGTGGCGAAGAGCAACGCGAAACTGGCGGCGACGACCACGGAGCGTTACCGGATTCTGCTGGAGCAGCAAAGCGTCGCCAAGCAGGATTACGATAATCAAGCCGCCTCCGCCGAGGTGGCGGAAGCGAACATCAAGCAGGCGGAGGAAAATATCCACGCGGCGGAAGCCACCATCGCCGCGAACGCAGCCAATGTTCAGCGGATGCAGGAGCTGAAGATCTATACCAAACTGGTGGCGCCGTTTGACGGGATTATCACGTATCGCAGTCCGACGTCCGATCCAGGCACCCTGATCAGCTCCGGCAACACGACGCAATCGCGCGAGCTGATCAAGGTCTCGCAAATCGATACGATTCGGATTTTCGTCAACGTGCCGCAATCCTATTCGACGCTGATCCACAACGGGCAAACGGCCGATTTGATTGTCGACGAGTTTCCCGGCCGCACGTTTCAAGCAACGGTGCGCGGCACGACGAACGCAGTGGACCCGGCAACGCGCTCCCTGCTGGCGGTGCTGCTGGTGAATAATCCGAAGGGCGAATTGCTGCCCGGAATGTACGCCAAGGTCCGGTTTGCGCTGCCGCACATGGTGAGCGTGATGATGCTGCCGGCCGATGCATTGGTGTTGAAAACCGATGGACCGCACGCCGCCGTGGTGGGCAGCGACCATAAGATCCACTTTCACAAACTGGTGCTAGGCCGCGATTTCGGCGCCGAGCTCGAAGTCACTTCGGGCGTGTCGGAAGGCGACGCGGTGGTGCTGAATCCCACCGACGCGATTCGCGAGGGTGTCACGGTGGAGACGCAAGAGCGCGCGGGGAAATAGAGTACGTCTGTCCGCATGCTCACGCATGGCGGTCCAGGTGCAGCTTATGTTGTTCTTTGTTTAGGCCGCTGAACCGCCATGCGTCAGCTGCGGACAAACGCATCAGTTCACCCACAACACCGGCTGCCGGATAAAGAAATTCCGGATCACTTCATCGACCGTTGAATCCGCCGGCAGCGTCTTCCACAGCTCGATATACGCGCGCTCATCGAGCGCGAGCCCCGCGAACAGCAGGCTCGATTGGCGCATCGGCCACTCATCGAAATACATCACGTCGGGTTTCAGCGGCCACTTGCTTTTATCGCGAATGGACGGAGCCATGAACGCCACAGCCTTCCGAAGCCCGCGTCCATCGGCGAGCTGGAACGTCCACAAATTGTCGCCGGGCGTTGACAAAATCTGCGCGATGGTCGAAAAAGCTTCCAGATTAAAGAGCGAGTACCCGTACGGCTTGGTCCGCCTCATCTCCTGCGGAAAGCTCCCATCGGCCCCTTCCTGATTCGGCAGCAGAACCGTCTTGAAGCGATTCGTCACATATATAAGCGTCTTTCCATCGCCCGTAAGATGCGCGAACGCCGCGACCTGCATCGCCCAGCAAGTGCCGTGATTGTTGGCCGCATCCCGCTCCGCGATGCCGTAGGGATGCGTGATCATCCACGCCGTATATTCAGCGAACCATTTTTGGACAGCGTCCAGATCGCGCTTCTCTAGCGTCGGCGTCAGCACTTCGATCGCGCGCGCGACCTCCACCAGGTGAATCGTATCGATGATGCCCGTACCTCGCCCGGTGAATCGTCCGTGAATCGCCTGCGCGTATTGGAGATTCGGATTCATGCGCGTCCGCTCGTCGGCGAACCACGCGCGCAAGTGCAGCGCGGCGTGCTTTGCGAAGCGCGCATCGTGCGTGATCTTCCACGCCGCTGCCAGCGCCGGCACCTGCACGCTCAGACGCATCAGAGCCTTGCGATGCTCGACAAAATTATCCGGATTCGTCATCCCGTCGCGCTGGATGTAGGGGCCGCCGGGATTCTGGGGATCCGGCCACCAGTAATCGCCTTCCGAGAAAAAGTCGTGCGAGCCGCCCGCGCTGCGAGGCGAGGGCGATGCGGTCACCGTGACCGGTTTTTCGTTCAGATATCTATCGGCGGCATTAAGAACGCGGGCGCGATCGAACGCAGCCACGTCGAAAGATTGCGCGTACGCCATCGACGCGGCGAAATAGAGCAGAGCCCTCATGACCGCCGGCTGGACTCGCGAATCACCAGCCGCAACGGGATGAAAGTTCGCTTCAGCTCCGCCGGTGCCTTAGCCTCCATGCACTCGCATAATAATTCCGCCGCCGCCTCGCCGATGGTGGAGCTACTTTGGTCGATGGTCGAAAGTGGAACCCGCAGCAGATCGGAATAATGCACGTTCCCCGCGCCGATAATGGCGATATCTTCGGGCACGCGCAGACCGGCCTCGAGGATCGCTTTCACCGCGCCCCCCGCCACCGGATCGTTGTAGCAGAACACGCCGTCGGGACGCGGAGACGTCTTCAACAACTGGCGCATCGCCTCGTAGCCGGTGTTCTCGAAGTAATGCCCGCGCACAATGTAGTCCGCGCGAATCCGCATGCCGTGAGCCGCCAGCGCGCGGCGGTAGCCCTTCAATCTGGAAGTGCCGGTGGCGTTTTGCGGACCGCGCAGATGCGCGATCCTCTTGCACCCCTGATCGATGAGATGCGTGGTGGCCAGCGCGCCCAGCTCTTCCCCATCCGTCCCGACGAAGTTCGCTTCCACGCGGTTCACCAGACGATCGATCAACACGTACGGAACTTTCCGGCGGCGCAGCGTTTCGAAAAGCTCCATCTCGCCGTCGCGCTGCGCCGACGCGATAATCAGGCCGTCGACTTTGCGCGTCAGCATGATCTCCACGTGCTGCCGCTCCGTCTCGCCATTCTCTTCGGTATTCAAAATCACCGCGTGATAGCCCAGAGGCGAGAGCCTGCGCGCCACGCCGTTGGCGACTTCGGCGAAGAACGGATGCATCAGGTCCGGCAGAATCAGGCCCACCAGATAAGTGCGGCGCGTCACCATGCTGCGCGCGATCCAATCCGGCTGATAGTTCAGCTCCCGCATGCGTTTCAGCACGCGTTCGCGCGTCACCTGGCTGATATCGCTGTGATTTCTGAGCGCCTTCGACACCGTCATCAGGGAGACGCCCAGGTCGAGGGCGATATCTTTCATCCGTACGGGCATCGTGCTTCTAGGAAGTATAATCGATGGCGTTGCTCCCGGTCGCTTCGACGACGGCTTCAGCCGGCGCTCGTTCGGCGATAATGACCACATGTCATCGTCAAGAGATCCGGGCCTGCAAACGCTAAGCATCCACGCCGGCCGCGCCGTCGACCCTTCCACTGGAGCCGTCACTCCCCCGCTTCATACCTCGACGACATTTGAGCGCGATCCCAATGGAGACTTCTCCCGCGAGTACGCCTACATCCGCGCCGCCACCCCGAATCGCGATTCGCTGGAGACCTGCATCACCGCGCTCGAAGGCGGCGACGAGACCATCTCGTTCAGCTCCGGCATGGCCGCCTCCCTCGCCGTCTTCCAATCGCTCGCGCCCAAGGACCACGTCCTGCTGCATCGCGATGTCTACTACGGCGTCCGCGAATTGATGGAAGGATTTTTCGCGAAATGGGGTCTCACCCACACGCTCGTCGACATGCGCGACATCGATCAGGTTAGAAAAGCGTCCCGCCCCGAGACGAAACTGTTCTGGGTGGAAACACCGACCAACCCTCTGATCGAGGTCGTCGACATTCGCGCCGTCGCCGCAGTCGCGAAGGCCGCGGGGGCGCTGCTGGTCTGCGAAAACACCTTTGCCACGCCGGTGTTGCAGCGTCCTTTCGAATTGGGCGCGGATATCGTGGTTCATTCGCTGACCAAATATCTTTCAGGCCATAGCGACGCGATGGGCGGCTCCGTGACATTGAAAAACCAGCCCGATCTGACCGCGCAGATTCGCGATTTTCAGCACACCGGCGGCGCCATCCTCTCGCCCTTCGATTGCTGGCTGATCCTGCGCGGCGTGCAAACGCTGGTGCCTCGTGTGCGTCTCCATTGCGAAAACGCCCGTCGCGTTGCCGATTTTCTTTCGACCCACAAGAATGTCTCGAAGGTCCGTTACCCGGGTCTTGCGAACGATCCTGGCCATGCTGTGGCAAAGGCTCAAATGAAAGATTTCGGAGGGATGCTCGCTTTCGAAGTAGAAGGCGGACGCGCGGAAGCTTTCGCCGTCGCCGCGGCTCTGAAGGTAATTGTTCGCGCCACGAGCCTCGGTGGAACGCACTCGCTGATCGAACACCGCGCGTCAATCGAAGGCAAAACCACGCGCGCCCCCGAATCCCTGCTGCGCCTTTCAGTCGGCCTTGAGGACGCGGACGACCTGATCCACGATCTCGACCAGGCTCTCGCGGCCATATAATGTCCCCGCCAACCCAGATTCGTTTGCTTTTAGCGCAGGCGTGCGTTAGATTAAACTAGACGTTGTTCTGAAATTCGCGACGAATATCAACCTCGGAGACAATTATGCGTTCTGTGCTCATTTTGATCAGCCTTTCCCTAACCGCTTCTGCAGGGCCGTTGCTCTGGACGCTCGAAGGAGTCACTTTCGCCGGCGGAGGCACCGCCAGCGGGTCGTTCGACTACAATGCCGACACCAACCTATTCAGCAACGTCGATATCACGACGACAACCGGCGGAGGTGTCACCGGAGCTACTTACCTGTTTACTTGCGGGCAAGACGTTCCGGCTTGCACCGGCGTAACCCCGAACTCGACAGAAGCACTTTTCCTCACCACGAACGCGGCCAACCAAAGCGGGTTGACGGCTATAGGCTTCTTTTTCACTGGAATAGGTGGCGCCCCTCCTCAAGGACTCACTGACCTTGGAGGGACAATCGATATCAGCAATTCCAGCTTTAGCGTCGGTGCCGTCCAGGAGGCCTTGTGTGTTGACTCCGCGTGCTCCCAACCTACATCTCCGTCTCGCGTCGACGATGCTGGAACGGTAGCAACCCCGGAGCCTTCTTCGGCGCTGCTTGTCGGCATCACGGTCCTGTTGCTGGGCTTCGCTTTGAAACGCTCCACTCACAGCCGGCTCTAATCTCCAAGGAGAACTACATGAGCGATCCAAAGAAATGCGCGCACCCGGCTTGCCACTGTCAGGCACGGCAAGGCGACGATTATTGCAGTACTTATTGCGAGGGGGAAGCAAAAACCGCAGACATCATCTGCAATTGCGGCCACCCGAACTGCGCATCCACCGCAGCGGCGACCCGTCTATAGTGCCGTAGGCGCGTGCCTTTGTAGCGCGCGCCCCCAGGCGTGCCGCGGCGACGCTCGTGTCGCCGTTCACCTTTAGTTCGTTCCCGTCGCCTTCTGATTCTTCACCTGCAACTCGTTCACCACCTGCTGCACGTTCGGAATAGCCGCCGCCAGGTTCTGAGTCGTCACGCGATCCGCCTGCGAAATGACGTCGCCAGTCATCGTCACCACGCCATTCTTCACCGAGTATTTCACAATGTCGTGAAAGTTATTCTGGATCAGAGCGGCGTCCAGCAATTTCCCGATTGCCGCATCCACATCCGAGTTCACTGCCTTCGCCGCACTCTCGCTGCCCACGGGCAGCACGATAATTTCATCGGCTACCACCTGCCCCACGGCCATTGACTTCGCTACTTGCTCCGCCTGCGCCTTGTCATTGTCCGTCGAAACATGGCCGGTCAGCGTCACCACTCCTTTGTCCCGATCCTGCGAAACCGAAACATCCTTGCATCCCGCCTGTTTCAGCGATGTTCGAATCCCATCCGCCACTTCAGGCGATTTCGTTGTCGCCGAGCACCCCGCCAGCGTCCCCGCGATCACCAACGTGAGTAAACCAAATGCAGATTTGTATTTCATAATCCAGCCTCTCATCCTTGTAGAGCAGTCCAGGGGCCAACCCGCGCCACGATAAAATCGGGGGGTGAACAAACCATCCCTCGCTTCCCTGACCGGCGTCTATCTGCGAATCGGCAACACCACCTTTGGCGGCGGCGATCCGACCATGGCTTTGCTGCAGCGCGAATTGATCGCCCGCCAATGGATCACCCGCGACGATTTTGCGTTGGCCTACACGCTGGCCCGCGTCACGCCGGGAACCAACGTACTCGCCTTCTGCGCCGCGACCGGCGCACGAGTTCTTGGTCTGATCGGAGCCATCGCCGCCGTACTGGCCGTGACCGCTCCCTCGGCGATTCTCGTCGTCCTGCTCACCCGCGGATTCGAGACCTGGCGCGCGCATCCCTGGGCCATGGCCGCGATCGGCGGAACGGTCGCCGCCGTGTCGGGCATGATGTGGGCCAGCGTCTGGATTCTCGTGAAGCCCTATCTTGGCCTGCGCGCCCTCCTGTTTGCCGGTGGAGCCTTTATGGCCGCGTGGAAATTTCACGTGACACCAGTGCCAATTATCTTAATCGCCGCGCTCGCGGGGTACTTATGGCCACATCCGGCAATGGACAATAAATGAACGTCTTCCTGCTCTACGCCCTCTTGCTCAAAGCGACACTGACGTCCTTCAGCGGACTCGCGTCGCTGCCGATGGTGCGCAACGATCTGGTCGTGGAACGAAAAGTTCTTACCGATCGCCAGTTGAATACCGCGGTCGTCGCGGGCCGAACCGGGCCGGGTCCCAACGGTTTGTATCTCGTGAGTGTCGGATACTACGCCGATGGATTGCGCGGTGCCGCCGCTGGATTCTTGGCCGTGATGACGCCCGCGTTTCTCGTGTTGCCTCTGATTGGATGGATCGGCGCGCGCGCCGAATCGCCGCGCGTGAAAAGCGCCATTCGCGCCGTGGTTTTGGCGAGCGCGGGTCTTCTATTATCGGCATCCGTGCCCTTGGCTCGCGACGCGATCACCGGTCCCTTGACCTTCGTCATCATGCTGCTCAGTTTGGCTGTTTTAGTGCTGACCAAAATCGACACGATTTGGGTCGTCCTCGGTGGCGCTGTGATTGGATTGATCGCAAAAATGGTTAATTAAGGCCTCATCGGGGCGCCAAAACAAGCGTTTATGGCGTCTTAAGGAGTGCTATAACGGCATGCCACACCTCTTTTTCGACCGTTTCTTCACTACCCGACCCGTCGATTAGCTTTACGCGCTTCGGCTCGTCGGACGCCAACTGCAGATACGCATCCCGAACCTTGCGATGAAAGCCGATCGCCTGCTCATCTATCCGCGTTTCAATACCTTGCGTCTTCCGGTTGCGCCCGTGCGCGCGCTCCAACCCGAGTTCGGTCGCAATATCGACGACAATCGTCAGATCCGGAACCAACCCCCGGCAGGCGATGCGGTCGATTTCATAAACCACTTCGGCTCCCAGGCCGCGCGCGGCGCCTTGATAGACCAGGCTGGAATCGGTAAAGCGGTCAGCCAAAACGATTTCGCCGCGGGAAAGCGCCGGCAAAATCGACTCGTCTACATTCTGCGCCCGCGCGGCGAACATCAGCAGAAGTTCCGTGGTCGGGCGCATTTCGAGATTTTTCGCATCGAGTAATATGCGCCTTATTTGCATGCCGATAGCGGTTCCGCCGGGTTCGACGGTTTCGAGCACCGGTCGGCCTTCGCTGCGCAGGCGGGTGGCTAATCGGCGAAGCTGGGTTGACTTGCCGCTGCCTTCCGGACCCTCAAACGTGATGAAAAGGCCGCGCTTAGTCGTAGACAAAATGCAAAACCTTCTTCAAATCGTCCCACGCCTCGCGCTTCGCGTTCGCGTTGTAGGGGCGCAATAAATACGACGGATGATAAGTCACCATAACCGGTATGTCGCGCCATTTGTGCCAGTTGCCCCTCAACTTCATGACGCCGTCTTTGGTCGCGAGCAGAGCTTTCGCGGCAGTGGAGCCGAGCGCGCAGATCGCTTTCGGTTTGATGGTAACTAATTGACGGAAAAGGAACTGGCCGCAAATTTCCATTTCGTCGGGCTGCGGGGCGCGATTCTCCGGAGGACGGCATTTGACTACGTTGGCGATATAAACATTTTCGCGCTTAATTGGAATGCCTTCTTTTGTGGCCGTATTGTCAATCATCTGCGTGAGCAACTGGCCGGCGCGGCCGACGAAAGGAAAACCTTGCGCGTCTTCGTCGGCGCCGGGGCCTTCGCCGACGAAGACCAGGCGGGCGTTTTCATCACCAGATCCAAAAACAATTTTGTTTCTTTGTTCACACAGTCTACAACGGCGGCAGTCTCCGATATCGGCTCGGATTTTGGAGAGCGTATCGTCGAGAGGAGTTAGCGGAAGAATATCCATGATGGGTGGTTGGCGGCGGAAAACTTCCTCGACGCCGAGATCGCGATAGAAAGTCAGATAGCCGCGCAGTTGCTCAGGAGTCATTTCGCGTGGAGGGCCAAGCGCAACTTCATGGTTTCATCGAGGATCTGGGCGGCGATGGCTTTCTTGGGGGCGCGGCGAACTTGTATCGGGTCGGAGGAGCGGGTGACTAATACGACTTCGTTTTCATTGGAGTCGAAGCCGATGCCCTCCCGCGAAACGAGATTCGCCACCACCATGTCGCAGTTTTTCGATTCGAGTTTGCGGCGGGCTTCGGCGATGAGGTTTTCAGTTTCGGCGGCGAAACCGATTAACAGGCGATCGCCCTTTTTGCGGCCCAGCTCAGCCAGGATGTCGACGGTGGGATCGAGTTCAAGCGACATGCGGGCGGCGGTTTTCTTCACCTTGTGCTGAGGCGCGTTGGAGCGATGATAATCGGCTACGGCAGCCGCCTTAATGATGATGGTCGATTCGTCGAGATGCTTCATCACGGCGTCGAACATCTGAGCGGCGGTCCGCACCGGCACGACCTCGACATTACGGGGCGCGGGGAGACTGACCGGTCCGGAAACCAGGATGACGCGTGCGCCGCGCGCGGCTGCTTCATCGGCTATCGCGTAGCCCATTTTGCCGCTGGAACGGTTGCTCAAATAACGAACGGCGTCGAGAGGCTCCTGTGTGGGGCCGGCGGTGATGAGAACTACTTCACCTTCCAGATCGCGTTTTGCAGTCGTCAGGTTCGCCACTGCGTCGGCGATGGCGTCGGGTTCCGCGAGACGGCCGGGGCCGACCATGCCGCAGGCTAGCGCGCCGTCGTCGGGATCGACGATGAAATGGCCGCGGTCGCGCAGAGTGCGCAGATTCGACTGCGTGGCTGGATGATTCCACATGTTGGTATTCATCGCGGGGGCCAGCACGACTCGTCCGGTGAAGGCCAAGTAGGTGGTCGTAAGGAAATCGTCGGCCAGGCCGTGGGTGAATTTGGCGAGGAGATCGGCGGTGGCGGGGGCGACTACGAGAATGTCATTTTCCTGGGCTACTCGGATGTGTTCGATGGCGCTGGAGAGGGTGTCATCGGCGCTGGCGGCGGAAAAGAGGTTGGTGATGACTTTTCGGCCGGTGAGGGCGGCGAAGGTGAGAGGGCGGATGAATTCTTCAGCCGCGCGGGTCATGATTACGTTGACGGTGAAGCCTCGGGTCATGAGGGCGCGGGCTAGTTCCGCGGCTTTATAGGCGGCAATGCCTCCGCCGACGCCGAGGGCGATGTTCATGACGGCTCCCGATAGTCGCGGCTCCAGAGAAGCCACGACGCGTCCGGGCTATGCCCGGATGGACCGATTAACAATCGGTCCGCAGGTTGGCAACCTGCCCCACAGCACAGCGTGGTTTTCATTGCCACGGGAGAGTTACTCTTCTTTTGCGGCCAACTCTGCTGCTGCCTGCTGAGCGGCTAGAAGGGTGAGGTCCTCGTACTGCACCAGGCCGCGGCGCACTTCTTCCATGGCGACGACGGTGGGTTTCTTGGATGTGGTGGGCAGGTAGCTGCGCGCGCCACTTTGCAACTGGCGGGCCCGCTTGGCCGCGACGATGATGAAACGGTAGGCGCTGGCTTCCGGATCGTCGGGGATGGTGCTCTGGGCGGTGTGTTTAATCGAAGTTTCAGGCATTGTGGAACGTCTCCAAAATCGGACGGATTTCTCTTTCCATCCGGTCGCGCCGGCTGCGGGTGGCTTTGACGATTGCTTTCAGTGTTTCCACCGACGCCTCCACTTCCCGATTCACTAGCACGTAGTCATACTGCGAATAATTTCGGATCTCTTCAGCGGCATCGTGCAAGCGCCGCGCAATCACGGGCTCGGAATCCTGCGAGCGCAGCCGCAAACGCTGTTCCAGAACTTCCCGGCTGGGCGGAAGAATAAAAATAGACACCGCAGCCGGACGCTTCTCTTTTAATTGTCGCGCACCCTGGACGTCTATGTCGAGGATCAAATCGACGCCTTCGGCGGCGGCGCGCTCCAGCTCGCTGGAATGAGTGCCGTAATAATTGCCGAAAACCTTAGCATGTTCGAGGAATTCGCCTTTGGCGACGCGTGCTTCAAACTCGCTACGGGAGATAAAGAAATAATCCTTGCCATCGCATTCTTTGCCCCGGGGAGGGCGGGTGGTATAGGAGATGGAAAAGCGAAGAGCGGGGATCTCCTGGACCAAGCGATGGGTGAGAGTGGATTTTCCGGAGCCGGAGGGGGCGGAGATGATGAAGACGGTGGTCATTAAATTGTGGCCGCCACAGGAGCATAGACGGACGTGGTGGACGGGGCGAAAACCGGGACAGACCTCTCTGTCCACGCGGCGCGGAAGTTGAGCGCGCTATCTGGGAAGAGCGCGGCGCCTTGGGACAGAGAGGTCAGTCCCGGTTTTCGCAGAGTTTTCATCATTCGAGGTTGAGGGACTGCTCGCGGACCTTTTCGATGGCGGCTTTGGCGTTGAGGGCGAGCTCGGTGATTTTCATGCCTGCATCGCCGGCGCCGCTGGTTTTCGAGAGGATGGTGTTGGTTTCGCGGTTCATCTCCTGGAGCAGGAAGTCGAGCTTCTTGCCGATTTCGCCGCCGCTATCCAGCATGCCGGTGAGCTGGCCGGAATGGATTTTGAGACGCGCGAGTTCCTCGCCGATGTCGCCGCGGTCGGCAAGAATAGCCGCTTCCTGGGCCAGGCGCTGCGGGTCGATCTGCACACCTTTCAGAAGATCCCGCAGTTTGTCCGAGAGGCGGGTATGAAAGGCTTCGCGCGCGGTGCAGCGAACCTGCTCCATTTCCGCGGCCAGGGCGGAGACCTGGGTGTTGTGGATTCGCATTTCAGAGGCGATTTCCGCACCTTCGCGGGCCCGAAAGTCATTGAGGCCGTCGAGGGCTTCGGAGAGCGCGCCGAGAACTTCTTTTTCGATGGCACTGGCGGGCGCGGCTTCCGGGACGGATTCGGCCAGCATGCCGGTATGACGGAACGCGGCATTGAGGTCGGGTTCGGCATGGATGCCGTGGGCTTCGGCTGCTTCCCGAAAGGCCGTCAAATATTGCAGCAGCAAGTCGCGATTGAGCGCCAGCGCGGTCGATCCGTTGGCGCCGTTCGCAGGAAGAGAGATGCGCACTTCGACATGACCGCGAGTTAAGCGGCCTTTCACCATGGCTCGGATGGCGTTCTCAAATTCGTCGGCCGCGGAGGGGGCGTGGACCTGGACGTCGAGGCCGCGATGATTGAGACTTTTCACGCTGACGACGATCTCGCCGGTCTCCAGGGATTTTCGGGATCGCGCGAATCCGGTCATGCTGCGCAGAGGGAAGGGCATGTTAAGGATTGACAATAGGATCTTCTAAAAACTGCATGTCATGCAAGCGCTGGTAGATTCCTCCGCCAGCGACGAGTTCCTCATGGGTTCCGATTTCCGAGATTTTTCCGCGATCGAGGACTACGATTTTATCGGCGCGGCGGATGGTGGAAAGGCGATGCGCGATGACGATGACGGTGCGATGCTCCATCAGATTTTGCAGCGCGGTTTGAACGAGGCGCTCGGATTCGGTGTCGAGGTGCGAAGTGGCTTCATCGAGGATCAGGATCGGCGCATCCTTTAATAAAGCGCGCGCGATGGCGAGGCGCTGGCGCTGGCCGCCTGAAAGTTTCTGGCCGCGCTCGCCAATCATGGTGTCGTAAGCTTCGGGCATGCGGAGGATAAACTCCTCGGCTAAGGCGTTGCGGGCGGCGTCCTGAATTTGTTCGCGCGTGGCGTCGGGACGGCCGTAGCCGATGTTGTTGGCGACGGTGTCGTTGAACAAAAACGTGTCTTGCGCGACGATGCTGATTTTGTCGCGCAGCGAAGCGAGGCGGAGGTCGCGAATGTCTTTCCCGTCGATGCGAATGGCGCCGGAGCAGACGTCGTAGAAGCGCGGGACCAGGTTGGCGAGGGTGGTTTTGCCGGAGCCGCTGGGGCCGACGATGGCGGCGATTTCTCCGCGCTTCACTTCGAGGCGGACTCGATCGAGAAAAAAACCACCGGGCGCGCTGGGATAGTGGAAGGTCGCGCCGTCGAAGAGAATCGATTTTTCGAAACGCGCGAGTTTAATGGCGTTCGGTTTTTCGGTGACCTGCTGGTCCTGGTCCAGATATTCGAAGACGCGCTGCGACGCGCCGAGGGCCTGCTGGAAAATATTATGGATGCCGGTGAGGCGCTTTACCGGTTCGTAGAGCATGAGGAGCGCGATGACGAAGCTGATGAAGTCGTCCGGCTTCATCGCGCCGGCTTTAATTTGCAGGCGCGCGAACCAGACGAGCGCGACGATGGTGACGGCTCCGAAAAATTCAATGAGAGGCGACGCGATGGCTTGCTGGGCGACGTAGCGGAGATTGCTGCGGCGGAGGCGCTGGACGCGGTCGCGAAAGCGGTTCGATTCGATTTCCTCGGCGCCGAAGGACTTCACAACCTGCTGGCCGCTGAGCATCTCCTGCAAGACCTGATTCAATTCGGCGGCGTCATCCTGCGCGCGGCGCGTGGTTTTCCGAATGCGGCGGCCCAGGCGCACGGTGGGAACGAGGACGAGCGGGAGGACGGTGAGGCTCCACAGGGCGAGCTTCCAATCGCTTTGAAGAACCACTGCGAGCAGGAACATGGCGGTGAAGCTCTGACGCAGAAAATCGGCGAGGATGTGCGAGAGTGCGACCTGAATTTTTTCGAGGTCGTTCATGATGGACGACATCACGCGCGCGGTGGAGTTGTCCTCAAAAAAGTGCGCGTCCTGATGGACGACGCGATCGAATACGGTTTGGCGGAGATCGGTGACGGCGGAAAAGCCGACGTAGTTGATGAGATAGTTGCCGAAATAATCGCAGACTCCGCGCAGAAGAAAGACGGTGAGAAGCGCGGCGGCGACCATGCTATAGACGCTGGTGACGTGAGGCGGCATCAGGTCGTTGAGATAGATGACGCGGTGCGAGAACGGCATGGTGAAAAACTTAACCAGAGGCTCCAGCTTCTGGGGATTCAGCACTCGATTCAGGATCACCGGGATCAGCAGGACGGTCATGGCTTGCGCGGCGCCGACGATGGCCATGGAGACGACGGAGGTGAGGAGATGAGGGACGTAGGGGCGGGAGTAGCGGAGGAGGCGGGAGAGTTCCTTCATGGGCGGGCCTTCTCGAAAGATCGCTCCCTGCGGTCGCGGCTCGGTAGAGCATCGAGCGTTGGGGGTGCAGTGTTGGGGAGAGGAACGGGAATGAGTTTTTCGATGGCGGCGATTACCTGGTGCGTGGAGATGCCGGCGATGGCGGGAGAGGTGAGCACTTGCGATTCGGTGCGCCAGGGGGCCCACGTTACGGGGTCGGAGGGGCCGAAGAGAACGACGACGGGGATGCCGAAAGCTGCGGCGATGTGCGCGGGGCCGCTATCGTTGCCGATGAAAAGAGAGGCTCCGGCGATGAGGCTTTTCGTGATGGCGAGTGATTCGCGGGAGGTTGGAAAATCCGCGAAGGGCTTGAGGTCGTCGGTTGGGCCGGCTAAGAAGATAGGATCGAGATTGAGGTGGCGGGCGATTTCGATGAAGCGCTCGGCGGGCCAGGCTTTGTCGGGCGCGGATGCGAAGGGATGGATCACGGCGTAGGGGCGGCGGTCCGGAAGAGGCTCCGCGAAGAGTCGTGCGCGCGGGATGTGCTGCCGCGGCACGCCTAGCCAAAACATGGCGGAGGCTAGATGTTCGGCGGTGTGGACGCGTTGCTGGACGCCTAGAATTTCCTGCGCAGAGGGGATTTTATGGGAGTAGACGACGCTATAGCGATGATGGGCGAAGCCGGCTCGGAACTTCGCGCGGGAGAGGGCGGTGAGGACCATGCTGCGGGTGCCTCCGTGGAGATTGAGGACCAGGTCGGCGCGGGTCCCATCACGAGAAGGCGAGTCGCGGGTCTCGTCGACATCTGGATTACCGGCGAAAATTTCAGCGAAGCGGGGTTCGACGATCACGCTGATCTTGAGATCGGGGCGGTGGCGTTTGAGGAGCGAGAGGGCGGGCGTCGAGAGGACGCAGTCGCCGAGGGATCGCAGACGGATGATGGCGATCCGCGAGCCGGACGGCAAACGGTCGAGCACGTTCACTTTATTCTTCAATGCGGGCTTCGTCGACCAGCATCACGGGGATGTCGTCGCGAATGGGATAGACCCGCTTACATTCGACACACTTCAGGCCGTTTTCGTCCTGTTTCAGCTCGAGCGGCGCTTTGCAGAGCGGGCAGACGAGAATTTCCAGCAGATCTTTGCTGATGGCCATATTAACTCCTAAGTGTAGCCTACTCGGGTAGCGGTTTCCCCATGGTTTCGGGGGCCCACGGGAGCACGGCGAGTCCGAGAAGGAAAACGGCGCACATGGTGATGCCGGCGTAGCGCATGGGTTCGTCGGTCGAGGCGAAGACGCGGCTGGTGAGCAGGGCGAGGGCGAATGGACCGACGGCGGCGATCAATCGACCGGCGTTATAACAAAACGACGTACCGGTGGCGCGGAGGCGCGTGGGGAACAGCTCGGGGAAATAAATCGCGAAGCCGCCGAAGAGGGAAAGCTGGCAGAAGCCCATGAGCGGGGTCATCCAGAAAATATCCGAGAAGGTTTGCAGCTTCCAGAAGGTGAAGGCGGTGGCGCACATGGCGGCGATGAATCCGGCGGCGAAAGCTTTTCGGCGGCCGACGCGCGCGGTGAGATAAGTGAATGCGTAGATTCCCCAGAATGAGCCGAAGTTTTGCAGCAGGGAATTGATGCCGGTCCACAAAGTTTTCTGCGAGGCGATGAGGTTTTCGGGCATGCCCTGGGCGCGAAACGTTTTATCGAGCACGGAGCTGAGCAGGTCCGGCGCGAAGAATCCGATACCCCACAATCCGACGACGCCGGAGAAGGCGAGGGTCATGCCGACGAGGGTGCTGCGGCGCCATTTGGACGAGAAGAGCTCGCTAATGGAGCCGAGCTTGACGTTGCGATCCTTGGCGATCTGCCAGCCTTCGGGCTCCTTCAACTTCCGCATGATGACGAGGACGAGCAGGGCGGGGAGTGTGCCGATGATGAACATCCATCGCCAGGGGCTGGTCGTGATGGTCCCGGCGGCTTGGAGGCGTCCGAGAAAAATTCCGATCAGCGCGGCGGTGACGTTGCCGACGGTGGAGGAGGCTTGCAACAGGCCGAGGGCGTAGGGGCGGGCGCGATTCGGCATCACTTCGGCGACGAGGGCGACGCCGACCGCGAACTCGCCTCCAACGCCGAGACCGGTAAGAAATCGATACGCCGAAAAATCCCACACGCCGGTCGAGAGGACGCTGAGTCCGGTGAAGGCCGAATAGCCGAGGATGCTGATCAGCATGGTTTTCACGCGGCCGATGCGGTCGCCCAGGATGCCGAACAGGACGCCGCCGACGGCCCAGCCGATCATGAAAATCGAGGTGGAGTAGCCGGCGTAGGTGTTGACGAGCGCGGCGGAATTGGGATCGCCCGCGTGAACATGCAGTAATTCCAGCATGGCGGGACGGCGGGCCAGCGTGAACAACTGCTGGTCCATGGTGTCGAACAGCCAGCCGAGCGCCGCGACGAGAAGTACGAACCAATGGTAGCGGGTGAGTTCTTTATACCAGGCGCCGGTGAAAGGATTGGTGGCGGCGCCCGGTTCAACGATGGCCATTGAGGGTTATTTTCGCACGAGCCAGGGCATCCAAAAGGATCGCGCGGGCGGCCAGCATAATTTCAATATAAAATGCGCGTGCGGATGGTGCCGGGGACTTTTTCCAGCGCTCGCTTGACGTCGAGCGAGGCTTCGCGGGTCTCGGTTTCGACATCGATGACGACATACCCGATCTGCGCGTTGGTTTGCAGATACTGGCCGGTGATGTTGATCTTCTGTTTGGAGAAGACGGCGTTGACGGCCGAGAGGACTCCGGGGCGGTTGTGGTGCGTGTGCAGTAGGCGATGCTTGCCGGGATGCTCCGGAAGAGAGACTTCGGGGAAATTTACGGCGGTGAGCGTCGAGCCGTTATTGCTGTACTTGATGAGTTTTTCGGCGACTTCAATGCCGATGTTCTGCTGCGCTTCCTCGGTGCTGCCGCCGACGTGCGGCGTAAGGATCACGTTTTCCATGCCCCGTAACGGTGAAATAAATTCGTCGCCTTCCGCTTTGGGCTCGACCGGGAATACGTCGATGGCCGCGCCTGAGAGATGTTTCGACTTGAGCGCTGCGGCGAGGGCGTCGATATCGACGACCGTGCCGCGCGCGGCGTTAATCAGCTTGGCGCCTTTCTTCATGTGGGCGAGCTGATCGGCGCCGATCATGTTCTGGGTTTGCGGCGTTTCCGGCACGTGCACGGTCACGACATCCGAAATTTCGAGGAGGCCGGTGAGCGTGGACACAGAATGGGCATTGCCGAGCGCAAGCTTGGTCTCGATATCGTAGAACACGACCTTCATGCCGAGCGATTCGGCCAGCACGCCGATCTGGGTGCCGATGTGCCCATATCCGACGATGCCGAGCGTCTTGCCGCGCACCTCCTGGGAGCCGGCGGCGGTCTTCATCCATCCGCCGCGATGCGTCAGGGCGTTGCGAAGAGGGATACCGCGCATCAGCAGAATGGTCTCCGCCAGCACCAATTCCGCAACGCTGCGGGTATTTGAGAAGGGAGCATTGAAAACGGGAATGCCGCGCTGCTGCGCCGCGTCCAGGTCCACCTGATTGGTACCAATGCAGAAACAGCCGATGCCCATCAGCTTTTCGGCGCTGTTAATGACGTTGGCGGTCAACTGCGTGGCGGAGCGGATGCCGATGAAATAGGCGTCGTGCAGCACATCGATCAACTTCGGCTCGGGCAGCGATTTCGGGTGATAGTCGATGTCGCTATAGCCGTCCCTCTTTAACGCATCGACGGCGGTAGGATGCACCCCTTCGAGGAGTACGATCTTGATCTTGCTCTTGTCGAGAGAATTAGTTGGCATGTTCAAGCAAAAGTTCCATCAGAACCGCGGAGTCCGTCGGCTCCATGTAATACCGGGGGATTGTCCGGACAATCCGAAACCCGAATTGCCGGTTCAAGGCAATCATGCGTAGATTGCGTTTCCGGCAGTTGGTAATAATACGATTAAATCCATGATAGCGGGCGTAGGCGATCTCCCACGACTTCAGCAGCCGGCCGAATCCTCGATTCTGGAATCGCGGAAGAATACCCGTGGTGCTTATGTAAAGCGATCCCTTGCGGCGAGGCGCATCGCCGGAGGCGCGGTGAAAATCGACATGCTTCTGAAAGGCGCAGCATCCGACCTTGGTTTTGCCGACGATGAGCCAGTAGGATTCGCACGTCCTCCAGTACGCGGCGTCGAAGCGGTCGGCGGGTGGGAATATTTTGCGGTCGAACGCGAGAAGATTACGGATTTCATCGGGCAGGACGGCTTTCCTGAATTCGGTCTTCATGGTTTCCGGGGGTGGCCTCTCCTACTCTAACGGACGGGCGAAAAATGGGGACAGACCACTCTGTCCACGCGGCGACATGCGGAGTAGCATCTTCGCGGAGGTAGCATGCGCCTTGGGACAGAGCGGTCAGTCCCCATTTTTCGCAGATTTTCGCGTCGAGCGGCATCAGAGCGTTCGGAGGCGTCAGAGCCTTCGCCCATGCGGCGCTGGGGCAGAAGGCCATCGGCGTTTCGTGTTAAATGAGCGGCGAGAATCCGCTAATTGGCGCCCTCCGGGACACCGCGAGGATCCGGTTTCACACTGACTGGCTGCGTGTAAGATTGGCCGTCCACTGTGAGGCGCACCGTGTACTGACCGGGGGCCATCCCTGCTGCTCCGCGCCCGCCCCGTCCGCCACCCCGGCCTCCGCGTACGGCCGCCGGAGCAGTTTCCGGTGTATCGGTCGTGCAGGCGTCTCTGACCGCGGGCGGACCGCCGCCGCGTCCTCCGCGTCCTGCTGTGGCGCCCAGCGCGACGCGATGCATTCCGGCGGCGGCGGAAGGAGGCTCAGCGGGCTGTTCCCAGATCGCCTGAACGTTGATTGCCTCGGTATCGACGGGACGCACCGGAGTGTCACTGGCGAGGCAGGCCTTCACCGCTCCCGCGCCGTCGAGCAACTCGATCTTCAGTGGCTGAGCAGCCGCTGCCTTGAGCCAGTAGTAGGCAAGGACGCCGGAAGGGGGATTCAGGTTCTGCGGCTCTTCATGCGGCAGAGGGGTTCCGTTCATTCCGCCGCCGCGGATCGCGTAGGTCTCGCCCGGCTTGAACAGGTACGCCCTTGCCGATGCGATCTGGTCGCCTCGCGCGGCGATTTCGCGGAGCGCGGGCATCTGATCCATGACCCAGAATCCGCGGCCATGCGTGGCAATATCCAGGTCGTCGCCGTGGACGACGATATCGCGAACCGACGTCACCGGCATGTTGTTCTGCAGCGGCTGCCATCGCGCGCCGTCGTTGAAAGAAACGTAGACGCGCAGCTCCGTAGCGGCGTAAAGCAGGCCCTTGGCTTGCGGATCTTCCTTCACCGAGTTCACAAAAGCGCCCTCGGGAATACCGGCGACGACGTTCTGCCATGTCTTCCCGGCGTCGTGGGTGCGATAGATATAGGGCTTGTTATCGGCGATGCGGTGGCGATCGACCGAGGCGTAAGCGGTCTCCGCATCGAAGTGACCGGCTTCGATTTGCGAAACCTTGCTCCAGGCCGTCATCGGCGGAGGCGTCACGTTCTGCCACGTCTTGCCATCGTCGCGAGTGACGTGGATCAAGCCGTCGTCGGAGCCGGCCCAGACGGTGCCGGCTTCGAGCGGCGACGGTCCCAGGCTATAGACAACTCCGAAACGCGCCGTCATCGGCTGATCGATATCCTTCGCCGTGAGCGGATCGAGCGTGACGGGAACGGGTGGATTCACGCGCGTAAGATCTGGACTGATTTTTTCCCATGTCCTGCCGCGATCCCGCGACCGCATCACAAATTGGTTGGCATAGTACAGGCCTTCATCAGCCAGCGAGAACACCTGCGGCAGTGTCCAGGTTTTACGATTCAGATCGTCCGGATCGGGCGCAGGCAACGGTCCGCTGCCGGGCAGGGCGAGATTCAAGTTCTGATCGCAACGCAAGTTCCCGCTGCCATAAAGAATGTTGCCGTCCTTCGGATCGGGAAGCACGGTATTGCTCTCGCCCGCCAGACAGGTCGGCTCCCAGTTGCGAAACGAGAGCACACCTTCGCGTGACCACGTGCTGACGCCGACGCCTCCCGAATCCTGCTGGGCCCCGTAGAGCCAATAGGGAAACCGGTTGTCGGCCGCGACGCGATAGATCTGCGCGGTCGGCTGGTTGTACCATGTGCTCCAGCTCTTGCCGCCATCTACGCTGACCACCGTTCCCTGATCGCTCGACAGCACCATGCGATGGCCGTCTTTAGGATTGATCCACATCTGGTGATAGTCGTCGCCGCCCGGCGCTCCTTTGATCGGAACAAACGTTTTGCCCGCGTCGGTAGTCATGTATGTCGCGGTGTTGATGACGTACGCTTTATCCGGATTGGTTGGATCGACCGCGACACCGGCGAAATACCATCCGCGTCCCCACAGCCTATTTTCCGAGTTCACCATTTTCCAACTGGCGCCGGCGTCGTCGGAAATATAGACTCCGCCGCCGGTGTTTGGGCGATCGGCGCCGCGTCCTCCGCCACCGCCGCCACGCGCGGGAGTGGCGACTCCGGCTCCAATATCGTCCACCACAGCCCACAGGCGATTTGGATTGCTGGGCGAAACGGCGATGCCGATCTTTCCGACGAATTGATCCGCCGGCAGGCCCGTCGTTAATTGCTTCCAGGTGTCGCCGCCGTCACTTGATTTGAACAGCCCGCCGCCTGGCATGTTCGAAGGCGCGTAGACCGACCATGGCGGACGCCGTGTCGCCCACAGCGAAGCGTACAGCACACGCGAGTTTTTCGGATCGATCGCGACATCGATCGCGCCAACATTGTTCGGGTCGTCCGTCTTGAATAATATTTTCTTCCACGTCCTGCCGCCGTCGGTGGTGCGATAAAGACCGCGATCCGGCGTTGGCCCATAGACATGGCCGAGCGCTGGTACATAAACGCGATTCGAATCCGTAGGATCGACCACAACGCGTCCGATCTGACGTGTCGCTTCAAGACCGATATGCGTCCACGTCTTGCCCGCATCGGCGGACTTGAACATGCCGATGCCGTAAGAATGCTGGCTGCGAATATCCGGCTCGCCCGTTCCGGCGTAGACAATATTCGCGTTCGAAGGCGCCACCGCAATGGCGCCGATGGAGCCGATCGGAATGCCTTCATCGGAAATCGGCAGCCAAGTATGACCGGAGTTCTCCGTCTTCCAAACGCCGCCGCCAACCGAGCCGAAATAGAACGTATCCGGTTGATCGGCATGGCCCGCCACGCCAAACGTGCGCCCTCCGCGCATCGGACCCACGTCGCGCCATTGCAATCCCGAAAGCAGGTTGGCTGGGAATTGGCTACCCTGCTGCGCGAAGACTGCGAATACCAGGAAACAAATCAGCCACCAGCGTCGAACGATCATTGCATATGCTCCTGAATGGGTGTGGCTTCGGGGCCGCAGTATTTGATACTACCACTGGTAGTTTAGGAACGACCGCAATAGAACGAAACAATCAATTCCGCCACCGTTCGAATCTCTTCCTCCGTCGCCTCGGCGAAAATCGGGAGCGCCAGCGTTTCCTTCGACAGTTGCTCGCTCACCGGAAAATCGCCTTCTTTGAAACCGAAACTTTCGAGCGCAGGTTGCAGGTGCAGCGCGCGAGGATAGTAAATCTCCGTGCCCACGCCCTGCTCCGCCAGCCACTCGCGAAGCCGATCCCGTTCGCGCACGCGGATCACAAACTGGTTATAAATATGCCGCGTCTGATAGGGCGCGATTTGAGGCAGAATGACGCCCGATCCCGCCAGGTACTCGCGATAAAGCGCGGCATTTCTTTGGCGCCCCGCGCTCCAGTCATCAAGGTAGCGAAGCTTTACGTCCAGCACGGCGGCTTGTAACGCATCGAGCCGCGAGTTCTTACCCGGCCACTGATGAATGTATTTCGCCACAGTCCCATGAATACGGAGCGCCCGCAATTTCTTCGCGATCGATTCGTCATCGGTGGTGAGCATGCCTCCGTCACCGAACGCACCCAGATTTTTTGTCGGGAAAAAACTGAAGCATCCGACCTTCGCGAGCGAACCCGCGCGGCGTCCTTTATACTCCGCGCCATGGCTTTGCGCCGCGTCTTCGATCACCGGAATAGATCCGGCCGCTTCGAGGATGGCGTCCATATCGGCGCAGCCGCCGTAAAGATGCACCGGCAGGATGGCCTTGATCTTCGGATGCGCCTCGATGGCCGCCGCCAGTCTCGTCACATCCAAATTAAAAGTATCCGGCTCGACATCGACAAACACAGGCTTCGCGCCAACCGAGAGAATCGCCCCCGCGGTCGCGAAAAACGAGTAGGGAACGGTCAGCACTTCATCGCCCGGTCCGATATCGAGCGCCAGCAGAGCAAGCTCCAGCGCATCCGTCCCGGAGCCGCATCCGATCGCGTGCGCGGCGCCGCAATACTTTGCGAAATTCCGCTCAAATCGCTCAACATCCTCGCCTAAAATGAACCGCTGCGATTCGATCACGCGTTCCACTTCGCGCATCACCTCGTCGCGAATGGGATCGAACTGGCGCCGCAGATCGAGCAAGGGAATCGCTCGCGTCGTAAGTTGAGGCATCTTCTCCAGTCTACAGCCGTGGCATGATGAAAGGACACATGAAAGGCATCGTCCTCGCGGGGGGCACGGGCAGCCGTCTGTTCCCGCTCACCAAAATAACCAACAAGCATCTGCTGCCGATTTACGACAAGCCGATGATCTATTACCCCATCCAGACATTGGTGGATGCCGGAATCGACGACATCATGATCGTCACCGGAGGCCGCAGCTCGGGCGATTTTCTGCGTCTGCTGGCGAACGGGAAGGAGTTCGGACTCTCCCACATTAATTACACCTATCAGGAAGGCGAAGGCGGCATCGCCGACGCGCTGGGATTGGCCGCGCACTTCGCCGCCGGTCAGAAAATCTGTGTGATCCTCGGCGACAACATCGTCGAAAAAAGCATTCGCGCCGCGGTGGACGAGTTTCGCCGGCAGAAAAGCGGCGCCAAGATTCTGCTCAAAGAGGTCCCCGATGCCGAGCGCTTCGGCGTCGCGGAATTCTCGGGCGACCGCATCATCGGTATTGAAGAAAAACCTCGCCAGCCCAAATCCGCCTACGCGGTGACGGGCATTTATCTTTATGACGAGTCCGTCTGGGACAAGGTCCGCACACTGAAGCCATCGGAGCGTGGCGAGCTGGAAATTACCGACGTCAACAATGCATATATCCGCGAAGGCTCGATGAGCTATGCGTTTCTCGACGGCTGGTGGACCGATGCGGGCACTTTCGAATCCCTGCTACGCGCCACGAACCTGGTAGCGCAAACCCGCGGCGTGCTGCCGTAATCAAATGGCGAACCGAGGTGCGCCCATGACAGCATGGTCGCCTCTAAGACACGCCTTGTTCCGCGCGATGTGGATCGCGGCGGTTGCTTCCAACATCGGCACCTGGATGCATACCGTGGGCGCGTCGTGGCTGATGACGACCCTCGCCGCATCGCCGCTACTGGTCGCACTCGTGCAAACGGCGACCACGCTTCCCGTGTTTTTACTCGGCTTACCCGCGGGAGTCATGGCCGATTTAGTCGACCGCCGAAGGCTGCTGATTTTCACCCAATCCTGGATGTTGGGTGTAGCCGCACTGCTCGGCGTGTTAGCGATGATGCATCGAATCGGCCCCTGGTGGCTCCTCTCGCTGACTTTCGCGTTGGGAATCGGATCGGCGATGAACGGTCCCGCGTGGGCCGCGGCGATTCCGGAACTGGTCCCTCGCGCGGAATTGCCTGCCGCGGTGGCGCTCAACTCCGTGGGCTTCAACATTGCGCGGGCAGTGGGTCCGGCGCTCGGCGGCATCGTGATGGCGGCCGCTGGAGCGGGCGCGGTCTTTATAGCGAACGCGGTTTCCTTCCTCGGCGTGATCGTCGTGTTGTGGAGCTGGAAGGAGCGCCCGCCAGCCGTGCGTGAACCCGGCACTCGATTCCGCGACGCGATGCGCGAAGGCCTGATGTACGTGCGCGGCGCGCGATCTTTTCACGCGGTGCTGATTCGAGCGGCAATGTTCTCGCTCACCGGAAGCGCCCTATGGGCGATGCTGCCCCTGGTCGCTCGCGATGAAATGAAGAGCACGTCGCTCGGATACGGAATCCTGCTGGGATGCCTCGGCGCGGGGTCGGTAATGGGCGCGGCGGCGCTGGCCCCGATGCGGTCGCGGTATTCCGTGGACCGGATCGTCGCGGCGGGTGTGCTGTTGTTCGCGATCGCGATCATCGGCCTCGCGCTGCTGAAAACTCTCGCCCTCGCCGCCCCGGCGATGCTCCTAGGAGGCGTGGCCTGGATCACCGTGATGTCCAGCTTCAACGTATGCGCGCAGACCATGCCTCCCCAGTGGATGCGGGCGCGGGCCCTCGCATTTTATCTGCTGGTCTTTCAAGGCTCGCTCGCAGTTGGCAGCGGCGTATGGGGAGAAATCGCGCGCCACGTGGGCGTTCGCGCGTCATTGAACATCGCGGCCGCCGCCATGCTCGCCGGACTCGCCGCGGGCTGGCGCATGAGCCTGTCGGCCGTCTCAGCGCCCGTCGAAGCAATCGCGGCAGAATAGATTATGTCGAATGAAGAGAACTTTCTAAAGTTTTCCTGCGAGAAGCTGACGCACTTGAACGCGCGCATCGAGACCTGCGTCTCAAAATTGACGCCGCAGCAAATCTGGACGCGCGGTGCGGAGAACGAAAACGCCGTCGGCAATCTGGTACTGCACCTCGCCGGCAACGTGCGCCAATGGATTTTGTGCGGAGTCGGCGGCGCGGAAGATCGGCGCGACCGCGACAGTGAATTCGATGCGCGGTCGGGTGAGAATGTTCTGGAGCGCCTGCGCGGCGCCGTCGATGAAGCGGTCGCGCTTCTTGCCGCGCTCCCTCACAGCAAGCTCGGCGAACAGAAAACAATTCAGAAACATTACCACGTCACTGTGCTCGAAGCGATTTATCACGTGGTAGAACATTTTTCGATGCACACCGGCCAAATCATGTTCGCGACAAAGCTTCTTACAGGCGAGGATCTGGGCTTCTACGGATACTTGAAGTCCGCGAAATCGTCCGGGAAGCCGACGCCGTAACTCGCTACTCTACCACCGCCACCGGCCGTATCGGCGATCCCGTTCCTCCGCGAATCTTCAGCGGCAACGCTACGAACAGAAATTCCTTCACGCCGGCATAGGCCAGCGATTCCAGGTTCAGACACTCAATAATGTGGATGCCGCGCTCGACCAACAAATGCACATGCACTTCCATGTGCGACGGCACGCTTTCGAACGCAACCGTATCGCTGCCCGCCGCGAAAATGCCGTGCTTACTGAGCCATTGCGCACCAGCCTTTTTCGGACCCGGACCGCGCACCGCCGCGCCGCTGCCTCCCGTGATGAAGCGGTTCGAATCGTTCCAGTGTTTGCCCCACCCCGTCCGGATCAGTGCGATCCCTCCTTCGGGCGGCAAGACCCCGCATGCTTCCAGATGCTCCGGCGTTACCACGAAATCGTGGGCCAGAGCGTCCACATTTTCGAGGCGCGCAACATCGAATAGGACGGCCGGCCGGAAGATCGGCTCAATCGTGTCGACTCCGTAAGTCGTCACGCCGTCGCTGTAGGATTGCACCGGTTCGACTCCCCCGTACAGTTTTCCGTCGCAGGAAAAATGCGACAGCGCGTCGATATGCGTGCCGACGTGCCCCCCCATCGTGATCGTCTCCGCCGACGAGCTTGCTCCATTCGATAACACCATCTCGCCATGCAGCTTGGTGAGCGTGCGCAGAAATGGCGGATGCGTAGGAAAATGCGGCATCCCGGCAAACAGCGGCTGCGCCAGATCGTAGACTTTTCCAATCTTCACGACGTAGCCTTCTTAACCCGCTTGCGCGCCTTGGGCGAAACCACCGCCGTTTTTTCGCTCCAGCGCCCCAGTCGAAACTCGCGCCCGTAATGCGACGTGAGGTTGCGAATCGCCACCGTGACCACGCCCGCCGCGTCGCATGAATAATGTTCCTCGATCTCCTGATGAGACGCGGGCCAGGAATGCTCGACCGGCACCTGATCGAAGGAGTCCGAATCGGCCAGCGCGGGATCGAACGGAAATAAAATCTCATCCCACACAGTAATGTCGCCCGACGGCTGCGCGTCTTCCGCCACGTGACTCGCTTCCAGGTATCGAAAATCGCCGACATTGTGTACCGGCTGATAGCGCCGCCGGACGGTCAACGGAGGCTCGGCCGCGCCGGGCAGCCGCGTGCCGCGCGGAAAAATCGGATCGAAGATCATGCGCCGTCCGGCGTCCCCTTCGCGCCATACTCCGAAATTGCGCGTGAACATTTCGCGCAGCGTATATCCGGACGCCGCATCCGCCTGAATCGCCAACCCGATCGCGGTCGCGGAGCGCGTGTACTCGCTGCGCTTCACCTTGCGTCCGAACTCCTCGCGAAGCACGCGCGAAACCAGCGGCAGCTCGCTTCCGCCGCCCGTCACGTACAGCGCTTCGATCTCGTTATTCTCGGCCAGCAGCGCGCACGCTTCAATCGATTCTGCCAGCAGCGGGCGGCACCGCTCGTAGAAATCGGCAACCGTGACCGTCGCCTGTCCCATACCCTCCCGCACCACGTCGAGGTCGATCACGATCTTGCGCGAGTTCGGATGGAGCGCCTCTTTTTGACGGCGGCATTCTTCCTCCAGCCGAAAAACCCCGAGCAGATCCAGCTTCGAAAGAGCTTCTTCGCCGATCGCCATTTCCGCGAGCGCGAGATCGAAATCGTCGCCGCCCAGGTGCGGCATTCCTTCCGACGCCAGCACCGTATGCGTGCCCGCCGAGATCTCCACCAGCGAGACATCGCAAGTGCCTCCGCCCAAATCGTAAACCAGAATTCGACCCGCGGTCCGCTGCCGGTGGCCGAATTCGATCGATGCGGCCGAAGGCTCATTTAACAGACCGAGCACCGAAAACCCCGCGCGCCGAAACGCATCCACCGTGAGGAATCGCTGATTGCTATTCGCGTTCGCCGGAACACCAAGTACCGCTTCGAGCACTTCGGAGTCGCCGAAGCGCGCCGCGAGCGCTTGGCGCAAAGCTCCCACCAGACCCGACATCAGTTCCGTCAAGGGAATGAGCGCGCCGCCCAGGTCAAGTTGCGTTTGCGGCCCCGCGTCCTCCAGAAATCGCTTCAGGGAGCGGATAATCGTCCAGCCAGGCTCGCCCTGCATCGAATACGCATCCCAGCCGAAGCGGCGTTGATCTTCCCTGATCGCGACCAGCGGCGGAAACCACTCGAAGACCCCGTCGGCGGTCTCAAAAGGAACCAGCGGATAATTCCCGCGGTCCGCAGCCGACACGACAATGCGAGTGGTCCCAAAGTCGATGCCGAGCTTCATCTTTTATGGTTAACACATCTCACTCGGTGAAGACTTCCTGCAGCGTGCTTAAGGTCGACGTAAGCGTCTTCGCGGACACCGCTCCCAATTTCTTCACTAACCGGCTCTTGTCGACGGCGCGCATCTGATCGAGGAGAATCAAACCCTTTTGTCCACCATGCGTAACACCGATACGGAACGGTGCGGAGCGGCTCTTGGTGGTCATGGGCGCGACGATCGCCGTGCGCAGGTGGTCGTGCATTTCAGCAGGGGAGACGACGACGCACGGACGCGTCTTTTTGATTTCGCTCCCGACGGTGGGATCCAGGTTCACCAGCCAAATTTCCCCACGCATCACCAAACCAGATCCTTATCCGCCGCATTCCCGAATTCGCCCATCACGAGTGCGTCATCGCCCGTTTCGGCGATCTTCTCGGCCGCCTCCGCCCAACCTGTGCGCACCGGGCTGGCCGGCCTCCGCAATACCAAAGCGCCGCCCTCAATGGTCATCTCCGCTCCCGCCTCGCCGTTCAGACCCAGTTGCGCCAGGACCGGCTTCGGGATGACGACGCCTTGTGAGTTGCCGATCCGCCGAATGCTTACGTGTATCGCCTTCATCGTGATAACAATGTTATTCCACCAACTGACGGCTGTCAAACAATTGGGCTCTCACGGTTGCTGTCCCGGATTTCCCATGGTGGCGATCATCGGCTGCTGAAGAAAGTTAAGAGACGTCTCATCCGTCCCGCATGGTCGTGATTCAGTAGCCGAACTGATGGGGAAAAGGAGCGAGAACTTCTGGTCGCAATTCGACGAGAGCGTCCGGGTTACGGTAGACGCGCAATGCCAGACCGGAATCAGTATGATCGAGAATCGCAACCGCGCTCAGGGAGGTATTCTGGGTCTTCGTAAGCCCTCGATTGCCTCCAAGGTACGGCTGCCCGGGGTTTCCCGACACAGTGACCTTTACGCTGTCTTGGCCGAACATCGCTTGGATCACATTTTGATGCATAGCGTAGAGCCCGCCCGGGGTGTTGTCGTAAAGAACCAGAAGAGTCGGGTAACCGCCCCGCGACGCTTCCTTGAGCTGAGCGGAATCCTTCAACTTGCTGCGGATGCGATTAGGCACCCGTCGCCCTACTACTTCCCCGCCAGCATTGTCTGCCATATCCGCACGATCTTCGTGGTTCGGATCGATCTGCTTCACTTCGCAAAATACCTCAACGTTGTCACCGCCCCGGATTCGGAAATCTGGAGTGCGCTCCGCTCCAGTCGGAACTGGTTCGCATTGAACCTGGCTAGACACGCACAGTTGCTTGAACTGTTTCTCGGAGATCGTGGGCTCAGAGATCAAGTGTTTGGACAATTGAAATTCCCTCTAACCCAAGCTTGACGCACTCCGAAGCGTCCTGCCAACTGCGCAGCCAGCGCCGTCATGTCCAACCAGGGCATGCGATAGAATGTGAGAAATCCCCCACAGTCTCACACCGCCGTCAGCGCCATCGAAACGGACCAGCAGGCAAGGGAGAAGAACAAACGTCTGATCCTATTGCTTGAGGTCGGTCAATTGCTTCAAACCCTTCATCTCGGTCTTGGCTTGATCTTCAGAGACCGGGTTCAACGTCATCGGTTGAGCATTTGAAACGGCGACGACTAGCATATTCCTGCGTCCAAGCATGAAGTAGTAATCCTTACCAGCTTCCAAGTCCACGAATTGACCGACTTCTGAGCGACCCGCAGTGATGATGTGTTTCCCCACTGGAATCTTTGCATCGAAGAACGTTCCCTGGGGCATACGGTAAAGCTCCATCCCGTCGCAATAGATGGAAGGTCGCAACGCTATGCCTTTGATTTTGGCTTTGGGTCGGTACAGATGAATCGTAGCCGTGTCGGTTTTCGCTGGCACGGTCTGACCAGCAAGAATCAGACCGCAGAACAGGACAACGATTAGCGTTCTCATAGCCTCCCCGCCGCTTCCCTAGCCTTTGGCCTGCCTGTCTAGCGCATTCCAAGCGGTCGTGGCCGTGTCCCCGGTCAAAGTCACTTTTTCCCCGGACGTTGTTAACAACGTTAGCGATGCAAATGGTGAATCCGAGTTAGGCCCCACGGCCTCCGGTTCATACGTGGCTTGAACGATTAAGTCAGGATTGATAAGCTCGTTTTCGCTGACTCGGATCATCATACGGGGATGATAACATGTTGTGGTCGTGCCGCCTTCTGGGTAGTTCGCTAATTTCAGGGTGTTCATAAAATTTCCGCCCCTTTTTAGCGAAACCCGCCGCCAGCCGCAATCAGCCCTAGGAGCAGGCTCAATATTGAAAGGATCAGAAACCATACGGCGATGTTCTTGATCGTCTTTAGTGACGCGTTGGCTTCCGCCGCCGCGCTGCTAAGCTTTACTAGTGCGCTGGTTACAGCTTCGTCAATCGACCATAGGCATTCCTGATCAGCCTTGAGCGGGACCCCACATGACGGCCATTCGCAAACCCTAGCGGACGTCACGTTGCCGCGCCCGCAAGACGGGCATTTGTAGAGACTAGTAATTTCTTCCACGGAAGCGGAGTATATCATTTTTATGACGGGAATCACGAAATCCACGGTGTATGGGGGAAAATCCGGCACAACGACCACTTACACTGCTTGCTGCTCGGCATATGCGGAAACAATGAGTGCCGGCCGCCGCTTCGACGGTCGCAGGTTGGAATCCGGGAACAGAACTAGAACGATCTCACCGCGGCGGCAGGTCATCGTAAACAGCCATTTCTGGCCGATCCCAATCCTCGGCAAAGGCGGCTAACCGGTTCCGCAGATCCGCGGCCTGACTGTTATCGATGCCACGTTCGCGGAGATCGACAGGTTCTGCTGGTTGAATCCACGTCACGATCACACGCGAACCCTCGGCTTCCGTGAGAGGCTCGACCACCTCCACTCTCCTGTTGCGGTAGATCCCTTCAACAGACTTGACCAAGACTTCAGTATCCCGCGTCACTGACGGCCTCGTCTAGGGCAGGTCTTCTGCCCTCCCTCATCAACCTGTCGGGTCCCACGTCGGACGACAGGAACGTCCCATCCGCGTTCATCCGCGTTCATCAGCGGCCAATAGAGTCTTTTCCGTCCCACCCGAATTCCCACCCCCAACTCCCGACTTTTCAACCACCTCCCACTTCCACCCGAGCACCCTCAACTCCCCCCGCTGCTATACAAGACCAGAGGAAAAAATGTCCAC
>Ga0182024_10000828_pt1 | contig 80888 bp, 68 predicted proteins | sample P32metaG_FD_120480 | JGI IMG/M metagenome (GOLD analysis project Ga0182024, IMG submission 120480) | Permafrost microbial communities from Stordalen Mire, Sweden - P3-2 metaG (Illumina Assembly) | ecosystem: Environmental > Terrestrial > Soil > Wetlands > Permafrost | place: Sweden: Stordalen...
CATCACGTACCAAGTCACCATAGACGATCCGAAGGCGTTTACCAAGACCTGGAGCCCGGCGCCGACGTTCCTGTCGCTGCGGCCCGGCGAGCGTCTGCACGAATACGAGTGCATCGAAAACAACGAGGACATCGTGCGTTTCGAGCAACTGTTGAAGAATGAGTCCTTGTTCCGGCGCCAGCCGTAGACGAAAGGAGACTCCATGCAGAAATCGATTTTATTGGTTGCCGCTGCGGTTCTAACTTTGGCCCAGGGTCAAGGCGCGGAGCCGAAGGTGAGGCCGTTGACGGCGCTGGATTACATCGAGATTCAACAGTTGAACTATCGGTATGCGTTCGCCTTGGACAATTGCTCCAATCACGGCGAAGACTACGCGAACCTGTACACCGATGACGGCGTGTTCGTCGTAGGATTGAACGGCATGGAGTACAAAGGCCACGCTAAGTTGGTGGAAGCGGCGGGTGGCCCCACATGCGCGCGCATCAAGCAGCCGCATCAAACCCACACCACCGAGAATCTGGTGATCGAAGCGTCGCCTGAAGGCGCCACTGGAAAATCCTATCTGGTTTATCCCGGCGATTCCGGTAAGCGTGGCAATGCGGATTTCGACGGGCACGTGGGCGGCTATCAGGACGTGTACGTGAGGACGCCCCAGGGCTGGCGCATCAAGTCGCGCGTTCACGTGTTTCCGCCGCAGATTCCCGGCGAGTACAAAGGGATTCCGAATACCAAACTGGAAGCCGGAAACGCCAATTAGGCCGCGCTGGAACCCGTTGTGGCGCACGCACTTTTGCGTGCCGGGTCGACAATCGTGTCGACGCCCGGCCAAGTATCCACAGGAGTGCGGACGCCGTCGCAGTCTGGGTAGTAGGCCGCCTCATCAGCGGCGGGAGCGCGCAACCCAGTAAAATAGGGTTTCCGATGAAGATCGCCCTCGCACAAACCAACAGCACCGTCGGCGATCTTTGCGGCAACGCCAAGCGCATTCTGGATTTCGCGCGCCGGGCGTCCGAACGCGGTGCGAACGTGGTGGTTTTTCCGGAGCTTTCTCTAACCGGTTATCCTCCGCGCGATCTTCTCGAAAAAGAAAGCTTCCTGGATCGGACCGAGCAGCATCTGGAGCGCCTGGCCGCCGACGCCGCGCCGTTGAACATCGGCATAATTTGTGGAACCGTAACGCGCACAGGCTCGCCCACCGGTCTGCCGATTTACAACAGCGCCGCCGTGCTGCAGGACGGACACATCACATTTCGCCAGCATAAAATGCTGCTGCCGACCTACGATGTCTTCGATGAAGCGCGCTACTTCGAGCCGGCCGCGAAACAATCGCCTTTGGCCCTCGGAGACTCGGTCTCCGCGCTCACCATTTGCGAAGATATTTGGAACGACAAGCAGTATTGGGAGCGCAGGCGTTACAGCCGCGATCCGGTGGAGGAGCTGGCCACGGCCGGAGCGCGCATCCTGATCAGCATCAATGCGTCGCCGTATCACATGGGCAAGCGGGCGCAGCGGAACGAAATTTTCGCCGCTACGGCGCGGCATTTTCGCGTGCCGATCGTGTACGTGAACCAGGTGGGCGGAGACGATCAGCTACTCTTCGACGGAACCAGCTTCGCAATGAATCCGGAGGGTGAAGTCATCGCTTGCGCGGCTTCGTTCGAAGAGGATCTGGTGCTGATGGACACCGAAAAGTTGACCGGCGACCGGCATGACAATTACGCGGACGAATGCGAGGCGGTTTATCAGGCGCTGGCCATGGGGACGCGCGATTACATTCGCAAATGCGGCTTCGAGCGCGTTCTGGTGGCTTTGAGCGGCGGCATCGATTCGGCGCTGACGGTGGCCATCGCGGTTGACGCAGTGGGCAAGGAAAACGTCATTGGCGTGGGCATGCCCGGCCCCTACTCTTCCGAGCACAGCATCACGGATGCGCGCGATCTGGCTCGCAACCTCGGCATCCGGTTCGAGCTGATCCCGATTCAGAGTCAGTACGGCGCCTTCATGAACGTCCTCGAACCCTTATTCGATGGCTCGGCCATTGGCGTAACGGAGGAGAACCTACAATCGCGCTTGCGCGGCGTCACCCTGATGGCGCTGTCCAATAAATGGGGCGCGCTGGTGCTCACCACCGGCAACAAGAGCGAGCTGGCGGTGGGATATTGCACCCTGTATGGCGATATGTGCGGCGGACTGGCGGTGATCAGCGATGTGCCGAAAACGCTGGTATATTCGCTCGCGCGGGTCGCCAATCGGCGCCACTCCAACGCCATCCCGGAAAACACGTTCACCAAGCCGCCCTCGGCCGAGCTGCGTCCGGATCAGAAAGATACCGACTCGCTGCCGCCTTATGAAGTGCTGGATCAGATCCTGCGTCTTTACATCGAGAACAATGACGCGCCGCAGCGGATCGCCGAAGCGCTTCATCTGCCTGTAACTTTGGTGCGGGACATTGTGAACAAGGTGGACCGCAATGAGTATAAGCGCCAGCAGGCTGCCCCGGGCCTGAAGGTAACCACTAAGGCGTTCGGCATCGGCCGGCGCTTTCCGATCGCCCAGAGGTTTTCCGAATGAAATTGCACGTCCTTATTGCCGCGTCGATCCTGATCGCCGCGGCCGTCGTCTCTTCCTCGCAGCCTCCACGGCGCGAACAAGTGGGTCCGCTGGCGGACGGCGGATTTCTGCTGAACAGCGGCTGGCGCGTGAAGCCCGCCGGCATGCAGATCCCGCTGGACACGCTTCCCATGTCGTCGGTCCTATCGAAGGACGGCCGCTTCCTGATCGTGTTGAACGGAGGCTACAACCCGCCGTCGCTGAGCGTGCTGGATACCAAAGATGGTCATGAAATAGGGCGTACGCCGGTAACAGATGCGTGGCTCGGTATGTCGCTGTCGTCCAACGGACGCACGCTGTGGGTGGGCGGAGGATCGCAAGCGTCGATTTACGAATTCTCATTCGATGAAAACGGGAAGCTCACCCCGACACGGACGTTCGAAATCGTCAAGGGCGCGGCGCGGTCCGCGCACGATTTTATCGGCGGTGTCGCCATTGCTCCGGATGGCCATCTGCTCTACGCTTGCGATCTGTATCACGACGCGATTGTGGTGGTGAATACACAATCGGGCATCGTGATCGATCGATTCAAGACGGGCCGGCGGCCCTATCGCATTTTGTTCAACCCCGATGGCAAGTCGTTCTACGTGACCAGTTGGGCCGATGGCTCGCTCTATCATCACCAGGCTACGGACGGCGCAGTCGTGCAGACGCTGCGGGTGGGCGCGCATCCCACCGACATGCTGTGGCGCGATCGCGCCACTCGCGCCGAAGAGGGTGAGGAAGACGCGCAACAGCCCAGCTTCAAAGCTCGCATCTTCGTCTCCGCTGCGAATACCAACAACGTGTATTCTGTCGCCGTTTCCGATAGCGGGGATCTGCGCGTGATTGAAACCGTCAACGTCTCCACGACGCCCAACCATCCGCTTGGCATGACGCCCAGCGCGCTAGCGCTCAGTCCCGATCAGAGCCGTTTGTATGTGGTCTGTTCAGACGCGAACGCCGCCGCGGTAGTCGATGTTACGGAAGCGCGCAGCCAGGTGCTCGGCTTCGTTCCGACAGGTTGGTATCCGACGGCAGCCAGTGCGTTGGCCGATGGACGGCTGGTGGTGCTGAATGGCAAGGGCTCGAAGAGTTATCCAAACCCGAACGGACCCAATCCGACCAAACGACAGAACAACCTGAGCATCCAGTATGTCGCGCACATCCAGACTGGCTCGGCATCCTTCATTCCGGCCTTAACCGACGAATCGCTTGCGAATTACACCGCTGAGGTGAAATCCAACTCGCCCTACACCGATGCAAAGCTCGATCAGACTCCACCGGGCATTCCCGCGGCGATTCAGCATGTGCTCTACATCGTCAAGGAGAATCGCAGCTACGATCAGGTGCTGGGTGACATCGGCAAAGGCGAGAGCGATCCTTCGCTATGTCTGTTCAAGGAAAACGTCAGCCCCAATCATCACAAGCTGGCGCGCGAATTCGTCCTGTTCGATAACTTCTACGTCAATAGCGACGTGAGCGCGGACGGCCATAATTGGTCGACGTCGGCCATCGCGAACGACTATGTGGAGAAGATGTGGCCGAGCAACTACGGCAAACGAAACCCCAACTACGGCTTCGAAGGCGGCGAGCCCGCGGCGTATCCGCCGGCAGGCTATCTGTGGACGAATGCCGCTTCGGCCGGCGTCTCGATGCGCAACTACGGCTACTGGGTGGAGAACAAGAAGGAGCCGGGCGCGGATGGCGTGCAGATCGACAAGGTGCTTGATCCGGTGCTGGGCAAAGTCACAAACATGAAGTATCGGAGCTTCGATCTGGATTATCCGGATGTAAAACGGGCGCAAACATTTTTGGACGATCTTGCGCAATTCGAGAGCGCCAACCAGATGCCCGCGCTAATGTTCATGCGCTTAGGCAACGACCATACGTCGGCCACCGCGCCCGGCAAGATCGCGCCACTCTCGTCGTTCGCCGACAACGACTACGCGCTGGGCATGATTGTCGAGGGCGTGTCGCGCAGCAAGTTCTGGGGCACGACGGCGATTTTCATTTTGGAGGACGACGCGCAGAACGGCCCCGATCACGTGGATTCGCACCGCTCCCCGGCTTTCATCGTCTCGCCCTACACGCGCCGAGGCACGGTGGACAGCAACATGTACAACACCACGTCGATGCTGCGGACCATGGAGCTGATTCTGCATTTGCATCCCATGACGCACTTCGATGCGGGCGCGCGGCCGATGTTCGCAAGCTTTTCGCAGCAGCCCTCGGCGGCGCCGTACCAGGCTGAGAAGCCCCGCATTTCACTCGAGGAGCGCAACCCGGCGAATTCGTCCACTGCTGCAAGTTCCGCGCGGCTAGATTTCAGCAAAGAGGATCTGAACGACGACGATGAGCTGAACGACATCCTGTGGCGCGCTCTGCGCGGCACAGATCCGCCGCCACCGGTGCGCAGCATGTTCGGCCGATAACGGAAGAAAACGCTTGCCTCGCGCCCATCTCTGCTTCGTTTGGCACATGCACCAGCCTTTGTATAAGGACCTGGTAACAGGTGAATATCGCCTGCCCTGGACACGCTTTCATGCATTGAAGGACTACTACGGAATGGTGAAAGTGCTGCAGGATTTTCCCAGCGTTCACCAGACATTCAATCTGGTCCCTTCGATGATCGTGCAGATTCAGGAGTATGCCGCCGGCAAAGCGGCCGATCCGTTTCTGGATTGCGCTCTGAAGCCGGCGGAGGAATTGAGCGAGGCCGAGCGCGAATTCGTATTGCGCTATTTCTTTCAGGCCAACCCCGATCATCTGATCTATCGCTACCCGCGCTATGGCGAACTGCTCAACGTATGGAAAGCGTGCGGCGCTAACCCGCAAGTGGGGCGCAAGCATTTCAGCGATCAGGATTTTCGCGATCTGCAGGTGCTGTCGCAGGTGGCTTGGTTCGACGAAGAGTTTCAGGAACACGACCAGGAAGTAAAGGCGCTCATCGCGAAGGGCCGCGACTATTCACTGGACGACCAAGCGTTGATGGCGCGCAAGGAGCGCGAGATTCTCTCGGCTGTTGTGCCGGTGTACAAAGAGTTTGCCGCGCGCGGACAGATCGAGATTTCGACCACGCCTTTCTATCATCCGATCCTGCCGCTGATTTGCGATTCCGACATTGCGTCGGTGTCGCATCCGGGCGTGACTTTGCCGGGCCGTTTTCAATATCCCCAAGACGCGCTGCATCAACTGAAGAGCGCGCGCGAGTTCATGGAGCGGCAGTTCGGCCTCGCGCCGGTGGGACTGTGGCCTTCCGAAGGTTCGGTGTCGGACGAAGCGCTGACGCTGGCCGCCGAGGCAGGTTTCCAGTGGGCCGCGAGCGATAACGGAGTTTTGGCGCGAACCATCCATCAGGACGGCGGCCCGGAGGTAACGTACCGTTCGTACTTGTGGCAACAAAAGGGCCGCGAGCTTCGCATGATTTTTCGCGATCATTTCTTGAGCGATCAAGTGGGGTTCGTCTATTCGAGAATGGGAGCCGAAGAGGCCGCGTCGCACTTTCTGGACCGCATTCGCGAGAACACGCGGCCGATGCTGGAGCGGGGCGCGGACGTGCTGGTTCCAATCATTCTGGATGGAGAAAACGCTTGGGAATACTACGATCACAATGGCCGGCCATTTCTGCGCGAGCTGTACCGGCGAATCGGCGAATCGGCGGATCTGGCGGCGCTGACGGTCAGTGAGGCTCTGCGGTTGGATCCTCCAAGAACCCTCGATCATATCCATCCCGGATCGTGGATCAACGCGAACTTCGACATCTGGATCGGCGCCGAAGAAGACAACATCGCTTGGGAGTACCTGCTGCAGGCTCGGCGGAAATTCGATGAAGTGGCGGCCGGCGTTTCCGCGGCGCAGCGCGAATTAGCGTATGAAGAACTGCTGATCGCCGAAGGCAGCGATTGGTGCTGGTGGTATGGGCCCGAGCATGTTTCCGAGAACCGCGTGGAGTTCGACGAACTCTATCGGCAGCATCTCGCCAATGTATATCGCTCGCTCGGCCTGGCGCCGCCGGAAGAATTGTCGCGCCCGATCCTCAAGTCCGGGCTTCCGAACTTGAATCAGCCGCCCTCCCATCCGATCCATCCGGTGATCGACGGCGAGGTGACTTCCTATTTTGAATGGGCGGGAGCGGGCCGCTTCCAACCCGACAACCGTTCGGGATCGATGCACAGCGACGAGCCGAGGATTCGCGACGTCTACTACGGCGCCGACAGCGATCATCTGTACTTGCGGCTGGATTTCGACGCGGGCTTCCAGTTCCATTCGTTGGAACTGCTCACCGAACACAAGACGGTATCTTTGTTGGATAACTCCTCGGTGCAGTTCGCGAAGAAGCGCATCGTAGAAATCGGAGTGCCGTTCGCCGCCTTGGAGGCGGTGAGCGAAACCCCGATCCGCTTTCGCCTTGCAATCGCAAGTGAGACAGTGCCGCCGGAGGGCTGGTTCGATATTGCCAGCCCGGCCTGAGTTACTTGCGGCTCGAATATTTATCGAGCGCGGCTAGCAATTTGGCCGCCGCGGGCGGCGCGGGCGTGCTACCCATTACAATTTCTTTGTTGGTAAGAGCCGAGGCATAGAGCTCTTTATTCCAGTCTTCATCGGGGCGCAGCGTCGCGCCCTGGAGCGATATACCGGCGAAGACCCCGCGCGAACGGGAATAAGTAAGGATCTCGGCGTGCAGTTGTGCGTCGGTTTCAGCCGATGAGGTGCGCCCTACAGGGCCCGCTGCAACGGACGCATCGGCGCCCAAAGTAAATTTGCTTGCCAGCAGTTTTTTTGCGCCCGGCTCGCTGTTCACCAGCATCACCACATCGGTCTCCGATCCACCGATCTGGAATCCCACGCTTCCGCCTTCGACCCGAATTGCGGCGGGAGCCGACCAGCCGACGCCACCAGCTTTACGGCACAGCATGAAGCCTTTACCGTACTTCGCCCCGATGATGAAAGCGCCCTTCTTAAGCCCAGGGACAAGAACAACGCACTGAGCCTTCTCCAACAGATCCTGCGGAATCCCTTTGTCGGGAGCGGACATGATTTCGCCAAGCATATCGGCGGAATCGTCGAGCCGCTTGGCGGCGTCGCCGGCCGCGTGTAACAGCGTGCTGCTTGCTAAAAGAAGCGCTACGTGAGTTAATCTCATCGTGGTATCCCCACGCTCGATTCTAACAGGGTTGCTCATCGGTTCGATGACAATTTTGCGCGGCCTCGGGGCCGCGGATCCCGTTGCGCTCCGCGTCAGCCAGAAGCTGGATCTCATCGAAAGCGGCAAGGCCCAGCCCGCCTCGGTGTTTCGATTCACATCGGCGGAGCTGAACGCATGGGTACAAGTGAAGGCTCCCACGGTGGTCGACGAAGGATTTCGACAACCGCACCTTGTGCTGGGGAATGGCGAGGCGAGTGCGACGGCGCTGATCGATTTTCTCAAAGTGCGGCACTCGAGCGGCGTGGAAACAAACTGGCTGGTCGCCAAATTGATTCAAGGCGAAAAGCTGGTGAAGGTAAGGGCCAGCATTCAATCGGCCCACGGGCGAGCGACCGTTCATGTGCTGAGCGTTGAAGTCGGCGGACTGGCGGTAACGGGGGCGCCGCTCGATTTTCTGGTGCAGAATTTTTTGCTGCCGTTTTATCCCGACGCCAAAATCGATGAGCCGTTCGAACTGGCGGGCAATGTGGATCGGATTGTGGTTACGCCGTCTGAAGCTCGGGTTTATATCCGGCGATGATCTTGGTAGCGGCTTCCTGGCCCATGCGAACACAATCCGGAATGCCGATGCCGTGGTACGCATTGCCGGCCAGGTATAAGCCAGGTATCCGGCGCACCAGTTCTTCGATTCGCGCCACGCGCTTTTCGTGACCCACCGTATATTGCGCCATCGAATTCGGCCAACGGGCGATGTTGTGAAACACGGGTTCGGCTTCGAGGCCCATGATGCTGTGAAGATCGGAACGCGCGGCGTCGACCAGTGCTTCGTCAGTGAGAGGCATTGCATCCGCGCCGAGGAAGCAGCGCAGGACCACCATATTGGCCGGCACGCGATGGTCGAATTTATTGCCAACCCAAGTGCAACCGAAAATGTACTTGCGCTCTTTCTTCGGAACCAGGAACCCGTGGCCGATCAGTGGATGATCGAAGGTGTTCTTGCGATAGCCGAGAGCCAGCGTGATCGACGTTGTATAGGGAATGCCCGCGAGAAGATCGGCCATCTCCGGGTGCGAAGTTTGCAAAATGGGCGCGGCAGATTCAGCCGGGGTGGCCACGACGACGTGCTCGGCTTCGAGCCAATCACCGCCCGCTCGGACGCGGAAACCGGCGCCCGAATTTTCCACGGTTTCGACATCGGCTTGAATCACATCGGCGCTGGGCCGCAGGGCGTCGATGAGCTGGCCGAGCCCGCCCTTCAACGTCTGCAGAAACGAGCCGCCGGGGTTTTGAGGCCGAGGGGCGGCGAGAACCCCGCGCGTGAGGCTGCCGTACTTGGATTCGAGCTCAACGAAGCGAGCCAGCACGCTGTTGGCGCTCATCTGGCGCGGGTCGCCACCGTAGACGCCCGCGAGCAACGGCTCGGCCAGATAATCGATGGACTCCTCGCCATAGTGATCCAGCAGAAATTCGTAGACGGAACGATCGGGCTGCGGGCCGTGAGGCTGGCGGAAAATCTCAAGCGCCATGCGGATCTTGGCGCCCCAACTCAACAACCTGGTCTCAGCCAGCGGAAGGATTTTCGTAGGGACCATCATCATCAGTCCCTCGGGCATCGGAATCAGTTTTCCGTTTCTGACGATGTAAGTGATACGGGAATGATCGTTCGAGCCGATCACTTGTTCAGCGAGGCCGAGCTCCCGGATCAAATTCATCGCCCACGGTTTGGCGGCCATGAATCCATCGGGGCCTTCTTCGAGCACACAGCCTTGTTGTACGGAAGTCTGGATGACACCGCCGACGCGCGGTTTTCGTTCCAGCAAGGTGGGACGGATGCCGGCTTTCGAGAGGTAGTAAGCGGCGGAAAGACCGGAGATCCCGCCGCCGACGATCAGTGCTTTGTGCACGCTACATCTTAAACTCGCGCACGAAATCCACCACGGCGCGAACGTTGTCGGGCGGAGTCTCCGGCAGAATCCCGTGCCCCAGATTGAAAATATGCCCGGGGCGCGAGCCGGTGCGTTTCAATAGCTCATGCACCCGCATCTTCAGTTCGGGTAGCGGCGCAAAGAGAACGGCGGGATCCAGATTGCCCTGCACGGCGGAACGATAGCTGATGTCCATCCAGGCCTGGTCGATATTGACGCGCCAGTCGACGCCCATCACATCGCCACCGGCGGCGTGCAATTCGCGGAAGAAGCCGGAAGCGCCCGTGCCGAAGTGGATCACCGGAACGCTGCCGGTGCGAATCCGTTCGATCAACGCGCGCGAATAAGGGGCGACAAAGCGGACGTAGTCGTCGGGACTGAGAGCGCCGACCCAACTATCGAACACTTGAATGGCGCGCGCGCCGGCGGTCACCTGGCTGAGCGCAAAAGGGCCCAGCACGTCCACCAGCTTGCCCATCAGACGGCGCCAAAGGGTTTCGTCTTTATACATCATCGTTTTGGTGCGGACGAAGTTTTTCGAAGGGCCGCCTTCGATCATGTAGCTGGCAAGCGTGAACGGCGCGCCGACAAAGCCGATCACCGGGACGCGGCCGGCCAGTTGCCGCACCACCTGTTGAATCGCTTCGCCGACGTAGTTGAGATCGTCGGTGTTGGAGATGGAGAGCGAATCGACATCGTCGGTGGTGCGAACGGGGTTGTCAATGGCCGGCCCTTCGCCCGCGACGAACTTCAACTTCAGGCCCATGGGTTCCACCGGCAGCAGCAGATCGGCGAAGATGATGGCCGCGTCCACGTCCAGGAACTCCACAGGTTGGAGGGTCACTTGGGCGGCCAAGTCGGGCCGCTTGCAGATCTCCAGGATTCCGGCCTTGGCGCGGATGTCCCGGTATTGTTTCATGTAGCGTCCAGCTTGCCGCATGAACCAGACGGGCCGAACGTCGGTGGGACGGCGGCGGCAGGCATCCAGAAAACGACTGTTCGTGGACGTCATTCGCATCGATTTCCCGGCATAAATTCGCAATTGAGCATGTGTGAGTGGGTGATCATCCGATTGGCCGCTTGTAACGGCCCAAATTATAGTAGCGCTTGGACCAAGCCCTACTGTCAATAGTTTGGCCCCAAATTTGTAAGAGCCAGCTCGGCTTGGCGGCGCTCTTCCTGCAATTTCAATGAGTTAGCGATTTGCGCAAAACGAACCCAATGCTTATTCCCGGGGGCGGCCCTTTTTGATACGTTTGAGCAGGTGGTTCATGCGGCCACCCAGTTCGGTGGCAATGTCGGCCTCAAAATGCAGTTCGGGGACTCGAAATAGCTCCAGGCGGCGGGCTACCTCACGCCGTAAGAACGTAGCGGCGTGTTCCAGGGCCGCGATGGCCAGCTTGGCGTCCTCCCCCTCGTCCACCCGGACGCGCACCAAAGCGTGCCGCTTGTCGGGTGAGACCTCGATACCGGTGACGGTAGCGGAGGCCACGCGCGGGTCGGAGAGCTCATAACCGATCATCTCGGTCAGTTCTTCGCGGAGAGCTTCTGAAATTCGCTTGGTACGATGCTGCATGTTCGTTATTCAATCCACTCGACGCTGCTTCCAACCAGGATTCCGCCAAGCAGATTTGCGGCCTCGCGCTCCACCAGTTGCAGAACTTGCTCGGCGTGCGCATGGTCGGCCGAGACGGTGACCGCCGAGACAACCGAGCGCTGCCAAAGATCCTGATAGTCGATTTCGGCCACCGCCACATTGAATTTGCCGCGGAGCCGATCCTTGAGGCCTTTGACGGTATGACGTTTATCTTTGAGCGAGTGCGCGCCGTCCAGGCGTAGCTCCAGGGTCAGGACACCGACACTCGGCATGGTGGCAAATCCAGACGCAACCTACGCCATGGTCTCCACGGCAACGCGTTCCGTAGCGAACGATTCGATGATGTCGCCCGGCTTCACGTCGGCGAAATTGCGGAGCGTGACTCCGCACTCAAAGCCGTTCTTCACCTCGCTGGCGTCGTTCTTAAAGCGCTTGAGCGACTCGATCTTGCCGGTGAACACCACCACGTTGTCACGCAGCAGGCGTACGTCGCCGTCGCGCTTGATCAGGCCGTCGATCACCAGGCAGCCGGCCACATTGCCGACCTTGCTGATGCGGAACACCTCGCGGACCGAGGCGCGGCCCTGGTAGACCTCTTTAAAGACCGGCTCCAGCATGCCGGTCATGGCGCGCTTCAGTTCATCGGTGAGCTCGTAGATGATGGTGTGCAGGCGTATATCGACCTTCTCCTGCTCGGCCAGCGTGCTCGCATTCCGCTCAGGACGGACGTTAAAGCCTACGATAATGGCGTTGGAGGTAGAAGCCAGCAGCACGTCGCTTTCGTTGATGGCGCCCACTGCGCTGCGCAACACACGGATGCGCACCTTGTCGTTAGAAAGCTTCTGCATCATGTCGGACAGCACTTCGGCGGTTCCGCTGACGTCGGTCTTGAGGATGATGTTGAGCTCCTTGACCTCGCCTTCCTTCAACTGCTCGTGGAACTGTTCGAGCGTCATACGGCCGCTTTTCGACATGGCGACCTCGCGCGTCTTGGCTTCGCGGTAAATCACGATTTGCTTGGCCTTGGCGGTGTCCGTCACCACCTGGAACATGTCGCCGACTTCGGGAAGCGAATCCAGACCGAGAACTTCGACCGGCATGGACGGTTCGGCGTCGCGCACCGGCCCACCGCGGTCGTCGAACATGGCGCGGACTTTGCCGAATACGGAGCCGCAGATAAAGTAATCGCCGACGTGCAGCGTGCCGTTGCGAACCAGCACGGTGGCCACGGGGCCGCGTCCGCGATCGAGATTGGCTTCGAGCACATTGCCGACGGCGGGACGGTCCGGATTGGCCTTCAGATCGAGCATGTCGGCCACCAGCAGGATCATTTCGAGCAGTAGATCGAGATTCTTCTTGGTCCTGGCGGAAACTTCCACCATGACGGTATCGCCGCCCCAATCTTCGGGAACCAAGCCACGGTCGGAAAGCTGTTGCTTGATGCGTTCCGGCTGAGCGTCCGGTTTGTCGGTCTTGTTGATGGCGACGATGATGGGCGCGCCGGCCGCTCTGGCATGATCGATCGCCTCGATGGTTTGGGGCATGACGCCGTCGTCGGCGGCCACCACCAGAATAACGATGTCGGTGACCTTGGCGCCCCTGGCGCGCATGCGCGTGAAGGCCTCATGTCCGGGCGTGTCGATGAATACGATCTTGCGGTTGTTCTTCTCGACGTAGTAGGCGCCGATGTGCTGCGTGATGCCGCCGGCTTCGCGGTCGGCGACGTGGGCCGAACGAATGGCGTCCAGCAGCGACGTTTTGCCGTGATCGACGTGGCCCATGATGGTGACGACGGGCGCGCGCCGCACTTTATCGGTAGTCACCTCGGCTTCGGTGATCTCTTGCGTGCTCTCTTCTTCGTAGCTGATCTTGTTGGTGGAAGCGCCAAACTCGCGGGCCAGATCTTCGGCCATCTTTACGTCGAGGTTCTGGTTAATGGTGGCGAAAATCTTCTTTTCCACCAGCTTCTTGATCACCAGATTGGCTTTGATGCCGAGTTTCTCGGAAAGCTCTTTGACGGTGACACCTTCTGAAATGGTGATCTCACGATCGATGGGCGGCGGCGCCGCCATCTGCTCGCCGCGGCGCGACGGCATCCGCAGCCGGCCCTCTTCCTGTTCAACATCGCGATGCCGATCGCGTCCGGCCGGTTTGGCTTGATGACGCCGCTGCTGCTCGGTGGTGGGCATCGGCGTGGCCGGCTCGGCGCGCAGAGGCGACGTCGGGTGCAAGGTGCGAGGCCGGCGAAATGCTCCTGGGGCGCCGCCTGGACCGGGAGGGCCCCCGCCGACACCGGGACCGCGCATCACGGGCTGGCCGGGACGAATGGGGCCACGATAGATCGGCTGGCCGGGAACCGGCGTCGAGCTACGCGTCGGCATGCCGGGCCGGGGAGCTTGTTGCTGCACCTGCCCAGGCGCCGGACGGCTCTGCTGTTGCTGCAAGCGCGCCACCATATCGGGCCGCGGAGGCACAATAGGACGCGCGGCCGGTTGTCCGGCCAGATTCGGGCGCGGCTGAGGGCGCAAGGGCGTTCCAGGAGTTGGCGACGCCAGGGGCGCGGACGCTTCACTCGGAGACGAAGGAGGCGGCGCGGTTCGGGCCACCGGCTGGGCAGGCGCCGCGACCGGCGCGGGCGGCATCGGGGCTGCGGGCGTGGGCGCCGGCAAGGGCTGGCGCGGTCCCGACAAGATTTGGCCGGGCCGAGGCGTGGGAACGGGGCGCGCGGGAACGGGACCGGTGCGCAACGGGGGATGCAGCGGCGCTGTGCCACCGGCGGACAGTGGCGGCCTCAAAGGCGCAGGCTTGCTGCGAAGCGGTTCTTCAACCGTGTTGACGGGGGTGGTAACGGGGACCTCCTGCGCGGGCCCAGCCATTGAAGCTGATGCGGGCTCTTCTAATTCGGGAACCGAAATTCTTGCCGTGTGCGTGAGATGCTCTGGCGCCACGGGCGGAGCGGGCTGCTCATGCCGCCCGGATGGCTCATGCCGCGTGGGCTGCTCGACGGGCTCCCGCTCGGCGACGGCCACGGAAGTATCGGCTTCGCGGCGCATGGCTGCGCCTGCTCCACCCTGCACCCTCTGACGGATTATTTCGGCCACGGGCTCATCCACGGAGCTGGAGTGGGTCTTTTTCTCGGCCACGCCGAGCTCGGGCAACATGTCGATGATGGCGTGCGAGGGGACCTCAAGTTGCCTGGCGAGCTCATTGATTCGAATTTTACTCATATATAACGGCAACACCGGTTCGCGCTGCGCCTAACGGACCCCCTCCGAGTCCTCTATAGTATCAAATTCTTTTTTCTCATCTGCTGCGTCTGCGCCGGAAAGATGGCTGGTTTTAGGCGCCACCGAACCGGCATCGGCGGCGCTGGATTCCGCTTCCAAGGCCGGCCCGCCGGCGGAGTCAGGGTCGTCCAGCACAACTTCTTCCGCCATCGACTCGGCGTCTTCCGAATTTGAGACAGCTTCTTCCGAATTTGAAACGGCCTCGGACGAATTTGAGACGGCTTCGGACGGAAGAGCTTCGATTGGAATTTCCGCGGTCGCGCTGCCCGCTTCAGCGCCTTGCTCGAACTGCGCGTAATACGCGTTTACCGCGACCAGGATCTTCTCAACAATCGCAGATCCAATGCTGGGGATGGCTTCCAACTCCTCAGGGGTCATGGAGCCGAGTTGCTCCACGGTGCCCACGCCCGCTTCCAGCAGCTTTTCGACGATCTCCTCGGCCAGGCCGTAATCGATCAGAACCGACACCGGAGCGCCGGCGGGAACCAGCGCCGACATGGCGGTTTCCACTTCCTGGCGCTTTTCCTCCTCGCTCTTAATGTCGATCTTCCAGCCCAGAAGCTTAGCGGCCAGCCGAACGTTCTGGCCCTTCTTGCCGATAGCCAGCGAAAGCTGCGTGTCGTCGACGATGACCTCCATGTGCTTGTCCACGGCGTCGACGATCGAGACGCGGCTGATCTTGGCGGGACTGAGCGCATGCGTGGCGAAGACCACCGGGTCCTCGGAGTACTCGATGATGTCGATCTTCTCGCCGCGCAGCTCGCGAATGATGGATTGCACGCGCATCCCCTTCATGCCCACGCAAGCGCCGACGCTGTCCACGTCGCGATCCCGGCTCACCACGGCGATCTTGGTGCGCTCCCCGGCTTCGCGCGCGCAACCCTTGATCACCACCGTGTTGTCGTAGATCTCCGGAACTTCCTGCTCGAACAAGCGCATCACGAGTTCCGGCGCGGCGCGGGAAACAATCACCCCCGCGTTCTTGCCGGCCTTGTCCACACTGCGGATCACGCAGCGGCAGCGATCGCCCACACTGAAGTTTTCCAGCTTGCTTTGTTCTTTCTTGAGCAAACGCGCTTCGGTCTTCCCCAGGTCCACCATCAGGTCCTGGCCTTCGATGCGTTTCACCGTGCAGTTGACCAGTTCGCCCACGCGCCCGGAATATTCCGAAAAGATGGTCTCCCGCTCGGCTTCGCGAACCTTTTGCAGAATCACCTGTTTGGCGGTTTGCGCCGAGATACGGCCGAGCGACTCGGTGGGCTTGGGGAAACGAACTTCCGATTCTAATTGAGCCGCCGGATCCATCCGCTGCGCGTCCTCGAGCGAGATCTCCTTCACCGGATCCTGGACCGACTCGACCACTTTTTTCACGCCATAAATTTCGAGCGCACCGGTGGCGTCGTTGAAAGCCGCGACCAGATCCTCAGTGGTGCGAAAGTGCTTGCGGGCCGCCACTAGCATAGCGTCCTTCACCGCATCGATCACGATCTGCGGGTCGATGCCCTTCTCCTTGCTCAAAATCTCAATGGACTGATAGATACTAGCCACTGTTTCCTCTTCTCAAACTGTCTGGGGGTGAATTACCAGTCGAACTTCAGGTTGGCTTTTTGGACCTGATCCAGCGGGAAGTGGATGACTCTTCCGGCGGCTGGCTCCAGCGCGACAATTTCCAAAGCAATGACGCCTTCAGAGATACCGGCCAGCCTGCCTTCCCAACTCCGCTGGTTTTCCACCGGCTCCCGCAGCACGACTTTTGCTTTCTGACCCACGAATCTCTCGAAGTCCTTCGCCTTTGACAATTTACGCTCCAGGCCGGGCGAACTGACCTCCAGCGTGTAACTATCCCCAGGTATGACGTCCTCGATATCCAAAATAGTTCCTACCTGGTGCGAAATAAACTCGCAGTCTGCGTGCGAGACGCCGTGCGGACGATCCGCAAGGACGGCGGGCCGGTCAATGAAAATGCGCAGCAACCGGCCCCGGCCGGCGCCCAAAAGCTGCACGTCGACGATTTCGATCCCTTCCGAATCGGCGACCCGCTCGGCAATTTCCGCGATCTTTGCGACAATCTCTTCTTTGGCAATGGCAGACATCGGATATCCGATTTTGATCTGGTGCAATAAAAAAGTGGGCTTTCGCCCACTGGTCACTTTCGACAATTCCATTATACACGTATAAGATGTCAGGGCGGTAGAGCGAGATTCAAATACCGCGCCGCTAGGGCAACAGTTCGGCCGTAACCGTTGCGCCTCCCATTTCGGCCATCAGGGTGGAAATCTTCACCGGCGTCCGTGTGTCTTTGCCAATCCAGACGGTGGATTTGTCCGGACCACCGTTCGCGGAGGAGAGTTCCACTTTGATCGTCTCGAAGGTTCCGGCCGGCACGGTAACGCTCTCCGGTCCGGCTACCTGAAGCTGCATCAGCTTCACTTTCTGTTTCTGCACATCAAAATTGCGAAAGGCGGTGGTATATCCGTCGGCGAGCGGAAGACAGCCGATCGCGAAGTTGGCACCGGCCGCGTCGGCGAACAGCGGGCCATCCAGAGCCTCTGAGATGGCCTTATCCTCGCCGTTCATCTCCATCCTGCCGGTGACTTTGTCGCTCGAAAATTCCAGATAGATGGCGACCGGCCCCTGCTGGACGTGCCGCTTCTTTACCGTGAGGCTGCCCTTCTCGAGCGTGGTTGTGTCCACCATCTCTCCCATGGGCGTATCCAGGTTCTCCACCACCGTCCAGACGCCGTCGGCATCCGCAATGGCGGTCGAAAGCTTGAGCGCCATCTGTTGATCGCCCATCGAGAGCTTGGCTTCGTACCTGTAAGTGCCGGGCTTCAAATCGGACGCGACTTTGGGAACACCGACGCTGGATGGGTCCAGGGTCTTTGAGATCAAAACGGTTTTTGGATCCACCGTGATCTCATCCAAACGCTCGACCACCTGAGGCGAGCCCCCGTCCTGATAGCGGCCCTCCAAATGTTTGGCCAGAAACTTTTCGACGGCCATGAACATCGCGAGATTGTTCACGGGCCGCGCGAAGCCGTGACCCTCGTCGGGCGCGAGCAGGTATTCCACCGGAAAACCGCGGTCGCGCAGCGCGATGACGATCTGTTCGGCTTCCCGGCGGTTCACGCGCGGATCGTTCGCCCCCTGCACCACCATGAGCGGCGTCTTGATTTTCGCGGCGGAATACAGAGGCGAGCGTTCCTCCAGCCACTTCCGGCCGGCGGGCGTGCCGGGATCGGCCATGCGCGCGTACATGATCTTTCGCCCGGCTTCCCAATAGGGCGGAATGGACTCCAGCAGCGTCGTCAGATTGGACGGCCCGACGATATCCACCGCCGCGCGGTACAAATCGGGAGTGAAGGCGACACCAGCCAGCGCGGCATACCCGCCGTAGGAGCCGCCGAGAATGCCGATGCGGGCGGGGTCGGCGATTCCTTGAGCCACCAGATACTTGACGCCCCAGGTGATGTCGTCCTGCATCTTGGCGCCCCACTCGGCGTTCCCCGCGTTCAGAAACTTTTTACCGAAGCCGGTGGACCCGCGAAAATTAGGCATGAAGACGGCATAGCCGCGGTTAGCGAAGAACTGCGCGATTGCGTTGTAGCCCCATTCGTCGCGCGCCCAGGGACCGCCGTGCACTACGACCAGCGCCGGCAGGTTTTTCACTTCCACGCCTTTCGGCAGCGTCAAGTACGCGGGAATCTCCAGGCCATCGGAAGATGGGTAGCGGACCGCCTGCATCGGCGCCAGCGACTCGCGCGGCAATTTTTCGCGAATTTTGTATTGAAACGCGAGCTCCCGCGTATTGCGGTCGTACAGATATGCTTGGCCGGGCTCGGTGTCGCCATGCGCACTGATCAGCCAGCGGCGCTCATCGCGCGTGCTGGAGGCGATGGAAATTTCCCGGCCCGCGAATTTTTCCTCCAGCCATCGATAGTCGGCTTCGAAGGCCGGGTCCTTGAAATAGCGCCGTTCGCGATCATCGGAATATTGCGTCTCCACCAGTTCGTCGGTGTCTTCGGAAAACCATGCGGACTCGAGATCGACGCGCCCAAGCGGATCGGATTCCACGGTTTCCATCTTGCCGGTAACAGGATCGAGCAACGCCAGGGTCATCAGATCCAGATGTCCCTGGTTGGTCTGAATATAGGCGCGCTGGGCGTCTTTGTGGAACTGGATCACGTCGCAAGTTTCAAAGACATTGCAGGTATAAATTGGCGTGAAACCACCGGCGTCCACGCGAAGGATTTCTTGATCCCCGTTGTCCTGGACACGTTGGGCCAGGCGCAGATTTCCCTGCAGGTCGAAGATCCATGCGGCGATGCGGTCCGTGTTCTTGCGGATCAGCGTGCGCTCGCCGGTGGAGAGCTGGAGTTTGTAAAGATCGTGCCAGGATTTATCGCGATCGTTGAGGCCGATATAAATGACGTCGGGATCGGACTTCGGCGCGCTGAACAGCATGACGCGCACGCCCTTCAGATTGGTGAGATCGCGCGAGGGCGGAGCTTCGGCGCCTTCAGCCGTTGGAGCACCCGGATCCACCGCATAAACGTTGAAGTTTTCATCGCCATCGTGATCTTTGACATACGCGATGAACTTGGAATCGCGGGTCCACAGAAAGCCAGCCACCGGGCGCGCGGTCTCGGTGGTCATCATCCGCGCGGAGCTGAAAGGCTCGTCGGTCTTCTTCACCCAGATATTTCGTGTTTCGTTCCAGGGCTTGAGAAACGCGAGATACCGGCCATCCGGCGAAAGCTGGGCGCCGGAAATTTCCGGATTGCCGAACAATAGCTCACGATCGATCAGTGGTGGAAGACTTGGCATCTGTGTTCCCAAGTTAGCGGATTTCGGGATAGCGAGCGAGCGTGACGTTGGATTCTTCGATGGCCTGGCGGACCTCGGCGCTGGTGAGCGCATCCAATTCGCGACGCCGGCTCTCCTTCAGACGCGTGTGCGCAGCCTGCAGTTCCTGAGTGCAAAACCCCGGATGGCACATAAATTCAGTGACACCCTCCGGCAGATGGCGGATCAAGCGCGCCAGCTCGGCTGCGTCGTAGTGGCCGGTAAGCTGGAAGCCGGCAAAATGATCCGTGGTGCGGCACCCTTGGCGGGTCAGAGTGCGCTGAAAACGGACCCGCGCGAATCCAAGAGTTTTGCTGATGGCTTGCCGCTGCCAGGGTACGCTGCCGCCGTGCAAAGGCAGATCGAACGGGCGGCGCACCCATGGAATTTGAAACTCGGAGGCAATGCGCGCCACGGCGTTCAGTACGGGCGGCAACAGGTGGGTGTGTTTGTGCGTATCCAGATGGGTGGGCTGAATTCCGGCGCTTTGCACTTTGCGCACTTGCGCGGCCAGTTGGTCGTAAATACGGATGCGGCGCCTGGCGATCTGCTGGATCAACTGGGCGACGGTGGGGGGGAAACCCTCGCTTCCCACCAGAACCAGATGCACGCCGACATCCAGCGCAGGATTCTCGCGCGCCAGCGCCACCGCATGATCGAAGGCGGCGCCGGTCGCCATCAGCGTAGTGGCAGTGAGGATGCCCTGACGATGCGCATAGATAATGCCCTCGTTGACATCGCGCGTGTAGCCGAAATCGTCGGCGTTGGGAATCAGGTATTTCAAAGGCGAAGCATCAGAATATCGCGAGCTTGATGCGCAGGAACTTCTTGGGATTGGAACGGAAATCCTTCATCAGAAGGTGCATCTCGCGCGTAGCGCCGTTGAGGTTGTCGTACAACTGCTGATTCACCAGCAACTGGCCGATGGTGCCCTGGCCGGAGTTCACCTTATCGATCACGGAATCGATCCTGGAAATGGTGGCTTTCAACTGGTTGCTCAGGTCGTCGCTCTTGAGAAGCTGTCCCGCGGTGCCTTTGCCGGCGTTCAGATCGTCTACTAGCTTGTGCACGCCCGCAATGGTCTGCCGCGATTCGTCGTAGAGCGCCGGATCCTTGAGGAACTTGCCGGCGCTCCCTTGCCCGTCCTGCAACTGCTGCAGCATGCTGTCGACGCGACCCAGCGTCGTGTGGAAGTTGTCGTAGAGCTCTCGATTATTCATCAAGATGCCGATGGTGCCCTTGTCGCTGTCCAGGGTATCCGCCAAACCCTTCACTTGACTCAGGATCTGCAACAGGTTGTTGTATAGGGTCTCATCCACCAGGAGTTTGCCGATGCTGCCTTTTCCGTTTTCCACCAGGCCCACGATTTTGTCGACGCGCTGAACGGTGTCCTGCAGCGAGTTCATCACGCCAAAACCCTGTTGCACCAGATCCTGAAGTTCGCCGGTGTTGACGCTCGGAAGTTCCTGGCCGGGGCCGACGCTGGTGGTGCTTTTGCCGGACTTGATGTTGATGTACTTGGTGCCAAGCACGTTGGCGGAGCTGATGGAAGCCAGCGAGTCGCTGGGAATGTCCTTGAGCGTGTGCTCCGGCAGTTGCATGTCCAGGCGGACCAGCCGCATCGGGTCCTTGGAACCGGACAGCGTAATGGTCTTCACCTTGCCGATCGGAATGCCATCCAGATTGACGGGAGCCCCTGTGGTCAATGCGGCGGCGTCGGCCATAAACGTATAGACCGTGACGTTGGACTCAAAAATATTCGTATTGCCAGTGATCAGGAAGATGAGCACCGCCAGAATGGCCATCGCGAAGATCGCCAAGATCCCCACTTTGAGCCGCGCCCAGGTGGCCTTATTTTGAATCGCCATAAATTATGAATGCTTTGGCACGAACTTTTGGACGTAATTGTCCTGGGACGCTTCTAGTTCGTGTTGGGTGCCCTCAAAGACCACCCGCCCATCTTTCATGACCATAAAGATAGTGCGCGTAGGATTGGAACCTACTCCACCCCCGTCCCCGTTGCTGGATGCTGGCTCCAAATGTCCGCTGCTGCGATTGTATCGAAAGTTGGCCATCAGTTGCCCGTCCTGATAACGCTGGGTGACGATGAGGTTCGCGGTATTCTTCGAATCGCGCTCTTTGGCGATGAGCGCCATGATGAGATTGGCGGTGATGGGATCGAGCCCGGCTGTAGGCGAATCGTAGAGCACCAAAGGAGGTTCACTCACCACCGCGCGAGCGATGCCGACACGGCGCCGCATTCCACCGGAAAGCTCACTCGGATACTGTTCCATGGTTTGCTCCAGTTCCACAAACCGCAGAGCTTCCCTGACTTTCGCTTCCGCTTCATCGAGCGATTCGGCGTGCTCGGTCCGATTGAGCAGCGGATAGGCTACGTTTTCCTCAACGGTGATGGAGTCGAACAGCCCGCCCTCCTGAAAAAGCACTCCTACACCGCTGCGAATCTGGAACAATTGGGCCTCTTTGAGACTAGTGATCTCCTTGCCGAACAGAAAGATCTGTCCCGAATCCGGGCGAATCAGTCCGATGGCGGCCTTCAGCAGCGTTGTCTTGCCGCTGCCGGCCGCTCCCAGCACCACGCGCGTCTCTCCGGCCTGCAGTTGGAATGAGACGGTGTCCAGAGCGACGATCTCGTCGAAGCGCAGACTTACTTTCTCGAACCTCAGCAGGCTTTCGGTTCCTGGGGGGCTGGACGGATCGCTCATCGCCGTTGGATGGTCATTCCAGACTCACCGTCAGTGCAGATTTACAAAAATGCGGGTCAGCAAGGAGGTGACCACGAAGACCCAGACTGAGGCGGCAACCACGGCTTTGGTGGTAGCAAGGCCCACGCCTTGTGTGCCTCCGGTGGTCCGCAAACCGTAGAAGCATCCAACCAATGAAATGATAAAGGCAAAGACGAAGGGCTTTAGCAGGCCTTGCACCACATCGTTAAACTCCAGCGCTTGATACGAGGTTGTCCAATACTGGGAGGTAGTAAGACCGATCGAGAAGTAGGCGATCACGTAGCCGCCAATCAAACCGACGAAGTCGGCCACAATGGTCAGCAGGGGGAGCATCACGCAAGTAGCGATCATGCGCGGGGTCACCAGTTTTTGAATCGGATCGGTACCGAGCGCGCGCATGGCGTCGATTTGTTCCGTGACCTGCATCGACCCCAACTCGCTGGCAATGCCCGACGCATTCCGGCCGGCCACCAACAACGCAGTCAGTATCGGACCCAGCTCGCGAACCAGCGTGATGGCCACGATTTGGCCGACTTGGTCGGTAGCGCCGTACTGCGCCAGGGCACGCGCCATCTGCATGGTGATGACCACGCCGCTGAAGAAACCGGTCAGAATGACAATGAGCAGGCTGCCTACGCCAATGTTGTCCATCTGGATGAAGATGTCATCCACATAGTGCGGGCCCCGAAAGAGATTGCGGAGCGCGCGCCCAGAGAGAACATAGAAATCCTGGAGAGCGGCCACTGGCGGCTTCAGGAAATCGAGCAAACGGGCCCCCGCATTTCCCGATGCTACCACGCTGGGGTGAAGACCGCTCCTTTGGGATGTCTGAAATCGGTTCAGAACATGCCGAAGATGATCCAGGTTCGCAACGTTCCCGATAGCCTGCATCGGAAACTCAAGTCGCGGGCGGCTCTCGAAGGGCTTTCCCTTTCCGATTTTGTGTTGAGAGAGATGGAACACTTTGCCGAGCGGCCCACCATGAAAGAGCTCGAAATCATACGCGAGGAACGAGACAGCCGGTGATTGCGGCGGACTCCTCTGCTGTCGTGGAGGTGCTGCTGAACACGCCATCCGGGCTCGAGATTCGCCGCCGGTTCGCAGTGGAAGAGGCGATACATGTTCCACTTCCGCCCTTGACGCCCAACGCGTGGAGGAAGCCCTTCAGGATTACGCGGAGCTGCCGCTGAGACGCCATTCTCATCGCGTTCTGTTGCCGCCCGCCTACCTGGCGCTCGCCGAGGTTCTGAACGCTCCGCTCATCACGCGCGATCGCGCATTCGCTTCGATCAAGGGGCGCCGGGCGAAGATCGTTGTGTTCTGAGGATGGCGATCCGATCAAAATTCCAGCCGCGCCTGGAACGCGATCATGCGCGGCGAACTGTCGCCGCCGAGACCTACCCCGAGCAATCCGGTAGGTGGCGACGTCGCCGATGTTAGCGCGCCAAAGCCGGTTTGCGTGGACGGATTGCCCGATATCCCCGCGCTCACCACCGAGGGAAGCGCAAAATTGGGATGATTGAGAAGATTGAAGAATTGCCCGTCCAGCCGCAGCTTCACATGCTCGTTCAGCGTGAACCATTTCGTCAAGTAAAGATCGGTCCAGACGAAGTCCGGTCCGCGTAATGCGTTTCGCCCGAGGTTCCCAAACTGGCAGGTCGTCGGGCTGTTGACTCCATTGCACGCTCCCGTGCTCGGATCGACGGCTGAAACGAAAGCGGCCGGGTTTAGCCACTGGATGGTGCCGGGCTGCGTGACGCCGGGAATCGGATCGTGCTCATACAGCGGAACGCCTGGCACGACGCTCGCAAACTGGGGACCGCTGCCGTTCACGATACCATCTCCATTCGCCGAGTACGGCGCGCTCAGCACCGAAAACGGGACGCCGCTATGCCAAAATGCCGTTCCAGAGACTTGCCATCCATTTAGAAAACGGCCGGCAGTGCGGCTTCGCACGTGCACCGGAAGCTGGTAGACGTAGTTAGCGTTGAGATTGTGACGAATGTCGTAATCGCAGGGACCGCGATCCCGCGCAAGGTCGCCTGGAATGGGAGAGAGCAGCGCTCCGGCGGAAAACTGCAGAAATCCGCCATTTGAAACCGTGTCGATGCAATGGCTCCAGGTGTAGTTTAGTTGCGCCTGAAATCCATGGGTGATCCGCTTCTCGGCGGTCAGCTGCAGGCCGTTGTAGTGGCTGTTGGCGCCCGTGTTGAGTTGGGTGACGGCTCCAAAGCGCGGGTCCACGGGCTGGCCATAGGGAAACGGCGAGAAACAACCGGCGCAAACGGTTTGGTATCCATTCACCTGCGTGGTGTATGGCTGGTTCACGGCGCGAGTGCCGACATACTGCGCTTTCAGGTTGACGCTGGCAATCTGCTGCTCCACGCCGGAGCTCCATTGCATGAAGTACGGCGCGTGCAACTTGCCGTCGGGTACTGCTGTGATCGAAACCGGCGGCAGGCAGGCATTGCGATTGGCTAGGGGTGACGCGCAAGAGAGCTCGGCCTGCGAAAAGCCGGAGAGGAAGCTTTGATTGGCGGATGCGGTCGCATCCACCGCGCTCCCGGGCACGCCCGGGGCGATCGCCAGCCCGCCCACCGTGCCGAGCAATCCGCCTTGGAACGTATTTACATAAGGAGGATTAGCGCCGGTGAGATCGGCAACGCTGCCCGGCAGCAAATCGCTGAACAGGCCGAATCCAGCCCTGAGCACCGTCTTCGACGCCACTTGAAACGCAATCGCGGTACGCGGCTGCAAAATGGCCAGTGGCGTCGACTGGAACAGATTCCCTACATGCGTTTCAATCAGATCGCTTAGCGGTTGATTCACGTCGTGAGAGATGGAATCGAACGATCCTGGTAAACGCGCCACTGCGTCATGCGGGTTTAAAGGGTTCGAGTTGTGCGTGGCGCGCAGTCCGAACGTCCAAGTGAGACGCGGCGTCAACTTCCAGGAATCCTGCGCGTATAAATCCACGTTCAGAAAATTGAAAGGCTGCGAGTCGGCCACGGGATAAGTTCGGGTGGCTGTGGAGGCGACGCCATAGATGAACTGGGGCAGATCCGTGTAGGTGACCGTTGGAACGGCGCCCTCGCCGAAGTCGTAATCGTTCAGCCGGAAGATCCTGGTGTTGGTACCAAAGCGCAACTCATGCGCGCCCAGGCTCCAGGCAAGATTGTCATTGAGGAAGAAGCGCGTGGCGCGCCGGCCTTGAACCCAGGTATTGTCCAGACCCCCGATCGGCGTGAACGGAGCGCCGGCTCCAACACCCTCCAACACAATGGGAAACGCCGCGAGCGTCTGCCCGAAATTCGCCGGACCAAAAAGGCTCTCATACCAGGAAAACGCCGGGTTGAAATAGTTCACCAGATGCGACGAGAAGACGTGCGTGTATCCGGAAGCGAACGAGTACAGCGGCTGAGGCGAGATCGCGTTGAACAATGGATTGATCGGATCGGTGTAGGCGGCTTGCAGGCCACCGTCGTATTGAAATCGAAACCAGGCCGTGTTCCGCTCGTTGATGTTGTAGTCCACTCGACCTGTTTGCACTTGTTCGCGATCGTCGCTCGAATGCGAAACGCTCTGGCGGTTGGCGCACCCATTCCCGTCGGGCGGGCTGCCGGCCGCGATACTGCCATTGCTATTCAAAGGGCATCCGAGGACGGAAAGAGGCGTGCCCGCGGTGCTCTTGTACAGCGAAAACAGGTTTCGGTAAAAGGGCGCCAGCTGCGGCTGCGCCGGATATTGTGCGCCCGTGACAACATCCCGGCCGCCAATGGGAAGCTGCTGGAGGATGTAATTTTCGAGCGCCGGAGTGGGAACCGTGGTTGGCGTGACAATCGGCAGCGCGATCCGCACCCATTCGGAATCGAAAAAGAAAAACAGCTTGTCGTGTACAATCGGTCCGCCCAGGCTCCCTCCGAAATGATTAACCGTTGAGCGGGGCTTCTGGTTACCGGGTGTCGCGTTGGTGAAAAAATCCGCTGCGTTGAATCTCGATCCGTTCCATAGCTCGTACAGATTTCCATGGAATTTGTTGGTCCCGGATTTCGTGACGTAATTCACTTGGGACGCGCCGTAGCGCCCTTGATCGACGGCATAGGACAGCGTGTTCACGGTCACTTCCGCGATCGAGTTGAGGCCGAGCACCAGGTTCGTAGAAAGGCCGCTGTTCAAATTGGTCAGAGGATCGTTAGTTTCGAGGCCATCCACGATGTAGCCATTGGCAAGCGCCGGCAGGCCGTTGAACTCGACATTTCCGTAGCCATTGGACGAGCCGACGAAGTCGTTTCCACTGCCCGCGGTATTGATCAGAGCGCCTGGAGCGAACTGCAGAGGATAGGTGAGATCGCCTCCCGGATTGGGCAGGTTTTCAAGCGCCGGCGCGGCTAGCGTAGTCGATGTATTGGCATTCTCGGTGCTTATTCCAGCTGCTTGCTCGGTGACTGTGACCTCCTGCCGCTGCGCCTGGACGACGAGAGTGATGTTGACCGCGGCGGTGAGGCCCAGCGCGGCGGAAACGCCCTGGATTTCCCGCTGTTGAAAATCCGCCGCGGAGGCCTGCACCGAATAGGTCCCAGGTATCAACTGAGGGAAGTTGAAGCGGCCCGCTTCGTCTGTTTCAACACTGCGCTTCAATCCATTTCCGACGTTCGTAATGGAGACTTTCGCGCCACGGATGGCTGCGCCAGTCTCATCCGTCACTTGTCCGGCGATCGCGCTGGTGGTCTCGCCCTGCGGGTACGACGGCTCCGGAGCCAGCAACAAAATGGCGAGAGTAGCGGCGAGCGGTACAAATTTAGTCATGACTAAATGTAGATACCACGAAGCTGGCCCGTTCCGCAATGCATTTGTTTGCGAACTCCCAGTCTTCCACGCTATGCTCTTGATTTAGTGGCTCCTAGAACCAAGGTATCCGTCAATACCGAGTCCGTGGACGACTACCTCAAGGCCATTCTGGAACTTGGAGGGCCCGAAGAGCAGCGCGTCACCAGCAATGCGCTGGCGAATCAATTAGGCGTCCGTGCCGCCTCGGTCACCGGTATGTTGCAGAAGCTTGCGGCGCAACGCCCATCCTTCGTGAAATACGAAAAGCATCACGGTGTGCGATTGACCCCCGCGGGCAAGATCCGGGCATTGGAAGTTCTCCGGCACCACCGGCTGTTGGAGCGCTTCCTGCATGATGTCTTGGACTACACCTGGGACGAAGTTCACGAAGAGGCCGAGCGTCTGGAACATTTCATCTCGGAGAAGCTCGAGGATCGCATGGCGGCCAAACTGGGCGATCCGGAAACCGATCCCCACGGCCATCCGATTCCCGAAAAAAACGGCGCGGTTCCCGTTCGCGATGAGGTGCCGCTCTCCAACTGGGCTTGCGGAGTCCCGGCGATTGTCAGCAGCGTCTCCGACCGCGAGGCTAGCGCGCTTCGAGAGCTGGAGCGGATCGGTTTGCGGCCGGGCGCCGCTATCGTGGTCGAAGCGGGCGTGCGCAGCGCCTCGCTGCTGGTCCGGATTGACGGCCGCCCCACCTCCGCGCGATTGAGCCACAAGCTGGCGAGCTTCGTGTCGGTTGTATCCGCCGCCGGCGCCCATGCCACACTAAATCCTGAAGCATGAAAATCCGCATCAAGAAACTCCACCCCGACGCCGTCCTTCCCAGCTACGCCCACGGTCCCGATGAAGACGCCGCCATGGACCTGCGCGCGTTGGAGCGGATGGTGCTTACGCCCGGCGCCGCCCAAGCCGTGCCCACCGGCATCGCCATCGAGCTGCCGCGTGGCCACGAAGCGCAAGTGCGCCCGCGCAGCGGCTTGGCCCTCAAACACTCCATCACCGTGAATTTCGGCACTATCGATCCCGGCTATCGCGGCGAGATCAAGGTTGTCATGTTCAATCTCGGCCCTGCCGAGTACGTGGTCGAAAAAGGCGACCGGATCGCACAACTGATCGTGGCTCCTTACGACGCTGTGGAATGGGACGAAGGCGGCGATCTGGCGGACTCGGCGCGGGGTGCGGGCGGCTTTGGGTCCTCTGGGAGATAGCCCGGCGCACGACAACTCCAGGCCTCGCTGGAAGCGCTACCATAAAGCTAGGCCTATGCTGATCAAGAAACCCGCTGATCTTCGCTATTCGGACATCACTCCCAAGCAGATGTACGTCAACCGGCGCCGCTTCCTGACAGGCTCCCTCGCATTTGGCGCGCTGGCGGGAGCCGCGCGCGGCGGCATGAAGCTGTCCGACGCCAAGAAGACGTCCTACAACGTCGGCGACGAGAAAATCACGCCGCTCGAAGCCATCACGCACTACAACAATTTTTACGAGTTCGGCACCGATAAAGCAGATCCGGCCGAAAACGCCAAGAACTTCCGCACCTCGCCCTGGACGCTGAAGGTGGAAGGCGCCGTCGCCAAGCCCATGACTTTCGACCAGGACAGCCTGTTAAAGATCGCGCCGCTGGAAGAGCGCATCTACCGGCACCGTTGCGTGGAAGCGTGGTCTATCGTGGTTCCATGGACTGGCTTCCCACTGGCTGCGCTGCTGAGCCAAGTGCAGCCGACGTCCAAAGCGAAGTTCGTGGCTTTTGAAACCTATTACGATCCCAAGCAGATGCCGCGCGCACGCTGGGCCGGCATCGAATTTCCCTACGTGGAGGGCCTTCGGCTGGATGAAGCCATGCACCCGCTCACGCTGCTGGCGGTCGGACTTTACGGCGAGACGCTGCCCAATCAGGACGGCGCGCCCATCCGCCTGGTGGTGCCGTGGAAATATGGCTTCAAAAGCGCCAAGTCGCTGGTGAAGATCCGTCTGGTCGAGAAGATGCCGCCTACCACCTGGAATCTTTCCGCGCCCAACGAGTACGGCTTTTACTCCAACGTCAATCCGAAGGTGGATCATCCTCGCTGGAGCCAGGCTAAAGAACGGCGCCTGGGCGAACTGTTCAAGCGCGATACCCTGATGTTCAACGGGTACAGCGAAGTGGCGAGCCTTTACGCCGGCATGGATCTTCGTAAGAACTTCTAAGCAAGAACTTCTAGATTGTCTTGAGTACGCTTCTCGGCCAGATGCTCGGCAGCCGGTGGACTAAGGTCATGGTGTTTGCGGCTTGCCTGGTTCCGTTTCTGCTTCTCTTGTGGCCGTTCTGGAAGCTGGTCACCACCGGCGACGCGCCGGAGTTGGGCGCCAATCCGGTTGAATACATCACTCACTACACCGGCACTTGGACCATCCGGTTCCTGCTCATCACCCTCTGCGTTACGCCGCTGCGCAAGATCTTGAATCAGCCCAAGCTGGTGCGCTACCGCCGCATGCTGGGCCTCTTCGCCTTCTTCTATGTCTGCCTGCACTTTATGACCTGGTTCATCCTGGACAAATCGTTCAGCCTGTCCGACATGTGGGCCGACGTGCTGAAGCGGCGCTTCATCACGATGGGAATGCTGGGCTTCGCGATGCTGCTGCCCTTGGCGATTACGTCGACGGCAGGCTGGGTGCGCCGTCTGGGATTCGTGAAATGGCAGCGCCTGCACAGACTGATCTACTTTGCCGCGCTGGCCGGGGTAATTCACTACTATTGGCTGGTGAAATCCGATGTGCGCTTGCCGCTCATGTACGGCGCGATACTGGCGGTGCTGATGTTATACCGCTTTTTCATGTGGAAGCAGTCGCCGGTGAAGCGCGCCGCGCCGCGCGCGGCCGCTACCACTCCGAATACGGCGTCCCTTCCAGACTAGTCCCGTCCGCGCCGCTGCGCACGTCGAAGATTCCCGGCTGCGTCTGGTTTACCGTGTTGCTGGCGTCTTCCATGATGAGCCTCCAGGAGTCGGCATTGCCGGTGATCGGATCGATGGGAACCTGCCGCAGATAGCCGTCGCTCACCAGGTCTTGCAGCGTCTGCGGCGCCTTCTGCTTGTCGTAGGTATACTCATCGATCACCGTTCGCAGCGTGAACAAATTGTTCTTGAGCACGCTTTCCTTGGACCGGACGATCGATCGGTTGTAGATGGGAAGCGCCACCGCCATCAAGACCGCGATGATGGCCATGACGATCATCAGTTCGATGAGCGTGAATCCGAAGCGGCGCCGATTAGGGACCGGCTCCCTTACGGACGCAGGTCGGAAAGCGGCGTTTGTCACGGCCTCACCATGTGGAATAAGAGGTGCCATCGCGCGCCTTGTCCATGCTCTTGGTGTACACATCGAATACGTTTTGCCCGCCCCAGGACTGCGACGTCGGATCGTCGCGGTCGCTGCGCAGACCCCATTCGTACGAGTTGGTCATGGGGTCTTTGGGGATGCGGCGCAGATATTTCATTTTCTTGTCCACCGACCCGGTGGCTTTGATTCCGTCCACCAGTTGTTGCAGGCTTTCCGGATAGTTGTCCGAATCCAGTTTGGCCGGGCCGATCTTCTGGGCGTCCATATCGTCCTTGAACTTATCGATCGCGTTCCGGATCTCGCGCAGCGCGTACTCCAGATCGTGCTCCTTGTCACGCTGCACCCTGTAGCGCGCCAGTGGAACCGCCATGGACGTCAAGATCATCATGATGGTGAAAGCCACGATCAGCTCCACCAACGTCAGGCCGCCTTGTCTTTTGCGCCGCATGATACCGGAAGATCTTATTGGACGGTGACCGAAACCGACGGCGCCGTCACCGCAATCGGCTGCTGGCCCGAGTTCTTCAGCGGGGCTTCCGTTACGCTCACCGTGGTGGTTCCTTTGCCCACGGCAGTAAACGTGAGCTGCAGCAGCGGACCTGTGCCGTTCACGCCGGCCGCCCCGGCTACCCGGTTTACTTCGATGCTCGCGTCGCCTGTGTCGTTGCGAATGTCGAGACTCGGCGCCACGATCTTGCCATCCTGCGCGAGCAGTGCGCCCGGCGAGATCATCTCCAAGCGAAGCACTTTCGGATCCCACCGCACTTTCACCGGGACGCTCGCCAAATCGACCATGTTGCGGGCTTGCAGTGCGATGGTCACCTGGCTGCTCAAACGCGCCTGAACGTTGGACGGATTAAACGCCAAACCAGCGGGGCCGCCCGGCGTGGCAGGTGTTACCGCGGGCGTGGTCCCAGGCATTCCCGGCGTCGTACTAGGCATTCCCGGCGTGGTCCCAGGCGCCGGAGCAGGAGTGGCAGCGGCAGGAGCCGCCGAGGCCGCGGGCTCTTCAACTCTTGGCGCATAACTCAGTTTCACCGTCGCATCCGTTCCCGCCGCGACGGCCCGCATGTCCAGCCCCGTAACATCCGGCCTCCGCACGATGTGCGGGATCAGAGCGATCATCAACTGTTCTTTCTGCTTGTCCTTGGACACGTTGCCGAATAAATATTTGCCGAGAACCGGTATGTTCACCAGCCCTGGAATTCCGCCAATGACGCTGGTGTCCTGGTCCGACATCAACCCGCCCAACAGGCTCACTTCCCCGTCCTTCAATCGGATGTCAGCCTCGCTCTTCTTTTGTCCGATCACCGGCTGGCTGAGGCCGCCCAGATTGAGAGTGTTCGCGATGTTGGAAATATCCACGCTCACATGCAGCGTAACTTCGTCGTTTCCATGGACGTGCGGTGTCAGCTCCACATTCACCCCGATATCGACGAATTGAAACTGCGTACTCACCAGCGGGCTGACGCCCACGGTCCCGACGCCCGGTTGGAAACTGCCGGTTGCATACGGATACTTTTCCCCGATCTTCAAAGTCACCTTCTGGCCATCGGAGACGCGCACCTCCGGCGATTCCTGTATTTTGGTTCTGGAATCCGACATCACGGCCTGCAACGTCGCACCTGGCAAGCTGGTGGAAAAATCGCTGGTGCCCAAATGCCCAAGTTGCGAAAGAGCAACGAAGGTGGATGTACCCGTAGTGCCAGTCGTGGTGGTCCCGGTGGTGAGGCCCGTCGTGGTGCCGGTGGCGCCCGTGCCGCCAGTTCCGTTGGCGCCGGTAACGCCATTAACCCCCGTGTTGATCGGATTGGTGGGCGAGAATTGAATTGGCAGGTTCAGTCCATTCGTACCGTTGGAGACAAGCCCGGCGCCAATCTGGTGGCTTATGTCGCTCGCTACATCCATCACGATCACATCCACCACTACTTCCGCTTTCGGCTTGTCCAGATCGTGCAGCAGCTTTTCGACCAGCGCCACCTTATCCACCGTGTCGCGCACCACGATCGCATTGTCGGCATTGAACTGAAACATCCGGCGCACATCGGTCACCGACCGCACGGCCGTCACAATCTCTGAAAATTCCTGAGTCGAAGTGGGATTCTTCAGATAGAAGACCTTCACCACTTCGTCTTCGTAATCCCGGCGCTTGGTAACGTTGTCTTCGGTGACAAAAATGGCGTTGCCGCTCACCGGCTTCCAATAGGTCTTCGTGAGGAGCGCAATGTAATCCAGCGCTTCCTGCAAGGTCACGTTATTCAGATCCAAATTCGCATTCTTGCCAGGCTGCATCTGCGGATCGAACAACACATTGATTCCCGCCAGCTTGCCTACCGTCTCATAGAGCACCTTGGGCGGCTGATTGTTCATCTTGAGCAGGCTGATCTGATTGGTTACCGGCTTCAACACCGGCACGGACTGGAGCGACTGGATCATCTCCAGGCTTTCCTTCTGGGCCTTTTCGGCGGAAGTCATCGGTTTTTCACCCGGCGGAACCAGCCCCTTTGCTTTCTGCTCGAGCAAATCCTTGGTCTGCTGGATGTCCTGCAGCGCGATCATGGAACCCGGATCCGCGGCGAACGCTTTTTGAAACTCCGCCAACGCCTTCTCCAGTTCACTGGCATCCAACAGCTTTTTTCCGGCTTTCACATGCTCCTGGCCGGATTCGAATCTTACGCGGCGCGCCGCCAGTTCATAAATCGTTTCCTGGGGATCTGTCTTCAGCGCTTGCTCGTAGTACTCCAACGCTTTGTCGTATTCCTTGCGACCTTCGGCTTCGGTTCCCAGCTTGAACAGCTTGTCACCCTTGCGGGTGCGAGCCTGGAGGCCATCGGCGGGTAAGAGCAGCAGCGCCACGCACAGCGGGGCCACGGCGCGTAACCTATTAAAAGAAATCATCTTATACTCTATGAAGGCCTATGCTACAATAATCCTGAGCCGGACTAGGAATTCCCATATAAACGCTTGACGCGGCTGGCTTTCCTGGCGTTGACTAGAAAAAATCTCCGGAGCCCTGTATCAAACCGGAGGCTTGTATCAAAATGGCCGAGCCTGGTATCAAGATCTTGAGCGACAATCGTCACGCCGGGCATGATTTTCATCTGCTGGAACGATTTGAAGCTGGCTTGGCGCTCACCGGAACCGAGGTCAAGGCCGCCAAGGACGGCCGCGTCCAACTCAAAGACAGCTTTGCGGAGGTGCAGGACAATGAGGCCTGGCTGCTCAATGCCCACATCGGCCAGTACTCGCACGGCAATCGCGAGAACCATGAACCCACCCGGCGGCGCAAGCTGCTGCTCCACAGAGAAGAGATCGACAAGTTGCTGGGAAAAACGCGCGAAAAAGGGCTGACTCTGATTCCCACGAAGATGTATTTGAAAAGCGGACACATCAAGGTGGAACTCGCGGTGGCCAAGGGCAAGAAGCTGCACGACAAGCGCGAAGCCGAGCGCACGCGGGAGATGGAAGCCGAAGCCCGCGCTGCCGTTGGACGAAGGAGATAGCATCGGATGGACGTGAAGCTTGAAACAAGAGCCGTTCCGCAAGTAGACTCAGACGCGCTGGTGATCGTCGGATTCGAGGGGACGACTCCCCAGGCTGCCGCGGCCGATCAAATTCAGGAGTTATACGATTCCGGGGAGTTCTCAGGGAAAGCCCTCGAGATCGCGATCCTGCATCGCCCGGCAGGCCTGAAGGCCAAACGCCTGGTTCTGGCCGGAGGAGGCAAGCGCGACAAGTTTGACGCAGCCGAGCTCCGCAAACTTACTGGAGCGGTCGTCCGGTCGCTTAAGAGCAAGGGCGTCCGCGCTATTACTCTGGCTTTGGAGGAGCCCTTTCGCTCCGATGATTTCGTAGCATCCGCCGTGGAAGGCGCGGTCCTGGCGGATCTCGAAAACGACCGCTATAAGACCGATCCGAAGAAAAATGAAAAGCAGGTGGAATCATTTTCAGTGTTGGGCGGTTCGCAGGCGGGGGTGGACCGCGGGCGTGTCATTGCGGAAGCGCAGAACTTCAGCCGCGATCTCGCCAACGAGCCCGCCAATGTGCTGACTCCCATGGTTCTCGCCGAGCATGCCAAGAAAATGGCGGCCGAATTCGGCCTGGAATGCGAGGTTCTGGATCAGGATCGCATGCGGCAGCTCGGCATGGGCGCGCTGCTGGGCGTCGCGCAAGGCAGCGCCGAGCCTCCCGCGCTGATCGTCATCCGATACAAGCCGGCCAGCGCGCCGACATCGAAGGATCACCTGGGTCTGATAGGGAAAGGCGTGACATTCGACACGGGGGGCATCTCCATCAAACCTTCCGAGGGCATGGAAAAGATGCGTTACGACATGGCGGGTGGCGCGGCCGTACTCGGCGCGATGCGGGCCATTGCGCAAATCAAGCCGTCCATCCCCGTGACCGCCCTGGTGCCCACCGTGGAGAACATGCCCGGCAGCAAGGCGCAGCGCCCCGGCGACATCGTCACATCGCTCTCCGGCAAAACCGTGGAAGTGTTGAATACCGACGCCGAAGGCCGGCTGATTCTGATCGATGCCCTTACCTATGCCCAGCGCCTGGGCTGCACGCACCTGGTGGACGCCGCAACGTTGACAGGCGCTATCGTGGTCGCCTTGGGCAGTGTCAACATCGGCGCCTTCACCAACAACGAAGCTTTTCTCAACAAGCTTCTGGCCGCCGCGAAGGCGGAAGGTGAAAAAACCTGGCAGCTGCCGATGGATGAAGAATACAAAGAGCTGCTGAAAAGCTCGTTCGCCGATCTCCACAACATCGGAGGCCGCTCGGGCGGGTCCATCACCGCGGCTTGGTTTATTCGCGATTTCGTCGGCGAGACGCCCTGGGTCCACCTGGACATCGCGGGAACCGCCTGGCTGGACGATGCCAAGCCGCACATGGCGAAAGGCGCTACCGGCGTTGGGTTGCGCACGTTCGTGCGGCTGGCTGAATCCTGGTAGCCCGCCCAGGGCCAAAGCTGTCCGGTTGCGGAACATTTCATCCCAGCGCTGAACAGGCGCGCGCCACCTCCGCTCGCATTTCCCTTTAAATACTGGCGCCGCCACTTGGCAGCCGCCGTGCCATGATTCAATCAATCATGCGAACGCTGCTGCAGGACCTCCGCTACGGCTGGCGAATGCTCTGGAAGACGCCCGGACTGACAGCCGTCGTCGCGATCACTCTGGCCTTGGGTATCGCCGCCAACGCACTTATCTTTAGCATCGTGAATGGTTATCTGCTGCGTCCGCTTCCGATACCTCATCCCGAGCAGATCGCCGTCCTGGCCGCGCAGCAGAAGGGCGGCTCGCCTTTTCTATACATGTTTTCGTATCCCGATTTTCTCGATTTCCGCTCGCAGGCGGCGCCCGTCGCCGATCTCCTCGGTTACATGCCCATACTGCCGGGCCTAAGCGCCGATGGCAGAGCCGATCAGATGCTCGCCAGCTATGTGACCGGAAATTACTTCACGGCTCTGAACGTGCAGCCCGCCCTGGGCCGTCTGATCCTGCCAAGTGAAGAGAATCAGCCCGGTAAGGCGGCAGTGCTGGTCCTCGGCTACTCTTACTGGCAGAAGCGATTTCGCGGCGATCCCGGCGTCATTGGAAAGCAGGTCCGGCTGAACGGCAGACCAGCCATCGTCATTGGGGTTGTTCCCAAACAATTTCTTGGCACGCTCCCGGTAGCCGAAATGGATGGTTACCTGCCGCTGAGCAGCGGTGGTTCTTTAGAGCAGTCCTCCGGCGGCCTCATGCAGGACCGCGATTCGCGGCTCATTCGGGTGATGGCCCGGTTGAAGCCTGGTGTCAGCTTCGCCGCGGCGCAGAGCTCGCTCAACGTCATCGCCGAGCGCCTGGCTAAGCAATACCCCGCCACCGACCAGAACGTCATCGTGCGCGTGTACCGCGAGCAATTGGCCCGCTCGCAGCCGCTCGGGAGCAACGTGGTCGTGGCCATGGCCGGCTTCTTCCTGGTTCTGGCCGCTCTGGTCTTGCTACTGGCGTGTATGAACGTCGCAAATATTCTGCTGGCTCGCGCTACGGTTCGACAGCGCGAGATGGGTCTGCGTGCGGCTTTGGGCGCCAGCCGCGCCCGGATCATTCGTCAGATGCTCACCGAATCCATCCTGTTGGGGCTCCTCGGCGGACTAGGCGGCGTCCTGGTCGGCAACTGGTTCAATCCCGGCGACCTGGCGCGGCTGATGAGTTCCAACCTGCCGCTTCGGCTGGATGTCAGCTTTGATTGGCACGTCTTTACCTATGCTTTCGGCGCCGCGCTGCTGAGCGGAATCGTGATTGGGCTGTGGCCCGCCTGGAGATCCTCTCGCGCCGACGTCAACAGCCTGTTGCAGGAAGGTGGGCGCAGCGATACGGCCGGCGTGGGCCGTCAGCGGTTCCGTAACTTCCTGGTTGCCGCGCAGGTGGCTGGGTCGCTCATCCTATTAGTGATCGCCGGCCTCCTCGTGCGTAGTCTCCAGCACGCCGGTAGCATCCAGCTCGGTTTCCAGCCCGATCATGTGCTGAACGTTACGGTGGACCCGCACCAGATGGGCTACGACGAAAAGCAAGAGCGTGAATTCTATCGCCGGCTGGAAGCCCGTGTGCGCACGCTTCCGGGCGTCCAGTCGGTCAGTTTGGCGTTTGGGACTCCACTGGGGCACCTGAACATCGCCAATGCCGGCGCCGTTTCCATCGAAGGTCGTCCGATCCCCTCCAATCAGCAGGCTCCCACTGTATTCTTCAACAACGTCGACCCAGGTTATCTCGAAACCATGCGAGTTCCTCTTCTGCGGGGCCGGTCCTTCACCGGCTTGGACAACCAGAACGCTCCGTTTGTCGCGATCGTGAACCAGACCATGGCCGACAAGTTCTGGCCTCACCAGGATCCCACCGGCAAGCGCTTCACCCTGAAGCTCCTCACTGCGCCCGCACAAAGCATACAAGTTGTCGGTGTCGCCGCAAATGGCAAATACGGGATGATCACTGAGGATTCGAACGCGTTCTTCTACATTCCTCTGGCGCAGAATTTTATTTCCATCCAGACCTTGCAATTGCGGACGTCGGTGCCCCCGGAGTCGCTCATCGCGCCCGTCCGGAATGAGATCCGCCGGCTCGCTCCCGATATGCCCATCGTCGATACCTCCACCATGCAACAAATGGTCGAAGGCACGAACGGCTTGCAGCTCTTTCGCTTCGCAGCCTATTTCGCGGCCGCCGTCGGTGGCTTGGGCCTGTTCCTGGCGGTGCTGGGCGTTTACGGCGTCGTATCGTTCACTGCGGTCCAGCGCACGCGCGAGATCGGAATCCGGATAGCCCTGGGCGGGAGTGAGCGCGATGTCGTGCGTCTGGTCCTGCGGCAAGGCGTGAGCATGGTGATCGCGGGCTTGTTGATGGGCCTCTTCGCTGCCCTCGTTTTGACCCGCGTGATGACTCGCTATCTGCTGGATGTCAGCCCGAGCGACCCGCTGACCTACGCGTCGGTCGCGCTGCTGCTCACCGCGATTGCGTTGATCGCATGCTGGATTCCCGCGCGCCGAGCCACGCGGATCGATCCCGGCATTGCCTTGCGATATGAATAGAGACACATTATGAGAACGCTGCTGCAGGACCTCCGTTACGGCTGGCGAATGCTGTGGAAGACGCCGGCCGCCACTTTGATCGTCGTATTGACGCTCGCTCTCGGCATCGGCGCCAATACGTTCATCTTCAGCCTCATCAACGGGTATCTGCTTCGGCCTTTATCGGTGCCTCACCCGCAGCAAATCGCCGTGCTGGCCGCGCGGAAAGCCGGGGACTCGCCGTTCTTGTTTAACTTTTCATACCCGGCGTTCGAGGACTTCCGTAAGCAGTCCGCGTCGTTCGCCGACATTTTCGCTTACCAGATTGGCTTAGCCGGATTGAGCGCGGACAACAAAGCCGATCAATTTTTCCTCAGCTACGTAACTGGAAACTACTTTTCAGCGCTGGGTATAAAGCCGCTGCTGGGCCGCCTGGTCCTGCCGAGCGAAGAAAATCAGCCCGGCGAGCAGCCCGTCCTGGTCCTTGGATACTCCTTTTGGCAGAAACGGTTCGGTGGCGATCCTCACGTCATCGGCAAGCAAGTGAAAGTCAACGGCAAATCGGCCACCATCATTGGAGTAGTCCCGAGAGAATTTCGTGGCGTGTTTTGGATCGTGGAAATGGATGCGTATCTTCCACTGAGCAGCGGCGCCTTGTTGGAACAGGCCGCCAGTAATCCTCTGACGGACCGTAACGTTCGCGAACTTCGCGTGCTCGGCCGCCTCAAACCCGGCTTCAGTTTCTCCCAAGCGCAAGCTTCCTTCGATGTGATCGCCGCGCGCTTGGCGCGGCAGTATCCGGCAACCGACAAGGGCGTCACAGTTCGCGTCTACCGCGAACAGTTGGCGCGCCCACAACCGCTGGGCGCCAACGTCGCCCTGATCGCCGCGGCCTTTTTCCTGGCTCTCGCGGTCCTGCTTTTGTTGCTCACGTGCATGAACGTAGCGAATATTCTATTGGCCCGCGCCACTGTCCGCCAGCGTGAAATGGGACTCAGAGCCGCCTTGGGCGCTGGGCGCGGCCGCCTGGTTCGCCAAACGCTGACGGAGAGTTTGCTGCTGGGACTCATGGGCGGCGCGGCGGGGATTATTCTAGGGATCTGGTTTAATCCCGGAAACCTTAGGATTGCAGGCACCAATCTCCCGATCAGCGTTGACTTCCGTTTCGATTGGAAAGTTTTCGCGTATGCCTTCGGCGTCGCGCTCTTCGCTGGAATTCTTGTAGGCGTGTGGCCTGCCGTGCGCGCTTCCCGTACGGATCTGAACAGCGTGCTACAAGAAGGCGGACGTAGCGATTCCTCGGGCGCCGGACGCCACCGGGTCCGCAATGTTCTGGTCGCGGCTCAGGTCGCAGGATCGCTGCTGCTTTTGATCGTCGCCGGCCTCTTCGTCCGCAGCGTCCGGCACGCCGGATCTGTAAAACTGGGCTTCGATCCCGATCATGTCCTCAACGTCGTCGTCGATCCGCATCAGATCGGCTATGACGAGGCCCGGTCAAAGGAGTTCTATCGCCAACTCGAAAGGCGCGTGCGGGCACTTCCGGGCGTCCAATCCTTCAGCTTTGCATATGGGGTTCCCATGGGGCTCGCCAGCGACGTCAATTTGGGCTACGTCTCCATCGAAGGCCGGCAACTCGCGGATGGCCAGCAGGCGCCATCCATTTTCTTCCAAAATGTGGATGCGAATTACTTCGCGACCATGCGCGTGCCGCTAATCCGCGGGCGCGTGTTCACGGAATTCGACGACGAAAAGGCGCCGCCGGCCGCGATCGTGAATCAAGCCATGGCCGAGCGCTTTTGGCCGAACCAAGACCCCATTGGAAAACGCTTTACCCTGAAAAATCCGGCAGGCCCCAAGCAAGTGCTTCAAATTGTCGGACTCGCAGCCACTGGTAAATATCTCTTCATCGCCGAGGACCCCACGCCTTTCTTCTACGTCCCACTGAAGCAGAGCTACACCTCGACCCACGTGTTGGAAATTCGATCGTCGGTCCCGCCGGAATCGCTCATCATGCCGGTGCAGAACGCGATTCGTTCGCTTGCTCCCGATCTCCCCATGATGGAGGTCACCACCATGGAACAGGTGGTGGCCGGCAGTAACGGCCTGCAGGTTTTTCAGATTGGTGCGTCCGCGGCCGGCATCCTGGGAACCATCGGCTTAATTCTTGCCACGGTCGGCGTTTACGGCGTAGTATCTTTCGCGGCGGTGCAGCGCACACGGGAGATCGGAATACGCATGGCGCTCGGGGGCACTTCGCGCGATGTCCTGCGCCTCATCTTAAGACAAGGTGTGGGCATGGTGATCGCGGGCTTGTTGGTGGGCCTGCTGGCAGCCTTGGCTTTGACCCGCGTGATGACCCGCTTCTTGATCGACGTCAGCCCCAGTGATCCGCTTACTTACGCCACAGTTGCCCTGCTGCTCACCGCCGTCGCACTCCTGGCCTGCTGGATTCCCGCGCGCCGCGCCACGCGCATCGATCCCGGCATCGCCCTGCGATACGAATAAGCAGCGCGCGCCACAACCCATTGTGTTAGCCTCTGAATAATCTACGCACGCGAGCGATTTAGAGGCGGGTCTCGCGCTTTCCGACCCGCGGTTGAGCAATATCATACTTACGGGGGAAACTTATGAGAGGCGTGTTTCTTGCCACGGGAGTTTTCGCGGCACTTGTGTTTCAAGCTGGCGCGCAGACCACCAACCAACCCGCCAACGAGCTTATCGAGAAATTGCTGACTCGCATCGATGGCCTGGAGAAGCGCGTGGCGGAACTGGAAAAAGAGAATGCCACAGCGCGCTTATCCCCGGCGCCGGCGGCGCCCGCGGAGCCGATCCTTCCGGCGATCGCTCCCGCTCGCGTCTCTCCAGTCGAAGCGGCGCATATGAGTCACGATCAGGCGCCCACTATCGAATCGGGCCCCCTCTCTTCGCCTTTGCTGCATATCGCCGGATTTGCCGACTTCGATTTCTCGGCCACCGATCTGCACGGCCCGAACGGCGGCTTCCAGCCTCTCACGCTGCTGAGCCCCCATTCCGGATTCAGCGAGGGCCAGTTCGTTCTTCAACTCAGTTCGGCCCTCTCTTCCAAAGTCAGCGTTTTCAGCGAACTTACGCTCACCGCCCGCGCGGATGCCGGCACCGGCTCGCCGGCTGCGCCGGGCTTCAACGCCGAAGTGGAGCGGCTCATCATCCGCTACGATTGGAACGATTACTTCAAAGTTTCCTTCGGCCGTTTTCACACCCCCATCAATTACTGGAATACCGCCTATCACCACGGCACCTGGCTTCAGACCACCATTGACCGGCCGGAGATGACCCAATTCGGCGGCAGCTTTATCCCAGTTCACTTCATTGGCACGCAGGTGGAAGGCGCGGTCCCCGCGGGCGGATTGAATCTGAATTACAACGTCGGCCTCGGCAACGGCCGGGGCGAGGTACTCAGCCGCGGGGGCGACCTCGGCGACATCAACAACAATCGCGCCTGGCTGGTGAATCTCTTCGTCAGGCCCGACATTCTCTACGGTCTCCAGATCGGCGGCTCGGTATATCGCGATAAGCTGAATCCCCTCACCGGCTTACCTGCCCGCGAATGGATTGAGTCGGCAAACCTGGTTTGGGCTAGGGAATCTCCCGAATTCATCGCCGAGTTCGCCAACGTCACGCATCAGCCGATCGACGGTGGGATAACGTCCAACAGCCAGGCCTTTTATGCGCAAGTGGCCTATCGCCTGCCCGCGTATCTACGATTATGGAAGCCCTATTACCGCTTTGAGTACATCCACGTGCCGTTCTCGGACACGCTGTTCCACGGTTTGGTTCCGAGTTTTGACGGCTCCACGGCCGGAGTCAGGTATGACATTACGAGCTTCGCGGCCTTCAAGGTGGAATACCGCCACTACATCCGCCGCGATCTCTCGTCGATCAATGGCGCATTCCTGCAAACGGACTTCACGTTCTAGGTACGCCCTATGGCAACTTTCCACATCCGCTGGCTCAGGCGCATCGCTCTGGTCGGCCTGTTGTGCCTGGTTGCATTTCCAAAATCCGTTGCCACCGGCGGCGCCGATATCGCCATCGTAGTGCGTCCCGATGCTCCGGTGGAGAACCTCACGTTCCCGGAACTGCGCCGGCTGATGCTCGGCGAGAAGCAGTATTGGACTTCGAGCTTGCGAGTAACCCTGTTGGTCCGCGCTCCCGGGTCCCGCGAGAGAGAAGTAGTGCTGCGGAGCGTTTATGAGATGTCGGAAGCCCAGTTCCGCCAGTATTGGATCGCAAAAGTGTTTCGCGCAGAAGCCTCCAGCGGCCCTCGCATCGTTTACTCCAACGAGATGGCCGCCGATGTGGCCGCCTCCACGCCGGGCGCTGTCGCGTTCGTCGACGCATCCCAAATCCCCAAGGGCCTGAAGGTTCTCAAGATTAATGGTCTGCTGCCGGGCCAAAAGGGTTATCCGCTGCACTAAGGGCCCGCCGCGTGGATTGAACCCGTACTGCTTGACAGAGTATCCTTCAATTGCGATACCTTCCCGATGCTGGGTAAAACCATCTCCCATTACCGCATCCTCGCTACCCTCGGCAAGGGCGGCATGGGCGTGGTTTATAGAGCCGAAGACACGCGATTGGGGCGCATGGTTGCACTGAAATTCATCCCACAAGAATTGGCCAGCGACCGCACCGCGCTCGAGCGCTTCCAACGCGAGGCGCGCGCCGTCTCCGCCCTCAACCATCCCAACATCTGCACTTTGCACGATATCGGCGAATCCGACGGACAACCGTTCTTCGTTATGGAGTGCCTGGAAGGCCGCACCCTGAGGGACCGCATCGCCGCCAAACCACTCGGCATCGAAGAGATGCTCGACCTCGCCATCCAGATGGTGGACGCCCTCGACGCCGCCCACGCCGAGAACATCGTGCATCGCGACATCAAGCCTGCCAATATCTTCATTACCGCTCGCGGCCACGTCAAGATCATGGATTTCGGCTTGGCCAAAGTGGGCGCGCGGCAAAGCGCCAAGTCCAACTCATCCTCCGCCACTGTTGCCATCGACGACATGCTCACCAGCCCCGGTTCCACGCTGGGAACGGTCGCCTACATGTCTCCCGAGCAGGCCCGTGGCGAAGATCTGGACACCCGCACCGACCTGTTCTCGTTCGGCGTAGTGCTCTACGAAATGGCCACCGGAGTTTCGCCGTTTCAAGGCAACACCACCGCCCTGACCTTCGTCGCCATCCTCCATAACGCACCCATCTTGCCCTCGCGAATTCGCCCGGATCTGCCGGTGGAATTGGAACGCATAATTTCCAAGGCGCTGGAAAAAAACCCCGAGATGCGCTATCAGACCGCCGCTGACATGCGCGCCGACCTCAAGCGCCTGCGCCGGGACTCGGATTCCAGCCGCACCTCCACGGTGATGGCCGAAGACAGTGCGGCCTCCCAGGTCAGCTACTCGATCCAACGCGTGGCCGCGCCTACCGGCCCATCCCAGCCCGCGAGTAATCCCGCGACCCACAGCGGCAGCAGCTCGAGTTCCAGCGCCGAGTATGTCGTCGAAGGGATAAAACGCAACAAGCGCGCCATTCTGCGGTCTTTAGCAGGCCTGGCGTTGCTAGGGATAGCAGCCGCTTACTGGATGCTGCGGCCGGCGCCGCTCGATTCACTCGCCATTCTGCCGTTCACCAACATGGGCGGAGATCCAGGCGCCGAATATCTCAGCGACGGCATCACCGAAAGCATCATCAATAATCTTTCGCAAGTTCCTAAGCTATCGGTGCGGTCGTTCAGCTCGGTGTCGCATTACAAAGGCAGGGACGTCGATCCGCAGCAGGCCGGGCGCGCCCTCAAAGTGCGAGCGGTCCTCACCGGGCGTCTGGTTCATCACGGCGGCGAACTGTCCATCGATGCGGAATTGATCGACGTGCGCGATAACCGGCAAATCTGGGGCAAGCAATACAACCCCATGGTCTCCGACATGGCGTCAGTGCAGGAACAGATCTCGCGCGAAATCTCCGAGAAGCTGCGCCTCCAGCTCAACGGCGCCGAAATGCATCGCATGATGACCGCGCGCAATACCGAGGACTCGGAGGCATATCAGATGTACCTTCAGGGCCGCTTTCAGTGGAACAAGCGGACGCTCGATGGACTGCAGCAGAGCCTCGACTACTTCCAACACGCCATCCAGCGCGACCCGCGCTACGCGCTCGCCTACGCCGGGCAGGCCGATGCGTACGCGCTACTTGCCGATTCCAATGTCCTGCCCGCGCGTGAAGTGCTTCCCAAGCTCAAGACCGCCGCCACCAAAGCACTTGAGTTGGACGACTCGCTCGCCGAAGCCCATACGTCGCTCGCTTGGGCCAAGTTCCACGATTGGGACTGGGCTGGCGCCGAGAAGGAGTTCAAGCGCGCCATTGAACTGAACAGCAACTATACAACCGCACATTCCTGGTACGGCGAGTACCTCATGGTGCTAGGGCGATCCAGCGAATCTCTGGCTCAGTTCAACCGGGCTTACGAGCTAAACCCGCTCTCCACCACTACGAATTTGGCGTTAGGCTATCGCTTCTATTACGCGCGCCAATACGGGCCGGCCATCGATCAAATTCAAAAGACCCTTGCAATGGACTCGAACTTCGTTCCCGCACACGACTACCTGGGCCGCGCCTACGAACAGAACGGCATGACGATTGAATCTCTAACGGAGTTTCACAAGGCGCTGGATCTGTCGGAGGGCGATACGAATGAACTCGCGGCGTTGGGGCAAGCCTACGCGGTTTCGCACCAGGGCGAAGAGGCCCGGAAGATTCTAGACCAGTTGAAAGTGCGGTCTCAACAGACTTACGTGCAGCCCGCTTCCATCGCCGTGATCTATATGGCGCTGGATGAGAAGGACCAGGCCTTCGATTGGCTGCAGAAAGCCTATGACGACCGCTCTGCGTGGCTTGTGTACCTCAAAGTGGATCCCTGGGCCGACAGCGTGCGCAACGACGCTCGTTTCACTGACCTGGTTCGGCGCGTTTTCCCGCCGAACTGACGGGGGACGACGACCCGATCTGCACGAGTTCACTCTCGCTCGATGGCTTGCTGGGTGGCGTCAGCAACGAGCGCGGCAGCTTCGAGAAATACACCAGCCGCTCGACCAACGGCAGCAGCTTTCGCACCGTGCGGCCATGCAGCAGCAGACTTCCCGCCACCAGCGCTCCGCTAGGAATGGTGGTGCAGCAGCGCGCGCACACGTCGATCTCGCCCGCTCGTCCCGCGACGTGTAGCTCGCGCATGCGCTGCATCGCGTCCGAGTTCCAAATCTCGGGCAGGCTCTCGGCGCCGATGTTCCCCACCGGGCCGCCATCCAGCGTGTAGCTCTGGCAGCACGGGTATACGTCGCCATTCTGCTTCACGTACATCGGACCGCGCCACAAATAGTGGCAGGGATGTTTCCAATCCTCCGCCGCATGGCGGGCCTCCGGCTGCAGCACGTTGGTTTCGTCTTCCTTGATGCGCACCTGATCCACGCCGGGCACGTCTTTCCAAAAGCGCACGAAATCGTCCACTTCCCCGGCGTTACGCTCCATCCGCACCATCTGGACCACCACCTGCACCTTCGAGCCGCGCTCGTGCTTCATGCGCGCGAAGCGCAGGAAATTGTCGCGTACCTTCTCGAAATTGGCGCCCTTGCGGTAATACTCGAAAGACTCCTTGGTGGCGCCGTCGAAACTCAGCGTGATGTGCTCCAGCGGCGTATCGAGCAATCGCGCGCAGGTCTTCTCATCGAAAAACGTCCCGTTGGTCGAAAGAAGCGTTGAAATGTTGTGGCGTTCGCAATATTCGATCCGCTCGAAAATCTTGCGATCCATGAACGGCTCGCCCAACCCGATCAGCATCATGTGCTCGGCGCTTTGACCCGATTCGCGCACCAGCCGCTCGAAAATCTCGTCCGTCATGTCCGCCTTGGGCTGCTTGTGGGTCTCGCGCGGACACATGGGACAATACAGGTTGCACTTCGCCGTGGTCTCAACGATATACTCCACCGGGAGCGCGTTGAGCACGGACTTGCGCCGCAGGTAGCCCCACAGCAATTTGGCGCGATTCCAAGCTCTCATTTGAACGACGCCCTCATGGCAACAAACTTCATTATCGAGAATAAGGATCGTCGCGTCCAATTGCTGAATAGCGCTCCGTTCCAGGCTGCCGCCAAGTACGTACTTTACTGGGCGCAGGTGAATCGCCGCGCGGCGTGGAATCACGGGCTGGCGTACGCGGTGGAACTGGCGAACCAGGCTGGACTTCCCGTGCTGTTTTACGAAGGACTCACGTTCGATTATCCCTGCGCGAGCGATCGTTTCGACAAGTTCATTCTGGAAGGAGTGCCCGACACCGGGCGGCAACTGGAGCGGCTCGGGATCGGCTATGTTTTTTATCATCGCCGAAAGCGCAGCGATCCGAATGACGTTCTGTACCGATTAGCGAAAGACGCGGCGGCGCTCGTTACTGACGATTACCCAGTGTGGCCGGCGCGTGTTTTCAATCCGCGCGTGGCGTCGAAGCTCAAGATCCCCTATTATACGGTCGATTCAAGCTGCATCGTTCCGATGTCCTGCTTCGAGAAGCGCGAGTATGCTGCCTACACCATTCGTCCGAAGATCCGTAAAATGCTTTCGGAATATTTGAGGCCCATGCCCGCGCTCCGAGTGCGGTGCAAATTTAGCGGCCCTCGGCACGAATTCGCCGCATCCAGGCATTACCCGGGTGGTTCCGTGGCCGCACACAAACGTCTGCGGGATTTTCTGAAACAGAGCCTGCACCGCTACGCGACTTCGAGCAATCGGCCGTCTGAGAACGCCACGTCGGGCCTCAGCCCCTATCTCCACTTCGGGCACATCTCGTCGCTGGAAGTTGCGCTGGCCGTCCAGAACTACGCGAGCGAACATAAACTGCTGCCCGACGAGTTTCTGGAAGAACTGATCGTCCGGCGCGAGCTGGCCTTCAACTTCGCGCGCTTCACGCCAAACCCCGAGTCGCTGGATGTGCTTCCCGATTGGGCCCGCAAGACTCTTGCGAAGCACTCCAGTGACAAACGCGACCCAACATACACGCGTGACCAGTTCGAGCAGGCCCAAACTCACGACCCTCTGTGGAATGCCGCGCAGCGGGAGCTGTTGCTAACGGGAAAAATCCACGGATATTACCGCATGTACTGGGGCAAGAAGATCATCGAATGGTCTCGAACTCCCCAAGAAGCGCTGGCCACCGCCATCTACCTGAACGACCGCTACGCCCTGGACGGCCGCGATCCAAATTCGTACACCAATATCCTCTGGTGCTTCGGCCTGCATGACCGCCCGTGGGTGGAGCGCCCCATCTTCGGCCAGGTCCGTTACATGTCTTACGCCGGTATGCGCCGCAAAACCGATGTCGACGCCTATGTCCGCGACGTAGAATGTCTACAGTGAACGTCACCATCACGGGCGCAAGCGGATTTCTTGGCACGCGCCTGACGCAAAGGCTCCAGGAAGCAAAACATACGGTTCGCGCCGTTTCACGAAAATCGATGGAGTCCGGGCAGTTCGCCGATGACCTGGCATCCGCCGATGCCGTGGTGCACTTGGCCGGTGAACCGGTGGCTCAGCGCTGGACCGAAGCCGTTAAGAAACGCATCTACGATAGCCGTGTCGAAGGAACCCGCCATCTGGTGAACGTGCTGTCCAAGCAATCCCAACGCCCGCGCGTGCTGGTGTGCGCCTCCGCGGTAGGATACTACGGCTCGCGTGGCGACCAGATCCTTACCGAGGCATCCTCCCCCGGCGCCGATTTTCTGGCGCGCGTGGTAGTGGGGTGGGAGGAAGCCGCTCAATTGGCCGAATCATTGGGTCTCCGGGTGGTTCGTCTCCGGTTTGGCATGGTGTTGGGACAGGGCGGAGCCCTTGCCAGGCTGCTGCCTCCCTTCCGCTTCGGTCTCGGCGGCAGGCTGGGATCGGGCCACCAGTGGATGGCCTGGATTCACATCGAGGACGCCGTCAACCTGATCCTTTTCGCGCTAGACTACGCCGCCGTCCGAGGCGCCGTGAATGCCACCGCCCCGCACCCGGTGACGAACGAAGAATTCACCGGTCGGCTCGCGATCGAGCTGCATCGCCCGGCGATTTTGCCGATCCCGGTTTTCGCGTTAAAGCTGGCTTTCGGCGAAATGTCCGAGGTTTTGCTAGCCAGCCAGCGCGTGCTCCCCACGGTGGCTAAATCCGCCGGTTTCCGCTTCCAATACCCGGATTTGCAGGGGGCGTTGGCCAATGTCATAGCCGCCCGAACCTGAGACAATAGGGGGAGTATGCGTTTTCTGCTGGTTCTAGTGACCGCCGCCATTCTCTCCGCCGCCGGCGAGCAGAACATGACCGTCGCGCAACTGGTCATGTTCATCCGCTCGTCGGTGCAACTCAAGCAACCCGACCGGCAAGTGGCCGAGTATTTGCGCAAAATAAAACTCACGGACAAGTTGGACGATCGGACCATCGAAGATTTGCAAAGCCTGGGCGCCGGAGCCAAAACAGTTGCGGCCCTGCGCGAACTGGGCGAGGCTTCCGCCAGCTTGACGGTCGCTCCCCCGCCTCCGCCCCCGCCGGTTTACGTTCCACCTCCACCTCCGGATTCCGAGGAGCAGGCGAAGATCATCGACCAAACGCGCGAATACGCGTTGAACTACACCAAGCAGTTGCCCAATTTTATTTGCGTTCAGGTGACGCGCCGCGATATCGACCCCACCGGATCGGGCAACAACTGGTATCACTCCGACACCATCACCGCCCGCCTGAGTTACAACGGAACCGAAAATTACGAAGTCATCCTCCATAACAACCAGCCGGTGACCAATGCCAACATGCGGCAATTCGGCGGGACATCGTCGGAGGGTGAATTCGCCAGCATGCTGGCTGAGATTTTTGAGCCGCAGACGCATGCCGAATTCTCCTGGGACCATTGGGGCAAGCTGCGTGGCCGCAAAACCTATGTGTTCGCCTACGATGTGCAGCAAGAGTTTTCTCATTATCGCGTGGAGGCCGATGGCGCGCAAACTATCGTGCCGGCCTATCGCGGGCTGGTCTATATCGACGAAGACACCAAGATGGTGGTAAAGATCCTCATGAAGCCCTACGACATGCCGAGCACTTTCCCGATCCACGACATCACCACATCGCTCGACTACGACTTCGAGACCATCGGAGACCAGCAGTACATGTTGCCGCTGAAGTCGGTCCTGACCTCCAAGCGGGATCGTCAGATGTCGAAGAACGACATCGAGTTCCGGCTCTATCGCAAGTTCGGAACCGAATCCACGATCAAATTCGAGACGCCGGATCCGCTGCCGGAAGATCAGACTAAAGAGAAATCCGGCGAAGAGAAGCCTCAAAAGTAGGTAGCAATTCGTCCACTCCCATTTTTTCGGGGCGAACGATTTCGATCTTGCCTTCACCCGTTGGACGCCAGCGCTGGAACATGCGTTCTGAGACGGCCCCCGTAAAAATGCCGATCATGGAAATTCCGCAAGCGGCCGCGACATGGCCGCCAGCCGAATCGTAGCCTACGTACAGGCGGCTGCTTTGGATATGCGCGGCAAAGCCGGCGAAGGAGCCGTCCCACATCACAATACCCTCGTCCCCTGCCTTTGCCACCGCTCGCTCTACTCGTTCGGCCTCTTCTCCGCCCGCGCCTTTGTCGATCAGGATCGGCCGCGGCAATCGCCGAAGCAGCTCCTCTTCGAAGGGATTGGCAACGCGTTTCGCAGGATTATCGCCGACGCCGAAGCTCACGGTCGACGCGAATTCGGCCGCGTCGAGGCCGGTGGAAATGTATGCGCGGGCGCGGCTTATGCCGAATGTCTCTGCGACCCACAGCTCGGTGAGGTGGGAGAGAACATAGTCTTCATCGGCTCCGTAAGCGCGGCTTTCGAAGAAATAGTAGTCTTCTTCCGGGCAAATCGGCAGCAGACCAAGCTGTGTGAGTCGAGAATCGGGATCGATAACAATGCTGTTCGACAGGCAAACGGCTTCCCGAAGTTGGGGCAAGATCGATAGCCGGTCGCCGATGGTTCCCCCGCGTCCATAAGCGATCGGAAGGTGGCGCAGGCGCGAATCGGCGGCGAATAGGTGCCAGTTTTTCTGAGGGCCGATAAACCAGACGATCGCGTTGGGAAAACGTTGTTTCGCGGCATCCAGAATAACGCTGGTCACGGCGACATCGGCGCCCAGCGTTACACGCGAGAGGACGAAAACGTTTTCAATCGTGGAGGGATCGCGATCCAGAACACGCGGCCGGCGAATGCGTTCGTAACGCGCCACCAGATGTTCGGCATGCAGACCGGGGATGCGCCGCGCAATCACTTGCGAAAAGAGCTCGGCATACACGCGGCACAAGCGCGGTTCGAATAGATCCGCCAGCCGTTCGACAACGATGCGGAAGAGCTCGCGGTCGCCACCACACGCAAGCAGTTCATCCAGCAAGTGCTCGGGCCACGGGCGCGATTCCAAGCAATGCGCGAGCAGGTTCTGCGCCAGGTTCTCAGCCGAGGTATTTTCCAACCAATAGCTCCAACTTCTTGCGCGCCGCCTCGGGCACGGCCTTTGGATCTGTGATCAAGGCATGGGCGAGCGCCGATCCGCACTTGCATTCGCGAACTTCCGGCATGCTCGCCACCGTCGCCGCCACCACCTTGCAAGCGTTGTCGGCGTTCTGTTTCAGATTGTCCAAAATGTCGGTCACGGTGACCGCGTCGTGTTCTTCGTGCCAACAATCGTAGTCGGTCACCATCGCGATGGTCACGTAACAAAGCTCAGCCTCACGGGCGAGCTTGGCCTCCTGCAGGTTGGTCATGCCGATGACGTCCATGCCCCAACTGCGATAGACATTCGATTCCGCTTTGGTGGAAAACGCCGGACCCTCCATGCAAAGATAGGTTCCACCGCGCGTCACGGGGACGCCGGACTGTTCGCAAGCCCGATGCACCACGCCGGAAAGCTGCGGGCACACAGGATCGGCGAAGCTGACGTGCGCGACCAGGCCTTCCCCGAAAAACGTAGAGACCCGGCCGCGCGTGCGATCGAAAAATTGATCGGGGATGACAAATTTCAACGGCGGATGTTCTTCCTTCAGCGATCCGACGGCGCTGAGCGACAGGATGCGATCGACACCCAGCGATTTAAACCCGTAAATGTTGGCGCGGAAATTCAGTTCCGAAGGGGAATGGCGATGGCCGCGGCCGTGGCGCGAAAGAAACGCGACCTCTTTGCCGGCGAGCTGTCCGACCACATAAGGATCCGACGGCATGCCCCAGGGGGTTTCGATCGCCATTTCTTCGTGCGCGGTAAAGCCCGGCATCGAATAGAGGCCGCTACCGCCGATGATACCGATAGTTGGTTTCTTCATTAGTTATTTTTGAATCAACTCCAGCAGGACGCCGCCAGTGGACGATGGGTGGACGAACACATAGAGATGCCCGCCCGCACCGGCGCGGGGCTCGTTCAGCAATCGTGCGCCGTGCGCTTTCAGGCGCTCGACGGTGGCCGTCAGATCCGCGACTTTGACCGCCACGTGATGCAGGCCTTCGCCGCGCTTCTCGATGAATTTCGCGATCACCGAATCCGGCTCCGACGCTTCCAGCAATTCGATGCGCGCGTCGCCGGCGGGCAGCATCGCGACATTCACCTTTTCCCGCTCCACGGTTTCGCGCAGGCTGACAGAAAAGCCGAGTTGCTTCTCATAAAAGCCCAGCGCGGTATCCAGCGAGCGAACGGCGATGCCCAAATGGTCAATTTCGAATTTGTCCAATTCCGGCGTTTTCATCCAAGCATGCACAATCGTGTATGGGTCGGAGCGCCTGGCCGCTACTTCTTCCGCGCCAGCCTGAAAATCAATGTTCGCAAATCGCTCCATCAGACGTTCACGCAGCATCTCACGCAGGCGCAGAGTCCAATTGGCGACCGCGCGATTCTTGCCGCCCGCGCGATCGAGAAACGAGCGGACCGCGGCCAGCGTTTCATCGATTCCCTGACCGTCGGTTGCGATAGTACGAATAATTGGAGGAACCCATCCGTCCGGCCTTGTGGAGAGACTTTGCAGCGCCAGGATTTCGCGCTCCAGACGATCGGCGCCCACCTGATCGGCTTTGTTAATGACGAACACGTCGGCGATTTCCAGAATGCCTGCTTTGATGGCCTGCACATCGTCGCCCATGCCGGGAACCAGCACCACCACGGTCACGTCCGCAAGTTTTGCGACTTCCACTTCATCCTGGCCGACGCCGACAGTTTCGATGAGGACAACTTCTTTCCCGGCGGCGTCCAGCAGCAGGGCCATATCCGTGGTGGCGGCGGCCAGTCCCCCCAGGTGCCCACGCGTGGCCATGGAACGAATGAACACGCCGGAGTCGGCGTGATGGCTGAGCATGCGTATGCGATCGCCGAGGACAGCGCCGCCCGAGTATGGGCTGGTGGGATCCACCGCGAGCACGCCGACGGGTTTACCTTCGCGGCGCAACTCGTGAACCAGCCGATCGGTCAGCGTGCTCTTTCCCGCCCCGGGTGCGCCGGTGATGCCGACGACAGTGGCATGCCCCGTATGTGGAAACAATTCCCTCAACAATGATTCGGCATCGGGCGAACGGTTTTCGATTGCCGTGGCGGCGCGAGCTAAGGCGCGCGGGTCGCCGGCGAGGATTTTACGGGACCATTCCGTCATTCACTTTTGAGTAGCTGGCGCGCGATCACCAGGCGCTGGATCTCGCTGGTGCCTTCGCCGATGGTGCACAGCTTGACGTCGCGATAAAATTTTTCGACGGGATAATCTTTGATGAAGCCATTGCCGCCGTGGATCTGCACGGCTTCGCTGGTGGCGCGCACCGCGATCTCGGACGCAAACAGCTTCGCCATCGAAGATTCCTTGGTGACGCGTTGTCCATGATCCTTCATCCACCCGGCGCGATAGGTAAGCAGGCGCGCGGCATCGATCTCGGTGGCCATGTCGGCGAGTTTGTTTTGGATGGACTGAAACTCGGAGATCGGCCGGCCGAACTGTTTGCGCTGCTTCGAATACTTTAAAGCCGCTTCGTAGGCGCCCTGGGCCGTTCCCACCGAGAGCGCCGCGATCGAGATGCGGCCGCCATCCAGAATCCGAAGGCTGTCGACGAATCCCTCCCCGGGCTTGCCGAGCAGTTGCGATTCGGGCACGCGGCAATCGGTAAAAATCACCTCGCCAGTGGCGCTTGCGCGCATGCCAAGCTTGTTTTCCTTCTTGCCGAACTGAAACCCGGCGACGCCTTTTTCAAGAATGAACGCGGAAACGCCATGGTGCGATGCGGCGCGTTCGCTGACCGCCATTGCCACGCAGACGTCGGCGTAACCGGCATTCGTGGTGAACACCTTGCTGCCGTTGAGCACCCAGCACGATCCGTCTTTCACCGCCTTGGTTCGCATGCCCCCGGCGTCGGATCCCGATTCCGATTCGGTGAGCGACCACGAACCGATCCATTCGCCGGTGGCCAGCTTCGGGATGTACTTGCGCCGCTGCTCGTCGCTGCCGGCGACGAAGATGTGGTTGGTGCACAGCGAATTGTGCGCGGCCACGATCAGGCCCACGGAAGGATCGATGCGCGAGAGTTCCTCGATGATGATGGAGTACTCGATGTAGCCGAGTCCCGATCCCCCGAGTTCCTCGGGAAAAATAGCTCCCAGGAAGCCAAGCTCTCCGGCTTTCTTGATCACATCGAGCGGGAAGATTGCCTCTTCATCCCATTCCAGGACGTGCGGGCGAATTTCCTGCTCGGCAAATTCGCGGACGCTCTTGCGAAGCTGAATCTGCTCCGGCGTGAAGTCAAATTCCATGGGAGGTAGGGAGACGTCCCCGATTCAATGTTAGCAAGCTGGAAGGTTGGGATTAGGGATTGGGGGTTTGGGATGGGGGACAAAGCAGCGCTCGATTGACGAAAACGACGTTCCAAGGTCGAATCTCCCAGGAAATGAAAACGCCTTCGGTGGCGAAGGGATCTTCGGCGATCAGTTTCTCCACCTGCGCGGCGGTTTCGGCTTCGTAGACCAGCAGGCCGCCGCTATCATCGCTGAACGGTCCGGAGATAATCAGCTTGCCTTGCTGAATCAGTGCGGTCAGGTATTCCCGATGCGCCGGGCGCGCTTTGGCGATAGTGGAGGCGTCGGATGTGTAGGTCGCAATCGCAGCGTATTTCATCGAAGCGATTATACCGGGCTGGCCCACGGAGCTGTCGATCATGAGCGTAATATACTCACCTTATGAGTAAGCGCCTTCAGGTGCAGTTGCCCGATCGGGAGATGGCCGAAATCCAGCGGTTCGCCCGCCGTGAACGAATCACCGTCGGTGAATGGGTTCGCCGGGTGCTCCGGGAGGCTCGGACGCGCCAGCCATTGAACGACCCCGAAGCCAAGTTGAAGGCGGTTCGCAAAGCCGCGCGTTATTCGTTTCCTACCTCCGACATTGAGGAGATGCTCAGCGAGATCGAGCAAGGGCATCGCGGTTGATCTTCATTGAATCGAACATTCCTATGTGTCTTATTGGAGCGCCGCACCCTCATCGCCAGATGGCAATCCACAAGCTGGACATCTCCGACGAAGTTTTCCCGATCGAGCAACGAGACGTTATGCGCGCGGCGGAGATCGTGCAAAATCCCGCGCAGTTATCGGCGCGCGATGCGATCCACATCGCGGTGATGGAAAGGCACGGCGTGCGCTCCATTTTCAGCTTCGACGCGGATTTCGACCGTTGGCCTGGGCTGAAGCGCCTGCACGGGACGGTTTAACGTTCTGAGGTTTCGTCGGGCGGCTGGTAATTGTGGAGCAGATCCTGGTAGCCGTTCATCGCCAGGCGGCAAGCCAGATCGGAACCGGCGAAGCGTGCGCGGTGCCAGGTCTGTTTGGGCGTGTAGACGACGTCGCCCTGGTCGGCGACGAAGATCGGTAATGACCCGATCTTGTACTCCATCTTTCCGAGCAGGATGAACCAGAATTCCGGCGATTCCTCGTGAAAATGGCCTTTGTCGGTATCGGCTGCCGGGCGCTGCTTCTTGGGATCGCCGATGATGATGTTGGCCACTGCGCGATCGTCCGCGATGAACCGCCGCTGCTTCTCGGTTCCGGCCACCACTGCGTTGAAATCGATGTAGGGCTTATTGCCCTGCTCGTACTTGCCCCGGCCTTCGATCCGCACCTTCACGAAGTTCACGCCGTCCAACGGCACGGGCGTCTCATCCACGGGATACATGGTTTGCGCGCCCGCGATGTTCACTTCCAGGCGCAGCGAAGGTTTGTCGCCCACCGTTTCCAGGCTATAGACGGTGCGGTAGGGGACTTGAACCAGATAGCCTTTGGACGCGTCGAACGGCTCCTGGCCTTCGATGCTGAAGCGAATCTGGCCGTCCTGCACGATCCACCATGCGCGCGTGTCGGGATGGAAGCGGCGGGGCGTCTTCGCTCCGGGAGCCATCGAAATATAATCCGCGTGCAGCAGCGAATCGCTGACTACAGTCTGAGTCCAGTTCGTCTGACCTTTGTGCTGCGCGAGCAGGTCGGCGAGTTTCCAGAGCGGACGGTTGGGCGCCACCCAGGTGGCCGGCTGCGCGGGAACGGGGGCCCAAGCCAGGCGGCTGTCCTGCTGCCCTAAGAGCGGCAGCATTATGGCGATCGCCAGAAGTATGGACCTCATCACAGGATACGGTATCACCCAGCGGCCCCGGTGTAAACGGTCCCAACCTATGCTGGATGTATGCCAAACACCGCCATCGTGACGGGTGGAAGCCGCGGAATTGGAGCGGCTATTGCGAAGTTGCTCGGAGCGAACGGATACAGCGTCGCGGTGAATTACGCGACGGATGAGGCTGCGGCCCGGGAGGTGTTAGCTAGTCTGACCCGTGCGGGATCGCGAGCAGTGGCGATCCAGGGCGACGTGTCGCGTGAGGCGGACGTCTTGCGACTTTTCGAGATCGCCGAGCGCGAGCTGGGGCCGATTCGCGCGCTGATCAACAATGCCGCCGTCACCGGAGGTTTTGCCCGCGTGGAAAACATCGGCGGCGCGGCTCTCGCGCAAATGCTGGCGGTGAACATCGGGGGAACGATTCTCTGCGCCCGCGAAGCCGTGCGAAGAATGTCGACGCGGAAGGGCGGCGCCGGAGGGGCCATCGTGAACATTTCTTCGATCGCAGCTAGAACCGGCAGCGCGGGCGAATGGGTTCACTACGCGGCGTCGAAGGGCGCGGTGAATACGTTTACCATCGGGCTCGCGCGCGAAGTGGCGGCCGAAGGGATTCGGGTGAACGCCGTCGCTCCGGGATTGGTCGACACCCAGCTCCACGCCGCGAATGGCGAACCTGGCCGGATCGCACGGTTGAATCCCAGCATACCGATGCAGCGAGCGGGAACACCTGAGGAGATCGCGCAAGGCGTCCTGTGGTTGCTTTCGGACGCGGCTTCTTATACCACCGGGACGATTCTCGAAATTGGCGGCGGGCGCTAACCGCGCGGCCCTTGCTGACCTGGGTGCAAGAATAGTTGTTTAGGAGTGGGGGGCGTTCGCCGGGCATGAGCAATCACAAGAAAGTGGAGACAACACCAAGATCCCAATTGGAAAGGGCTGCTCTTCGTGACCGTGACCTGGATCGCGGCGTGACGGTCGATTGGTATGAGGTTGATCGAGAGGAATTGCAAGAGCCCGACATAGAGCCAGAGGGCTAGCCGGCTGGCCGCGGCGGGGCGAAATCTACCTCAGGACGCTCGACCCGACGATAGGAAGTCAAAAGACGCGGCCGGTGCTGATCATCCAAAACGATGTATCCAATCGAGTGACCGATCTCACGATCGTTGCGCCGATCACATCTACCGTGCGGTTTCCCTTAAACCCGGTCCACGTCCTAATTCCCGCGCGAATCGGAACACGGGGCTGGTGATAACTTCCGTAGCGCTGTTGAGCCAGATTCCGGCCATTGACAAAGTTCGTCTTGTGAAACGGCTGGGCGCCTTGGATGCGGATACCTTGCGGCGCTTCGATGAGGCGATTCAGATCAGTCTTGGCTTAACCCAACTGTAAGGTTGCAAGTTAGCCGATCGTTTCGGTCCGTGGATCCCAGCGAACCGTGCGGCCTTGATGGAAACTTTCGAGCGCCATCCGGCAAGCGATGGAGACACGGTAGCCAAGCTCGAACGGGCAGTGGGGTTCTTTGCCGGAGCGAATGCAGTCCACGAAATTCTGCATGTGCGCGGTGGGAAAGCCAGCCACTTTGCCGGCGATCTCGGCCCCTTCGGGCCGATTCACCTTTTGCGGCAGGTAGCGAATGCCGGACGGGCTGCGCGAGATGGTGCCGTCGGAGCCGAGCACATCTTCGGTAATACCGAGCTGGCTATTGCCAAGGCCCGAATCCCAGCTCACCAGCATCTGCTCGGCCTGCTGAAGGGTCACGTTCATGGTGTCGGGAACGTCGCGGCCATCCTTCCACAGATACAGGCCGCCGGTCATGGTGGCTGCTTGCGGGATTTGCAGATTGAGCGCCTTGTACCAAAACGCAAGTTGCTGGCTCAGGTTTTCGTATACGTTCCCGCCGGAATAATCCTCAAAAAAGCGCCAATTGATGAAGCGGTGCGGATCGAAGTCGCGGCGTGGCGCATCGCCCAGGAACGAGTTCCAGCCGATGTTCTCGGGCGTCATGTCGGGATAAACCGGCCGCGCCCACTGGGCTTTGCCATGCGGGGTGTTGCGATACCAGTGCATGCGGATCGCGGTGATTTTTCCCACGTGGCCGGTGGCAAGGAAGTTGACCGCGTCGCGAATCTGGCCGGAGGAGCAGGCTTGATGGCCAATCTGCACGATGGCTCTGGGCGCTTGGCGGTACCCCGCGCGCATACGCTTGGCCTGGTCCAGCGTGAAGGCCAGGGTCTTTTCCTGATACACGTGCTTGCCCGCTTCCAGCGAGTGAACGAAGTGCTCGCAGTGCAGGTGCTGCGGCGTGGCGACGATCACCGCGTCGATACTTTGATCTTCCAGAAGCCGGCGATGATCGTTATAGACCGCCGCGCCTGGGACCAGATTGCGCGCGTCGTCCAGGCGCTTGCTGTATACGTCGGCCAACGCGGCGATCTCAACATTGGGGCAGGCCAGCGCCTGATGGACCAGTTCCGTGCCGCGCTGCCCGGCGCCGATGAGGCCGATGCGCACGCGGTCGTTAGCGCTGAGAACACCGGCGGAGGAGGCCAGCGTTGTCGCCAGGCCGGTGGCCATGGCGCCGATAAATTTGCGGCGGGAGTCCATTTATACCCCTTCCAGCGCGGCCCGCGTTTCCTTGATTTGTTCGGCGTGCCGCCGGGAGTGACCCGCGATGACGATCAGTAACTCGGTTCCATTCACCGGGCCGAAACGCGGATGTTCGGAGGCCAGGAAATAAAGGTCGTCGCAGCGCTCTTCGGCGAACTGAATGCTGCGCGTGCGTCCGGTGTTGAATTGCTCCAGCGCTTGCTCTAGCGTCATGAAGCGGCCGGTGGGCAAAACGGCCTCGGGAGCATTCACGCGCATAGACCGATCGGGAACGCGCGCCATCAGCGCGGCCTCTTTCTCTTTGTCGATGCGCGGAACATCCAGCTTTTTGGCTGCGTTCAGCCAGCCCTGGAAACGCTCCTCGACGGTGGTGACGTGCTCCACACAGTCGAGCACCGACCAGCGCGCCGGATCCGGGCGGACCTTGGCCTGCGACTCATTGAGTCCAGCCACCGCCGCGATGAACTCCTGGCGGCTGCGCTCCAGGTTTTGTACGATCTCGCTTCTCTCTTGAGGGGCCATGGTCGATTCCTATGCGTTCAGTCCACACTGCCAGAGCGCGCACAATGCGGTGTTGTAGAGCGCCAGCGCAGTGGTGATTTGTCCCAGATGATTGTCGTACGTCGAAAGATAAGACGCCCGGTCCACCACATCCGGGTGCAGGTTGCCGTCGGTGGAGCAGTCGATCACAACCGCTCCGGGTTTGACGTTGCGGATCAGGTCCGCTTCCGAAAGGGCGGGAAATGCGGTGACCACGATGTCGGCGGTTGCAAGGAAATGCTCGCGGTCTTCGGGCCTGGTTTGAGGATGAACCATCACGGCGGTAGCGCCGATGCGCATCAGCATGCTTTGCAGGGGAATCCCGATCCGCGAAGAACTGTTGAAGATAACGGCGGTGGGGCCGTGCTGGCTAGGGTCGCGCGGGAACATCTTCTTGATGGAGTTGTGCTGGGAGAGCAGTGTCAGGATGGCGCGAGCGGTGCAGGGCACCACACCTTCGTATTTTTCTTCCTCATCCACAGTGCGGATGTTGAGCGCCATGCGGCCGGTGTTTTCGACTGTGAGGCCTTCGATGTCTTTTTCGGGGCGGACTCGGCGGAGGAAGTAATCCTCGCTCTTGTCGAACGGGGCGGGGAAGAAGACGAAGGCGCCGTAAATCTTTTCGTTGACTTGAGCGCCCATCAGCAGCAGTTCCAGAGCGTCGGCGCTGTAGGCTTCTTCGATGCGGAAGTCCAGGCCATGCTGGCGGAACTGCTTGCCCATATAACTGGCGTAGCGGCGGGAGCCTCGATCGAGCGGCGTTTCGGGCAGGCGTGGCATGAAGGCGGCCACTCGGATGCGTTCGCGATCCAGTCCGGTTCGCTCCACGTGGCTGAGTTTGCGCTCGGCCTGCGTGAAGACGTCATTAGCCACCGTGATGCAGTCCAATCGTTTTGCCGCCGGAATGTTTTTCGTCCAGCTCATATCCGGCGAGAACGACGACGTGGATGGCGCGGCCGGGTTCGCCCCCGGCAATTCAAGTGTAGTCATGGGCTCATCTAATTATCGCCCGGACTGGCCCGGAGCATCAGCGCGGCCCTTTTCCAGCCACAGAGAGGGCTGCCGGATCCCTGTGGCGACTGGCAACTCGGTGCAAGTTGTATGATCGATCCTGAAGGTACCTTCAACCCATCCAAACGAGGAGAACGGAATGAGAGTTGTCTTATATGGCGCGACAGGCATGATTGGGACCCGGGTCCTGAAAGAGCTGCTGTCGCGCGGCCACACGGTTACGGCCGTGGTGCGCGATCCGTCGAAACTGGCGGCGCAGAATGGTCTAACGATCGAAAAGGGCGACATGCTGGACGCCGATCACATCGCGAAAGTGGCCAAGGGATCGGACGTGGTGATCAGTTCTTATGGGCCACCCTCCGGCCCGCCGGGACCCGATCCGGCGAAGGTGAACCAGTTGGTGGAGGCCGCGCGCGCGCTGATTGCCGGTGTGCGGCGCGCCGGTGCGCCCCGTATCATCATGGTGGGCGGCGCGGGAAGCCTGGAAGTTTCGCCGGGGCTACAGATTGTCGACGCGCCGACCTTCCCCGACGCCTACAAGCCGGTGGCGCTGGCGCATCGCGATGCCTTTTACGTGATGCGTGAAAGCGATCTGAATTGGACCTACTTCAGCCCCGCCATGATGATTCAACCCGGCGAGCGCACGGGCAAGTTTCGTTTGGGGAAAGATGCGCTGGTGTCGGACGCCAAGGGCAACAGTTCGATTTCGGCTGAAGATTACGCCATCGCGCTGGTTGACGAGGTGGAGCAGGGCCGCCACACCAAGCAGCGCTTCACCATCGGCTACTGATCCGAAGGCTACCGATCCAAATGGACGCGCAAAAGCAATTCAAGCAGGCCGCTGCGGAGTCGGCCGTGACTTTGGTCGAGGACGGGATGATCCTGGGACTCGGCACCGGGTCTACGGCCAAGCTGGCGGTTGAGGCCCTGGGCAGGCGCGTCCAAAGCGGCTTGCGTGTGGTGGGTGTTCCTACCTCGGAATTCACCGGACAGCAGGCGCAGTCGCTTGGAATTCCAGTTTCCACGCTGGATGAGCATCCCGCAATCGATTTGACGATCGATGGCGCGGATGAAGTGGAACTGGGTACGCTCAATTTGATCAAAGGCCGCGGCGGCGCGCTATTGCGCGAGAAGATTGTGGCCAGCGCGAGTAAACGGCTGGTCATCATGGTCGATGAGAGCAAGCTGGTAGGTCGGCTGGGTTCGCGATTCGCCCTTCCGGTGGAATTGATTCCCTTCGGATGGCGCGTGGCGGCTCGAAAATTGGAAGCGCTGGGCGCGAAAGTAGCGCTGCGATCGGGCCCCGATGGACAGCCCTATGTCACCGACGGCGGACACTACATCGTCGACTGTGCGTTTGGGCCGATTGCGTCTCCAGCGAAGCTGGAATACGAGTTGAACAGCATGGTGGGCCTTGTAGAGCACGGGCTGTTTCTCGGAATGGCTACGCAGGTGATTGTCGCGGGCCAGGACGGCGTCAAGGTTTTGCTGCCGCAATAGCGCCCGAGTCGACCACCGCATCGGTGGCGAAACCCGCGCGGTCGGCGGCCGTGGGCGTTGGGCCGAAGTAGCCGCGCAGCCGCATGCCCGGAAAATAGTAGTGCAGCGTGGGGACGTCGGGTTGCGGCGCAAGTACTGCCTTGTTCTCCAGCTTATTTTGGTGTATATATGTCTGAACCGCCGCCGAACGGGGATTTGGATTGTGGGGCTGACGGGCCGCCTGAAACCAGGCGTTGCCATAGAGTCCCGCGACCACCAGAGTTACGACGGCAAAGCTGGCTGGCCTCCGCCAGGGACCGAGTGAAGGAACCAGCGCGAGGCCAGCCAGCAGATCCAGCGCGGGCACGAATGCGAGTGAGTAGCGCGGCGTGACCGTAAGCACTGGAAGAGTCGCGATCAACATGCCGGCGGCGAAGAGGCCAAGGGGATAGAAGGAAGCCGTTCCCTTCCCGGTGCGATTTCGAAACCACAGCAGCACTCCCGCCAGGATCAGCATCCATTCGAGCGGCGAATGGAAGATGCGGTCGCGCCAGATTTCGATCAAGCCGGCGTTGCCTGGAAATTCGCGCGACACGGCCAGGTAGGCCAGCACTGCATAGGCCTTTAAGAAAGACAGCCGGATCAAAGCAGCCGGCCAGACGGCAAGAACAGTCGCAACAAACAGCGCCAGCGACTTCGCGACGAATTTGCGATCGGCTTGCCATGGCCTCCGTTCGACGAAGCAGCAGATTGCGAGAGTGAGTAGCAGCACATATGCGACTTCGAGCGTGCAGAATGCCAGGCCGGCCGCCACCACCGAACCATACCAATAGGATCGATTCCGCGTCGCGATCGCCTTCAAAAGAAGAACCAGGCTCCCGAGCGAGCACAATACGAACAGTTGATGAGGCGCCAGCTCGGTAGAGTGGACCAACGCGTAGCTGGACAAAAAGAGCACGGCGACCACCAGGGCGGATCGCGGCGCCAGCCACAAACAACCGAAATAAACTACCGCGAGGCTGGCACATGGAATCGCCAGCATCGCTGTGCGGATTGCGTGTTCGCTCCAGCCCAGGCGCGACGCGGGGATCAGCAGGTAGTGAAAAAGCGGCCCGTGAAAGTGGCGATAAAAGAGCACGTCGCTGCCGCGGCGGATCCGTTCGGAGAGAGCCTCGCGGCTGCCGCGGGACAGTCCAGCTTGTATGAAGTCGGAAATCGGGATGGATGGCGTGTCGCTCCAATTGGCGGCGAAGCCCAGCGAAGCGGCGTACATGTAGTCGGCCTCGTCGTAGACATACGGCTCCGACGAGACGTTGCGGGTGATGAGTAAGAGGAATAGCGCCAGCAGTAACGCGAAAACCGCTTGCTCACGCGCGCGGTTCAGAAACCGGGGGGGCGATACCATCTATCGGCATTAGTGCCGCGAGGGCGCAACTTATCGCATTTGCGAACGACGATTCCTTATTGAATGTCCAAAGTAACCCGGATGTCCACGGTGCGCGGCGGCAAGCACTCCTTGTTGTTGCAGGCCTGGTAGCGGAGCTTACCGTTCATGAAAGCCATTCCCGGCATGGCGCCGGCGGGCACTTTGAAGCGTGTCCCGATTTCAAAAGTCCCGGTGTAGACGGAGATCGGCTTGGCCGAGAACGAGAGCTTCTCCATTTGCGGCTTGGGATAGGTGATTTGCCCGGCTTCCAGCGGATCTTTGTTCCAGGTCAGTTTGATGGGAATCAAATAATCGTCGCCAGGCATGTTGCTGTTGACGTGGAAACCGGGCTGCAGCTCAGCCTTCAAAGAATAATCCGCCGTGCCGCCGCGCTGGATGGTGAGCCGCGGCGAAGGCGCTATGTTGAGAACTGCGTTACCGGGCGCCTGGGCGAGTAAGCAGGGCCAGGGCGCCGCCAAAAGCAGCAGCCCGGTCGTGAGGCGCGTTGAGCAGTTGAACAATGGCATTCTTAAATTCCTCTTTCCCCATGCTGACGCCGACATGAACCGATGCAATCTTCCCCTGGCGGTCGATCAGCAGCGTAGTTGGGAGCGAGTCCAGTCCGCCGTACGCGGTACTGACATCGTCGTTGCCGAGGAGGACGCGATAGTTCATCTGCATATTTTGGACATAGGGTTTGATGACGGACCAGCCGTCTTCATCCATGGAGACTCCCAGCACGGCGAAGCCTTGATCCTTGTACTGCCTTTCCAAATCGATGAACCAGGGAATCTCAATTTTGCAGGGGCCGCACCAGGTGGCCCAAAAGTCCAGCAGCACCACCTTGCCCTTGTAGTCGGCGGGACGAACCGCCTGGCCGTTGGCGTCCTTCAAACTGAACGCCGGCGTCGGCTGTCCCACAGCGTCCTTCAGGACGAACGGAGCCGCGGGCTTCCGCTCCTGGCTCGCCTTGGCGGCGGCCTTTACTGCAAAATCGGAGCATCCTGTCCACAGGAACGCACAAGCCAACACCGAACCAACGCCGATCACCGAGATAGTCTTCGACACAGGGTTCTCCCTCATCATTATATCGGGATCGCCCCTCCCTGAAACTCAGCCTTAAACCATTCCGCCCGGCGCTTGCGGTGCCGCGCCGCGAGTGTGTACTCGGAATGCCGGCGGACTCCGGAGTAGATCCAGGCGGCGGAGTCGCAAAAACTTTCGCACAGGTAGTCGCGCCAAGAGGGCGAATCGGCGGCGCGTAGCGAGCCTTTCAAAAGCTCGCGTTTCCGCGACTCGGCGGACCAGCCCAGCTCCCCGCGCGCGCGTTTCTTCCACTCCTCGCGCACCAGCGCCTCATAAGAGCGGCGCGCGGGATTTCCAAGCCTGACCCAGGCGAAGTGAAACAGCTCATGCACCAGAATGCGGGCCAGTTCTCTCGGCTGACGCTCCAGTTCCTGGTCCAGTACAATCTGTCGCTTTCGAATGAACGAGCCTGCGTAGACCGGTTGCCCGTGCGGACGATTGGAATACAAGCGACGCCGGTCGGCGGTCAGCGCCGGGACGAAACGAAGAGCAACACTTCGGCCCTCCAGCGCCGCCAGTCGCCGTTCGATGGCCTTAATGGACCTGCTGCAATTGCGCGGGTACCCGCGGAGCAAAATAGGCCGGGTTTTCAATTTTCACGCTGTACTGGGCCTGCATGCCCTTGAGCCATTCTTGAAATTTCGCTTGCTTCATCGTTTGGAGAATCTGCATAACGGAATCGTTGAAGGACTTCTGGTTGATCTCTTCGGCCCGAATCAGGTAAAAGCCATTCGGCTGCTTGATGGGCGCGCTCACTTCCCCTAATTTCAGTGCGAACACCGCAGTTTTGATCGGTTCCGGATAGCCGCTCTCCTGTTTCACCACGCCGAAGTCGCCGTCTTTGGCGGCGGAAGTCTTGTCGTCGGAAAGGTCGCGGGCCAACTTGCCGAAATCCGCCCCGCCCTGGATCTGCTTCGCCAGATCCTCGATTTTTGCTTTCGCTTCCTCTTCCGTGACCATCTTCTTGCCATCCGTGGCGGCCTTCCCGGGCGTGGGATTGAACGCAATGTAGATGACCCGGATTTTTACTTCCTTGAACTTGGAAGGATTGTCCTGGTAGTACTTCTCCTGATCAGCCTGGGTGACTTTCATGGTATTCTGCACGTCCGAAAGCTCGGCCGTGGACAGCACTTGGATCCGGGACATTTCCAGTTGCTCTTTGAAGGGCGATCTTTGATCCAGTCCAGCTTTGGCCCCGTCGTCGGCCAATCGCTGCATCAGAAAGACCTGACTGAGTATTTGGGTCTGGGAATGAGCAGCCTTTTGATATTGCGGGGGGAGGATGGAAATCATCTTGTCCAATTCGCCGGCCGTATATTTCTTCCCGTTCACTTCCGCAACAACGGTATCGGGCGAAACGGGCGGTTGAGGCGCAGCCGCCGCGGCGGGGGGGGCCGTCACTGCCGGAGCGCCAGGTACGACTTTCACCGGCTCCTGGGCTTGGCCGTATGACAGCGCTGACAATAGAAAAGCAATCGTGAAGATCTTCATTTGAATACTTCCAAGGAACTGGAAGCATTCAGTTTATCATTGTCGACCCTACGGTTCATCGGGGCCGCCAGCCTTCAACTGCGTGGCTTTCACCTGGACGCGGCGGGGCTGGCTAGCGCTGTCGGACACCTTTATGTTGTTGACCACCTGAATGGCGCCGGCCGTTTTCGCCATTCGCGTTGCGGCCCCTTTGTGCTGCATCACCGTCGTGGAGCCGGTCCAGGTGGCTACGCGATCTTTGACGTGAATCTGAAAGCCGTCCTTGCCGATCTTGGACTTGGCGAGCTTGGCTTTGACGGTGGCTTCGATTTCAGCGTCGCTGAACTTGCCCTCACTGTGCGATTTCGAGAGGGGCGGTCCGGCCAACAGGGAGGTTGCCAGAAGACAAAGAGAGAGAGCGGCTCTTTTCATATCCATTCAGTGGCCGCTGGGAGCGGGAATTCTCCCGGCTACTCGCCGGGGAGCACGCGGGCTGCGACTTTTCCTTGAGCCAGGCGAATGCCGATCTTGGAGTCCGCGGGAGCGTCCGCAGGCTGCTTCACGATCGCGCCTTGCTCATTAGTGACAATCGCATAGCCCCGTTCCAGGATCTTAAGCGGGCTGAGCTGGGTGAGATGAGCAATGATCGCATTGAGCCTTCCATGCGCGCGCGTCAGGCGCAGATGAATGAGCTGGGCGGCGGCCGTATCGGCGGTCTCCAGCCTCTGTCGCGCCCGGGCGATCCGCAAACGCAGGTCCAGGCTGCGAAGCCGGGCTGTCAACTCTTCCAAGCGTTTGCGCCGGACCGAAGCGGCGGTCTGGGCGCGGCCGCGCATCCGGTAATCCAGTTCGTCCACTCGCTGCTGCCAGCGTCCGATGTTGCGATGTAAGATGGCGGATGCCCGCTCCACTCCGCGTTCATGCAATGCGCGGGCGCCCATCGCCAGGCGGTAGCGCGTGGCCTGCACCAGCTTGTGATCGAAGACGGTGAGCTGATCGAAGATTTGTTCGCGCGGGCAGATCGCCAGTTCGGCCGCGGCGGACGGCGTGGCGGCGCGGAGATCGGCGACAAAGTCGGCAATGGTGAAGTCGGTTTCGTGACCAACCGCCGAAATAACGGGCACCGTGCTGGCTGCGATGGCGCGTGCTACCGCTTCTTCGTTGAAAGTCCAAAGATCTTCGAGCGACCCGCCGCCACGGGCCACGATGACCACCTGCGGCCATTCCGAATGGCTGAAATACTCGATGCCCTGGCAGACCGCTTCCACCGATCCCTCGCCCTGCACCAGCGCCGGATAAATGCGCAGGTGCAGTCCCGGAAATCGCCTGGAAAGAATCTCGGTGATGTCGCGGACTACGGCGCCCGACGGCGAAGTGACGATGCCGATACGCTGCGGAAGCCTCGGAATGGGACGCTTGCGCGCGGGGTCGAACAGGCCTTCAGCCGCCAGCTTCTTCTTCAATTGTTCGAAGGCGAACTGCAGCGCCCCGTGGCCCTGCGGCTCGATGGCTTCGACCAGCAGTTGATACTCGCCGCGCGCCTCGTAGACGTCAATGTGGCCGCGCGCCAGCACCGCCATGCCGTCCTGCGGCTTGCATTTCAAATAACGTAGCGACTGGCGGAAGCACACGCAGCGCAACTGCGCGTCCCGATCCTTGAGCGTGAAATAGCAGTGGCCGCTGGCGACGGTTTTCGATCCCGAGATTTCGCCCGCCACCCAGACATCGTCGAACTCATCGCCGAGCAGCCCTCGGATGCGCGCGTTCAGTTCGGCGACCGTGAAGGTCTTGCGGACCGGCCCCCACGCCAGGGCGAGCTGTTCCATGTTACCTGGGCAGCGATTTCAAATAAGCGAGCACCGCCTCCGCATCCGTGCGGGTCATGCGAAAGGGCGGCATCGGCGGATTCGGAGGGCTGCCGGTGCGCGAGATCCCGGTGGTCAACAGCTTGATGAAATCGGCATCGGTGCCAGGCGGCCGGCCGGCGATCCGCGGTTCGATCTGCGTCCAATAAGGCGATGGATATGCGGGTCTCAACTGGGTGGGACCGCCCCCCAGCCAGTGCCTCTTGTCGGGCTCGCCGTTCTCAGTGCGCGGCGTGTGGCACAATTCGCACATCGCGACGCTCTCGACGATGTACCGGCCCCGTTCAATGGCGGTCCCGCCGCCAGATTCTGCGCCTGCCTTCGCCTTGCCGGCTGATTTGTCCTGGGCCGCCGCGGGAGACAAGGCGACCGCGAACGCCAGAAGAGACATCAAGGAAAGTCGATTCAGTTTTCTCATAGGTCAGTGGACCCTCCCAGCGTATCATCGGTCGAGAAGAAGTGGGCTCGGGACGAGGTGGCCCCGCGATGTCCCGGGTGTTTGGTTATGCTAGACAAATGAAACCTTGGCATGGCGGGTTAATGGCTGTCGTCGCGATCGTGGTTTTCGCGCCTTTCGCGGGCGCGCATTTTCGTCTGCTGGAACCACAGTCCTGGCTGGTGGAGGATAACCGGGGCGATCCGCAGAAGCTCGGGCCATGCGGCGGCACTTCCGCCGATAGCGGGACGCCGACCAACGCCGTGAACAAAGTTCAGGGCGGCCAGATGCTTCACATCAAGGTGCAGGAGACCATCTTTCACCCTGGGCACTATCGAGTAGCGCTGGCGGTGAATTCACGCTCGGAGCTCCCGCCGGACGCCGACGTGACGACGCGGGATACCGGTAAAGGACCCTGGTCAGTCTCGTCGCCCATCGCTAGCCAGCCTAAGATCCCCGTGCTGGCGGATGGCCTGTTCGTCCATACCGCGCGCCAAACCGGACCCTTCGAAACGGACGTCCAGCTCCCGAACATTCATTGCGAGAAATGTACTCTGCAGATCGAAGAATTTATGGCCGAACACGGATACAACCACGACGGCGGATATTTTTACCACCACTGCGCGGTTTTGCAAATCACGCCCGATCCGTCGAAACCGATCGACACGCGCTGGCCGACAGCCCAATGATGGCCTAATTCTGCGCCAAGCCAGTCTAGGCTTCCGCGCCTACGCGCTTGGGAACGGTCTTCGGCGGTGCAGGCCGGTACACGTCTTCCACGCACGTGCGGAGCAACTCAGAGACCGACCAGGCCTGGGCGATACATCCGCCCGGCCGATGCGGAGCGTCTCCGTCGAAAACTTCGGGGAGCTGTCCGGCACCCTCGTTCGCGATGAAGTGAGTCAATTCCGAAAGCCAATTTGCAGCCTGATTGAGAGCCTTGGGCGAGCGCCCGTTCACTTCGACGTAAGCCTTCAGAAACGGCCCCATGAGCCACGGCCAGACCGTACCTTGATGGTAGACGCTGTCACGGCTTCGCGAGTCGCCGCCGTAGCGGCCACGGTACTGCGGATCCGATGGCGCCAGACTGCGCAATCCAAACGGCGTCAGCAGATGTTGCTGGACACTTTCCACCACCATCGCAGACTGTTCCGGCGTCAACATCTTGTGAAACAAGCTCACTGCAATAATCTGATTGGGGCGAATGGAAGCATCCCGGCGATCGCCGTCCACCACGTCGTAGAGGCAGCCCGCGGAGGAATTCCAAAACAGCCTGGAGAAATTTGTTTTAGCCCGTTCCGCCAATTCGCGGTAGTGGGTGCTCTCGGCGACTCGGCCGAAGCGCTGCGCCAGATCCTCCATCACGCCTAACGCGTTGTACCATAGCGCCTCGATTTCAACCGGCTTGCCATGCCTGGGCGTCACCACCCAATCGCCAATCTTGGCGTCCATCCAGGTAAGTTGCGAGCCGGGCTCGCCGGCCAGCAGAAGGCCATCGTCGTCTACGCGGATTCCATAGCGCGTTCCGCGTTCGTGCCAGGAAATAATGTCCTCCAGCACTGCATAAAGATGAGTCTGAACGAACTCAAAATCGCCGGTGTGCGCCAGGTACGCACGCACTGCGTCGAAAAACCAGAGTGTGGCGTCTACGGTGTTGTATTCCGGCGTTTCGCCCGCGTCGGGGAAGCGATTGGGCAACATGCCGCGATCGACGCTGGCGGCAAACGCCATCAGAATATTCTTGGCCACTTCGGGACGCCCCGTGGATAGAGTCAACCCGGGCAGCGCGATCATGGTGTCGCGGCCCCAGTCGCTGAACCAGTGGTAGCCCGCGATGACGCTGTTGCCCTCGCCGCGCTTGACGATGTACTGATCGGCGGCCTTGGTCAGCATTTGAATGAACGGCTGCTGTTTAGCCGCAACGGCGTCGATCTTCTTGCGGCGTTGAATCTCGGAATCCAGCAACGAATCCGCCGACGAAACGGCTTGAGGCGAGGTGGAAGCGATCAGGCTCTGGCGCGGATTGGCGCTGAAATCCAGCACCAGCGTGCATGGATTGTAGAGGTCTTCTTGAAAATCCAGACCGCGGTCGCGTTCACGGTCGTATTCAAAGTTCCGATACCATCCTCCCTCTTGCCGCACTTCCGCTCCCTGGTGCGCCAGATACAGCGTCGGCACGCCTTGATAGGGAGTAATCCGGACGCTGCCGGGGTCGATCCCTATGGCGGGATTGAGAGATCCGTTTTCGTGCGCGGTGGAGTGATAATCGCGGAACGCGATCAGAGGGCGAAGTTCGAGAGAGCAATTCTCTGCAGGGCCCGTCAATTGGTATTCGATCACGGTGATATCTTGCCCGTCGACCATGCAGATGCGTTTTTGCAGTTGAACACCGTCGATTTCATACACGTAGACTGGAAACGGATCCAGCCGAAACTGCTTCAGATAAACATAACCTTGGGGATACACGACGCCCGGGTATCTATTGGCGGAAAGGTCAAACCTCTTTCCCGCGACGATCAAGGTTTCCTCGAACTTCGACAGCAGAACCATTCTGCCCACCGGGGGATGTGTGGCGGCCACCAGCAGCCCGTGATAGCGGCGCGTGTTCATGCCTGATACGGTGGACGAGGCGTAGCCTCCCAGCCCGTTCGTCTCTAGCCATTCGCGGCGACTGCCGGCATCCAGGTCCCGGCAAATGCTTTCGTCATATTGAATCATTGGCGCCTCCCAAGCCCACTAAGTTTATCTCAAAATGTCCCAACCGGGGCAAGGAATTAACGTTGGATTCGAGCGGAGCCGCCCTTGGCGAACGCTCGCACTTGATCCAAAGTAGCCATGGTTGTGTCGCCGGGAAACGTGGTTACCAAGGCGCCGTGCGCCCAGCCGAGCTTGAGTGCATCCTCGGGAGATTCGCCGGCCAGCAGCCCGTAAAAGAACCCCGCCGCGAATCCATCTCCGCCACCTACGCGATCATAGACATCCAACTCGCATTTGGGCGCGGTGTAAGTCTGACCGTTGATCCAGGCCGTCGCGCTCCAGGTGTGCCGGTTGGCCGAGTGTACGTCGCGCAGACTGGTGGCTACGATTTTCAATTGCGGATACATCTTGACGGCTTCGGCGGCATCGGTAGCGCCGAGACCCTTCTGCAGGTCTTCTTCGTTGCCCACCAGCACGTCGACATTCTGAACGATGCGGCGGACTGCAGCCAGGGCGCGATCGCCGCCGCCCCACACGTTCCAAAGCTTCTGGCGAAAGTTGAGGTCGAACGATATTACCGCGCCCGCGGCTTTGGCGACCTGCATGGCGTCGACAATGAGGTCCCCTGTGGTGGCCGAAAGCGCGGCGAAAATGCCGCCACTGTGGAACCAGCGCACGCCCTGCATGAAAATGGCCTTCCAATCGAAATCGCCGGACTTCAGCAGCGCGCCGGCTTCGTTGGCGCGATTATAGAAGACCACCGGCGGCCGCACGCCGTATCCGCGATCGCTGTACACTGTCGCCATGTTTGGGCCTGTCACTCCGTCGTGTTCGAAGCGCTTATAGAAGGGGTGAACCCCCATGGCGCGAACGCGCTCGGCGATCAAATCGCCAATGGGATAATCCACCATTGCGCTGGCGATGCCGGTGGGGATGCCGAAGCAGTTGGCTAGATTGGCTGCGACGTTGAACTCGCCGCCGCTCACGTGTATTTTGCACTCCGTAGCTTTGCGGAATGGGACTACGCCCGGATCGAGGCGATAAACCAGCGCGCCCAAAGATAGCAGGCCCAAGGCGCCTTCACGAGGGATGTCGAGGCCGTGGCTCATGGAAGGTCCAAGTTTATCACCGTGCGTGGCGCACGCACTCGTGCGCCACGTGTAAACTGGAGGATAAACTTGACAGAGTCACTGACTTTACTCAAATCTGTCCCCTTTCTTGCCCCTTTAACCGCTCGGGAGCTGGAACAGATAGCGGCGCAGACCAGCCTGGTCACCGCTTCGCCCGGCGAGCTGATTATCCGCGAAGGCGAGGTTGGCGACTGCATGTACGTGATCGAGCGAGGATCGGTACAAGTGCTGACCACGTCATTCGATGGTTCGGATCTGGTGTTGGCCCGCCTGGAAGCGGGACAGTGGTTTGGCGAACAGGTGCTGCTGCCGGGGAGCACGGGGCGTCGAAACGCCAGTCTCAGGGCTCTCGAAGAGTCCGCTTTTTTGGTACTGTCGCGAGAACTGCTCCAGCATGCCCTGGCGAAGAACAGCAAGCTTCTAGAGCAGATGCGCGCCAAAGGGGAAGAGCAGCGCGCGCTGCGCAGCGGGAAATTGCGGGAAGGTGCGTTTGCCAGTCTGGGCTTCAGTTCCGGAGCCGGAAGCTATCGCATCGAGAGCTATCGCGCCGGCGCCGACGTTTTCCGCCAGGGCGATCCAGGGGACCGGCTGTACCTGATCCTAAGCGGGCGCGCCAGAGTAAAGAAGACCGAAGGCGACCAGGAAGCGGTGCTCGCGGAGTTGCTGCCGGGGCAGTTTTTCGGTGAGCTGGCCATCCTGCGCGAGGCGCCTCGCAGCGCCACCGTCGAAGCGTCCGAAGACCTGGAAGTGGTGAGTCTCGATGGCGCCTGGTTCCGCGAGGCGCACCAGAAGAATCCAGCGCTGCGGTCGCTGATGGATTCTCTGTCGAGCATCTACCTTCTGCCGCGGCGCGGGTTGCTCACTTTGCAGACCGGTCAACTGGACGGGAAGCCGACCGTCACCGCTGTACATAATCTGCCGGATGGAAGGCGGGTCCTGAGCACCCGGCTGGCCGGCGTAGCGGCCTTCACCGCGCAGTTGCTGGATGCCCAAGAAGCCGCGGCCCAGAGCGTGGTCTACGACAATCGCGAGCTCGGGCTGCACCGCGAGCTTCACATTGCCGGGGACAAGCTGATTGGCCTGGAGGCGGAGGGCGAGTGGACCGGCCTGGGCGACATGTTCAGCGTGCTCCTGGACGGCACGCCGGTGGAGGAATGGCAGCTGGTGTTGTTCCGCGAGCGCGGCGACTTCCACGTCCGCCAGATCCAGCCGCTGTACGAAGACCATGAAGTGATCTGCACTTGCACGCACACCACCTGCGGCAAGATCATGCAGGCCATCCGCGATAATTGCACCACGCTCGAAGCGGTGGCCCAGCGCACCAACGCGACGCGGGTGTGCGGAGGCTGCGCGCCTCTGGTCCGGGAACTGTTGGGACAGTCCGGCTGGACTGCGGCGCGCGTGGTGGAGATGGTTCCGCTCGCCGATGACGTGCGTTCCTTTCGGCTACGTCCGGTTTCCGGTCCCTGCCTTTCCTGGCTCCCTGGGCAACACCTAGTGTTACAGGCCCGCATCGACAATCGATGGGTGCAGCGCGCCTACACACTCTCATGCGCCCCTGGGGGCGATTTCTACGAGATCACAGTGAAGAAGGAGCCGCAAGGCGTTTTTTCACGCTGGCTGTTCGATCGGATGCCGCCCGATGCGATGCTGCGCATCTCGGAACCCGGCGGCGAGTATTGTTTGCCCGCCGATCAGAGCAGCGACGTGGTATGCCTGGTGGGCGGAATCGGCGTCACGCCGGCGCTGTCCATGGCTCGCGCGCTGGCGGCGCAGCCCCGGACCTTCCGGTTGTACGTACACTATTCCGCATCCGAGGAAAGCGACCTCGCCGGACGCGAGGAATTGGCCGCCTTGGCGCAGAAAAATGCCTGCATCTCGGTCGAGACCCTGGTCACGCGGAAACAGGGACGCTGCGGACTGGATCGGATTCGCGAACTGGCCGGCCGGTTTCCGGACGCTCTCTATTTCCTGTGCGGAAGCTCGTCGTATATGACGGCGGTGAGCGCCCATCTGCGCGAATGCGGTGTGCCGGACGAACGCGTTCGCATCGAGCTCTTCACCGTGGCGGGCGCCAAGGTGGACCAGCGTCCGCCGGAACAGCGTTGTCCGGTGGAGCATTCGGCGACCGTGACGGAGCCGCCAGCCACGCCGCTGGAGCAGGCCCGCTCCATGTTGCGAGAGTATTACCAGGAAGCCAACGCGCTCTCCGTATTCGACGCTCGCTGGCGCCGGGTAGAGGACGAATTTCAGCGCACGGGCGCCTACCATCAGACCTACGAGGAACTGGTGTTCGCGGCGCGCGTGGCTTGGCGGAACAGCGTGAAATGCATTGGCCGGCTGTATTGGCAGGGGCTGGCGGTACGCGATTTCCGGCACGCTGAAACCAAAGATGAGATGTTCGAAGCTATTTTTTCGCACATCGAAACTGCCATGAATGGCGGGAATATTCGCCCGCTGATGACGGTATTTCCTCCCGCCGGCAAAAACGGGCATTCGCCGCGTGTGTGGAACGCCCAGATCTTCCGCTACGCGGGCTACCAGAGGGCGGACGGCTCCGTCCTCGGTGACCCGGCGAACCTGGAGTTTACCGAAGCGGCCATCGGATTGGGGTGGACGCCACCGGCCGAGCGTGGCCGGTTCGATCTTTTGCCGGTGATCCTCGAAGCCGGTGGACGCCCGCCGCAGTGGAGGGAAATTCCCAGGAAACTTGTGGTCGAGATCCCCATTCTGCATCCCGACTTTGCGGGTTTCAAAGACCTGGGATTGAAATGGTACGCTCTGCGGCTGGTCTCAGGCGTGATGCTGGATGCGGGCGGCGTCCAGTACACCGCCGCGCCGTTCAACGGATGGAGCATGGAAACCGAAATTGGCGCCCGGATTTTCAGCGACGTCCAACGCTATAACCAACTACCGCAGGTAGCGAAGGCGATGGGTCTCGACACCAGCAGCGATCGCACGCTGTGGCGGGACCGCGCTTTAGTGGAGTTGAACGTTGCGGTGCTGTACTCCTTCGAGAAAGCAGGCGTGAAGATCATGGACCACCACGCAGCCAGCCAGGCCTTCATGAAGTTCGACGAACAGGAGAGCCGCGCCGGCCGGACCACTCACGCGCGCTGGAGCTGGATTGTCCCGCCGATTTCGGGCTCGGCCACGCCGGTATTTCACCACGAGTGGTCGGATGTAGAGATCAAGCCGAATTACGTCGCGCAGCCGGAGCCCTGGAAAAAGTAGACGGCAGCTGGTGTCGATGTGGGGCGGACGCCCGCGTCCGCGCCGGACCCCTGGTCCGGCTTTTGCCTAAACGCTCAAAGCGGAGGCCGACGAGGGCGTCGGCCGCGGTCCGGGGGGACCGCCCCACGTTGTTTCTGGGACAGGAGACTGGCTAGTTGGAGCGCACCAGCACCGCGTGACCGTCGGGATCGCGGATGAGGATGCCTTGCTTGTCTTTTTCGGCCAGCGGCTCCACGCTCTCAGGTTCCGAGGAAACGAACCGTACCTTGCGCTTGCGTAGTTCGGCCACTGAAGCGGGTACGTCATCCACCAGCACCGTGGTGTTCCAATACCAGAGATCGTTAGGTTGCGAATCGGAGGGCATGGGCCGGCCGTCGGTGGGAACGATGTATTGGAGAAACTCGATGCCGGGACCCGTGGGTCCGCGCAGGCCGGTGATGCGCACGCGCGATCCGAAGACGTGATTCAAATCCTCCTGCTCGATCCCGAAGTTGAGGCTCTCTCCGGTGACGTGCAGTCCCAGGATCCCTACGTAAAACTGCGCGGAGCGATCCGAATCGGAGACCGCAATCGCCGAATGGTCGATGCCCAGGAAGGTTGTCTTGCCGCCCTGCCACTTGGGATCGCCCTTACCCGGAGGAAAGTAGATTAGCTCCAGGGAATGATTATCGGGATCGTGGAAATAGAAAGCCTTTACGCCGCCCGCGGCTGGATTCGACATGGGCAGCGTCTGCGGTTCGGTGGAGATCTGACGGACCTTGTTCTGCTTGAGGACGGCGTAAGCCTGTTCCATGTTGCTCACCACGATAGCGATGTGCTGAAACCAGCCGTCTTCCGCGCGTGACGTAGCGGGAACGGGGCGACCCTCGGGCGTAACCCACTGGATCAACTGCAGCCGCTCGTTGCCCAGGCGCATGGTAGCGACGCGGGTGTTCGTGCCAAATACGCCGGTGAGATGATCGAAGGAATCCAGGCGCGCGTCGTGCTCGGACTCTTTCTCGAACGAGAGGACTTTGCTGTAGAACTCGACGGAACGGTCCAGATCGGAAACTGTCTGAACGATGGGGCCCATCCCCACCTGCTTGATCTGCGCGTTCATCGAAGTCGCAGCGCCCAAAAGGACCAGCAGCACAACCGCCTTGCTCGCCGTTTGCACGTCGGCCGCCGTCGGGTGGTGCATGTGGAGACCGCAGAAGATACAGCGGTGATGATGGCTGTGGCCCAACTTGGGGCAGGGATGATGGGCCTCAACCCACAGGTGGCTGGCTTCCACCGCCGCCAGCATCCCCACGAATGGAGCCGTGAAGTAGACCCAGACATCTTTCCAGATACCGCCGGGCAGCGCCGAGGCAAAAGTGCGCGCCGGATTCATGCTCATGCCGGAAAAAGGCGCTTCAAAGGCGATGTAAAGGGCCACCAAGGCTCCGGCGAATACGCCGGTCAGCTTGTTGAAGCGCGGCTGGCTGCTCACCGATAGTACCGTGAGCATCAATCCGAACGAGATTGCCGCCTCCGCGAAGAACGCGAGCCAAGCGCCGCCTGGCCCGGGTACGGTGGCGGCATACGCAACCTCCGGCACGCGAAAGGCTTTTGGGAATAGAACCTCCACCAGGACGACGCCAGCCAACCCACCCACGAACTGGGCGGCGATGTAGTAAAAGGCGTCCCACGGTTTGATCTTCCCCAACCAAAGGAAGCTCAAAGTGACAGCCGGGTTCAAGTGCGCGCCCGAGCGTTTTCCCCAATGTGAATAGATGATGCCGACGGCGGTGAGCCCCATCGCCAAACCGATGAGGCATCGCCGCACGAATCCGGAAGGCAGAGCCTGATGAATTGGAGAAGCTGGATATTCGAACAGGATGGTGAACACGCCAGCCGAGATCATGAAGATCCCCAACCCAGCCGCTTCCATCAGATATTCGGGCCAATGGTGTCGAATGGGACCGAGCATATTCACCTCCGATTCTAAAACATCCCTCGATCAACCGCCCGCTTCGAATCCGGGATAAAGGGTCATGCCGCCGTCGACGTAGACATTGATTCCGGTGACATAATCGGCCAAGTCGGAAGCCAGCATTACTGTGACGTTGGCGATATCCTCAGGTTCTCCGATGCGGTTGTAGGGAACCAGCTTCATCAAGTCGTTATAGGCTTCGGGCGTCGTCCAGGCTTCGGTGTTGATGGGGGTGCGAATCGCTCCAGGACAAACGCTCAAAACACGAATCCGCCAGGGAGCGAGCTCCTGCGCCATGCTCTTCATCATCATCATGATGCCGCCCTTGGAAGAAGCGTAGTTGACGTGGCCGGCCCAGGGTATGACATCGTGCACCGAGCTCATGCAGATGATCTTACCCGCCGCCACGGAAACCTCCGGCTTAACGCCCCGCCGCAAGAATTCCTTAGCCGCTTCTCGAGCGCACAGGAACTGTCCGGTGAGATTGATGCCGATCACGGTATTCCACTGCTGCAGCGTCATGTCCACCAGAGCTGCGTCCTGCTGCAAGCCGGCGTTGTTGACCAGGATGTCGATGGTGCCGAACTCGCTGTACATCTTCTTGAACATCCCCTGGACCTGATCCTCTTTGGAGACGTCCGCCAAATGCGCGTAAGCCTTGGCGCCGGTGGCTTTGATGGTGTCCACCACTTCCTTGGCGGCTTCGTCACCGCGCACGTAGTTCACCACGACATCCGCCCCGGACTGCCCGAGGGCGATGGCGACGGCTTTGCCGATTCCCGAGTTTGCCCCGGTCACCAATGCTTTTTGCCCCTTGAGCAGGACCGGCAGTTTAGCAGTCGGGAGCTGAGCCTTGGGATATTTTTCCGAATTTGCTGGCAAGTTTAATCCTCCTTATAGATTATTTCTTTGGTTGGTGCGCCTTGGAATGGCTGCCGCGCGGCTGCGCGAGTTTTGCGATCAGGCCGGTCCATCCGGTCTGATGATTGGCGCCGACACCGCGGCCGGTATCGCCGTGAAAATATTCGTAGAACAGCAGGTGGTCGCGGAAGTGCGGATCCTTCTGCATCTTTTGGTAGAGGCCAAAGACGGGACGGTTCCCGGAGCTGTCCGGCAGGAACACCTTGAGCAACCTGTGGCTCAGTTCCGCCGCCACTTCATTGAGAGTCATCATTTGGCCCGAGCCGGTGGGGCACTCCAGCTTGAACTCGTCGCCGTAGTAGTGGTGGAATTTCTGGAGCGACTCGATGATCAGGTAGTTGACCGGGAACCAGATGGGACCGCGCCAGTTTGAATTCCCGCCGAACATCCCCGACGTGGACTCGCCCGGCTGATAAGAGACGCCCATTGAGTTTCCGTTCCAATGGAACTCGTAGGGATGATCCCGGTGGATCTGCGAGATGGCGCGGACGCCGTAATCGGATAGAAACTCGGTTTCATCGAGCATTCTCCGCAGCAATTTCTTCATGCGGCTGCCGCGCAACAGCGAGAGTAGATGCCGTTGCCCGGAACGCGGCTCCTGCCAGCGCGACACCAGCGCGGCCAGGTCCGGCCGGTAGTTGAGAAACCACTCGAGCCTTTTCTTGAATTCCGGTACTTGGTCGAGCAAGTCCGGCTCCAGCGTTTCCACCGCGTACAGCGGGATGAGCCCCACCATGGAGCGGATCTTCAGTGGAATCATCTGCCCGTTCGGCAGGTTGAGAACGTCGTAGTAGAAACCGTCCTCATCGTCCCAAAGTCCTACGCCCTCCTGGCCGCCGACGCGAGTCATGGCTTCGGCGATGTGCAGGAAGTGCTCGAAGAACTTGGTGGCGATGTCTTCGTAGACGTGATTATGCAGCGCCAGCTCCAGCGCGATGCGCATCAGGTTGAGAGAGTACATGGCCATCCAACTGGTGCCGTCGGACTGGTTGATATAGCCGCCGGTGGGCAGGGGTGCGCTGCGGTCGAAGACTCCGATGTTATCCAGGCCGAGAAAGCCGCCCTGGAAGATGTTGCGCCCCGCGGCGTCCTTGCGATTCACCCACCAGGTGAAGTTGAGCATCAACTTGTGAAAAACGCGTTCCAGGAATTCCAGGTCGCCGGGATCGTCTGGTTTCTCGCGGCGCCGGCGCTTGCGGTCCATCTGAAACACGCGCCAGGTGGCCCACGCGTGGACCGGCGGATTCACGTCGCCGAAAGCCCATTCGTAGGCGGGCAGCTGCCCATTGGGATGCATGTACCATTCCCGCGTCATGAGCACCAGCTGACCCTTGGCGAAATCGGAATCTACCAGCGCCAGGGACAGAGTGTGAAACGCCAGATCCCAGGCCGCGTACCAGGGATACTCCCACTTGTCGGGCATCGACACCACGTCGGCATTATTCAGATGCATCCACTCGAAGTTGCGTCCGTGTTTGCGATTATCGGGCGGCGGGGGGCCAGCGGGGTCGCCGTTCAGCCACTGCGGGATGTCGTAGTAGAAGAACTGCTTGCTCCAGATCATGCCCGCCAGAGCCTGGCGTTGCACCATGCGCACCTGCTCGTCGGCGATGTCGTGTTGCAGGTGGCGATAAAATTCGTCCGCTTCCTTGCGGCGCTCGGTCATGACGTCGTCAAAACCGGTGAACGGGGCGTTGGAACCGCCTGCGGTCAGGCGCACACGAACCACGCCTTCCTTGCCTGCCTCCACCTTGATGACGGAGTGCGCGGCCGCCTTGGTGCCGGTCCGGTGGGGATTTACCGCAGCATGGTTCCCGTGCACCACGGCTTCGTGAATGCCATCCTTGAAGTAGCCTTCTTTAGGGGATCCGTAGAGCCGTCCGGTGTTGGTCTCGTTGTCGCAAAACAGCAGCGTGTGGCAGGAATCGCTGTAAAACTCATACTCGCCCAGCTCATGATGACGGGCGATGATGGAACGCTCGCCGGTGGCCGCCAGGGTGGGTTTGGGAATCTCGTAGCCCCAGGACCATGTATTGCGGAAGAAAACCTGCGGGAGAACATGGATCTCTGCGGCGTCCGGTCCGCGGTTGTGCAGCGTGATCTGGAGCAGCGTGTCCTGCGGCCCGGCCTTGGCGTATTCGATGACCACATCCCAATACCGGTTGTCGTCGAAGAGCCCCGTGTCGATCAGCTCGAATTCCGGATCGTAGCCGCCGCGCCGCCGGTTCTCCTCCGCCAGCCAGCCGTAGGGGAATTCGGCTTGCGGATATTTGTACAACATCTTCATGTAGGACTGCGTTGGGGTGGCGTCGAGATAGTAGTAAAGATCCTTGACGTCTTCGCCGTGGTTCCCCTCGCTGTTGGTGAGACCGAACATGCGCTCTTTCAGGATGGGGTCGCGTCCATTCCATAGGGCCACTGAAAGACACAGCCGCGCCAGTTCGTCGCTCCACCCGCCGATGCCGTCTTCGCCCCAGCGGTACGCGCGGCTGCGAGAATGATCGTGGCTCAAATAGTCCCACGCGGTGCCGCCGGGCGAATAATCCTCACGAACGGTTCCCCATTGGCGCTCGCTGAGATAGGGACCCCACAGCTTCCAGGGCTCCTTACCTTCGCGAGCTTCGCTCAGGCGCTTCTCTTCTGGTGTCATTTTCCCTCTCTACTTTGAGACTTGAGAAATCAACTGAGACGCTGGAGAATATGGTCGCCCACGCGCATCGCGTTCGCCATAATGGTTAAGGCGGGATTTACGGCTCCCGACGAGCAGAAGAAACTTCCGTCGACTACGTAGAGATTGTCCACTTCGTGCGCCTTGCAATTGGAATCCAACGCCGAGGTCTTCGGATCGTTGCCGAAACGAATAGTGCCATTCTGGTGAGCGACGCCCGCCAGGGGAATGCGCTGGCCCACGAAGAGGCTGCGGGCCGAGATGCCCTCGTGGCATCCGCGTCCGTGAATGCTGCACTCCCTTTGCTTGTGTTTCAGCAGGTCCTCGAGCTTGGCGATGAGACGCTTGTGGGCTTCCTCGTTGTTGGGTTCGTACGACAGCACGATGTGGCCATCGCGGTCCAGCGTCACTCGATTATCGGGATCCGGCAGATCTTCCGAAGTCAGCCAGAAATCGAGCGAGTGTTTCGCCATCAGATCGAGCGTGAAGCCGGGGGTGAGTTTTGGAGCGCCACCCTTCAGAGTCTCCGCATCGAGCTTGCCGACGAAAGAGATGTGCCCCATCGGGTAGTTCCATTCCGGAGTGCCGAAATAGAAATCGTTCACCGACAGCGTCTTTTGGAAGATGGTCGAGTTCGCGCACTTGGAAATGGCCATGATCACGGAATTGACGTGGCCCATGTAATGGCGGCCCACGACGTCGGAACCGTTGGAAAGCCCGCGGGGATGCTTGTCGTTGGCGGAGCGAAGCAGCAGCGCGGCCGAGTTGATGGCGCCGCACGAGGACACCACGATGTCGGCGGAATATTCTTCCGTGACGCCATTCCTTTCGACGATCAC
>Ga0182024_10000829_pt1 | contig 80861 bp, 51 predicted proteins | sample P32metaG_FD_120480 | JGI IMG/M metagenome (GOLD analysis project Ga0182024, IMG submission 120480) | Permafrost microbial communities from Stordalen Mire, Sweden - P3-2 metaG (Illumina Assembly) | ecosystem: Environmental > Terrestrial > Soil > Wetlands > Permafrost | place: Sweden: Stordalen...
AGTAAATATCATTCATGTTTAGATAGAAATATCCCCATTCCGCGTCGCGGAATGGGGATATTTTAAACATTAAACATCCTGGTCCCCATTACAGGGCCCGGTAATAGATGTTGGGCGCTCGTGAAAAGATTATTGCTAACACTGCTCACTTTCTAGTCGTTGAACGTTCATATTACAATTATTTATAATTATATAAATAATGTGTTGTAATAAGCTTCGCTGCAAGTCGGCTACCTTAACCACAGTCTAACCTATAAAACTATGCATAAAGGGAAGCTTTCTTGCAATTCACCCAATTCTTAAACAATACTTTACAGTATTGTGGGACTAACATATTAATTCAATCCCTAGCGTAACTTTAATCCGTTAATCAAGGCCATCAATCCTTATATGTGCCTTTGGTCATTATGCCCCACTTACGTGTCTGTATGACTTGTTGGTCTCACAGTTAGGCACGCTCTATGCCATTAAACTTTAGCTCAATATTAATGATTCAATTTATATTATATCTATTCAATAACAGGAAACATGCAGTATATTTAAATAAAATCTTACTTTATTTACATTTAAACTATCAAATAGATATATAATAAATAATACACTCAAAAATTTAAAAGATTAAAAATAGGAATAACCCCGTGGGGGATTATTTTTACTTTTAATTAATTTACTAATTTTTTATTGTATAAATCCCAGTTCCGTCTGGGTGAAGCGTACCTCTATCACCTAGTATGGTAATATACAAAATCTAAATCAATTATAAATATATAATTTATATTATTGATATCTATTTATATTATATAGTTTTATTAAAAATATATAATATATATACTTACATAGTATAAATAATACTAAACTAAGATATTATTTATTATATACTATAAAAATTTGTAAATAAAGATAATTTTGTCCAATGTTATTAGACTTCCCAGATACTATTTTTGGGAACTGCGCCCCACATAAACTACCCTTTAGCCAAAAAACAGCTAATAATATATTTTCATTCAGTAATAAAAATATCCATATTATTCTTTTAAGTTTATCTTTAATTAAGTGATTAAAAATAAGAAAAATTAATTCTTGAACATAGTTATCGACACTATGTTATGACATATTAATTTTTCTTACTTCTATATTATTACTTATTTAAACTTATTTAACTATAATAAGGTTATTGTATAAAATTAGAATTAAAAAAAATTTACGTTAAGCTTAAACTTTATTTTATCCATTTAAGCTAATTCTACACAATATTTATATTAGTTCAGTCCCTTTTTAATAAAAAAACGGTACAATAGAAAATGTTCTCAAATTTAAACTCTTTATATATTTACTGTCCAAAATTATTAAAATAATATAACATAAAAAAAATATTATATTAATAATATAATTATATAATAAAATCCCCCATCAAAATATATAGATATAAATTCTGATTCCTATGGGACTTGATTTTTTTTTATATTTTTAATATAAAAAAAAATTATAAAAAATTGAATAAATAAATGAATCATCATATTTGGAAAACAAATACTCGTTAAACATTAATTTATTTTATTTTAATTTATTATTATATATGAATTTAGAGCAAAAACAATAAACATTAATTTTAATCTCAATCCATTCGACAAATAAATCAATAAATAATAAATTTATTGATAATAAAAACATAAGAAAAAAGAGAGTAAATAGATAATAACTAAAGATAGTAAAGCTGCTAGGGTCTTCCCGTCTATCTATGGGTGTAGATCGTATCTTAACGACCATTACAATTTCACTGAGGCTATCGCGGAGACAGCTGTTGTATCATTACGCCATTCATGCAAGACCACATTTAATGGCCAAGGCATTTCGCTACCTTAGGACCCTTATAGATAAGGCCGCCATTGACTAGAGGTTCCTTAAGTCACCATTATTACTAATAAAAGAGTTATTTTTTAACTCTTTTCATTATTTAAAGTAACTTTAGTTAGCTTTAAGCATTGGGCAGGCCTCACACCTTATACGTGGATATTTTCTCAGCAAAGTGCTGTGTTTTAAGTAAACAGTTGTACAACACGATTTTCTGGTACCAGTTTTTATTGAAAAGACAACCTGTATTATGTCTATTAATATTCAATCAATTACATTTAAACTAAATTAATGTTACCTTGGAAATGACATTATCTTATTTAAATCCATGAATATTTTAAAATACCGTGTAAATATATATCAAATTTTTTATACATTAACTATAAAATATAATATACTATCGAATTCTTAAAAATCATAAAAACTTTAATTCACATAATAAATTTAGCTGATTTATTATATGAATTAATAATTTAATATCTTTAAGTAATATATTCTATCTTAATCGTTAAAGAAAAAATAGGCTATTTCCGCTTAAAAATATTTAATTATTTTATACTATATATCAAAAATATAATATTTAATTTATATATTTAAAAAGCTACTAATAAATAAATAGAATACATAATTATATTTGAATCTAGTAATATGCGAAAACATCCTTCAAATAAATACTTCTTTTATCCATCCGGTGGGACGAAAAAAATTAGTATATAAAGCAGATAAAATATAATTTTCTTAAACCTTAAAAATACACAAAGTATAAATGAGGATAAACAAGAAAAAAATAATTCATTTAATTTAAATATTTTTTTGGTATTGTAAATATTTAAATCCTTTTAAAGTTTTTATTACTGTTAAAAAGTACGATACATTTTTCAATAAATTGTTGGTTTCCCTTCTTCCAAAGTTACGGGAGAATTTTGCCGAGTTCCTTCGCGATAGTTAACTCATACGCCTTAGTTTACTAAACTAGCATACCAGTGTCGGTTTAGGGTACGGTTAAAAAAAAAAATAAAAATAACAAAAATATTCAAAATTAAAATCAAAATTAAGAATATTATTATTATTATAATTTTCAAATTAGATATAAATAAAAAAATATATCTCTTTATCTTTACTATATTCTTAATTAGCCATAATAATTTATTGTGTTACAAAATGAGAAATATGTATTTCTGAATAACAAACGGTAAATATAAAAACAAAACCGAATAATAAAGATAAAGCACAAAACATAAATTTCCAGGTCAATTAATCACAAAAATTGACAATATGTTAAAATGTTTATTAAATTTTTCTCATCATTTAATCCATTCGTAAAAAACTTAGAGACCGTTACATAACTCAATATTCGATAAGCGAATAATATTGAAACCCTTATGCTTAAGGCGAGGAGGATTTTATATATTTATGTAAAAACCAAAAAATATTTATTAAAGTATAAACCATAAAAGTTCAACCTCCTTTAACGTTACTCATGTTAGCATTCTCTCTTCAGATTAGTCCTAGTAATGAAACACTACTTATCAAACTATTACTGAATGTTTCGTTACCGTTCAATGAAAATATAAGAGGTTAAACTTTATAATTAAAATTGAACGCAAGGATACGGTATATTGTTTTAGCTCCATTAAATTTCTCAGTGCTGTCCCTGTCGAACAGAATCAGCGAATTATTACATACACATTACACAGAGGCAATCTCCAAGCCAACGTCCTGATAAAATAAGGTCAGGGCAAACTTCTTTTTTTACACTAAACAATAATTTTGGAACCTTATACTCTTGCTTTGGGCTGTTTCCCTCTTGACTTACGACCTTGTCACCATAAGTCTGACCTGTCATTCTCTTATTTACGAATTCCGAGATAAAAATCCATTGATAGAATCTGTACGATCCCCCAAATTGTTAAATTGTTGATTTACTCCTTATTTAATAACTAAACTAGGACGTCTTTAGATCACACTATTATATAAATAAACAACCCTCTACTTATTCTATACGGAAAATATAGCTAATATAAAGGAGCTATCCTTAAAGACGTAGAGAAAAAAAATATATTTATATTTTTTTTTACTCTTTCTTTCCATAACTTTAAGATTAATATCACCCTAGAAAAAATTAATTGGATTACTACTCTCTCCATTACTTCCATACTTATTTCAATCTTAATTTTATTTGAATTCATAAACTGTACACTCGCTTAAGTAATATGACATAACTACAAAAATAGCGTTCACGAAAAACCAGCTATCTCCTGACAACAGTTGAATTTCTCTTTGCCCAATCTCATCAAAGAATTATGCAACATTCACTTGTTCGGTCTTACACCTGGATTGGGCAAGATCGTCAGGTTTCGGGTCTTATATTAATAACTAATTCCCATATCTGATCGATTGGAATAGTTGTTTTATCTACGAACTTATTATTTGTTCTTGCTATTAATATAAACTTGCTAACCCATTATACAAAAGGTACGCAGTCAATTTTTAATCTTTAAAAACTCCTGCTGCTTTTAAAATTACTTTTTAAACGTGTTCCCTCACGGTACTTGTGTTTTCACTATCGCTTATTATATCTTATTTAGTCTTAGAGGAAGGTTCCCCTTTTATTCTTAATTAATTAATTTTTAATTTTTTTTATTTATTTTTTTTCAAACAAGTTTTCCCCCGTTTTACTTTCTTTATATATTTTTAAGACTCACTTTTTAACCTATATGGTAAATAATATAATATTTTATTTTATTATTTTTTAATCCTTAAGAATATTATTCTTTTGGTTTTTTTGCCTTATTTTTGTACGTTTTATATCCTTTTTATTGTATATTTTTAATATATTACGTCCCCGAGGCGTACCCGAGGCGGTAAAATATCCCCCCGAGGCGAACCCGAGGGGGAGATTATTACTATATTTTAATACCTTTTATTTTTAATACAACGAATTTTTTATATATTTAAATATATTTTTGACTGATCTATTTTCGCTCACCACTACTTCATAGAATCTCGGTTGATTTTTTTTCCTAGAGCTACTAAGATGATTCAGTTCACTCCGTTTTTTTGTGCTTTGTTTTCACATAGGATACACATATATTATTTTAACTAATACCAAATAAATTGAATGATTTATTCTTTTTATTATTAAGTAAACTAATTATTAGTTTTCCTTTTACTTATTTTATTTTATTATTCATTAACGTTAATCGATAAACTATAAAATAAACATTGGTAGATACGATATATCACTTTAGTTTTATTATATGATTTTGTTATACCTCCTGATATAATAGCATACGTTTTCGAAATAATCCTTTTCCTCGTCGAAATTAGGAAAATATTTTATCATTTTCCTAAATTCATAATACGTTCCATATCTTTATATTAGTTATTAATTAACTAATATCTATTATTTTTCTTCTCTTTTTTTTTATATATTATTATTTTTATTACAATTACAATATATTATTATATTTATTACAATTACAATATATAAACGGAAAAGAAAGGATTCGAACCCTCAAGGTATTTAACCTAATGCGTAGCAAGCATCTCGCCCTACCAATAGCCACTTTCCCTCTAATTTAAAGAATAAAAATTAATTAATTATAACATTATTATAAAAAAAAATCATAACTAATATATTATTTAAATTAAATAATATATACTTAGGAAGTAAAAGATTCGAACTTTTGCGAACACCGTGTAAAAGCATCATTCTACCATTAAATTAACCTCCTTAAATTAATTATATAATTATTACATTTAATATTATTTATACCACTTCCAGAACAAGCTACCCATCCCGTCTACCGTAGACGGGATGGGTGAATCTTGACTAACCGCGCCCCCCGTGGCGAATTCTTCGCCACGGGGGGCGCGGTGGACTACAATAATAAATAAAAATAATAATTACAATTTAATTAATATATTTTTTATTCACGAGCTCAACCCGATCCGAACGGGCATCCTTCTCTGCGACAAAGAGACACTTTACCTTAAGCTATAAGCCCATATTAATTTATTTTTTATTAACATTAATAAATTAACATTAATTTATTAATAATTTTAAAACATTCACTCGAACAGCTAGATTCATACAAACGCCTCGTAGTTATAAGAAACCTAGTTTACCACTAACCTCAACTCGTGGATTTTACAAAAAATAAAAGTACGAGCAATTGGATTCGAACCAATACCCAGAATTTGGAAGATTCCCAGTCTACCGTTAACCTATGCTCGCGCTTTTTGCAATTAATTTTTTTACGTATTCTTGGATTTGAATCAATACTCTTCAATTAATCTATACTTGTCTTTTATATACTTTTTTATATCGTCCCCGTGGCGAATAATAATCCCCCATCACATTGTGATGGGAGATTATTTAAATTTTTAATTGGCCACGGGGGTTATATGTATTGATTATACTACATAATACACTATTATATTAAATATAAGAAACCAAATTCTAAAATAATTAATTAATTAATGTGTAGTATCTTAAACACTACTTAATAGTACATTAGTAGTATGACTTCATACTTTAAGCTTATTATTTTTACGGCCGGAGGGATTCGAACCCTCAAGATTTCTCAATAAGTCCTAAGCTTATCGCGGTTACCAATTTCGCCACGACCATGTAAATAAAAGAACTAATAATAAAAATACAAATTAGCGATCTTTTATTCTTACTACTTAATATCTATACCTAAACATCTTTAGCTTAATGGTAAAGTATCGGTTTTCGGCATCGTTTGATATGGGTTCAAATCCTATAAGATGTATAATTGTATATATTATTCTATAAAAAAAAAATAAACCATATAAATTTATATTAATATATTTATATTTGTCCAAGATAGGAATCGAACCTACATTATAGCAGCTTCAGTGCAATGCTTTACCGTTAAGCTACCTGAACATATTTATATTTAAAAAGATCGTCACATATTCCCTCGAATGACACAATCCAAGTCGAGTAGTCTCGAGTGAAGTCGAATAAGGTCGAAGTGGTGCGTCCACCGTACCAAATAGAGACAAAAGAAGACGTATGGGACAAGTGAGGACGAGTGTAGATGAGTAGGATAGGATAGAATTGTCCCCGTGGCGAAGAATTATCCCCCATCACAATGTGATGGGGATTATTAATTTTTTAATAGGCCACGGGGGTCCGATCTATTATTTCTATTTATATGGAGATTATGGAATTCGAATCCATACAGCTGAGGTGCAAGCTCAGTATTCTAACCAATTGAAATTAAATCCCCTAAGTTAAAAACATAAATATATATAAATAACTATATTACGGATAGAGCGAGATTCGAACTCGCGGCATTATTCATGCTCAATATTTCAAATATTACGCCTTAAACCAGACTCGGCCATCGATCCTTATTAATACCTAAGAACGTTAATTAACATAAAATAAACAACTAAATCTCCGCGGCCCACGGGCCGCGGGAAATTTAATTACCCCCCCCCGTCTGCATTGCAGACGGGGGGATAATCTAATTATTTTATTTAAAACTAATCTAAATCCCCCCCATCACAATGTGATGGGGGGATTCTAAACTTAATAATTATTAAATTAAAAGAAAAAAAGAAATATATTAAATTTATTCAGGAGTAGATAGATTTGAACTCTCGATGCAGAGGTTGAAGCTCCGTGTTTTACCAACTAAACTATACTCCTTAGAAAGTAATATAAGTATATTGATACTATTAAATTCAATATAAGATCCTAAATAAATAAATTTAGTCCCAACCCCCCATCACATTGTGATGGGGGGTCGGGGTTGAATTAATAATACACTAATCATTATATATAATTATAAATAAGATCAATTCCAAATTAAACTAGGGTAAAGTTGCAGACTGGTCCTGCATTTAGACTGCAAATCTGGAATATAGGGTTCGAATCCCTCTTTACCTTTGATAAAAATATAATTTTAACAAATATTCATAACTCTATAAGTACTCATTATTTAAATAAAATAATATATTCATTTATTATTATTTCTTATAATTAATAAAGTTTTTATAACTTATTTGAAACATATTACTCCAAACCGAAATTAATAATAAAAAACTTAAATTCTATTACCCCGTCCCCAGGCCAATTAAAAATTTAAATAATCCCCATCACAATGTGATGGGGGATAATTCTTCGCCTGGGGGGCGGGTGATTATAAAATACTCCCCGCGATCCAATGGATCGCGGGGAGTATTTATACCAATAAAAATTAAATATATAATAGTCTCTTTAGCTTAATAGGTAAAGCGTGATACTTCTAATATCATAAATTAAGGTTCGAGTCCTTAAAGAGATTTTAAAATAAACTAATCCATATTTGAAATATATTTATATACTAATTATAATAATTAATAGTATCAATAAATTATTTTACTCAACTTAATATAATAATTAATTATTTGTTATATTATCTCTCTACTCATAAAAACCAAATATATATACAATTTTAATTTGTAAAAGAAACTAAAAGAATATTTATACGACTTTTAATAAAAAGTTAAATATAAAACAAAAATTAACAAGATTCGGCCACCAAAAATAATATTATATTATTTTTGGGGGATGGATCATCCCCCGCCCCCCAGGCATGGGGGGCGGGGGACGATTAATTAATATTAATTATCTATAATTTTTTGAATAAAAAAAATCGGATGGTAATACTTATGCTACATTGTTTATTAATAAAGAAATAAAGAAAAATATTATTAATAAACATTTATAATAATAATAGATAACTATTTATTAAATTTAGCATAACCATATCCGAGTTAAATATATTACAACATTTAATTTGTAAATCTATTTATAAAATAAATGAATTAAAATATTAGGAATTCATTTTATCTCCTAATGTATATCTCCCTAAAAATATAGAAAGTACATTAGGTAAAATAAATTTGGAGAACAAGGATAATAATAAAGCTAATGCAATAAAAACCAAAATAATTTGGTGTGTGAAAAAAAAAGGAACTAACTGGGGCATAATATATAAATTTATTATATATAAATCACATAATAATTTAACTACTATTTATAGTAGTTAAAGAATTAGATTAGAAATAAGCATATTAATTAAAAATCTTATTTTAAATTAATAAATAAGATTTTTAATTAATAAATGAGCAATAAAAAAGTAAAATAATAATAAATATTAGTTTAAGTAAGAAAAATTTTATTTTTTTCAATATTTTAAAATTAAATAACATTGAATTATGCTATCTTTAAAAGAAATACAAAGAATAAAATATCTATAGTAAGAAAAGAAGGCTATAATTAAAATTAATAAAGAAATAGGAGTAAGACTAGGTATTGTTAAAGAAAAATTTTTAATAAAATTAGAAATTAAAATGTAATAATCAGAAACAAAAATAAAATGTCCATCTGGTAAATTATTTAAAGAATCACTCTGAGATAAAGTATATATATTTTCAATATTATTATTTTTATTCAAATTAGTGTTACTATTATTTTCATTTAAACTAGTATTATTATTATTATTTCGATTAATATTAGTATTATTATTATTTTGACTTCCACTATTATTATTATTTTCATTGACATTAGTATTATAATTTTCATTAATATGAGGATTATTATTATTATTTTGACTTACATTAGGGTTATTGTTACTTTGACTTATATTACTGTTATTATTATTTTGACTTATATTAGGGTCATTATTACTTTGAGTTACAGTAGGATTACTATTACTTTGACTAACATTAGTGCTATTATTATTTTCATTAACATTAGTTTCATTATTGTTTTCTACTGATTCTCTTCTGAACCTTGCGTAATATTCTTTGTAATTTTTAGAATCAACAGAACTGAGACTAGAACTAGAACAACCAAGATCCGATTCTTCACTTGAATCATATTTATATCTTGTTACCTCTTTACCTTTATCTTGACTATCATCATTGTTTTCTACTGATCTTCTTCTGATACTAGAACTAGAACAACCAGGATCCCCTTCTTCATTTGAATCATATTTATCTCTTGCTACCTCTTTACCTTTATCTTGACTATCATCACTCTTATCTAGTGATCCTCTTCTGATACTAGAACTAGAACAACCAGGATCCCCTTCTTCACTTGAACCATATATATCTCTTCTGAACCTTGCGTGATATTCTTTGTAGTTTTTAGAAGTAACAGAACTTAAACTAGAACTAGAACAACCAAGATCCGATTCTTCACTTGAATCGTATACCTCTTTACCTTTACCTTTATCTTGACTTTCATTATTATTTGCATCAAAATTAGGATTATTAAGATCATTTAAATTTGGGGAAGAACTAGTAGAAGGTCCAGCTTCAGTAGATTCCGTATTCTCATCTCTAACTCTGAGCAACCTACGACTCCGCTCTATTTGTGTATCCTGATCCCTCTCCATATCCAATCTCCTTTCTGTTCCATTAGGGTAAATAGTGTTAATAATACGACGATGTAAATCTTCAGGATTAACTGCTTGATTTCTTTCATCATCTGGTCCTACATAATGACTATAACCTTCTTCAGACTGAGGATTACCAACCCTATCTGATTCTGGAGTACGATTAGGATATCTACTTCTTCCAGAACTAGTTGTAGGAACTGTAGGTTCAACAACAGGAGTATTATGTGGATTAGAAACTGTCTTATGTGGATTATTTCCATCCTTTCTTAATAAAACAGGAGGGAAGAAAGAGAATAATAAACAATGAGATAAAGCAAATTCTATATCAGAAGTAATAAAGGAAGGGTAAATACCTAAGATAATAGTTAAAACTAATAAAGGTAGTATAATATAATATTCTTTTCTATACATATCAGGTATAGTAAAAAGATGAGGAGAGTAAGTTCCACTAGTTACTCTATTATAAGTAAAAATACTATAAATAGCACTTAATATAATAGAAGTAGCCCCTATGCTAGCAATAAATATATTTTGTTGATAAGCCCCCAATAGCGAAAGGAATTCCCCTACAAAATTACCAGTTAAAGGAACACCCATATTACCAAAAATAAATAATAAAAATATAAAAGAGAATAATGGTGCTAAATCAGTTAAACCTCTAAAATAATTGATAATTCTAGAACCAGCTCTTTCATAAATAACAGATCCTACAAGTAGGAATAAACCAGGAGAAACAAAACCGTGAGCTACACCAAAAATTACACTTCCTACAATACCAGTTACAGTGTCTGAGAAAGTACCTAATAAAGAAGAAGCCATATGGGCTATACTAGAATAAGCAACTATAACTTTTAAATCAAATTGTCTGATAGTAGTACTACTAGCATATAATACACTTATACAACATAAAGCAAGGAAAATAGGAGTTAACTTAGAAGTTCCAGAAGTCAAAATACTAATTAAAATTCTAATAAACCCATAAAGAGCTAATTTTAATACAATAGACGCTAATAGAATACTTCCTGATACATTAGCATCAGAATGTGCTAAAGGTAATCAAATATGTACAGGTATTAACGGTGTTTTAACGGAAAAAGATAGAAATAAGATTAATCATAGAAGTTCTTGGAATATTTGATAAAAATTATCATTTGTTAAACCATCAAAAAAGGTTCCTCCTGAATCTCCTCCAACTTTAACAAATGATAATAACATAAATAAAGATCCGAATAACGTATATAAAAATAAATAATATCCAGCTCTAAATTTTTGTGAGGCTCCATATAATCCTATTAATAGGAATAAAGGAGGTAAAATACTTTCAAAAAAAACATAAAACATTACTAAATCTATAACTAAAAATACTATTAATAAAAATAATTCTAATAATACTATCATTAATATATAATTTGCTTCTGCATAATCTATAGTAGATCAACTACTAAGATAAACTATAGGAAGAACATAACCTATTAAGAGTACAAATGGTAAGGACACACCATCTACTCCTAATATCATATTTATATTTGAAGTTATGCTATCTAGCCCCATAGATGTTAAATTTTGATAAGACGCTGTTATAGGCAAAATATCAAATCATATTAATATTAATATAAGAAATACTATTAATGAAAGAAAAAGACCAATCTTTTTTATAAGATCTGTAACCTCTTCTTCACTTCCATGTTCTAACTGTTCTTTTATATCTTTAATAATATTATATCAATATGTACTTGATTTTTTTATAGGATGATATATATTATCTACTTTATTTCTTATACTTAGATAATATTTTTCAATTATAGAAGAATACATTATATGTTTCTCTTCTATTAGTGGTATAATGTTCACATTATCTTCCACTTTTGTTATATACTTCAATGTATAATTATCAAGAATAAATAAAATAATTCCTGACACTATACCTGGTATTATTATTATTAAACTTAAATTTATCATATATTTTTTTTATTAAACCATGCCTTAAAGCATGCGCAACGCTTACAGTATATATTCAGCTAAGCTGAAAAGATTGTTACATGGATATATATAATATGTTTTATATACACACCTAAATAGGATATACTTCTATAAAACTATAATTATTAACCTAAATCCCCCCCGTCTGCATTGCAGACGGGGGGGAAATCTAAAAAAGTCAACAATTATAATCCCAGTTAGCTACCTGGCCATATTCATTAGTATAATAAATCTATTAAAAGATTTATTATGGAATTTATAATAATTATTCTTTCATTCCAATCCCCGTGGCCCCAGTGGGGCCACGGGATTAAAAATAAGTTTAAATATTTGGAGACATTTATATATCTCAAATGAAAAAAATTAATTCAATAAGAATTCATTAATTTTAATATTTTTCATCACATATTATCAAATACAAACAATGACTATTATAATTTCATTACAGCTAATACAACTACTTTAAATATTATATTATTCAACACATAATCTAAAATCATGCAGAACCCCCGGGGGGCCGATTCGTCCCACCCCGTCTCCCATTAAATTTAATTTAAATAATAAAAAATTATAATTTTTTATTATTCTTTGAGACGGTGGATGATTCAACCCCCAAAAATAATATTATATTATTTTTGGGGGCCAAATCGTCCCCCCCCCAAATAATATATATTTGGGGGTTGAATCTAAAAATAGTTATAGTTATTTAATTTATTCATGTTATTATTAAGTAAAAAGTATATAAATTAAAATAATATTATAAATAATTCGAATGATTAATAAAGAATTATTCTCCCGATCCCAAGGGGTCGGGGGTATAATTTAAATCCCCGTGGCCCCAATGGGGCCACGGGGGTTGGAATTATATAGTATAATTTTAAATTAAGATAAACTAATTCAAATTAATAATAAGAAAAGTAGACCAGAAAACATAGTAAATCCATATCTAGCAATAGATCCGGAATCAAACGAAGCAAAAAAATTACTTATTTTATATAAACTGGCTACAGCTCCTCTAGGTCCTATTAATTCTAAAACACCTCTATCAAGCACAGTATTAGTAATATATCCTAAAAATAAAATACTTTTTACAATACATCTATTATATATCAGTTCAAATCAATATCTTTGATTAAAAAATCTATAAATATTTTGACCAAATTTTGATTTATTAATTGTTAATAGAAATATTGGTTTTTTTTCAAATATATAAAGTGCTAAAATAGCACAAATAGAACTTAAAATTAAAGGTAATAATTTATTAAAACTAGGTACACCAAATTCAGTATCAGTATATATAATATGATTAGGATGACTAAATACACTAACAGCTAATCCTTGACTTCCTAATCCAATAAAAAAATCTTTAGATATATTACCTAAATAAACACTAAGAATTCCTAGTATTATAAGAGGAATACTCATAACTAATGGAGATTCGTGCGCTTTTTCATAATTACCTTTAGGTCCATTTGCTATAGTTAAAAAAGTTAAAAATATTAATTTTACTGAATATAACATTGTAAAACAAGCAGCTATAACTGCTAATAAATATACTAAGTACCCTGTAGAAGAATAAGACCCATATGCTAACTCAATAATTATATCTTTTGAATAATAACCACTCAGTCAAGGTAATGCTGCTAAACTTAATGAAGCTATTAATATAACTGTGTAAGTTAAAGGTAATAATCTAATTAATCCCCCAAATCTTCTGAAATCTTGTTGATCTCCCATAGCATGTAAAACAGAACCAGCTGATAAAAATAAGCCTGCTTTATACATAGCATGAAGTACTAAGTGCATTAACGCAACATTATATTGACTAAGCTATCAAATTACATAAATAATAAAAATATTAATTATTTATACCAATCCTATACAATAAAGAAGGTATTATATATGGACAAACTAATTTTTGGAACTTCATTCTATTTTTACCTGAAAAAGCTATGCGATAAATTAATTTATCTTTCCCACTCTTTGATGATTTTATGTAAGAATCGTCCCCATGGCTTCGCCATGGGAATGATTCATCCCGGGCTCCCTAATCTTAGGGAGCCCGGGGCCGAATCTATTGTGTACTTTTTTAATAAGATTGATCTAAGATAATCAACCTCAGTTAAACTAAAACAATCAGTACATAAAATTATACGTTGAGCTTTACCTTTATCAAAAGTACCATCACCCATAGTTCAGTGGGCTATAGCTAAAGGAGTAAGAGAAGTTTCTAAATCCAAAGGTAAAACTTTTTTCCTACTATTATTAATTATATCTATCTTATATCATTCATCATAAAAGAAATTAAAATATGGTAAAGTTAATGTTTGAAAATAATAAACTATTTTCTTTTCTTTTCCTGTTATAGGGTTAATACGGTATAAAGATTGTACTTTTTTATTCACTAATTTATATTTATTACATATAGATCATAATAAATTAACAAGAGCTTCATCAGTTTGTTGTATATCCAATAAACTATTATGTCCTTGTTTTCTCAATGTACCATCGCCTAATAAAAGACCAGTCATAATTTCTTTAAATTCATTTGGTATATTTTCAGATATAATTAATTTTTCTTTAGGGGAAATATATATTCTTTTCCTTTCCTTAGTAAACTTCGAACGAATAGATTTACCGTAGGTCTTAAAATTATGTGTTATGTAAAGCATATATTTATAATTAGATATTATATATTATTATATAATTAAGGACTATACCTTTAATATACAAATATAAAATGAGTGTAAAATATTAACATCATTATACAATCATATATTACATTAAAACTAGTCTCTGAGGTAAAAATTATAATAAAATATAATAATATTACCTGATTATTATTCTATTAAGAAATTTTAATCAATTTTTAATGTTTTTATTAAAATAAAATATAATAATTATTATACTCTATTTTAATGAGCCTTAATTACCCACTGCTATAACCATCATCCCTAATTGCGAATCATATATTTAATATGATTTGGACCATTTCTTTATTAATCTTTATATTTATCTCATTTATCTTTAAATAAAACTCATTCATTTAATTTATATATATCTTTATTATTTTTAGTTATTCTTACTAAATAAAATTGCTTTATTAAATTAAGTCGACTTAATTTTTTAGTCTTTAAAGGATATTTATTAAAATAATTATCTATTAAATTAAATAATTCATTTTTTCTATATACTATATACTTAAATGCTTCTATTTTAGGACTCAAAATATCAACTCTTCCGCCGTATAAATGAATAAGAGGATTCAACAAATAATTATTTTTTTGAGATATACTAATAAAGATTTGCCCACTCTGTTCATTCATATATATTGAACCATCACTATCAATAAATCCACTTAATCACCCATTATTGTATGTTAAAGGTTTAGGGTATAACAATTTTATCCCATATTTCAAACACAATTTATTCATTTGTAATAATCTAGTAGGATTTCTTATTAAACCATTCACATTATTTATTAAAAATACCAAACCTTTCTTATGACTTAATTGATATCTTAAAGCATTAGCATTTGCCATAGTACGAATAGAACCCCCTAATTTATGTTTAATTTCATAAATTGCTTTTTTATCTCTTATATCCATAGTTATTTGTAAACGAGCTGTACCTCCTTTAGATAAATTAAAATACCCGTCTCCATCTATGACTCCAGCTAGTCATTCAAAAAATGATTCATCCCTCATTTCCCATTCGAGATCAGCCGTCTCAGGACATATGGCTCGAGCCGGTTCAACGATTAACTGTTGACCCGATTCCAAATCTGAATTATTATTAGACTTAAATATATCATTCACATTATTGAAATATTTATAAAAAAAAGCCTCCGTCCCCGTCCTGTCCCCGTGGCGAAGCCACGGGGACAAGACGGGGATAGGGACAGGTACAAGGTTATTATATCTTGTGAAATTAAATATAATATAACTAAATAGATTATAATTTATTTGATTATTTATATAAAATAAATTATTTCAAATAATAGCAAAAAAAAAATAATAAAAACTATTAATTTTTAATTTTATTAAAAGGAAGATTAATATCAAACGTATGGCCTCTGAGATTCCTACTAACTTGCTTAAAATAATAATTTTCCATTCTTCTGACATAAACTTATATATAAATATAAGAATGTACTGCCCCATGTAGGGAAATGGATTAAAAAAATTATTACTAATATAATTATAAAAAATATAATTATGAGATTTGGTTATCTGCGAATTACTTATCTTCATTTTGATAAGCTCTACGCAAATAGTTTGATACCTGAATATAATAAATATATTATATTCTCGAGCCAATTGACTCATAGTGGAATAGGCTATAACTTTTTTTATATCATTTTGAAATAATCCAACAGATGCAGCAAAAAATGCTGTTATCGCTCCTGTAACCATTATTATAGTTAATGCTAATTCAGATTGTTCTATAATAGGTGAACATCTGATTAATAAATATACACCTGCTGTTCATTTTTATCAATAATTGCGGCCCCCTTATGAGGCCGCAATTATCAAATAATTTCCATTACTTTCGTAATGGATAGGACTATTTCTTTAACATATAATATAATCCCCCATCACATTGTGATGGAGGGATTTAAAAACCCGGGGCGGAGGCCCCAGGTTTTAGATTAATATAAGTCATATTACGTTTAGTCTCTGAGGATCCCTTATCCCCAGGCTTCGCCTGGGAATATGGGGATCCATCCCCCCGTGGCTTCGCCACGGGGGGCCGGTTCCCCACTTTAATAAATAACAAAGGTTTCCTGCTAGTAATCAATCTTATTTATATGAATTTAAATGACTAACATTTCTCAATATATTATAATATAAATTCCTTTTATAACAAATTAACATAACAATCCTCCTTAACAACCTTTAATAATAATTAAATGCCCAAGAGAACCTCCTAATACTAATCTAAAAATATAATATAATGAAACTATATAAATAAAACTTTAAAATTCCTAGCAAATAGTAATATAATTGTTATTATATTCACATAGAATAACGGCAACATAGTGTATAAAATTAATAAAAGAAAAGTACTAATTATAATGTAATTAAAAGTATTAATAAATAACTACAACAAAATAGCTACATAAATTTTCTATACGTATTCATATTATATGCTAATGATTTTAATTCATTTAAACTTTCGATACTTAAATGTCCTTTGTTTTTTATAATATATACTCCTTTACAAAAATTATTGTAATCTAATAGTTTAGCACCATATAAAGTATAATTATTAAAAAAAGGAATAATTTTTTCTATTAAATCTTTCAAATTGCTCACTGAAACATTATATTCATCTCTATTGATAGATGGTTTTACAATATTACCACAATCTAATTCTTTAATTATTTTAGTTAAAATTAATAAATCCCGCTTATGTTGAGTAATTCTAAACTGAGGTTGACATGTATAACCTAAGATCATTCTAGGTGCCTTGGTATAATTTAAACCAAATGTACCATCTGCCTGAACAAAACCAGATATTCAATGCGGATCTAAAGGGTTAAAATCTAATTCAAACTGAGGTTTAGAAAAATGATCAATATTAGGATAAGAATTTCTTACATCATTTGATAATCCTTTAGGAAAGACACTTTTAATAGATAAAATTTTAAGAAAATTTTCCATTGTTAAATCTTTTTTATTTTTAATCAAATCTAAAACTTGACATCATAATTGGAAATAAACCATCTTAGTAGTTTGAAGAGGGAAATTCTCGAAATGATTACGTATAATAATCCTTTTATGGTAGACACTTCATATACATACATATTTCCACATTTACTAATTGAACCATTATTATTAAAATAATTTTTAAGTAATTCTAATAATTTATAATTTTCAGGATTTATTTGTGCTCCTATAGAATAAACTAAACTAATATTAAAACCAAATTTATTTTTTGGACTATTTCTTACTCGTATAGAAAAAGAAGATTCTCCATCACTATATCCAGTTACAAATCAAGAATTTAAATTATTTTCTAGCTTAATATTTTTTTTATTAAAATTATTTTTATTATTTACCATCGTAGCAGCCGTCCACATCTTTAACCTTTTATAAATCCATGTAATATAATCATGAATTATTCGTCCCCATGGCTAAAAAATTAGCCATGGGAATTATTCTATAATTTTACGGTCTAGGCTAATGTGGTATCTTTAATCTTGAGTTACTTCATCAATATATTTATCATTAAATTTCTCCCAAGAGCCGGTTTCCCGGTGACTAGAGTACACCTTACAGTTATTATAATAACTGAAGAACCATCTACTCGTTGCTCTTTTACATACATATTATATCTTATTAAATAACTGGAAATAATATGTATGATTTAGATCCGCGGTTGTCCATTTAATTTCTTTCATCCCTAATGATATTACCTTACCTTGAGTCATTAATCAAGCCAATTATAAAGTTTCCTTAGTAATTTTGGTTATTAGGGCTTTAGGAGTTTCCCGGAATTTGGTTCTTTTACACAAAAATAAATAACCTACATTTATTTTTTTTTTCATGTATTAAAGCACTAACTGGTGTAGGCATTTAAATAAAAATTAAAGATTTTTAATCTTTAATTATTATATGGACTCTCTCATTAATTATCTTATAAAAAAATAAATTTTTCACATAGAGTCTCTGAAGATCCAATTATTAAACTTTTAATAACTGTTTCCTGCTGATATATTAATATTATTATATAATATAAAACATTTCCAGCAAATAGTGAAATTTTAGGAGGGGCCCCCTTTTATATTAATTCTGAATAAACTAATATTCTTTTATACCTAATTTATATAACATTTCAGGTATAAAATGTGGAACAACTAATTCTTTTAATTTTTCCATACTAAATAACTCTATTTTTATTCTTCATACTATATTTCCATTTGGATTACGTCTTCTTATTGCCACTGATTTTAACCCTAACTTTTTATCTAAAACTCTTATTATTTTATTTACTTCATCTAAAGAAAAATTATCTGTACAAATTACTGTCTTGTTATACTTAAAATACCCATCTCCCATTATTCAATGAGCTATACTAATAGGAGTTAACATTTCTTCTATATTTTTAGGTAAAATTTTTATTCTTTTACCCTTTACTTTTATATATCATAATAAATGTAATTTAGATAGAAAAGGTAATTGTCTGCTTCCAAATCAATATTGCGTTGGTTTTATATTACTCTTTTTAAAATTAGGTCAAGGAGTAGGCTCAGAATTTGTACATATAGGAGCTAAAGCTACATATTTTAAATATTTTAAGTATGATAAATTTTTAGCTGAAAATGTAAATTATAATCTACCATGTATATGTGGAGTACATTCAGGGTCATATTTTATATGGCCATCTCCTAATAGTTCTCCAGTTATTATATTTAAAATTTTTTGTGAAATTTCCCACTTAAGGAAATCCTTTTCAGATAAAGTAGTATTACTAAATACTCATTTATGTTTATATATCTTATTCGAATTTAAATAAGATCTAACAGTCGCTCGATTAATACCTAAAGTATTAGCACAATCTGTTTTAGTATAAAAAGGAGAACCTTTCACTAAGGACTTATTTATTACATCATAAACTCAAATAGTTGAATTGTTAGATCCGGCTCCCGGCCTTTGATCTGGAGAAGTATTAACCCCCAGGTTTCTTCCCGACGGCAATCCTATCTCTTCGTTCCCTTGTCGGTGAAAACTATAAATAGTACTTGCAATGAAAAAAATAAAATTATTATATATTTTTTGTAATATCCAATAATATCAGCTCCCCTCCATTGCCTGAGGCAATCAAATATGTAAACCTAATTGAGCAGATTTAGCCGCTGCTCCTAGTAATAACAAAATAGAAATAAATGTAATTACATTAATATTTATATAAGGAGCTAATGAAAATACAGTAGCATAATCTAATGAACCAAATGTAAAAAATATTACAAAAAAACCAATAGTTAAGAAATAATCCCCTACTCTATTAGTAAACATAGCACTCATAGCACTTTTTACTGCTGCTACTCTTGTATATCAAAAATGCACTAATAAATAAGAACATACTCCTACACCCTCTCAACCTAAAAACATTACTAAAAAATTATTACCTGTTACTAATATTAGCATTAACCCAGTGAATAAAGAAATATAAGAGAAGAATCTTTGTTGATGAGGATCTTCTCCCATATAACCTATTGAATAAATATGAACTAATAAAGAAACTATTAATACAGGAATTAACATACTAACTGTTAATTCATCAAAATAAAAAGACCATGTAACATTTAATTGTTCTAAATTAATTCAAGTAAATAATTCAATACTTACTGGTGAATTACATAATATTACTTCATAGAAAGCGACAAATGATAGTATTGTTGTTAATAATATACATGTTATGTTAATAACATGTACACCCTTAACACCTAATGATCTACCAAATAATCCACTTAAAATTGAAGCTAAAAATGGTAAAAATATGATACTTAAATACATACTACATTTATATATATAATGTACTAAAACCCTAAAACCCCTAATAATTACATCCCCGTGGCTTCCCCACAGGTGGTATCATCCCCGTGGCTACGCCACGGGGACGATATCATTTAAACAACATTTGCAGATATTTTTATACTTACATTATAATTATTATTCTTACTAAGAAAATGTAAATTATTAAAATTAAATTATTTTCTTTAATAACATTAAATATTATAACAATAACTTTATTTTTATTTTTATAATTATATAATCATATTTAGATTCGGCCCCGGGCTCCCCCTACCGGGGAGCCCGTTCCCGAGGCAAACCCCAGGGGACGGGGGCTGAATCATCCTCCGTCTCCAATTAAATTTAATTTAAATAATAAAATAAGTATAATTTTTTCTTCTTCTTTGAGACGGGGAGGCTCGATTATATAATTATAAATTAATTCTATAAAAAAAAGTATAAAATAAGAATATATTACTCAATAATATTTCTAATTATATAGTCAATTAGACTTTAAAAGATGAATCGAACACCTATCTTTTTACAAATCAAAAATGTTTTACTTAAACTATCTAAATAGGGGGACATAATAATATTTCTAAAATTATTCCAATTATTATTAAATATTAAATTTCAAAAAATAAATAAAAAATATAATAGACGTAGCCCCCGGCCCCTATTTAAAATTTTAATTTAAATAATCCCCCGAGGGGGATTATTCTACGGGCCGGGGGCTACATCTTGACCACCCGCGTGGCCTAATTAAAAATTTAAATAATAAAAAAATATATTTTTTTATTATTCTACGGCCACGCGGTGGACTAGTCATTAAATTATATTAATTAATTATAATAAAAATAATATGTAATAAATCAAATACTCTCTCTTATAATCATTCACGACCTCCAAAGGGATCGTGGGTGAAACTAAAATAAAATATAGAATACCTTTAGAATTCACCTAGTTTAAATTTACGTGTAGGTAGTAGTTACTGCATTAATTTAAAAATATATAAATTAGTGATAACATTCAAATTTAATTTAATTAAAGGGTCGTCCCCCCATCACATTGTGATGGGGGACGATTCGGGCCCCCGTGGCGTAGAATAATCCCCCATCACATTGTGATGGGGGATTATTTAAATTTTTAATTGGCCACGGGGGAACGAATCCTCCCCCGTGGCTTAGCCACGGGGGACGATTCTATAATATTTATATTATTTATAATAAGAATTATATCCCCGATCCCAAGGGATCGGGGATATATTTCTTTACATTATTCATAATAGTTACTGATATATCACGTTATATTATCTCGATTTTCTCAGTTGAAAATAAGCAATCATTATAGCTAACCCTATTGCTGATTCTCCTCCTGCTACTGCAATTATATATAACCCAAAAACTTCTCCCAATATATCATTAAATTCTCAAGAAAAAAATAATGTCATCACTGAAACAGCTAAGAGTATAATTTCAATAGAAATAATCATTAATATAAGATTATTTCTATTAAATATAAAACCAATAGTACCTAATCCAAATAATATAAGTGCTAAATCCATAAAATAAAAAAAAAACAAAACTAAGGCTATATAGATATATATATTATATATTTATATTAATTTATTAATATCCACAATATTAATTAAATTTTTAACATATAATATAATAAATATATCTTTTTTTCAATATAAAATTTAATAGATACCTCGCCCCGTAGATTCGCCACGGGGCGAGATATCTATCAATAACAAATTGCTAATAATATAAGTAACACTTATTAACAATATTTAGTAAAAATTTTTTATTATATATTAATATAAATCATAACTATTTTTTTTATATTAATATTACTTAATTTATTAATAATAACTATTTAATACAGTAAAATACCTATAAAATATAATTAATTTTCGCCACTAGGGGGGGGGTGGGAGATCATCCCCCATCTGCAATGCAGATGGTGGGACCTATAATCAAATAATATAAAAGGCCTTAATCTATAGAAGAATAAAAAAAAAGTAATAAAAAAAATATAAAAATTAATTATATTTCATAATACACAAAGATTTTATTATCTAATTATCAATATACTAAGCTAATATACTAGCTTCCCATATCGTCTAACATAGACGAGATGGGATAATATTGACCATACGCGCCCCCTGCGGAACGCGCTGGACTAGACTTAGCCACTCATCACAAAACTCAAAGTGATGGGGGCTAAATCTTGAATTTAATAAAATATTTATTTTATTTAAAGCTAGCTGTAGCACCATCTGCGTTGCAGATGGAGTTACATCTTGACCATCCGCGTGGCCTAATTAAAAATTTAAATAATAAAAAAAATATATTTTTTTATTATTCTACGACCACGCGGTGGGCTAGATTAAATATTAAGAAATAAAACAAATAAAGAAAGTATAAAAACAATAATAACAAAAGAAAAATCAATTAATTATTAATTATCAAAATTATAAAAAAAAAGAATTTTTCTAATCAACTAATAATTCAATTTACTTTAACATAAAGTAACAAACTTATGATTATTCAAATACAAAATTATTTATAATTATAATACTAAAATATATAACAAAGCCAATCATATTTTCTTATCTTAATTAGTTTATATTAAGATAGAATCCATATACCCAAAATATAATATATTTTGGGTATATGGGATCTATCCCCCCCTGGCTAATTACTAATTTAAATAATTCCGTCCCTGTGGCTTCGCGGAATAATAAAATGCAAACAGAATAATTTGTTCTGTTTCCTAAAATGATTGACAAAAATTTGAGATCTGTATACAGATCTCAAAACAATATTGAATAAATATATAAAGAATAAGAATCGTCCCCCATCACAATGTGATGGGGGCGGGATGATTCTTATTTTTTTATATATTTCTATTAGATATTCTTATTATTTATAAGTAGTATCTATATTAAACCAACATGATACTTATCACCCCAGTGGCTTCGCCCCTGGGGTGATAAGATATTCAGTCAATTTATTCATAATTTTCACACTTACTTCATTTATAATTAATTTATCTTTCATTGAAATATTTATGTAAAAATTTAATTAATTTCTAACTTTTATATTATCAATAATAAAATTAATTCATCCTTCCGCGACCCCACAAAGAGTGGGGGGGATGGGACTAAATGAAAAAAAACCTATATATAGGTAATAAATACCATATATAGCAATCCTTTGTATTTTTTTTTATTATTTCACTTTCATCTATATATACCCAACCACTAAAAATCAAATAGTCTAATTAATGGGGGATAAAAAATGAGATAGAAATATAAATACTAAAACATCTTTATCTGTTTGAGATTTAAAATAGATATATTCTAGTTTCCGACCCCGGCCCGCATAATAATACCTACCCCGAGTCAATGCCTCGGGGGATTATTAAAATTTTAAAAAGGGGACGGGGACTACAGCTATAATAAGTAATAATACGATAATATGAAATACCTAAAAAAATTCTCTAAATAATTAAAATAGAGAATATTAAATAAAAAAATTAAACTTCTTTAATTTTTTTTTTATTTTAACTTGAATAAAGTAAAAGGAAAGCCATCATTAAACAGAATAATCCTGTAGCTTCGGCTAAAGCAAATCCTAAAATTGCGTATGAAAATAATGTACTACGTAAAGATGGATTTCTAGCTGTACCTTCTATTAAACTTCCGAATACTAATCCGATTCCTACTCCTGCTCCTGCTACTAAAAATATTAATATGTACTATAACTATATATTAATATTTGGACTATATAATATAAAAGCTTATTCTTTTATTTTCACGTATAGTCTCTAAGGATTCTATTATTAATAATTTAATAACGATTACCTGCTGATTGTTTTATTAAAATGTCCCAGCATATAGTGAAATTTTAATCGGTCTAGCTTAGCTTTTAGGAATTGTACATTAAAATTTTAATGTACAAATTATTGATTCATTCATTATCCAAAAGTATTTTATGGATAAAATAATAAAGACTTCATATATTAATAATTTAATACTAAATATAAGAAAAATAATCTAAAAAACAGTCTAGTTTATAAAGGAATTATATAATATTGCTTCTTATATAAAGTTCCTTTAATATAATGAGATTTAATTGTTCTAACATCTGGTTTTTTTCCATGAATCGATAAAAAATATTTTTGAGCTTCTCCTATACTTCTAAAAGATATCTCACTATTATTAACAACATCTTTTAAAACAAATGGATATTTACCAATAATATAATTATTTCATCTGTTACTATTAGGATTTTCAGCAAAGTAAAAAGATCCTATTTGATTAAATACTAATTTTTGTTTATTTTTCGCTCTACTTATGGCTATTTCTCTACCTCTAATACTTATACCGTCCCGGGCCGGGCTTGGATTAAGTGAAATTACTGCTTCCTTTATAGATTTATAAGTATTCACTAAAGATAAATCAGAATTAAAAACATATAATAAATTCATATTTAACGAGATAAGAGGTGTATTAGGTATTTTTAACTCAATATCATTATCTATTTTTCTATGGATTATTTCATGATTTAAAAGATTAACAGTATAAGGATATCTAATATTAACTATTTCATTATAAGTAGGACTAAAGAAACCCTTAACGTGATTCATATATTTAAAAATAGTATTTCGACTTTTAATACCTAATACAGGTAATAAATCTTGAATAGAGTTAACTGTTCTAATAATCTTATTATTAATAAGTATATCTACAGATTTAGCTGTATTCTTTGTTAAACCAGGTAAATTAAGAAGATTTGAATCTCAATTAGTGTATGAAAATTTAACTAATTTATTATTACCATTTAAATTAAAAGGAAAATTATCTAGCAACGATTGTTCTAAAATTCTTGGTAATAATTGAGTAATAGCCATTAAAATATCCACTTCACCTCTGCTTAAGATATAATGAGGGTATTTATAAACAAATAATTTATAATAATTTATAGTTAAATAAATAGGACTTCAATTATATTCTGAAAAATTAAATTTATATAGATGTAAAGTAGTAGGTTTACGTCTATTATTAAATTGATCTTTATGCTCAATTAAACGATCATTAAAATTTATACATGATCCTATATATCGTTCATCGTCAGGTGCAATAAACAAATATACACCAGCAATTAAAAATTCATGACTAAGAATCTTTTTTATGTCTTTCTTTCTATCTTTAGTTTTTAAAGAAATAAATTCATTTACTAATATTGTATTATTAAATATACTACCGTTAACTTTTAAAATAGATAAAGGGATTTCCTTCTTTAAAAAACCCAAAACTATATTAGTTTCAGGTATACTTTTTATCATTTCTTCGCAAGTAATAATAGCTTTTATAGCTAATTTAGAATATATTATATCAGATAGTAATAAGTCTTTATTATGATTAAGCAACGATAATAATAAATTAATTAAACCGATTGTTGCTAATCCTGAACCAATAATTTTTGCTGCTTGTAATATCATAAGTATGTTTAATTAAATTATATAAATTATTAATGAAATAATATTTAATCACCATTTAGGACTCCTTAAACCTTGAATTTTTAATAAATTATCAATTTACAAGTGTAAATTAACAAAAAAATACAATAAAATTTATTATATTTTTAAATTTTAAATTTTATTAGCCTACAAAAAAGTAATAATTTATTTTTTTGTAAGAAAACTAACTAAGATATGAAAATATAAAAATAAAATTAATATATTAATTTTATTTTTTATACATACAAACTAACTCAAAATTTTTCACAAGTATCTCGTTACTAATGAGCATTGTTCACAAATAATGAGAAGAATACAATCTTATATAAATAAATATTGAAATATTTATTATGTTATTTAAGATCCGATCCCCAAAAATAATATTATATTATTTTTGGGGATCGGATCATCCCCCGCCCCCGTGTGGTCAATTTCAAATTTTAATTATCCCCCGTGGCCCCAATCGGGCCACGGGGGATATTTATTCGCCTTGGATACGGGGGGGGCGATCCTCCTCATCTATCTGAATTTAACAATATTTATAAGTATGATGCGTAAATATCACTTAGATATTCAGAAATATATCTAATCTATAATATCACCCCTGGGGTGGGGTATAATTATAATTTCGCCCCCCTCGTGGCAAAGCCACAGGGGGCCGGGTTCTAAATGTAAATTTAATAATATTAATTTATCTTAAATATATTGAAGGAAAATAAATTAATATTATTATTAATCTAAACCCCCGCGGCCCGTGGGCCGCGGACCGCGGGGATCTTAAGGATGAATACCAGGAATTGAACCTGGACGCATTATGCCACAAATAATCGTTCTACCTTTAAACCATATTCATCGAGGGCTAATACCTTGTAGCTTGTTTCCTGTTTTCGCTAAAAGGTACCTAGCTCCCTAAGCTAAAAGGTAGCTTGTTTTCTAAGCAAAAATGTAGCTTAGGAGGCTATATGGTAGCTTAGGGAACAAGCTACCTTTTAGCTTAATTTCTAATTAAAATTTCTCTTTCTCTAAAATACAAACGGAAAGAGATAATCAATATTATAATAATGTATAATACAAATTGTATAGCTATTCTTATTCCATAAGCCAGGACATGCATGTCTTATTCTTATTTTCATTGGAATAAAGCTAATTAATTAGGATTTATTAATATTTTAATGATAATCATATCACATATAAATACCGTCTTATGAATTATCATTTGAATCATTACTACCCGTTAAGTCTCTTAATTTACTTTTCGCAGTAGTATAATTCTTCGAGTATTTTTCTAAAGTTTTAGTTCTTTCAATAACTATTTGCATGTCCTCTTCATATCTTTCTTTAGCCTCCGCATCAATAAACCGAATTTTTTTTGAACTAGGTATATCTACATCCATTTCATCATCCTCACGACCTCTTTTCAAAGACTTAGGTTTATTATCATCACTATAAATATTTTCAATTTCACTATTTTTAGATAGATTTATTTGAATATCCTTTACAGCTTCATTAATAGCATCTTTAGAATCTTTAATATGGGAGATTAATGAATTTAAATAACTTTTAGTTTTCATTACATCTTCAGATTTCTGGCTAAATTCAGGATTATCACCATCTTCTTCACTAGCATCATTATTATCAGAATCATCGTAATCACTAACATCTTCATCATCTGCTGAATCAAATTCTGATTCTGAAATAATATCATCTGGTATTATTTCAGGTATTTCATCAACAATAACAGTGTTAGGCGATATTTCTCTTTTTCTTGCTGGATTAGAGTCCGATGAATTACTTTCATTTTTATCACTATCTTTATTATCTTCTGAATACTCTTCGTTTTCATTACGAACGTAATGAGTTCTATCTGTTTCATTTATTTCATCTGCAAAATAGATATTTAAACCTAATTTGTCATTTACAAAATCAATAATAAAGAAATTTTTTGAAAATAATAAATCAAATAATTTAAACATTTCTTTAAATTCAATGTTCAAATTTATATAAGAATATAAAAAATAAATCAAAATTAAAGAACTAAATATAATATGTCTAAATAAAAAAAGGCGATTTATTAAATTAAAATAAAAAGAATTTTCTTGGTTATTTATCAGAATTAAGATAGTATAACGATATCTAAATAAAGCTAGCAAAGAAAATAAAAGAAGACCAAAATATATTATATTATTAGGGCATAGTATATCGTTAATATTACCGTTGAAATTATCTCCGGCTATTAGTCCCACTAAGAAACTAGAGCTTATCTTAGTAGGCATGTCTAACGAATATCAAGTATTAATTTTATCTCCTAATGTATATCTGCTTAAAAATATAGAAAGTACATTAGGTAAAATATATTTTGAAAAAATTAATAATAATAATACTAAAGCTAATAATACCAAAATAATTTGGTGTGCGAAAAAAAAAGGAACTAACTGGGGCACCTGGGGCACCTGGGGCATCTGGGGCATCTGGGGCATATATAAATTTATTATATACAAATCACATAATAATTTAACTACTATTTATAGTAGTTAAAAAATTAGATTAGAATTAAGCGTATGAATTAAATAGTTTATTTTAGTTTTAATTCATAAAAAATAAAATTTAGAACTCCTGGTACGATAAATACTAGTAGAAAATTTTAATGAGGAATAGTGTTTATGATAATTAGGGAATCTTTTGACTTCCATTAGTATTATCCCTCCCCGTCTGCATTGCAGACGGGGGGGGGGCTAATTAAAATCCCCCCGTCTGCATTGCAGACGGGGGGGGTTAGTTAAAAACCCCGCGACCCGTGGGCCGCGGGGATTACAATTATTATCCCTCCCTCGAAGATCGGGGGGGATAATTAAAATTCCCCCCAAAACTTCGGGGGGGGAATAATAAAAATCTTAATCCCCGCGGCCCACGGGCCGCGGGGATAATTAAATTCAATTATAATCCCCGCGGCCCGTGGGCCGCGGGGATTATAATTATTTTCATAAACACTAGTACTTATTATTATTTTCATTGACATTAGTATTATTATTATTATTTATATAGATGTAGTTTGTTGTCCTCCTCAAAAGTAAACGGTCCCGAACAGAAAAAGCCATACTACATCTACGAAGTGTCAGTAAAGAATACCGGATTCCACTCCAACATGATGTGCCGAAGTTACTTGGTAAGCAAAAATACGAACAGACCCTACTAATAGGAATATTGTTCCTACTATAACATGTAACCCGTGAAAGCCAGTACCCATATAAAAAGTGGACCCAAATACACTATCAGTAATAGTGTATGATACTCCAAAATATTCCATACCTTGAAGTAGTGTAAAAAAGATAGCCATGTATAGAGTAGCAACAGATCCATTATTAGCTCAATCAATTAAACGATCAACTAATGAGTGATGAGTAACTGTTACAGCTGATCCTGATGATAATAATAATGTAGTGTTAGCAGTAGGTACTTCTGAAGCATTAACAGGTTCAATTCCTTTAGGTGGTCATTCTGATCCTATTTCAATAGCTGGTGCTAATGCTGAATGAAAATAAGCTCAAAAAATACTTAAGAAAAAAAATACCTCACTCACAATAAATAACACAACACCTAATGATATACCTTTTTGTACTTTATCAGTATGGGCCCCTAAATATGTAGCTTCTGTTATTATATCTTTAAATCAAAGTGTCATACCTCAATTTAATAATATAAATGATGATAATAGCAAAAAATCACCCATTGGGTATCCATGAAAGGATAAAACAGCTGAAGTTGTTAATGATAATAATACAGCTGAAAGAGCTATAGGTCATGGGGATTGATCTACAATATGATATGGATGACTTGGTAATACTACTTTTGAATTAATATTTATCTTATAACTCGTATTATAATCAAAAGTAATTATACCCTTTTCCAATAAAGTAATCCTACATATATACATCAAATTAGTAATTAAAAATTTAATTTTAATTTTATTTAAAATTTCTTATTTAATATATTAGTATAATTACAATCAATATTGAAATATATAACCTAAAAAGTTAGATTCTTTATGCAAAAAAAAATCGCTAATATTATTTATTTATCTATATAATAAAATTAAATTTTTCATATAATTATATAACCGTTAAGTATACTCTTACAATTACCATTATGACTTGCTGTCTAACTCCTTAACTATAAATTATTAAATATAAAATTATTATTAACTTTTTTTACTTTATATTATTTATATTTCACTTATATTTTATATTATTTACTATCCGCGCCCCATCACACTGTGATGGGGCGCGGGTGGGGACTATTTTTTTTTTATTAATATATTATTAATTTTATTCTTATTTTGATTATTAATATATTAGATCCATCCGCCCCCCAGGCCTGGGGGCGGGACGGTCCGGCCCCCGGCCCCCAAAAATAATATTATATTATTTTTGGGGGAAGGATCATCCCGCCCCCCAGGCCTGGGGGGCGGGACGATCCTTATAATATTAGGATAATTAATCTAATTTTAAAATAAAGGATAGGATATTTGGTTACACAGTCGAGATTCATAAAAATAAAATTAATTTTATATTAATAGAAATTCATTATTATTATATACTTAAAAATAATACACTAACTCAATGGGCAGCAGGCAAAACACTAACTCAACAGGCAGCTAGTGTGACGGAGAGATTGGATTCGAACCAACAACCTTATTATAGTTAAGATGCACGGGCAATTGTGCTTTCCCCCCGGGGACATACTATTATAATATGTGTTATACTATTATAATATGTGTTATACTTTAATAGTATGTGTTATACTTTAATATTATATTCTTAATTTTATATATTAATAATAGAATTATTACCACGATCCATTGGATCGTGGAGATAATAAAAAATCCCGCGGTCCGTGGGCCGCGGGGTCTGGAACTTTAAATTGTTATTATTTATACATTATCTAAGGAAAAAACAATGATATTGACTGTTCGAAGTACGGATAAAATACCTTTCTTAGGATATTGTTTTCAATACCGCAAGAAGTTATATCCCACAAACTGTCTAGTCTCTTTAACGATAAACTGATTCAGGAGGGAATAGCTTGTTTCCCTTTAAAAGAGAAATATAAGAAAAAAAATTAAAGAAATAAAGAATATATTTAGAGCAAGTTATAATGATACTCCTTATACTTTAATAAAAAAACTTAATCCTATAATTAGAGGGTGAACAAACTACTTTAATATGAGTCAAAGCTATTACCTTAGAAATAGACTAAGTTATGCGTTATATAGATTTGTATGATTATGGGCTAAACGAAAACATCCTAGATGAGGGAAAAAGAGAATAACTAGGTATTATTTTCTTCCTCCGAGAAAACTTAGAAAAGGATGGGCAAGTCCAGCTAATACATGATCATCAATATATAACGAATTTGAAGGGGGAAAATATTATATATTTTGGGGGATTAATCATCCCCCAAAAATAATATATTATTATTTTTGGGGCCGGGATCTAAAAGTAATATGAATAATAAGGAATTAGTTCACTTTACGTGTCATCTTGCCCACCCTAAAAAAATAAATGAACAGAATTATTCCCCCGATCCCTTGGGATCGGGGGGAATAATTTAAATCCTGGTGGCCCCACTGGGGCCACCGGGGATTGGAATGACAAACATTAAGCTCGGTGAGAGAAGTACAAAAATCGGTGATATCAAACAAACTAATACAACTAATAAAAATAAATACAAATTAATTCATATTTAAGTATTTATTATTTACTTATGTTATATTATTAATTACAGCCCCGTGGAATAAAAATTTATAAACTCCCCCCATCACAATGTGATGGGGATAATTCTACGCCACGGGGACGATACCACCTGTGGCTTTTATTTAATTTTAGATATTTCGGCCAGGACTTTACCTAGTAAAGTCCTGGGTGAAATATCATCCCCGTCCCGAAGGGACGGGGACGATATTTCATGTATTTCCTCTTCTACCCTGTCTACGCTAGATGGGATGGGTAGCTTGTTTTGGAAGTGGTATAAATAATATTAAATGTAATAATTATATAAAGCCACGGGGACGAGGGCGATATCATTTAAACAAGAGTTGCACATATTTTTATACTTATATTATAATTATAATTGTTATAAAAAGCACTCTCCCCCCATCCACGAGCCCCTCGGATGGGGGAATTGGAGATAAAAGAAACATTCAAGATTTTACATATATAGAAATTCATTTATTTTGAAAATAATAAGAAAATAATACACTAACTCTTTTACCTCCAATTTAGTCGGACAGATTGGATTCGAACCAACAACCTCCTACTCCCAAAGTAGACGCACTACCAGTTTGTGCTGCTCTCCGGCTTTTCTATTCAATAAATATAATCGTCCCCCATCACAATGTGATGGGGGGATGATTCAGCCCCCCCCGGCGGGGGGGGGGCCGAATATAAATTAATATATAACTAATTATATAAATATAAAGTATTTTATATTTATATAATTAATATATATACTTATTTAACATCTTACTTGTTGATGAGCTAAGCTTACTTTAGAATTCCTTCCGCACCCCGATGGGACGCGATTGGGACTAATTTAATAGGCTAATATAGTATAAATATATGTAGCTTTTCTAAGTATAAATTTTATAAAATTAATATTTCTTACCTACGAAGGGACTTGAACCCATATATAAAAATATAGCAGGTCTTAAGTCTGCCCTGTCTACCAATTCCAGCACGTAGGTAATAATTTCTTATTTATACATTATTTCTTTTTATAGCTAAATAATACCCTGAGGTTGTGAGATTATCATAATCCCGGCCCCCATCACATTGTGATGGGGGCCGGGATCTAAATAAAATATAAAAATAAATACAATAATAAAGAGAATATATAAATTAAGGGTTAAGGCTAAAAGGAATCGAACCCTTATCATGCCATTATGAGTGGCAAGCTTTAACCGTTAAGCTATAGCCCTAAAACCCCCGGGGGCCCCAAAATATTATAAATTATATTTTGGGGCCCCGGGGACTATCATATAAGAATACTATATAATATAACATTTAGATTCGGCCCCGGGCTCCCCCTCACGGGGGAGCCCGGGGTTGAATCAACCCCGCCCCCCTGGCATGGGGGGCGGGACAATTCGGCATAATATTTATATTCTTTATAATAAGAATTATTCCCCCGATCCCAAGGGATCGGGGGAATAATTTAAATCCCCCGTGGCCTCACTGGGGCCACGGGGGATTGGAATACCTACTGAGGGACTCGAACCCCCATAGCCTGATTACAAAACAGGGACTTTACCAATTAAGCGAAATAGGCTAAAAAGTATTTTTAATTAATAAAAAAAAAATAAAAAGTCCATATTATATATTATAATTAAATATTATATATTATAATAAAATAAAAAAAAAACAATAAAATATTTTATTCTTAGCCTTAACGGGATTCGAACCCGTATAACAGCATTGAAGGAGCTGTGTCCTAACCGTTAGACGACAAGGCCGATTTATATATATATAGAAAAAAGAATAAACAAGAAAATAAAAAGTAATTATTATTTTAGCTATTTATTAAATACATATCGGTAAAAGGAATTGAACCCTTAGCTATTGTATATGAGACAATCGTTTTAACCGCTTAAACTATACCGATAAGGGAATTAATAGAAAAGAAAAAAAAGATAGATCTCCCCCATCGACATATGTTGATGGGGGAGAGATTTTGATTTTAAGTTAGAATGACTTATATCTCTTCGAATTAATTATAATAGCCATATTAAATATAACCATACTAATAAGATTTTAATATAAATAGTAAAATTTTATGATATCATTATAAATAAAAATTAATAATGTCAAATTTAAAACTATTAACACTAAAATTCCAACCCATGATTTCTATAATTTTTCTTTATAAAGTAATGATAATATCTCTCAATATAATACAATATTAATTTTGCTAAAATAACAAATAAACCAAAAATCATATTTTCTCTTAAGAACCCACCCATCCTAGAGTGGGGGGGTTATTCTCATATCGGCTCCCCACCACAATGTGATGGTAGGCCGTGATCTAAAAATTATAAAATAAAATATCAAATCGATTTGTATTAAACAACTCCTTATTTAATATAAAGAGAATAGATATAATACATAAATAAAAGAACTATTCCGCGTCCCCCAGGGGTGGAGTGCCGAGGACTAGAGAAAGGAATAATATATAAAAGGACCATCCCCCATCTGCATTGCAGATGGGGGATGATACATACCTGGGCCCTCTAAAAAAAAAATATGGATAGGGTCGGGGCCCAGGTTCGGATCTAATGAAGATAAATTGTCTACTTAGATTCAATATATAAAAAAATTAATTAATTAAATTTACTAATAGTATTATTATGATATTGAAAAGAAGCATTTCAATAAATACCAATAGAGGTTAAAACATTTTCTACAATACCAAAAAAAGGTAAAATAATTAAAAAATGTGAAAAATAGTAAGCTGTTGCTATTTGTCCTGCTATAACAAAAGGTGCTTCTACGTGACAGCTACCTAATCACATAAGAACTAAAAAGTTTAATGCAAATATTCAGAAAGCTATAGTATATAAGGGTCTATAACTACTTCCTTTAATCTTACTTGTATCAGTAAATGGTAACACTAGTAATATAAGAATAGCAACGAACATACTAATAACTCCTAATAATTTATTAGGTATTGATCTTAATATAGCATAGAAAGGTAATAAATCAAATTAAACTTAATTTATTTGTATAGTTTATACTTCATGGAAGGTATAATATGATCATCTACTAACAATCTTAATTTAATCAGAGATTCGGCCCCGCCCCCTCCCAGGGGGCGGGGATGAATCATCCCCCCTCGGGTACGATTCTTGTCATATATAAATACGAGGTTTTCCTCCTATAGAAGAAAGCTTATGAATTGAACATTTAAGTCCGAATTTAAATTCTAATACATTCATTAATAATTTAACTTCATCTGAAGTAAAAGCGTAAACACTTAAATGAAGACCTAAATTATGACGTGATCCATCTCCCATTATTCAATGTGCTAACCCTAAAGGTGTTAATATATCCATAATATTAGCTGGTACTATTTTTTTACCCTTTATGTATCATGTATTATGTATTTCAACAAAACATGGCAATTGCATAGTGGTAAAACTAATAGAGGTGTATTCTTCCTTTGTTTTTTTATCTATTCATGTTTTTATATAATAATTATAATCTTTATTACAAAATATAATAAATAAATCAAATACTAAATCAAAATAAGGTCGTTTTTCTTTTTTACCACTTTGACTAAAAATGAATCTAGCATTACTTGTTAATGATCGACGTGCAATATGTCCATCACTTAACATAATACCAACCAAAATTTCTGCTATATTATTAGGAATATTTATAAGAGCTCTTTGATCTTTTGTTAATCTTTTAATACATTTAGTTGACTTTCCATATAATAATATGAAATAAACAACAAATAAATCAATTTTATGAGGACTATATTATCATATAATTATTAAAATAATAATTTAAATACCCGCATGGGGATTATAATTTTAATGTATATGCTCTACGTTTAGTCTCTGAAGATCTATAAATAAATTTTAAATATTTTATTCCCTGCTGATTATCCTATTAAATAAGGTATTATAAAAAATAATAGACTTTCCAGCAAATAGTAGAGTATAAATATTAAATAAATTTAATATTTGACATTTATTATCACTCAGGCACACAATTATGTTAACATAAGAATTCTTTATTTCTTATTTCCATTTTTTATTTTAGAATTATTCCCCCCAAAATATAAAATATTATATTTTGGGGGGATAATTCGTCCTCCGTCCCCTGGCCCTTCGCCTGGGGACGGGGGGCCGAATTATAAATGGTTCAGGGGACGGAGGGCCGAATTATAAATGGTTCAGACTATGTAATGTATCCTTTAAACACTCAAAGCGAATACAAGGGCGCTCGTGGAAAGATTATTGCTAACACTGCTCACTTTCTAGTCGTTGAACGTTTCAAAAACAAATATAAAATAATTATATTTATATGTGCTATTTTTGACTTCGCTGCAAGTTATCTTAAAATAAATCTAAAAAAGATTTTCTTGCAATTCACCCTTTTTTTAATTTAATTATTACATTAAATTCGACAATTTATTATATATTATTTATTATAATAATTTATTCTTTTAACCATTGATCTAATTTATGGTCTCTATATTTTTTAGGATCGTCCCCCGCCCCCCCATGCGTGGGGGACGATCCCTCGAATCGCGGAGATTAATTTATAACCCGCGGCCCGAGGGGCGCGGGATTTGGATTTATTCTTATATAATATAATATAAATTAACAATAAATTAATTACCAAAGAAATGATAAATATAATAAATAATAAATAAATTTTTATCGATGCAGGAGTTTGCATACTATTAGCTTCTATGTAGTTATCAGAATGCCCTAATTTATCAGGGGCATAAAAAATGATAGCAGTAAATATAATAAAGAATAAATATACTGTTACTAAATCTTTAAAACTGAAATAAGGATGGAAAGCTGTTCTATCTGCATTAGATGTAGTTCCTACAGGGTTAGATGAACCACTTACATGAAGATATAATAGATGACCAGCTACTAATGCTGCTAATATAAATGGTAATGTAAAATGAAGTGAAAAGAATCTATTAATAGTAGCTGAACTTACTGAACTAGTTTGTTGATAATCCCGTGTAAAATTATAATATAAATAATATAATCCTATACTCTCATTATCTTCAATATGTTTTGTATCCATATTGTTCGGACTATATTACAATTTTATAACCTTATTTAATATTTATTAGGTATATTTATTTTATATGAATATCTCGGTATATTCCTCATCTTTTTAAGCCATATTATATATTGTAATTTCTTATATCCTTGGAGCTTTATGGGTGCTCTATTCATGGATTTAATTACACTATCAATGGCCCTAACACTAGATACTTTTAATCTATAATTATCAGTTTTATCAACTTGTAACTTATTACTCAAACCTAAAAAATCTCGTATTGTCAATATAATAACTTCTTCATTTGTTTGAGATATCTCAAAACTAGCAATAGAAGAAATACTATCTGTTGGTTTATAAATTGAAAAACAAGATTCAGCTTCTATAAAACCTACTAATCAAGCAGGAAAATAAGAAGTATTTAATATATTCTTTATATTATTTCTTGATAAATTAGGTCTAATATAAGGAACTAAATCATTACTGTATTTTGTATTAGACAATAATGCAGATCTAAACCTAATATAATCAAACTGTTTATTAGTAAACATAGGATATTTATCAAAAATAGGAATAATTATACTTTTCAAATGAGATTTATTTCTAATTCTAAAAATAACATTATTTTTTATACTTTTTGATAATATGGGAGGTTCAAGATTTATATCTAAATATTCACTATTCATATTATCATCCTTTAATTTATTTCTAATATGAACAGTTCCTACACCTAGCCATTTTTTTATTTTATAAATTAATTGAATATCTCTAATCGATACCTCTATACCAAATTCATACATAATATATTTACCTTTTTTTGATACACTGAATCAACCATCACCTTCAATTAAACCTACTAAATAAGGGTATATAAAATTTCCTGACTCTAGTCTCTGAGAAAAATTTAAATTCGAAGAATAATTCATCCCACGCGCATACGCGTGGGAAGAGTTATTTAAAACCGCCGGGATCCCCAAGAAGGCGGGGCCCCGGGGATTGGAATAATTACGAAATTTATTCTCTGCTGATAATCTTATTATTATTGACTTTTTTACGTGTTTAATACAAAAAGAAAACATGTATTCAATAATATTTTTTATTTTACAAAACTTCTCAGCATATAACAGGATTAAATTAACAAATATAAATTTATATTTGTTAAGCTCTTCGTTTGTCAAGCCACCTCAAACAACACTTTTATTATCGATAATACATTTAATATTATCTTCATCGTTTCACAACGATGGTTAGACTATGTCTTCAACCAGATATTAATTTCATTAACATCATCAACACTGGCTGTGGGGTGCTCGTGTCGAGATTATTGTTGATATTACTCACTCGTTAGTCGTTGAACGTTCTTAATACATTAAATGATAATATATTATATCATTATAATATCATATTAAGCTCCGCTGCAAATTATCTTTTTATAAAAGAAGTTTTTGCAATTCTCCCCATTTGCCTCTAAAATATTACTATTTTAAGGAGCCTGTAAAAAAAAACTTAATATTTCATACTAATATATATAAAAACTCTAACTTGAGAATTTTAAATTAGAATAGCGACTAGATTTATGCAAATATTCTAATCATTTTTCATATTGTATTAACTTATAACCTAAAATAGGATGATTTCCTGAAAACGAAAAAAAGGTTATTACTTTTTGAATATCTGCTTTAGAAGAAAGACTTAATAATATATATAAGTTATTCTTATCTATACCAATTTTTTTATTTGTTGAAAATACAAGTTTTATAGCTTCAAATAAATCTATATGTATTCGTTGTCTTAATTGAAAACAAGCATCTTGATTATTTTTAACTAAAAATTAACCCTCTGCTATTGTAAAACCAACAATTCAATTATTAAAGAAATCTAATTTAAGATATTCTTCACTGTTTGAAGGTAATAAATAATAAGATGGTATATTATCAGGTATATCTTTAAAGAATAATATATTATTCTCTAATATATATATTGCTTTATCATATTGTTTCTTTCGTTCTTTTGTTAAGAATAATAATTTATGGTATTTTAATAAAGGAAAAAATATATCTTGTAAATCTGTTTTGTTTATTACTAATTTACAAGTATCTTTCATTTTTAATTTAGGATAACTATTTATTTTTCCCAATTCTAATATAGAAAATATATATTCAATAAGAGAAAGATCTCTTATATCAAGAGATATAACTAGACAAATTTTTATGTATCCTTTCTCTGTTTTAGTTATACTAATATGTCCATCTCCATCTATTAATCCAACAAGCATAGATAAAAATGAATAAGGAATATTAAAAAATTTACTTTTATCGTTTATTAGTTTTCTTCCTCTTTTTAAGGCATGAGGACTAATTTTCCCTATTGTTTCTAAGGATGTTAAAATGAACAAATAAAAACAATAGGGAAAATTAATCTTTTTTTTTAATACAATTATATATTAATATGAAAAAAATTAAAGTTGATTCTATTATTATTATTGACTCAACTAATGATTTTCCTAATCATGGAATAGCTGACAATAGGTTTGTAATAACAGTTGCCAATAACCTAATCACATATCATAGTTAATATTATATAAATATTTCCTTGATATCTCTGAATATGTGACCCTGTACTTTTATTCCTTATGATTCATAAGTATATGAATAAAGCCTTGTGTTAATTAATATTAAAGGTTATTCGACTGTACATTAAACATCAATGCAATAAATAAATTATTTATTATATAGATATCCACCGATGTACCAGTCTGTAGCGATCCTCTTCCGCTTCGCGGATGAGTACCGACGATCTATATTTGAGATAGAATAGTTGACCGTTTTCATCAGTGTCGCCTATTTTATTAGACTATACGAAATTGAATATATTTATTATAAGAGTGCTATTCACCTAACTTATAAAGCATAGACGAGATCATATACGGTCGAACCAGGTTTCGTAATAGTGGCATTGAATTAGTCCATATATAAATATGATATTGATTAGTAACTCCTGCTGATTGTACTGTAGTTTTTAATTCATATTTATCAAATAATATATTACTAAGTCGTCTACAATCCTCATACGTAAATGAATTAGTACATAACTTAAGTCCAGATTTAACTCGTGCACCATCATCCATTATTCAAATAGCTAAAGCTAATGGTGTTAAAAACTCAGCTATATTAACTGGAACACGTTTAATACCATTATTATATCACTCATCATGAAATGAATTTAGACTAGTATAAGTGTATGTATGGAATCGTATAATGTATCGAAGTGATCCTTTTATACCTAATCGTGTTTGTATCTTTGGTACAGTAGCATTACAATAACCTAATTTAGCTACCATATTATGAAGTCACAGCAGGTACTCCGTATGATTAGATTCTTGTGAGAAACTAATACGTGTTCCATTACCTAAACTTCTACGCTCAGCATGTGCATCACCCAGTAGTGAGCCGTAAAAAATACTCATAATATCATGATTATGTGCCCCTATTCGTAAATATGCTTTTAATCGTCTAGCAATAATTTCAGGTGAAATATAAATAGTAATAATATCATGGGATCATCCCCCCCGTGGCGAAGCCACGGGGGGGCCGGATCTTATAATAATTAATATAATGCATATTTCGCATGTGAGGCTAATTGTTTGGTAACCTCATAAACTCATTTGCCCATAAGGCAACACGTATCCTAAAAAAGCTGTCATATTAAAAAAACAAATAATTATTTGTTTTTTTATCCGACTGTACATTAAGCAGCATTTCAGCCACCCACCAGTGAACCAGTCTGTAGCGATTGTATATTCAACCGACGGTCTTAAGATAAATTAATAATTAAATTTTTAACCGTTTTCACTAATATTACCTGTTATATTTAAATTAATCATTAATTTTGATAATTAATTTAAATCCAATATTTCTAAATATATATTGCATAAGGATCGTTTTGTTTACCCCGCGTCCCCAACGGGGACGCGGGAAATGATCCAACCCCCATCCGCAGCGCGGATGGGGCCGGATCTACATATAACAGATATATAATTATTAATAATAATATTATAAATAACCTAAAAATTTATATTTCATTTCATTTATGATATAAGGTTCGACAATAGAAACTAAAGTAGGCATAGATTCTTTTCAAATAGAAATTATTCATTGATTAATTCTACCAGGTTTGACTACAGTAGATTTTAATTTATATTTTCTATTTAATATATCTGATAAAAATTTACATTCTTCAAATGTAAATGAATTAGTTGCTATGTTTATACCTTGCTTTTTTTGTCGTGAACCATCTTGCATAATTCAATGAGCCAATCCAATAGGTGTTATATATTCTTCAATTCAAATAGGTATTTTTTTTTTATATTTTTTCCTTCAATCTCGCAATAAAATGAATCATATATTCAATTTAAACTTGAAAAAGTAAATAAACTAAGTCTATAATTGTATCTATCTATCGATTTAACTAATCTTTTATCAAACAAGCTTTCATTTTTCTTAATAAATTTAGGAATAATATAAGAACAATAACCTCAATTAAAAAATAAATTAGTTAAATGATGTATATAAGCTGAATTAGATATCGATTGTTCTATATTATAGCGGACACTATATCCATTAGAAATTTTTATTATATCACCTCATCAATCACCTAACATACCACATATTAAGACAGATAATACATCCATATTATGAGGTCCTATTCTAGATTCTGCTTTAGTTCTAGATTTACTAAAAGCTGATAATACATTTAATAAAGAAATATTTTTACTAATTTTTATATTTTTTATTAATAATCATTTTGGCCACATTTCAATTTTAGCCATCATTAAGAAGAAAATAATAGTTCCAATCACTCAAACTCCTATTCTAGGAGATCTATAACTACCATAATACAATCCTCTACTTATATGTAAATAAACACAAATAAAGAAGAATGATGCTATATTAGCATGTACCATTCTAATTAATCATCCATCATTAACATCTCTCATAATGTGTTCCACCGAAGCAAATGCAAAACTAGCTGAACCTTGATAATGCATAGCAAGTAAGATTCCACTAACTATTTGACTAATTAAACATAGTCCTAATAAACTACCGAAATTCCATAAATATGAAAGTGTAGATGGTTGAGGACTGTCAACTAAATAACTATTAAATATTGTTAAAACAGGATTTGACTTAAGAATTCTCATATTTTTTTAATTATAAAAATTTTCCTGATGTCATATCAAGATAAGATGTTAGGAAAAAACATATTCATAACCACTTTAAACAATCTTTAATATCATTAATATATATATTATTATAAAATAATAATATATATATATTACTTTAAAATATGTAACAAATATTTTTAATGATACCTCTTATATTAAATATTTAATATAATTAATATCTTTATAATATTATGGATAATAATAAATTTATAAATATTATTAAATTTACATTACATAAACAATTTAGATTATCCCCCCCGTCTGCATTGCAGACGGGGGGGATAATTAAAATCCCCGCGGCCCACGGGCCGCGGGGATTTAGATTATCCCTTTTCCTTGGGTTTAAACTACCAGCTTATGCATAAGAAAACGTAGGAAAGAATAACCCTATTCCTTAATATAATTATAATATAAATTAAAATATATATCAAAAAAGATAATATATATTAGTTAATTTAATAAAATTATAATTCTATCACTTTTTAAAAAGGAGATATAGATAAAATATTCTATTTTTACCCTCATAATTTGAATTTTGCAAACCACTAGCTGTAGGATGGGTCCTTAAGGACCCATCCCTACATCTTGACCACCCGCGTGGCCTAATTAAAAATTTAAATAATAAAAAAAATATATTTTTTTATTATTCTACGACCACGCGGTGGGCTAGAAATAAATAAGCCGTATCCTGTTAATTACTGATTTAACTAATAATAATATAACTTGCAAGTACCTTTCTCTCATTTGTATATAGACCATTAAATTAATGGATCTAAACCTAATACATCTTATTATCTATAACTTCAACTTAATAATCTATCATATATATGATTAATTTTAGAAAAAAAAAATATGCGAGGTTATATTAACGGACTTTCCAATCAAAAAAAAAAATGAATTCAGTAATATATTTCTTAGCCTATGTTTGTTCTATTTTCCTTTAAATTACCTCTAAAAAAAAATAAAAGAATATAATTAAATTACAAATAAAAATAAAATTGCTATCGCTCCTATATATACAATTATATAAGAGATACCTAAGTATGTTATACTAAAATAAATATGATAACTATTAATATAGAAAACAATTAATTAAAATTAATGTAAACTAACAGAATCTTTAATGTAAGAAGAAGTTAAAATACTATAAACATAACTTTGAATACCAGCAATAGCTAATTCTAAACCAGATATAGCAGTAATTAAAATAATAGCAATAGATCCCCCAGTTAATCGTATACCCATACTAGAAGTTAACCCTAAGAAACCAAAACCAGCTAATATAAGTAAAAGAAGATGTCCAGATATTAAATTAGCACCTAGTCGTATACCTAAACTTAATCCTTTAGCTATATAAGATATTAATTCTATTAGAGCTAATAAAGGAACTAACATTAAAGGAGTACCTTCAGGACAGAATAAAGCAAAGAATTTTAAAGCATGTAAAACTAACCCAATAATAGTAACACCAAATCATATACTAGCACTGATAGATAAAGTACTAACTAAATGAGCAGTAGTTGCAAAACTGTAAGGAATTAATCCAACTAAATTACTGAATAAAATATAAATAAATAAAACAAAAACTAAGACAAAGAAGAATAAACCAACTAAAGACCCTATTTGTCCTAATACCATATTATATATTGTATAATAAATAGCTTCAGTACTAAAAGATCATCCATTAATTTTTATATTATCTTTAAAAGCACCATATACGTAAAAAAGAAGAGTAAATGTAACAACTAATCCAATATAAACAAATATATTAGTTATTAACCCAACAGGTGTATAATTTAAACCTAAAAAGCCACCAAAAAAAGGTTTAATTTCAAATTGATCCATAGGAGAATATAATAGAGAAGAATAATTATTCAAATCTATTAAAGAATCATTTAACGATATATTAAAAGATAAATTTGAATTTATCAACATAAAATTATGTATTTCTATATAAACAGAGACCCTTCTACATTTTTACATGAAGACGGAATTCCACTAATTTTATTCTTACAATATAATATTATTAAAAAATAAATATTTCTAACTCTTATAAAGAAGAGTGAAAAATTAAACCTATAGGAGAATTTTAAATCTCAATAAAATTAGTCCCCATCCGCATCGCGGATGGGGAATTATTAAAATAACCGTGGCCCCACTGGGGCCACGGAGATTCAAATTTAACTTAATAATAGAAATAAATATGAAAATAATTTCCTTAATAATAAAATAATAATATCATTAATTAAAAGAATCCTACAGGATTCTTTTAATAATTAACACCAGAAAAATAATTGATATTAATCTATACAAATACTCTAGTTAAACGACTTGAACGTCTATATTTTTACGAAGGTAAAAAGTTTTACTTAAACTAACTAAAGAGGTTAAAAAACCTTTCATTAATTATAGCTATGAATTGCCGAATCGTTCCCGTGGCGTAGAATAATAAAAAAAATAAATATATTTATTTTTTTATTATTTAAATTTTTAATTAGCCACGGGTAGATTACAGCCCCCCGCCGGGCGGCCCGAATCGTCCCCCCGTCCCCTCGGCTTCGCCTCGGGGACGGGGGGCCGATTCGAATCTAAAAACAAAAAAGATAAATAAAAAAATAATTAATTACTAATCTCTACCCCAATTCCTTGCATCGTGGGTGAATTTTAAATCATCCGCGGTCTCTTGGATCATAGAAGGATTCTGATAAAAATGAAAAAGAAAAACGTGGCGAAGCCACGGGAACCGGATATTAAAATGTAAAACCAAAAGGCATCATATCAAAAGTATAAAATAAACAGATAGTAAATAAAATATATGCGAATACTAAAGGTAATAATTCTTTTCAACATAAAGACATTAATTGATCATATCTAAATCTAGGAAAAGAGGCTCTAACTCAAATAAAACAAAATACAACAATAATGATTTTAAACCCTAAAATGTAAGAACCATAAACTTTATCAATAAAAACATTAATAAATTCTAAAATACTATTTTTATTATTGAATAGAACATAATAATCATTAACATGTTGAATATTATTAAAATCAAATTGAGGATATCCTACTAATGGGAAATAATAAGAGAATTTATATTCTAATAAATAAAAAAGAAATATGAAAGGGTCTAGAATAATTTTATGTAAATCAGGACAAAAATGTCCTCCTAAGAAAAAAATAGACATAAAAGTAGACATTATAATTAGAGAAGAATATTCCCCAAGAAAGAAAAACACAAATATAGACGCACCATGTTCAGTCATAAATCCTGCAACTAATTCGGATTCCAAATAATTTTTATTTATTTAATAACTAAAAGAAAAAAAAAGAATTAACTTATATAATAGGTACTCGTTTTAGAAGATACTTATCAAATTTTCAAACTATAATTTTTTCTTTTTTAATATATATACCTATAGTACTTTTATGTAAATTTAATAATTTAGCAACTTCTATACTATTAGGATAAATATTATATAATAGACAATTACCATTAATCAATTTATACATATAAACAGGTTTAGATAATGCAAAAGAAATTAACTTTTTACTACTATCTTTATGTTTTTTTACCATACATCGGATTACCTTCACCTTTATTCTGTAATCCTATATTTTCTTTTGCTTAGGTAGTATGGTATTTCCCTAACATAGGGTGTTTATATTTTTTAAATCTGTCAACCATTTTTTGTTTAGCTTCTAAATTATGTTTATAACCTAACATAGACGTAGCTATAAACTTAAAATTATATATATACTCTGGCCTAATATAAGAAATATATTTAGTTTCGATATCAGATAACATAACAATGTCCTTTCCATTCCTATTATAAAATTCGAAAATTATATAATAAAAATTATCTAATCCATACTCATTAATTGCATTTTGCAAATAAATATTGGATTTTTTACCTTTTATATGTTCTTTAAATCGTTTAACTAAATTTTCACTACTCCCGATATATATTTTCTTGTTAATAGTACAAAAAAAACCATAAATACCTTTATAATCCTTTAATTCAACAGCAATATTCTTTTGAGTAGAATCTTCATTTATTTTATCATAAATTTTTTCTGGCTCAATGAATTTTAAATCTGTAACATCAGGTTTAATAATAGTTGATAAATTAAGAAAATTTTTATCATAATAATAATTATTAAATATATAAAAAAAGGACTTTATCATAAAGCTAATATTTTCATATTTAACTTTGTTCACATTAAGTCTCTGAGAACTGCATCCCCGCGGTCCGTAGGCCCGAGGGGGTGCAATTCTGCTGATAATATTAAAACATACATTATTAAATCAATATAAATAATTAATTAATACGTTCCAGCATATAGTGAACTTATAATTAAATAAAAAGCAATAATTCCAATCCCCCGTGGCCCCATTGGGGCCACGGAGATTTAAATTATACCCGGATCCCAAGGGATCCGGGTATAATTCTTTTTATTTAATAGGCCAAATCCAGCCTCAGGTAAATCAAAAGGGGGTCTATTTGTTTCAGCTAAAATAGCAATAAAAAACATTAAAGCAATAGGTAATAAAGGGAAAATATTTCACACAGCTTGTTGACATTCAACAATAAAAGTTAAACTAAAAGAACCAGAAAATATTATTAAAATTAAGACAATAGAAGAGAAAACTAATTCATAAGATAAAAGCTGAGCAGTTGATCTAATAGCTCCCATAAAAGCATATTTAGAATTAGCGGCTCAACCTGAAACTAAAATACCATAAGAACCAATAGAAGATACTGCTAATGCAAAAAAAATACCTAAATCATAATCAAAAATAGCCAATCCTTCACCAAAAGGAATAATAGCTCAACCTAATAAAGCAAAAATTAGAGTAATACAAGGACCAATAACAAATAATAAACTATTAGATTGTCTAGGAATAATAATTTCTTTAACTAATAATTTAAGAGCATCAGCAAAAGGTTGTAATACCCCTCAAACTCCTACAGCATTAGGACCACATCTACGTTGCATAGCAGCCATTACTTTTCTTTCAGCTATCGTTACAAAAGCTACTGTCATTAATATAGGTACTAATACTATTAATACTTCTAATATACTATAAAAACCTGTCATTAAATTAAATTAACATTTTAAATTTGTTTTCATTATACACTTACTCTATTCATTACAAGTAATTAAATAATTCTTATAATTTCAAAACTAATTAAATATATATTAATTGACTTTTAAATGAGTAAAATATAATCAAAAAAAGAAATATAATTCCAAACCCCGTGGCCCCATTGGGGCCCCGGGGGTTTAAATTATTCCCCCCGATCCCTTGGGATCGGGGGAATAATTCTTTACTTAATTCATAAAACTGACTTTTAAACAATTAATAATTATTAAAAATCGTAACCTCATTCTTAATATAATTAAATATCAAGTTTATAAATGAATATTAAAAACCAAAAATTATTTAAACATCATAAATAAGTATTAAATTTAAAAGTCTTCTTTATTTAACTATTATACTTTATTATTTTATATGAATATCCGTATGATGAGGAGTCTTAACTATATTAAGTGCACCTTCTTTTAATTCATAAATAAATCCAACAACTAAAATATATAAGAAGGCTAGTATATTATTTTTACTTATGCTTTGATTTTTCTGATATAATGCAGGATAAGGGAAAGCTAAAATTATTTCTAAATCAAATATTAAGAATAATAGAGATACTCTATAAAATATAATATTATATCGTTCCCTTGTTTGCACAAAACTAGTGAAACCACACTCAAACCCTCCTCCTTTTTCTAAATATTTAATACTTAGAGAAAATGTAGAATTAATTATTAATAATAATAATCCTATTATTATATTAGATATTATAAAATATATAAGAGTTCCTACTACCCCTTCTGAATAATGATTTTCACTATTTAAAACATCAACAAAAGGATAAATACCGACACCTGATATACGTAAAACATGCAATTTATACTTTTGAATATTAATTAATTTAATTAAATTCTTTATATTATTTAAACCTAAATATTCATTAAAAAAATTAAGAATATAATTAAAAAATAAAACATTTATATTTTTATAATAATTATTATTTGTCTTAATATAGTTATATAATATTTCATTTAATATAATAAAAGGAGCTAATATATTACTGTTTTTTGTTTTTATAAGTTCTAAATCATTATAAGAGTAGTCCTTTAGATCTTTAGATGCTTTTTCTATATTTATAATTTTAACAGTGTGATGATCATCTGCTGTTAAAATTATAGCACCCACCATACCTAATAATAAAATAACACTTACTATATAAATATAAGAATGATAAACTGTATATAATACATCCCCTATTGTAGTAATCTGTGTTGCTCTACTAACAGCAGAATCTCATTCAGGTATAATTAATAAATAATTATTACTATTAATATCTGGCACTATATCATTTAAAATAAAATCCGTATTTTTAAAATCATATTTATTCATATTATAAGAACTTAAATAATTATTAAATTCATGTTTAGAATAACTATCAAAAATATCATTATTATTTACAATATTTAATAAATCATTATTACCTAAAAACTTATCGACTAAAGAAAAATCTAATAAAGAATAATCAGAATCAACATCACGCCCCCCTAGGGAGCGTGATGTTGGATCATCCCCGTGGCCAAGCCACGGGGAAGAATCAATTTTTCCATTAGAAACTAATTTATCTGTATTAAGGAGAGATCTAGGATTAATATTAAATAATAAACCTTTTTCATCTTCAACTAATAAATTATCATTATTTTTAAATAAAAAACTATTAATTTTTACAATACCAAGATTAAAAAAAATCTTTTTTAATGCGAATAAAAATCCCCCAAATAAAAAAAATAATAAAGGAAGGTAATTATTATTTTTCTTTTCAATTACTTCAATATCAATCATCATTATTACAAATAAAAATAAAATTGCTATCGCTCCTATATATACAATTATATAAGAGATACCTAAATATGTTATACCAATATAAATAAGATAAAAAGCTACTAGAATATACAAAACAATTAAATTAAATACAGAGATAATTGCATTTTTAGTAGCTATAACAAATACGCCCGCAATAATAGCTAATATCATTATTAGCGCTTTTAAACTAGGAAAAGATATAAATAAATCTAATCCCATACTTCGTTTAAAATAAAAAAAAAGATAGTATTAATTTTTACGTCCCCGTGGCGAAGAATTGTTCCCCATCACAATGTGATGGGGGGATAATTTAAATTTTTAATTAGAATTATTCCCCCCACGGGGATGAAAAAAAACTAGAATATCAAATCTTAGAACAAGATCGACAACTAGTTAAAATTGAGAACGGACGGAATTGAACCGCCTATGGTAACACCAATGAGTTTACAGCCCATCTCTCAAACCAAATGAGAATCATTCCCAAAGGGGGATATATATGGCTTATTCTTCAGCTGCAAGTTCCCTTACAACTACCTTATTTCGACTTAACAGACATTAAAGTCATACATTAAAATCTCCACTAAAATAATAAGAACTACTTATTTATAGTTCCCAACCTACTTAAATATTAACTAGAAGGTCCTAATTTCTATATTAAGATAAAAAAAGATGTCTTAATTAATTCATACGCCCTAAGGGCCGAAGCCTGTAGGTCGTATGAATATCAAGAAAAAAAAAAAATCCGAGGATAATTTATAAATTCTTGAAAAAACAAATTCAGGTAACTCAGTCTAAAATAATTAAAGATAAAAGGTCAAATCTATAAATTAAAATAAACATATTACATGTAGGCTCAATATTAAGCATAAAACTCTTCCTGCACATACTTCTTTCTCCGCCTGACGAGTGGTTAGTACACCCACGATAACAATTTCACCGTAACGTACTAATTTACGATTACTAGCAATTCCTTCTTTATGTAGCCGAGTTTCAGGCTACAATCCGCATTTAAATTTTTCTTATTTTTAGGATTAGCTCCGACTTTACTTTCATTGCATCCTTTTGTTAAGAAACTTGCAGCACGTCCAAATAGCCCACTCCATTAGGGCCATAACGACTTGTCTTAATCCCCTATTAAACCTCAGACATATCAACCATACTAATTTATCTTATAATCAAAGATATCACAAGCAATCGTATACATCATAAACATTCTCTGAATGTTCTTCTTTTTTACCAAAAAATTAAAATAGTTTAATAAATAATATAATTTTATTTAAATAAATATAAACTAAATTAGTCAAATTTTTTATGTATTGACAGAAGGGGGGTTTCGCCCGTTTAAGTGGATCAAACCGTACATCTCACGACACGGACTTAGGACAGCCATGCAACACCTGTAATTGTTAATCTTTCGATATCTATACATGAAGTGGTAAGGTTCACGAGGGTCATCGTATTAAACAACATGCTTCACTGCTGGTCTCAATGGGCCGTCTAATGATTTGGGTTTCCGCCTTGCGACCATACTTCCCAGGTGGTATGCTTAACACCTTCGTTCGTACGTGCACTAAACTTTTGTATAAAAATAAAAAACTATATAAAATAAATACTTAATTTTTTTTATATAGTTAATTATGTTCTCAACCATCCGCTTTATATACACAACAGCATACAAAATTTTCTGCTAGGACTACTGGGGTATCTAATCCCTATCGCTCCCCTAGCCTTCGTACCTCAGCGTCAGTCTTTTATAGTAACATGCTTTCGCCGCTACGCAACCCCTAGTGTATCTCAGCATTGACACTCTCTTCACGAGGTATTTGTTACTCCCTTGAACTCTAGTATAATAATATAAATTCCACTCTAAGGTGTAAATAAAAAATAGATACATTATACCGCCTACGTACCCTTTAGACCCATTAATGACGAATAACGCTTGCCTCTCACGTTTTACCGCGGCTGCTGGCACGTGGATTAGCCAAGACTAGGTAGGTCTTTTTATCAAAATAAATAACTATATCAATACTTTCCAGGTATAAAATATAATTAATAGATTGTTTTGAATTTATCATTATAATTATTATTTCTTAAAACATAAGGATGCTTTTATGCTAATAATAATATCTTTATTTCTACAATATAAGAGACAAAAATTATATTCTCATCCTTATAATGAAAATATCCTTTCTAGCGACATAATGAAATCATTATATTTTCAAAAGTGACATATATCTTATCTAAACTTAAAATCTTGCAATCCCAGGATTCAGGGAAAGATATATAAGATACCGTCATTATCCTCTCATTCCTTAGGGTTTTACCTTAAAAAGCACACGTTCGTGATTGTTTTCACCCCTTTAGATAGCTGGTTCGGCCTTTCGGCCATTGACCAATATTCCCTACTGCAGGCAAATATATTGCAAGGCTGTTATTTCATCGCCAATGTGATCGTTCAATCTCCAGAAATTCGACTACGGTTCAAAGGCTAGTTGAGCTATTACCTCTCCTACTACCTCCCCGATCCAGGCCTATCCCAAAGCGAAAATTTTCCTTTAGTCTCATGTAGCTAGAATTACATAAAAAACATATGTCTTTTTTGATCTCCTTCTACATTTTAACAAATCATAAGGTATTTAACCTTACTCCGGGGTAACGTTCCTGATTTTACTCACCAGTCCACCACTTCCTTTCTTCTTTATATATAAGTTTAATTTTACCTTTTAAGTATTTATATATATACAAAATATGCCAATGATTAAAAATAATTAATCACTTCTAAATCAAAAGCATAAACCCATTTTAGAAATAAACATAATAAGCTATTAGACTTATTATCATCCTCTTATTAATATATATATATATTATTATAAACTATATTTATAAATGTTAATACTCAGTCGTTCGATTCGCATGTATTAAAGCCACTAAATAGCGTTCACTCGGAACCATCATCAAATACTATGTATTTATGTTGATAGCCTCACATTAATATTATAAATATCAATTAAGGCTAAGGTTGTAAGCAGTAAAAACATTGTTTTTACTGCTAAGTTATTAATAGGAATCGAACCTATATCCAAGCATTAACAGTGCTCTGCTTTACCTTTAAGCTATAACAACGTAGTTGTTAATAGGAATCGAACCTATATCCTAGCATTAACAGTACTCCACTTTCCCTTTAAGCTATAACAACGTAATTTATCTTTTTTATTTAATCCTGTTTTCATTTATTTTTTTTTTTCATTTTTATTAGTTTTATTTTTTTTATAAATTATATATATTATTATAATTACTAATATATTAAAAATAGCAATGCTTTATAAAGAATTGAGTTTTATAATAAATACTACTATTAATGAAATAATAACAATAATATCTAATTCAATAATTAAAAGTTTATATCAAAGAAACCTTTAAATAATAATATATTTGTCAACGAGATTTGAACTCATAAATTATTATATAAATAAAAAAAAATAAAAATTTATTCCTATACTTTTTTTATAACATAATAAGTTTTACTTAAACTATAACAAAGAAGAGGGGGACTAAAAATAGTCCCCCTGAAAAAAAAAATTGATTATTTTATTGTTCTAATAATCATGAAAAGAATTTTTCAACTTCAACAGCTTCAACTTTTATAGGCATAGAAGAGTGAAGTACTCCACATATTTCAGAACATTGACCATAAAAATGACCAGTTCTTTCAATAATTACTGAAGCTTGATTTAATCTTCCAGGACAAGCATCTACTTTAATACCTAAAGAAGGCACAGCTCAATCATGTAAAACATCAGCACCAGTAATAATGAATCTAATATGTGTATCTACAGGTAAAACAACAGGATTATCCACCTCTAACATTCTGAGTTCACCTTTTTCTAAGCTAGCTTCATCTTTCATGTAAGAATCAAAATTAATAGTTTCATTTTCTTCATTTAAAAAATCAGCATATTCGTATTCTCAGTATCATTGATGCAAACAAAATTATTCTAAGGTATAAATAATTTTGCTCCGACTGTACATTAAACATTTGAAGTTATTCAAATATCCACAAGTGACCCAGTCTGTTGCAATAGAAATAGAAAAATAAACATTCTACTGACAGTCTTTAACTAATTTATTCAAATCATTACTATATAGTATAAATCTCTTAAACCTTATTTCGAATAATGTCATTGACTGTTTTCACTCGCATCGCCAAAGAATCATAAAATATAAAAATACCTTTTCATATATATTTTTTGTATTTTAAACCATTTTTAATATTTAAAATAAAGTCTAATAAATTTTATGACCTTTAAAAATCCCGTCGGATTTTTAGAAAGACACCTAATTTCCATACCCAAAATTTATCTATTTTTGGGTCGGAACCGTGATGTACCCCAGTCCCTCCGGGACTGGGGTACTCCTAGACTTTTCAATGTTGCTTTCACGACTATTATACATATTTCTGCTTATGTAATATATACTAGAATCCCCCGCGATCCCTAGGATCGCGGGTGAGATTAGATATATTATATAATCAAATTTCTTAATAAAACTTAAATATTATAATTACTATAACCCTAATTTATAAAGCATACTAGAGTGAAAATAGGGTAATACTAATTTTCTAAGTAAAGGTACAGATGTAGATTTAATATAAATTGAATATTTATCAATATAAATTGAATTTTTATTATAATTCTTAGGTTTAGATAATTTTTGAATAGTGCATTTTAATTCAAATTTACTATCTAATATTTCAGTAAGTATAACAATTTCTTCATAACTAAAAGCATTAGTACTAATTCTTACACCATGCCCTGTTCATCCTCCATCATCCATTAATCACACTGCTAAAGATAAAGAAGTAATATAGTTTTCCAATTTTTTATTTATCCTTTTCTTACCTTTATGATAAAAAAGTTTATATATTCAGTTAAAACTTCTAAAAGTATAAGTATTGAACTCATAACCAGTATAAACAGTACTATAATTTTTAATTTTCCGTGTATATAATCTAGGTTTTAAATTAGAACAATATCCTCTTATATAGAAAAAATCGTATAACCAAAATAAATATTCTTTATGTATACTACTTTGTCTTATACATATTCTACAACCTTCTATTATTCTTTTATTACAATGACCATCGCCTAACAATAAACCAACTATCAATGAAATAATATCATTATCATGAGGTCCTATACGATTCTTTGCTCTTACAAAATTAGTATGAAATTTTCGAAAATGAAAATTTTTAAAATAGTTATAATATTTATTTTTCTCACCTTCCCTTCTTGGACCATTGGCTCAAGAGTGGATCATACCCAGTGTTCCGTCGGGACGCAGGTAATGAATAAAATAAAATATATTATTAATATTATTATAGGTATTTATTATTTTATATAATATATATAATTTCAGGCCAAATAGACCTGTTACTTTTACAGTCATTGCTGGATCTATAACTTCCATGTATTATCTGATAGTTAGTACTAATTGTATAATTTTGATATTTATATATTTATTGTAATTTATATAATAAACTATCATGAAAATAAGGACGAATCATTTCAATAAATTTACTTTTACTTTGAGCTGTTATATATAAAACCGGGCGATTTTCATGATTCTGAACTGTACAAATTATGTTAAATTTGTAATGAATAATACCAGCTAAATAATAAACACTATTAAAATCGAATCCTTTTGTATGTAAATAAAAACCAGTACCACTTGATGTATTACCTCCATCATCCATTGCTCAGTATGCCATAACGATTGGATTTAATCAATCATACATTTCAGGAGGAACTATCTTAATTCATTTATTATTAACATCTTTAATATAAAAAACAGCATATAACTCTTTTAAAAAAGGATAACTTCTTGTGAGAATCTGTATATTCCAAGAAATTTTTCCTTTACGATTAGATTTTCCTAATCTAGGCATTGATTTACAAAGGAAACTAATATTATTAAATACAAATCACGCATACCTAAACCGTAAGAATCCTTGCGTAAATACAAAATAAGGATTCTTACTTGATCAAGATAATACTAAACAGCCGTCACCTAATAAATGCCCTATGATTTGACTAAATAAATATGAATTACAAAAAGGAATAGTCAAATTACGAGTTTGTAAAGATATTTTCAACCCAACAGTTGATTCATACATATCACTATTTATTATAACTAATTCTTTATTATTTACACCAATAACATTATAAAGAATTGGCTTATTCTCATTCCCGTTTTTATAACCGCATTACTACTCATCAAAATTAAATGTAATACTTATACTAGTCTTACAGATAAAAGGACTATATCTTAATAATTTTTTTATTAATTATTTTCTTATTTTAGTCTCTGAGGGTTTCTTTATTATTAATTAACCCTGCTGATTAACATATTAATCATAAACATGTATTATATCGCAATAATAATATATATATGATTTAAATTAGTTTTCCAGCATATATTAGAATTTATTTACTTGAATAATCAAGTAAGGACAAAGTATGTATATCCATTAAATAAAGTAATTTAAAACTAGGGAAAGCAATAGCAACTAATACTAATGCAGGTCCCACAGTTCAAATCAGTTCTATTAAAGTACCATGATTTAAATATCTGTATACTAATTTATTTTTAGAGTTATTAAAATTTCACATTATAGAAAGCATAATTCAAGTAACACCAAATAAAATTACAACAAGATAAAACATAATTCTATTATGTAAATCTACGATACCTTCAAATGAAGGGCTAGCACCATCTTGAAAGTATAATCCTCAGGCTAAGGGAACATCAGCTCTTTTAGTATTTAATATAAAAGAACTAGACTTTGTTTCAGAAGGGACTTTACTGCTATGCCCACTTCCACAACATCCACAACTACCTCCACAACAACAGTCGTCATAATCATAACCACCAAATAATTGGATACCTTTTTCTGCTGCAAGAGAAGTATAGCTAGCGCTATGCCCACCTCCACAACATCCACAACTACCTCCACAACAACAGTCGTCATAATCATAACCACCAAATAATCCAAAACCACCAAATAAACCAAAAAATTTATTTATATTTTTAAATTTATTTATATTTTTAAATTTTATTAAAATTGTACTCATATTTTTATTTATATTTTATTAAAAAAATTATTACTCTGATCTCATATAAATTGGCTATTCATTCTTAAAATCTAAATTAACTACCCCACCCAAGGGTGGGGTAATTATGATATCGGCCCCCATCACATTGTAATCATGTGATGGGGGGCCGGTACCTATTTTTAGACTTTTTAGAAGGAACTGGTCCCTAGACGTTCAAAAGAAACATCTGGTAGCTTCGAATTTATATATTAATAGATTCGTAAAATTGAATATTAAATTTGTTAAGTTAACTTAACACTATTTTTTCTACTAATTCTTTATGATATTGAGAAGAAAAAATTTTTCTCTTCATTTTCAATTCTCAATCCTCAATCACCCCCATCCCTAATCAGGGGTAAAAAAATTATCTCGCTGTACCCCCATCACATTGTGATGGGGGGGGTACATCAAGACCCACCGCACCCCCATCATATTGAGGTGGGGGTGCGGTGGACTAGAAAAAAAAATCAAATCTTAACTATTCAGAATTAAGTTTGAAACATAGGGATGGTAATTATGTAAACAGCATTGATTAAAACATAAGGTTTTAATATATAAAATAAGGAAATATTAGTTAGTATTGCTATTACTAAACTTAAACTATTACTAGGTAACATAGATATATTATGAGATTCAAAATTAGAATCTTCAAAATAAACATTACTCGAAAATTCATTAGAAGAATTAATTTTATTATTACTATCTATAAATGAGTTATTAATATATAAAGGCATAAAAACATCGTCATAAAAATAGATAAATTTAATAATTCTCAGATAATACGCAGCCCCGATAACACTAGTTAAAATAGCAATAACAGATAAAAAGTAATAATCTAATTGCATAGCTGCTAATAAAATTTGTTGTTTAGCAAAAAACCCTATAAGAGGCGGAATACCAGCTAAAGAAAAAATCGAAACAGCTAAACAAAAAGCTAAATAGGGATCTGTAAAATGCATTCCTTTAAAATTCGTTAAAAATGGTACAGGAGTATATACCCATTCACTGTCTTCTTTATTAAAATCATAATACTTAGAATTTTGTTTAATAACCATTTGGTTAAACACGTTATTAACTTTTATGTTTACTTTTTCATTACTAATACTATTTTGAAAACTATCCTTATCAATGTTATGTTTTATAAATTCAGAAAAATCAACTAAAGAAGGCTCAATATATATATCTTTTCAAGAATAAGGGTTTAATTTTAAATAACGAATAGGTATAAAATCTTTTTCTAAATAATACTTACTATAAAGATAACCTCATGCTATTAAAATAAAGAATAAATTTAAATTAGTGATAGTATATTGAATTAAATAAAAAATAAAGGCATCTATACTTGCAATAGAATTAATTGATAAAGCTAATAATAAAAATCCAACATGTGTTATAGTACTATACGCAAATAATCTTTTAGTTCTAGATTGACTTAATCCTAAAACAGTACCAATTATCAAAGAAAAAAATGCAGATAAAGTTAAAACATTAGTTCATAAACCTAAACTAGAATAAGAAGGATTTCAAAAAGAAAATGGGATAGTCGCATTCGTATATAAAGAACTAATACCATTTAAATCTTGATCATTATTATTAGAATTTTCAATAGCAATATTTTGAATATCATTATTTAAATTTATAGAATAATTTTGTTCTAAAGTATTTAAATTATTTAAATTTAACCCAGAATGAATATTATGTATTAACAATAACATCAATATAAAAATCGAAAGTTTAGCAATAATAATTAATCAAGTAGTACTATAAGTAGGTACATCAGAATAAACATCAGGAGCTCAATTATGAAAAGGAGCAGCTGAAACTTTAAATAATAATCCAGAAAATAAAACTAACAAACATGGATCTAAATAATAATTTGTTGCACTATCAGAATATATCATAAATATATGATCTATATTTAATGTACCTGTATAAGCATATAATAAACTACAACCTAATAGTATAAACCCTGAAGAAAGTCCACCTAAAAGAAAATACTTTAAACCTCCACTAGTACCTCTAAAAGATTTTATTTGTGATGCAGATAATATATATAAAGTAAAACTCTGTAATTCTAAAGATAGATATAAAGAAATTAAATTTTGAGATGATATTAATAATGAACCTCCTAAAACAGTATATAATAAAAGGAAACTATACTCTTTTACTTCTAACTTAGAATAATTTAATCTCTTTTCTACTAAAAACGGAAAATAGTATTTCTTATCAGGCAATAGATTAGTTATTTTTTTTATACTATTTATTATTATATTTAATAGATTCATTTCCCTATTACTATCATTATAAGGATAAAATTTTAATAATTTTCTATAATAAAATTCTTTAAAATCAGATTTGAAATATCATATAGATTTAGCTACTTTATCAGATGGGTATAAATCTTCTAAATCTATATAATTTTTATTAATATAAGGTTCTATATCATTAGACTCATTATATTTATAAAAATTATATGGAGCAAAACAAGTTAAAATAGTAACTATTCCTCCTGTTATAAATAAAATTATGTCAAAAACCTGTGACAATACTGTAATTTTGAAAACGCCACCATATATTCCAATACCACTATCAAATGCATCAATATCTAAAGAATTGTATGCAAGATAAGCACCTAAAATAAAAATGATAAAAACGATTCTATTAAACTTCACATAATCCGCTATATAATTATAATTAGATTCAACGCTTGAAGTCACCGCTAATAATAAAATAATTAAAGATATTATTAGCATCTTGAAGATAAAGGAATCGAACCTTTATTTATATTTATAAAATTATAGAATCGTCCCCCCATCACATTGTGATGGGGGGACGATTAAGCCCCCCCCCGTGGCGAAGCCACGGGGGGATTTAAAAACCCGGGGCCCCCTATAGGGGCCCCGGGTTTTAGTAATAATTATTTATTATTATATTTTACTTTGTATTTTACCATTAAATTAATCTTCAGTTTCCTAATCTAATAAATTTATTACTTATACCAAAAAAATTATTACATATATAGTAATATATTAAAGTTTATCTATATTAAATCTACTGATTTATATTACTTTAAAATATAATTTTGAAGTAATAATAAAAAATATATATTAATATATATTATATAGCATGGTAATGTTCAAAATTTTATTATTTTAGTACCATTTGCGACCCTTTGGGTCGCAAAATAATAATCCTCCAAGGCAATGCCTTGGGGGTTATTTAAATTTTTAATTGTATTAAATTACGACTGTAAAGGTAATTTATTAAATGTATGAAAATGAGGAGGTGAATCAACACTTCACTCAATATTCTTACTTAATTTAGCATTATCTGTTCAAGCTAAAATATCTTCTAGATATTCATCTTTAGCTCAACCATCTCTTGGTACTTCTTTCCCTTCTTCAAATTTATCACAAATTAATGAAATAAAATAAGCAGTCATTACTACAGATAATATAGATCCAGCACTAGCTACTAAATTTCATCCAGCAAAAGCATCAGGGTAGTCAGCAATTCTTCTAGGCATCGTATACATCAATTTTTTTTTCCCTATTTTAGGATTATTAATCCTTATCTTTATTTATATAAACTGTTCTACTCAATATCTTATTTTTAATTATTTAAATCCCCGCGGGGATTATATTGCTCCACGATCCAAGGGAAGACGGGGAAGATTAGTTAATCAATATTAATTTAAAACTCAAGATCCCTTTATAATTTTTAATTCATTAATTTCTATAATTGTTTTATAAAAATAAAGCATTTAATCCTATGATTTATTCTTATACACAATATTAGATTGAGCTATTTTTACTCTTCTGCCGCGTCCCATTGGTACGTGGGTGAGATCATCAGAATTTAATTTAATGCTATAAATAAGATTATATATTACAGATATATTCACTTTTTATTCTTTTAAACAATTTTTAGATAACTTGTCCCACACCCAACGCATTGCGTTGGGTGTGGGGTAATTATTAATAGTAAACTTACCTCTAACTCTAGTAATTACTTTAGCTCTTAAATTACCTCTAGTCTCAATAGTATGTTTATAAATATATGATCTTGTCCCTTTTTCTGAAATATTATATTCAGGTAAATATATTGATAAATAATTATTTTCTCCGATTAATCTAAATAATACCCCACCCAGGGGAGGGGATTATTTTAATACGAAGGGGGATAACAATAAGGGATAATCTTTCTCATTCTTACTTCATAATTTTTATATTACTAAAAGGAAAGAACTAAAAGACCTTTTAGTATTACTATTAATTAAACATTAAGAACCAATATTATAATAACAATTTAATTTTAATTACATATAGATTTATATAAATTATTAACACTACCTACATAGGATTTTAGATTAAAATAATATCATAAATAATTGCCTAAAAACCTGTTTAAATTCTATATTATGTTTTAATATATAATTTAAATATATTATGTTTTAATATATAATTAAAATATATTGCATAAATAAAGATAATATCAAAATAATAAAAAAAAAATACAAAAAAGTAATAAACATAATAAATAAAAAACAAGACTAATATATAATTGATAGTTGGACTATTTCAATACTCTAAAAAAACATATAAATATATTAATTTTAATGATAATTCACGTATAGTCTCTAAAGTAAAAATAAAATTATTTTATAATTACCTATAGATTAAATTTAAATAAAAATTTTTCTCTATATAAAGTGAATTTTTTACTATTAAATTAGCTATAATAGTTGGCATGCCAATACCTTGTAAACCTAAAAAGTGCATAGGTAAGAATGTTAAATTAACCCCAATGAAAAGACCTCAAAAATGAAGTCTACCTTTTCTATCATTATATGTTAAACCTTCTGCTTTAGGTAATCAGAAATATCAAGCAGCAAATAATGCAAAAACAGCACCCATGGATAATACGTAGTGAAAATGAGCTACTACGTAATAAGTCTATTATAAAATAAAAACAAAATATATTTTGTTTTTATTTTATTATACAACGAGGACTATAACTTATCTACTCCTTTAACTTAATAAAGTTTCAACTGCCACTTTTAGTCTCTACAAAACTATTACATTAATTGTAAATAGCCCCACGGTATCCAGTAATTAACCACAGTATGATCGTACATTAAGACCTTAATTATTTTTTTACCGTTAGCAATACTTAACAAAATATTACCGAAATATCTATTAAATATTTCAATATGGCAAGACAACATGACACTTACTTATAATACAATATCAAGATTATTTTTTTTGAATTTATCAAATGACAATAATTTTTCTCCAAGTAGAGGAAATTCATTACAATGGCTAATTATATTTAATAGCGTAGATTTTCTATGTGTTTCTACTGATCATATATTTCCCTTAGAATTACGTACTTTACTTTGAATATCAAAATATATTTTGATGCTATTTATTAATTCTTCTTCATCTTTTTGTGCTATACTAAAAGAATGGTAATTATTTTTTCTTATAGAAAAACAACCTTCAGCTTCTATAAAACCAGATAATCATTCTTTAAAATAACTATCATCTTTAATAAATGAAAGTGCATTATTTACTAAATATTTATTGTTTCTTTTTCTTAAATACATATCAACGTCCTTATGTAATAAACAATCTTTCATAAATACTAGTTGAGCACGTAATCTTTTAGTAAGAGGAGGGAAAGTATCAAAAATCTTTATTATATTAACTATTAACTTTTTATCATCAACTACTCAAAGAACAGAATCTTCTTTATTATTAACAACTCTGCCTTTGAGTTCCTTTTTTATTAAATTAAGCATACTAATATTTTGAATATTATATTTTAATTTAATAACTAACCTAAATTGTAAATTCTTTTTCCTTCAATGATTTACTTGTATACTCCCATCACCATCCATAAGACCAACTCAAAATTTTTTTATATAATCTGAATCTTTCTTGAATTTATCATGGAATGCAATATCTAAACTAGCATTTGCTAGTACTACACCTGTTAACCCACCTACAGTGAATAAGAATACAAACCCTAAAGCGTATATCATAGGTGTATTAAATGCAAAAGTTCCCCCGTAACTTGTTGCTCAAGGTTCAGCCTTCAACCATTTCAGGTCTAGATATCTGCTTAAAAAAAATAAACAGAATCATCCCCCCCGTGGCGTGGCCACGGGGGGGATGATTTATCCCCGTGGCCTCGCCACGGGGACGAATCATCATTGAATACAATCTTCAATAAAAATTGTATACTAGTTAGCTTATTTTCTCGAAATTATGAATTAATTAATTTCTTATTAGAGTTTTGCTCTAAATCGTTACCGATGAATTTGGACAATACCTTATAATTCCATATATTACATACGTAGGAACCATGGAGCATCTTGTCTCTACGCTTTTACACAATAGTTTCCTAATTGTGATTTAGTTCGACGATTATCCTACAACTATTAATATTCTAATTATAGGATTTTTCCCGAGTTTGCCCCTAATTTATATAGATGTTTATCTAAATCCATCATTAATTTATAATGAAATTTATACTGCATACTAGAAATAATATAATTACTAATATGAGGATATAACTTTTTTACAGATTTCACTGTTATATATATAACAGGTAAGTTTATTTGAAAGTGCAAACCAGTGTGCAATCCAAATTTAATATAAAAAACATTCATTATAAATACACATTCTTTCAAAGTAAAAGATTGAGTTTGTAAATATAACCCTCCTCCTTTAACAAAAGAACCATCCCCCATAATTCAATGGGCTAATCCTTCATATGTTAATATATCATATAAATCACATGGTATTATTTTTTTACCATGTAAATAAAATTTATTATGTAATTCTGAAAAACAAGGTAATGATCGAGTTACAATCTCTATACCATAAAAATCTTTTCTATTTACTCTAGTTTTAACAAAATGGGGATAAGAAGAACAATAATGGGATAATATAGAAAAAACATTATAAACATATTCAATTTTATTTATGGATTGTTTAAATCTAAATCGTCCTCCTCCTTTATATATGCTTCTACAAGCTGTAGCCCCATCTGCATTGCAGATGGGGGATATATCTTGACTTCGTTTTCCCCTACGGGGGGAACGGATACTAGAAACAGTAATAGACCCATCTGATAACAAAATACCAATTAAAGGACTTAATATATTATTTGGAATATTAATCATATATCGTATTATTTTAGTATAATAAGGATAATTTACTGTACATAATAAATTTGTTCCATATATAACTACATCCCTACACTCTAAATTAGGAGGTAAATAATTAGAATATGATTTAGGGTAATTTGAAAGTAGATTTTTATCTTTTACTTTTGTTTTTATATATCTTTTAATGACTATTCTATATAAATTATTGGTCATTTTATTCTTACTAAAGGAATATGACAACCATGAAAAAATTTTGATTCCAGTTGGCCAAATTAACTATGATTTATTAAGATTTCGAATATCATTTAATTCTTTTATCATTGTGTAAAACATAGGCATAAAATTATCCAGAGACAATCCAAAATCAGCAGGTATGTTTGAAATAGAACATAATTTATTAACTATTTCAGATCATTTAACAAACTCTCTCTGTTTTACGCCTATAAGAGGAAATGAAAAAAATAAATCCATTATTATTTTCAATTTGTCTAAACCATATACATTAACATCTACTCTTAATTTATTGGATCTAATATTAGGAGTAACGTTAAAATAAGAAGCTATTAACTCCATAAGTGGGAGCTCTTCTTTTGTACGACTAAAATTAAAGGAAGGAACTACCCTATTGTAATATGTATTTTTTCAACCATGAGGATTAACATCGACATTAAAATTACAATACATACAAAAATAACCGCTTAATCAATACTCAGACAGCTCACTCTTAGGTTTAATATAAGTAGGTTTAATTGCCGATATTAAATTAGGGTATATTTCCTTTACTTTTTTAGATGGTCCCCGACCAATACTAGCATATAAAGATAAAAATACATAAAAATCTTTTTCATTTTTATATTTTTTGTTATTTATTAATTCTATACATTTAACTCAAGTATAAAAATTTACTACTTTAGTACTTAATAAAGAAAAATTATTAAAATGAGGTATAATTATTTCATTTAAATCTTTCAACCTACTTATTCTAAAAACAGCACTATTACTATTTTTATTTACATAGATCGATCCTGTATTAAAATATAATTTTAAATTATCTAAAATTTCTTTATATCTATTATTTACTAATAATTCAAAAATAGGTCTAATTTCCCAGGATCCATTTTTTCGTCTATGTACAATAATACTAAAACTAGCTGATCTATCACAAACACCAGTTATTTACTCAGGATTAAATTTATTATTATTACAAGCAGTAGAATAATTTTTACTTTTTCCACAATAATTAATTACACATAAATGTCATATAACACTATAATAAAATTCATAGTATAAGGACTATTTCACATATATATTTAAAATAAAAATATATAAACTCACGTATAGTCTCTGAAGTATCATTAATATAATGCCTTACTTCCCGATTAATTTAGCTATCCCCGTCTAGTTTAGACGGGAATATATCAGGAAAATATCTCCACCCCTTAAAGGAAGCTTTAAACTAGCTATTAGCTTATTAAGGGTTCCCTTATTCTACAATTCCTTTTAATCAATTTAATAGTAGTAAACATTAGCTTCTATACATTAAATATATAATTAATTTTTTAGAAATCCCCCCCCCCCGAGGCTACGCCTCGGGGGGGGGGATTTTAAATCCCCCGGGGCCCCCAATTGGGGGCCCCGGGGATTAGAAATTTAAAATAGAACTTTAACTAAATATTCCAGGATATAGTGAGTTTTTCAATCAATATTCTTGATTGCTGCACCTTAAAGTTAATACAGCTATTATCATTGTAGCAGCCGTGAAATATGCTCGTGTATCGGCATCTAAACCAACTGTATACATATGATGACTTCAAACAATAAAACCAAGTACTCCAATTGATAACATGGCATAGCAACATTATTTCTTTCTCAAATTCATTCTGTTAATAATATTTTGTATTAATATTTGATTCTCTTTTAGCGAATGCTTTTTATTAGAAACTAAGTCTAATACTATTTTAAACCCTAGAAAATCTAATTGTTTAATATTTTGTAATGTATATTTTTCAAAATGAGGAATTATTTTAATTATTATAGAGTTTATATCTTGGACCCAAAAATCACACCTTAATGTTTTTTCATTAGATCTTACTGCAATATATCCACAATTAAAAAAAGATTTTAATAATTTCATTAATTCTAAATCTTTACTATGTTGAGTTACAGTAAAATTTCAATAAAGACCAAATCTATTAGTACCTTCTTTTTTTTTTCTAATACCTAATACAAAACTACCATCTCCGGCTACAAAACCAGATACTCAATAAGGATTCAGATATTTCGGTAAAGATGATGAAACCTTCTTTTCAGCTATTATATTAGGAAATAAACGCAATATATTACTTGATATTCCTCTGTTAATTGAACCATATAAACTTAAAATAGTAGCAAATCCAGTTTTATCTAAATGTTCTTTCTGCAACATTTTTATTATTACTTTAGATCATAGATTAAAATCATTATATTTGTTAGATATAAGAGGGTAGTTATTAAAATGAGGAATAATTATATCATTTAACTCATTTATCTTATTTACCCTGTACACACAAAGAAATCATTCTTTCTCACATAAATATTACCACTACCTTTAAAATATCTTTGTATTTTATATAGAATATCAATATCTTTTGTATGTAGATTTATTTCAAAACTAGCTTTAACTCTTCATTTTTCTACACTTTTAGCAGATATAATAATACTAAAACAACCCTCAGCATCACAAAATCCTGTTATTCAATTAGGATCTAATAAGAAGTCATTATTTGAAGCATTGCTAGAAAAATTTAAAGACAATGAATTCGTACAATTATTCCTATATTTAATTTTTTTTGTAAGAAAATAACAAGCTATAAATAAGCATTTAATTTATTAAATCAATACCAATATAAGAATTAATAGTAAGAAATAAAAGGACTATAATATAAAAAAATAAGATTATATCTTAATTTAATTCTTTACTATTAGTCTCTAAAGTAAAATAATGTAAATTATTTTACCTATGAATTATATAAATTTTGTTATCAAAAAATTTATACTTTTCCATACTTAGTAAAGTTTCGGCATATAACACCGGGCCTTATGACCATCCCAATGTAACCAAATACTGATTTATCGGACATTGTTCCAATAACATGACTAATTATTCCAAAACCAGGAATAATTAAAATATAGACCTCAGGATGACCGAAGAACCAGAAAAGATGCTGATACAATAAAGGATCACCTCCACCAGCTGGTTCGAAGAAACTCGTATTAAAGTTTCTATCACAAAGTAACATAGTTATACCCATAAAACCTTGATCTACTGGACTAGGTCCCATAACATTAGATAATATAATCATCCCCCGTAGCGGAGCCCCCGAGGCAATGCCTCGGGGGATAATTTCCATTATTAATTAGCCACGGGGTTGATTCCTTCCCCCAAAAATAATATTATATTATTTTTGGGGGCCGAATCTAGTTTCAAAAATAATTTAAATATTTAAGGTAGATACTCAATATGTCACCATATTGTTGGGACAATATCTTATTTATGTAAGTCGTAAAAATTTTGTAAATGATCTCAATTAAATTCTTTTCTTTTATCATTCATATTTAATTTAATATTAACTATTTCTTTTATAGATTCAGATTTAGTATGCTCCTTAGTTTCAAAATATTTCAACACTTTTACTCAATCACGATAATTTAAATATTTACTAGAAAATAAAGGATACTTATTTAAATAATTAATTAAAATCAAATTACCTTTTAAATTAACAGTTCTAACTCTATATTCTGGTTTAGGTTTAGTTACTCTAATAGATTTGACAGTTGTATTTAAAAAATCAGCTATAATATTTAAAAATGAAAAATTATCTTCTTTATTATGATCAATTTGTCTTTGAGATAATTCAAATTTACATTCTATTTTGGGGTATTTTGAAACTAAAGTACTACGAACTGAAAAATGACCATCAGCATCTATAAAACCAGCCAATCAACTGTTTGAATTAATAAGACTATTATCTAGACTTTGTTTTCTAATTTCCATTTCAAATCGATTATTTATTCAATCAATTAATTTAAATAAACTAAAAATTTTAGGAGTTCTCATATAACCATTAATCAAATTAGTAATTAAGATCACTCCTTCAAAATTATTAATCGTTAATACATAAGCATTAACACCTTTTTTTCTAGCTAAAGAACCATGTTTTAATTTTTGTTGTATAACTTGAGCTAATGGAAAATCTCTTAAATCAAATGATATTTGTATTGAAGGATAATTTAATTTACCTTTATTAGATCTTTCTAATTTTGGTATTAAAATGGAACCGTCTCCTTCTATCAAACCGGCAAGGTAAGATGAAAAATTATAATTTATCTTATCTAACGATTCTATTTTATTTATAACATCTAAATAATCCCCACCATTCGAGGGTGGTGGGGTTAGATTTAATCCCGACCTTCCATCACATTGTGATGGAAGGTCGGGATCTGTATAATTAGTGTTTAAAGGAGAACAAATCAATACATTATATCCAAATTTTAAAAAACGACACATAAATTCCGGCGTATAGTCTCTGAGGATCCAAAGAAAACTCAAGTTTTCTTCGTTTCCTGCTGATTGAGTTTTAATTAACTTTTCCCAGAAAACAGCCGAATTTAAAGCTAGCAGAATAACAAGTGTTATACCAGCTAATACAGGTAAAGATAACAGTAATAATACTGCTGTTACAAATATAGCTCAACCAAATAAAGGCACTTTATGTAATACCTGTCCAGGCATTCGCATATTTATAACTGTTGTAATGAAATTCATAGCACCCAGCATAGATGAAATTCCTGCTAAGTGTAATGAAAATATGGCTAGATCAACTGATCCACCACTATGAGCTTGTGCTCCTGCTAATGGAGGGTAAACAGTTCACATTATTAATATTATTCATAATATTGATATGAAATATAATATACAGATAATTCCGTAACCCCCCCCTTATGTGGGCCCGATAATTTAAATTAACCCTTAAGGGTTAATTCTCATCTGATAATAATTTTATTAATTTGGACTATACCTTAAACCAAAGACTAATCTTTTCTTAACTTTCTCATAATTAATTGGATTTTTTCTAATTTTTTATTGTTATAATTATTATTAAATGCTCTTTTTCATAATTTAAATTCTAAAGATTTAGCACCTTTTAAATGTCCATTAACATAATCTATAATATATTTTATAGATTTTTTACTTTTAGTTCTTAAATAATAACATTTATCTCTTTCATAATAATTTACATTAGCTTTAATTTTTAAAATTATTTTTATACCGTCTAATAAATCTTTATCATGTTGTTGACATATACTAAAATAACACACATAGTTTAACATATTTTTACTTATAAAAAATGAACCTTCAGCTTCTATAAAACCTATTAATCATTCTCTATTTATAATTTTTCCTATGTTATTATTATTAAAAGGTCTAGATCAAATAGGATTTATATCATTTATATCTGGTTTTATTAATATTAATTTTTCTATTAATTCATTTTTTTCCTTAAAAGATAAGTTAATATTTTCTAAAATATTAAATGCTTCTTTAAATTTGTTATAATTAAAAAATTTTTTAGTTAATAAAGGATATTTATCAAATATAGGAATTATGTATTTTTTTAATTTTTCTCTCGAGTAAACACTATATTGAGCCATATTAGTGTATTTTTCTTCACTAACATTACCAGCACCTATATTTTTTTTTATATAATACAAAATTCTTATATTATATTTATGTTGACCAATTTTAAAAGCTAAACCATAAGTGTTTTTTGTTTTATATATAACAAAAGACCCATCACCATCTGTAAATCCAATTAATCATTTTTCAAAGTTAAAATTATCCTTTGGTTCCTTCACATTAAACAATTTATTTAAACTGCTTGAGTTATTACTCAGTCTCTGATGGGAAAATTTAATAAAATTTTCCCAGGCATATTGTCCCATATTTCTTATTATTTTAACATGCGAATTTAATAAATAAATTATATTTGCCCTCTCAAGAATATATAGCAAATTTGCGACTCAACTTTTGCAAGTCATAATATAAAACTTATTATATTGATTTCACGAGTAAATAAAAAAATTATTACAAATTAATCTAATTTGTAATGCGGGATTTCTCTGCATCGAGTGAAGTTTTTCCAAATAAATGTTACCATTTTTAGGCGGCTGATTAAAACCGGTTCCAGCTCCAGATTCTACAAAAGAACTAGATAGCAGTAATATTAATGATGGAGGAAGTAATCAGAAACTGATATTATTTAACCGAGGGAAGGCCATATCGACTCAATATATATTTTGATTTAATCAAAATATGTAGGGCTATTTCTTCATCTAATTTAAAATTCTAATCATACACTTTATATTTTTAATAAAGGTATGATATACTAATATTTATAAATGTTTTTAATTACAATATTCTCAATATATTTATTAAGATTATCCCCCCCCGTCTCCGTCCAATTAAATTTTTAATTTAATTTAAATAATTCCCCCCCTGGGGGGAATTATTCTTAAAACGAGGGATAATCATCCCCGTGGCCCCAGTGGGGCCACGGGGACGATTATTTAAATTATATTATTAATATATTAAATATTAATATATAAATTATTAATTAGAGCTTAACATATAGTCTCTAAGTGAATATTATTAACAACATTAATATAGTAATATTAATAAACATTTATAAATTCACTATACATTTTCCCCATGTATATTATTAAAATTTTTACATTTTTTAATAGTATACGTACCCAACGAGTAAAATTATACACCATTATTTGCGAGGATTTCCATATATAAAGTTAAGTTAAACTAAAATCTCATGATTTTTAGTGAGCAGTCTCAACAAAGTATTTATATTAATTATGTATTGTCCTTGTCCCCACGCGCTTTAGCGCGTGGGGTATATTAAATAAATTATATTGTTTAAAACCCACGCGACCTATTAGGTCGCGGTATTCTAATTTAAAGAATTTAAATGATCTCAATTAAAATAAATTCTTTTATTATTCATAGTATTTTTTAATTGATAAATATATTTTTTATTCTTTAAATTATATGCCGTATTAGATAATAATAAATTAGCTACAATAGCTCAATGTTGATAATCTAAATATTTACTAGAATACATGTTAAATGAATAAAAATAATTTAATATAACTTGTAAATTATTTCTATTACTAGCTCGAATAAAAAAATAAGATTTATTATTATGTTTTGATATTTCTAATTTAGCGTTCAAAAACTCACTAATAATTAAAAATATGGGTTCATAGGATAAATTTGAAGTAGGCTCAATCATTCTTTGTTCTATATTTAAACTACAAGCAATTCTTAATTTATTAGTCTCAGTATATCGTATATAAAATCCACCATCTGCATCTATAAACCCTGCTAATCAACTATTGCTACCAATAGCTGAATAATCTTCACTACATTTAATAATATTAAGAGAGTATTTATTGTTTAAATAATCTATAACTTTATTAAATTTATAAATTTTCGGATTTCTTAAATAACCATTTATTTTATTTACAAAAACAAGTATACCTTTAACCGTATGAAATATTAAAACACAAGCATTTTCTTTATCTTTAATTCTTATTCAACCATGTCCTAATATAAATTTTAAATGTTCACAAAGAGGTAAATCTTTAATATTAAAAGTAATTCCTATTGTTATTTTTCTTATTTTTGCAATTTTTTCATTATTATAATGATTACCTTTATATATAACAATATGACCGTCACCTTCAAATAATCCAGCTAAATAACTATTTAAATTAGAATCCTCTCTCCGAGGGAAATCCTTAGTGGGATTTTAAATCCCCGCTAGGGGCCTCGAGAGGTTAGTATTACAATTAGTATTAATATTATTTTTTAAATCATTTTCATAATTATTAAATATAATTTTACTTTGAATATCAGCAGCCCCAATAAGTAAAGGAACAAAAAAGTTACCAAATCCTCCAACCATACCAGGCATACAAATTTCTTAGGACAATGTCCTAAGAAAAGGACTATGTTTTTATTTTTACAATTTAATTTATTATTATAATAAAAATATCTCGCGTATAGTCTCTGAGGAATTTATACTACTTTATATTATATTTAAACATAAACAAATAAATTAATTTCCTGCTCATTATTTAATTTTCAATTATATTTCTACAAATTAACTAAAAATTCATTTAATATAAAAAAAATAGTCCCCATCCGCGCCCCGTATGGGGCGCGGATAGAGTTAATAATTGAAAATATCTAAATTAACCCCCACCCGAGGGTGGTAGATAATATTAATTCCTTCCCCCATCACATTGTGATGGGGGTAGGGCTCTAAATTCTAAGCATATAGCAAGAAAAAAGTGACAAATTAATTCGCCACCCGGCCATGCCTAATCCCTCAAGGGATTATAAATTATACCCACCCAAAATAATTATTTTGGGTGGGTATAATTCCATTAATATTATTAATAATTTATTATTAATAATATTAGGTATATAAAAATATTGACCATAAAGAAAATCATAAGGAATGCGTGTGCTGTTATAATTGTATTATACAATTGTGCATCATTTGCTAATATTTGTGTACCAGGTGATCCTAATTCTATTCTTATTAACAATGATAAACATGTACCTATCATCTAAAAAATATATATTATATTATATATCTAAGGACTTTATATTATTATCATACATTTATCTATTAATAAAAGTAATTAAGATGATAGGGGTTTAGATAATGACGAGAATTCTTGCATAAAGTCTCTGAAGACATTATTATTAAAATGAAAATAATAATATCTTGCTGATTGTCATTTATATTTAATATTTAATACTAAATAAAAGATTTTCCAGCATTTAACAAGATTTTGTAGAGGCATGATAATACCACTAAAAATGGCAAAATAAAGATATAATGTTCCTATATCTTTCGCATTAGTACTATATAATCATCTTCTTCATCAATCTGCTCTCGACACTTCAGATACTCAATTTACAGTATTCATACTATAAAATTCAAATTTCTTATCTTGCCTACAACACATAATAAATAGAATAATTAATAGTAATAAATTGTAATACCTCATATATAGTAACAATTTATATATAATTAATTATTAAAATTAATAGTTATAAAAAGGAATTTATAAATCTAAAGAAAATAAATTTATGAGGATATTTATGGGGGTATCTTTAAGTAATACCCAATTGTATCTATAAAATACAAAGAATATTATGCGAGAAAATAGAATAATTTATATTACAATTTAGACAAATATTCTATGTCAAATATTACAATTTAATTATAGAATGGAAGTTCATCCCCGTGGCGAAGCCACGGGGACGAATCCCCCCATCACATTGTGATGGGGGGGTTTTAAAACCCGGGGACCCCAATAGGGGGCCCCGGGTTTTAGAAATTAATTTGGATTAGAAAGATTTGAACTTTCACAAACTGGGTCCAAATACCAGGGACCTACCTATTAGTCTACAATCCAGTGTACTAGCCACCAATCGTCGATATATATCGATGGGAGGTAGCTAATTTTATTAATATTATGAATTTTATTATTCATTTTTCCCCTATTAAGAACAAAAAAAAATAGAAAACCATAATATTTACCTTAACAGAAAAAAAAAAATTGATCATATTTACCCTAATCTCTTCCGCGATCCTATGGATCGCGGGAAAGACTAACCTCCGCGGCCTAAGGGCCGCGGGGTTTTTAAATCCCCCCATCACATTGTGATGGGGGGGATTCTAATAGAAAAGAATAAAAAAATATAATGAGAATGATAAGATTCGAACCTATAACTTTTCGCTTAAAAGGCGAACACTCTACCACTTGAGTTACATTCCCTAATCCCCCCATCACAATGTGATGGGGGGATTTAAAAACCCGGGGCCCCCAATTGGGGCCCCGGGTTTTAGAATAGGAAAGGTATAAAGGTTACCTTTCCCTCTTAAAAAGACTAAATAAAAATAAGAATAATTAAAAGAAATATTTCCCCGATCCCATGGGATCGGGGGCATAATTTAAAACCCCGTGGACCCATTGGGTCCACGGGGGATTGTAATAATTAATATAAAAAATAAAAAAATAAATAATAACAGGTAAATTAAATTTTAAAATTATCTATTTATTTTCCGCTTATTATTTAATTTTTCCTTTTTATTTTTCCGATTTTTCATATTAGACTTAATAAAATAAATTCTATAAAGTAATTGAGAATATAAACTTTTTATTCGTACTAAATGTAATAATAATTCATGTATATCAACAGACAACGTAGAAGATATTCAAACTCTAATTGAAACAGCACCATTTCTAGTTTTTGATACGCTGATAGAAGAATCAATTTGAGATTTTAAATAACCTCTAAGTTTAGAAGTATAAAGAGGCATATCCTTATCTCATTTTGGATGAAAATGGCGAGTAGCCAAGTTGTTACCATAACTATAATATTTACGAGATGTCCTGTCATTACTTCTTCTATAATTTGATCTTCCAGAAAGTTTTAATTTAATACCACTAATATCACTATTTCGAGTTAATTTCATAATATAATGTCTAAAAGGAATTCTTCAAATATTAGAGGAAAGACCCTTAATATTATCTCTAAATTCTCTAAAATATATACAACTCCTATAATATTCTTTATAAGCTTGTGAATAATCAAACTTATATAAAGGTAAAAAATCAGATAAATTACTATATAATAAATTATAAGTATTAAGATAATGTAATCTAGAATCTTTAGAGTTAAAAAACTGTAAATTATTATAATTTAAAGAATGAGGATACTTAACATTATTTAATTTAGAAATTAAATCCTGAGACCAAGGAGAAGCATTATTAATATAATGTCAATAAGCTTTTTTAATTTCTAAAAATTTTATCTTATTTATTAATAATAAAGCCATTTTTTGCATTTTTAATCTTCCTTTTCCTTTATTACGTCGTCAAAGTAATAATAAAATAAGTCTTTTAGCTAAAATAAAACTACTTAAATAATATTTTTTAAGAGGTCATAATCTAATAATAACTCATTTTCCATAAATACTAAAAAGAACATCTTCAAAATAAAGAACAAAAGGAATAAATATTTTCCTTTTAGTTTCTAATTCCGAATTTTTTACTATTTGTTCAAAAAAATAAGCTGTACTTTTATTAAAATTTAATCAAAAGCTTCTAGGTGTTCTTCTTAATTTTTTAAGAAATCTAATACTAGTTAATCAATTCGTAAATGTTAATTTGAAGAATTTTCTTTTATAGTTTCTTAATTTATTTATATAATAATATTTAGTTCTAATACGTATTCAACTTCTATAATTATAATGTAACAAATCTAACAATATTTTTACAGTTAAAAATTCAAATATTATATAACTATTATGTTTAACACTATTAAATTTTCTAGTTAAATTACTAATAATACTATTAATAGGGCTAAGATAATTAAGACAATATAATATTGTATAATATGACTCAAGTATAAAATATGGAATCATATATCTATAATAAGGCTTAAATAATTTTTCATTATATAATAATTTTATTTTTAAATTATCTTCTCTCTGATTAGGCAACATTGAAGGTCAAATATGAAATTCCGTTTTTTGATTTTTATACTTATATTCCAATATTTCATTTTCATTACTTCCGCGTCCCGACGGGGTGCAGTAGTTTAAATATGTATTATTATTTTTATATTCAGATGCTATATTAATATTTTTTGATAGAATAATATCTCTTTTTACTATATTATATTCTTTTTTAATTAAATGAATAAAATACATTAAATATCAAATATTTCCAAACCCTTTAAATTTCTTTATCTCATTCAATAATGTGTTAATTTGATTTATATTTGATCCGTAATTAATATTACTATTAATCTTAACGTATTTAGATAATGCTCCAATAATAGAATGATCTAAATTATCTCATAATTTTTTACTATTCTGATTATCTTTTAAATATAAGGATTTATTTTTTTTATTAATAAATTTACTAATATCCTGATTATTATCATTAAAAATAAACGAAATAATATTATTTCGTTTATTCTTATTTAAGTTACTTTTATTAATATAAAAAGAAGTAAATACATTATAAAATAAACTTCCGTTTTTTACATTTTTTTTCATTCCATCAATATATTGTTCTTTATTTAAAGCATTCAGATTAGAATCATTAGATTGATTAGAATCGATAGAATAATTAGAATAATTAGAATCATTAGAATAACTCTTTAATCCCAAAGGTTTTTCAATATTTAGACTAATATTATTACTAGAATTTACAATATTTATATTATTAAGTTTAATTTGATTATTATCTTTATTATTTTTTTTATTATTATATAATGAATCTAACTCACTAAATGGAAGTAATTTATTTTTTTTTTTTAATCAAACATTAGAATTTTTATTTACAACCTTAAAATTATTTTCATTATTATCTAACAAATATTTTTTTCTATAAGAAGTATAAGAAAAACTTGATTTATTCTTTTTAATATTTCTATTAGCTGTTTCATCAACAAAACCTGAAGGAGTTCTATATCTATTACCTAAATCTTTTGAATTTCATAAACTTAAAGTTTTTATATCTACAGGGGAATTACTTTTTATTTCTAAATCAGCTAAATACTTTTTATATTTAAAATAAGTAGATTTACTATTTTTAATTTCTTTTTTTTTTTTTACAATTATAATTTCTTCTGGTTTATTATTAATAATATTAATTTCTTTATTCAATTTATATAAATTTTTATTCTCCTCGATTAATAAAAACTTATAATCCTTCATTTCATCATAATTATTTCTACTTCGTCTTTTAAAAATGACAGTGTAATTATTATTAGTAATATTTTCATTTTGACTACTAGTATCAGGACTAACATTTTTATTAAAAATATGGTTAATATTATTTTTTAATGAAGTTAAATTAAAGTTATTAACGAAATTAACTTGTAATATTAATAAATATAATAATAATAATATGGGTTTATTTTTTAAAATAATTAATTCACCATAATATTTTACAATTCAACTATAGTACTTATGTATACTAGGTTCAATTAAATTAATATAGAAAAACCTAGGTCTATTAACAGTTTCCTTAATTTTTTCATAACAATTAATATACATACTATACATATATTTATAAAGACTTCTTCTCATACTCATATTATTTATTTTTCTATTTTTAAACCTTTTATTATTATAAACAAATAAATCAATAATTAAATTAAAAGATGTATGTTTAAATAAAGGTTTACTAATAAACATACTTTTTAATCTATTAAAATAAATTTTTTTCTTAGCAGCATATCCACCACTAAAAATAGATTTATTTAATTCATACATACCATCATAGAGAGCAGATCAGTTATATTGTTTTATAACTCAATTCAATTTTAGAACTTGTAATGGAAAATCAGTAACTTCTCCTATACCTGATCGAGCTCTTTTAGTTCTATATTTAACCATAATATTAATCTGTTTTATTATGTTAGGTCTTATTTTAACTTTGAATCCATCCATCATTTCCATATCTCAAATACTCTTTTTTCTCAATAATTTAACATTAAAAAACAAATTTATAAACTCACTAGTGTATTTATCCTTAAAATAATTTCCTGTTTTCTCGCTTTTTATAAAATTATATACACTACTTGTTCAATGTTTAATTTGACTAAACATACTTTTCTCATTATACCGATAAGTAAAAAAATAATGAGGTTTAGTTAAATTATTACTCATTTTCCTACTACTTATATCCAATTTTCGTGTTTCTAATACATGTCTATTTAATATACTTCTTTTTTTTAATCCTTTATTATTATCTCTAGTTAAACTAAGATAATAGTTATTCTTTAATTCATAATAAGTTAATTCATACCCATTATAATTATCTAATTTATGTAATGCAGATATATACTCATCATAAATTTTAAATCCATTCATAATTAAATTTATATTACCTTTCTTTTTAATATTTTTAAATTCTATTAAATTTAATAAATATAATATAGATTTATTATTATCATTATTCTCAGTTTTATCTAACATATATTATTATTATACCTTATATAATTATAATGTCATACTATTTATATATAAATAATAATCTAAACATAATAATAAACCTACATAAATTAATAATACTATAATTATTATTATTAATTATCCACGTATCCTAGGAGTCGGGTGCGTGGTTGATTAATTTTCATTAAAGAATAAATAATCTAGCCCACCGCGTGGCCTACGGCCACGCGTATGGTCAAGATGTAGGGAAGGGTCCATCTGGACCCCTCCTACATCTAGCTCACCGCGCCCCCATCACGTAGTGATGGGGGGCGCGAATGATCAAGATGTAACCCCATCTGCTATTCATATGGGGCTACATCTAGTTTGTTAATTTATATATATATTATTATGTTAACCATTAATTAAATTAGAATTTCAAAATTTTTAAAGTTATTGTGGTTTTTAAAAGACTCGAACTTATATTTCTCGCTTATCAAACGAACACTTTAACCATTTAAGTTAAAAAACCAAATTAAGAAATACTTGAATATATGATTCAATTCATTATAGCAAAGAATTATTTCCATCGCATTGTGTTGGGAATAATTTAAAACCCGCTCCCCCCATCACAATGTGATGGGGGGAGCGCGGGGTTTGGTATTATTAATTTGCGGAGAAAGGATTCGAACCTTTAACTATCAGGGTATGAGTCTGATGTGCACCGTTACACTTATCCGCAGAAATTATATTTAGTCTAATACATTATTTATTAATCAATGAAATAGAAACAGTGAAAGTAATAAAATATATAAGACTAATCTCACCCGCGACCCCCTAGGGGGTGGGTGAGATTTAAATCCCCCCGCGATCTATTGATCGCGGGGGATGATCCATCCCCCAAAAATAATATTATATTATTTTTGGGGGCCGAATCGTCCCCCCATCACAATGTGATGGGGGGATGATTCAGCCCCCCCGTGGGGCCCCGAATCTAAACCTTAAAAAATTGAGGTAATAAAGATAATAACAATAATGGTAAAGAAAATAATAATAGTGATAAAGAAAATAATAAAATAGTCCCCATCCGCGCCCCGGATGGGGCGCGGATAGAGATAAAGAAGATAATAAAAATAATAGTAGAATATAGTACAAGATAAGAGTATTATGAAGATGAAAAATTATACTAGCACAAGATAACCTGAATAAGTTTCAGTAATTAAAGATCTTGCCTAGATTTGGTTAGTAGTAGTCTACTACTTATTTATCAGAAAAGTATAGTAAGGTAGATTTCGAACTTTATATGCGTTCAGTTCTTACTCTTAACCAACTTAGCTATCCTGCGATGCCTTAGTTTGTATATAGGGTGAAAATAATAATCATATATACCTTATACAGAAAAAAAACTTCAACAACAGGAACACCAGAGGTTAGCAGGTCCTAGTCCTTGCGTACGAAGGCTCCATCCTTATTTTACTTTAGTTTCCCATAGAAGATAGGGACCGTACTGTCTCACGACGTACTTACAATTATGTTAACATAGAAGCTCTTTATCTTCTATTTCCATATTTCACAATATGGTTCAGACTATGTCATATTTAATACTCATACCCCTCCAATAGGAAGGTCAAATATATTAAATTTGGATTTTCGTGGAAAGATTATTGCTAGCAGAGCTCACCTTCTAGTCGTTGAACGTTCATATTACAATTATTTATAATTATGTTATAAATACCTGCTATAATAAGCTTCGCTGCAAATTGTCTTCATTTCCTTTATATAACTCAACCGTAAAATGATTAAGTAATTTAAAGTAAATAAAGAGTTTCTTGCAATTAATCCAATTTTCTAAATCTTAAACATCAATAATAGTTGTATTAAGATTAAGGGGCTAAAAGTAACCCAACTCGCGTTAATTTTTAATCGGCGAACAGCCGAACCCTTCCTAGCTTCTACACCAGGAGGATAATCAGAGTCGACATCGAGGTGCCAAACTTTGCGTTTAATAGGTACTCGCCCGCATTATCAGCCTGTTCAATTATGTTATCGTAAAAGCTCTTTATCTTTTACTTCCTTATCTTATTGTTTCGATAAGGTTCAGACTATGTCATCATCTATTTTAAATAATTTATTCTTTTTAAAAAATATCCCCCGCGATCCATTGGATCGCGGGGGATAATTAAAAACCCCGCGGTCCGTGGGCCGCGGGGTTTGGAATAAACAAGCACTAACTTTTATTAAATTGGCAATTTATACCTCATTGAAGGTATAATATATGAATATGTTAAATCTATAAAATTTTTATAACTCTTGGAATTTATAACTATAACATTCTTATTTTTATTTAATCTAACAGATGTATTAAGATTAAATTTATTACTTAATTCAATACTCATTTTATCAACTTCTTCCTTTGAAAAACTATGAGTATTCAACACTAATCCTTTGTTTTTAGTGCTTTTATTATAATCTAATTTACCTCCGTCGTCCATAAATCAATAAGCTAGACCTCTTTCCGTTAAAAAGTCATTAATTAAATTTTCACGTATTCCTTTACGTTTATTAAATAAGAATAAATCCCCTAATGGAATAAAAGCACTATGACTAATAGTTTGAAATCCTCAATTAACCACAATATTATTGTTTATATTAACTCGCGATTTTTTGTGTGGTGGACTTAATACTCATTCATTAAATAATGAATAAACATGTTCTAGATAATCTTTATTCTTATCTCCTCACTCAAATTTCATTCTATAAGTCTTACCTTTATTTTGCGTTTGTAAACTCGCATCCCCTAACATCAAACCAATGGATGCTTCTCATTGAGTAGGTGTTAAATTTTTAAGTGACATTTTATACTCTTTAAGTAATTTACTATTAGGTCCTATTTTTATAGGTGGTTTAGGTATTAAATTGTTAGTCGTAGTTTCATTCTTATTCATTGTTATATATCATTATTTATATTTAGGTTATATTCTTATAATCTCAAGTTTTCTAATATTTTATATTGGCTCATTTAATATATGTTAATCCTAGTAAATATCATTCATGTTTAGATAGAAATATCCCCATTCCGCGTCGCGGAATGGGGATATTTTAAACATTAAACATCCTGGTCCCCATTACAGGGCCCGGTAATAGATGTTGGGCGCTCGTG
>Ga0182024_10000830_pt1 | contig 80849 bp, 72 predicted proteins | sample P32metaG_FD_120480 | JGI IMG/M metagenome (GOLD analysis project Ga0182024, IMG submission 120480) | Permafrost microbial communities from Stordalen Mire, Sweden - P3-2 metaG (Illumina Assembly) | ecosystem: Environmental > Terrestrial > Soil > Wetlands > Permafrost | place: Sweden: Stordalen...
ATTGACCAGCTTGACCGCCGAGAGTTTGAACTCGCGAGAGAACCTTCGTCTGGACATGGCTTGCTCCTTGGACAGCTATTATGCTGTTCCTCAGGAGCGCCCACCAAATATGGGGAAGTCCAGAAGCGCTTCCTTCACCTATTCCCCCCCCATCCTGTATCTACTACAGATGAAATGAAGAGTGCACTACCGAGCAGGCGCCGGGAGCATTGAGACGGAGCACCCGTGTCAGCTTTAATTCGGCGAAAATAGCCGTCGACGTTCGGCGGCGGAGGCTCGTTTGGGAGATCCCGGGTAAGAGAGATGTCGAGTTGAATGTCGTCGGACCGCCGGATAACATTCTCCCGTGGAACGGAACAAAAACATGCTGAGTTCGTATCTACCGCACAATCACGTCAATACACAATCACATCAATATTAAGGGAGCCAAGATGCCGAAAACAGAGGATTGGATGCCGGTCTTCAGTGTGATGCACGCCGTTAAAACGGTCCATGCCGCTCATCCCGACGTCGCCGATCCGAAAAGAAGAGAGCGGCAAACGGATTCCCAGGATTATTGGCAGCGCATCGGTACGGCGTTCACCAATCCAACTGGCGGGTTCACCATACGATTGACCGCATTTCCTATCAACGGCGTTCTAGTCGTTCGACCACCGGAAGCTCATGAGCGCATGAATCCGACTATGAAAGGATGAAACGATGCCGCAACATTACCGCCATTATTGGGGCATACACACAGCCGGCCAATTCAATTTCGAGTGGGATGCCATTCAGCACGACTCGTATGTCGTGATTACGGCAGCGGAGGGGCCTGGCCCCGATAGTTCTGACTTTCCACCGGAACGATTCGTTGGAAACGCCGCATTGTTTGTCGGGAGTGTAGCGCCACATACAGGTGGAGTGACGTTTTGGGTTTTTTTTAATGATGGAACGCAAGAGGGCGCCTGGTGGCAGGGTAATTATTGGCAGCTATCTGGCGGCCTCTCACTTTGGATCGACATCACGGTCTTCGACGCTGGAGATCCTTCCGGGCAAAACTAGTTTCTGCCCGACGGATCGACGCGAATTAACGCCGCATCTTTCGGGAATGAAACCGGTACGTGAACTGCGGGTGAGTCAATTCGCGGTGGGGCGGGTCTGAGCGGCGGCGCGGAAACGTTTCAACTGGGCGGCCATGAATTGGTCCTGCGGGTCCAAATGGATGGCCTGCGATTCCAGGCGCGCGGCCTCGGCGAAGCGGCCGAGGTGGAAATTCACTTCGGCCAGCGTGTCGAGGATCGCGGCATCATCCGGCGTGGCGGCGACGGCTTTGGTGGCCCAGGCCAGGGCGTCATTCAATCGCTGATCGCACCGGGCGCAGAGCCAGGCGGCGTCGTTGAGGAGCAGCGGATTCGTCGGGTCGGCGTCCAGGCGCGTCTTGACATCGGTGAAGGCCCCGTCGAACAGCAGGGCGGCGTCGGCTAAACGGCCCTGCTGACGCAGGAGGGGGACTACCTCGATGACCAAGTCCGGATCGGTGGGCTTGAGTAATACCAGGTCGTCCAGCCTGCGCGTGACCTGTGCCTGATCGTGGTTCGCCTGGGCCGCGCATAGGTTGTGCCAGTCGATCTGGGCGCGGATGTCGCGGAGCTGGATGGGCCGACGATGGCCGCTGGCGTCGGTGGAAAAGAGGGGTTCGTTGCCACCCAGGGTGCGGAGTGCTTCTTCCTGGTTTTTTGCGGCGGTGAGATCGTCGCCGCGTTGCGCCGCCATTTCGCCAAGCAGGATGTGTGCGATCGCATCGCTGACGTTCGGATCGATACTGTCGGGATCCGGTCGCATTTTCAGGAACTCATTCAATTCAGCTTCGGCCAGATCGTTCCAGCCATGTCGATACAAGAACTGTCCGACGTAATATCGCTGCGCGCGAGTTGGGGAGGCGGCGAAGGCGAGGGCCCGTGCGTTTTTGGCGGCATCGGCCTCGGCGGCGTTGGCGTAGGCGCGGGACAGGGCGTACTGGATTTTCGCCGACGCGACCGCCGGGCCGGCGAGCTTCAGATCATCCTGCAAACCCGGCAACGGTCCGTACTGGCCATGCAGGGCGAATAATTCCAGCAGTGCGATGGAGACGCCCGCCTCGTCGCTCTGGCTGCCGCGGGCGAACTGTTTGCGCCGCAACTGCGCGGCCAATTCGAATTGCTTCTGGCGGCAGGCGAGCTGGGTGAGCGTGGTCACGACATAGTCGAACTCGCCGTCGTCGTCGGAGGCGGATGCGAATTCCAGTTCGGCACAGCGCTGCAGTAGACGCTGGGCGCCCGGTGGATCCACCGCCAGGCGCGCGTAGCCGCACAACGCGAGCAGTGGCGGATCATCCGCCGGCTGGATGGTTCGGAACCGTGCCAGCTGCGGGCCTTCATCCATCTCGCGCAAGCGTGAGTCGATTGTCCATCGCACCGCCAGGCTGGGGTCTTCCCTGAGCAGCCGCAACAGGGCGGGCAGACCGGCCTGGTGTTCGATTTCGGCCAAGTTGTCGATGACCTGGCGGCGGATGGAGATATCGGCGGTGCCATAGCGTGAAAGGACATCCCGCACCGCGGGAGGATCATCGGGCAGATACCAGGGCAATCGCAGCAGAATCTGGCTCGCCTCGTCGCGCAGGCCGGGATCATCTGAATCGATCGCCTTGAGGATCGCGGGGCGCGCGGCGGGGCCGATGGATAGCAGCTCATTGACGGCGGCCTGGCGCACGGTCGCCTCGTCGGCGCCCAGCTGGCGGATCAGGGCGGTAATGTGCTCGTCGGCGGCGGGGCGGGTGAGCGGTTGCGCCGCGAATACAAGCGAAAAGTCAAGCGCGATTAACAGCATTGCCAGGAGGCCCAAAATGACCCTCCCCAAGGCGACCTTTTTCGCGCCAAAATCGTAGTATTTGTTAGCAACTTGGCGATAATAAGCGGGCAACTTTATCTCACCTCCATAGCCCCGGGTTGTACATGGCGAAGGGGGGTGAATCGTATTTTTTTTCGCACCGGAGCACATGGATGGCTGACAAAAACGTATCCGAAACACCAACGATCTCCAATACTGAATACACCGATTCCATGATCAAGGTTCTGGAGGGAATCGAGCATGTCCGCACGCGCCCGGCCATGTATATCGGCGACACCATGCAGCGCGGGCTGCACCACCTGGTGTACGAGATCGTAGACAATTCGATCGACGAGGCGATGGCGGGATTCTGCCACGTCATTTCCGTCAAGATCAACAAGGATGGAAGCTGCACGGTCGCAGACGACGGGCGCGGCATCCCGGTGGGGATTCATCCCACGGAGAAAATCCCGACGGTGGAAGTGGTCTTCGCCAAGCTGGGCGCGGGAGGCAAATTCGAGCACAACGGCGCCAGCGCGTACAAGGTGACGGGCGGACTGCACGGCGTGGGCGCCAGCGTCGTCAACGCGCTGAGCGAATGGCTTGAGGTGGAGGTCAGCCGTGATGGCAAGGTCCACCACATGGAGTTTGATCGCGGCAAGAAAGCCTCGCCGTTAAAAGTCATCGGCAAGAGCGGCAAGACAGGCACCAAGGTGACCTTCAAGCCGGACGACAAGATTTTTCCCGATATCGAGCTGAAATATGAGGTGCTGCAGAAGCGCTTGCGCGAGGTGGCGTATCTGAACGAAGGATTGCAGATCATCATCGAGGACGAGCGCGCCGGCAAACGGGATGAATTCAAATTCGATCAGGGGCTGGTTGAATATGTCCGCTACATGAACGACGCCAAGGTCACGCTCACACCCGTGATCTATTTCAAGAAGGAGGACACGGAAAATCGGTTCGTCGTCGAGGCCGCGCTGCAATACAACGACGGCTACAACGAGACGATTGAATCGTTCGCCAATAACATCAACACCCACGAGGGCGGCACGCACCTGAGCGGATTCAAGACGGCGCTGACGGGCACGATCAACCGCTATGCCGAGTCGGCGAACCTGATGAAGGACGTGCGTCCCAGCGGGGACGATGTGCGCGAGGGTCTGATCGCGGTGATCAGCATCAAGATTCCCGAGCCGCAGTTCGAGGGGCAGACCAAGACCAAGCTGGGCAACAGCGAGGTCGAGGGGTTCGTCAGCTCGGCCGTCAACGAGCGATTGGGCGCGTATCTGGAGGAGAATCCCAAGGAGGCCAAGGCCATTTTCGAGAAAGGCCTGATGGCCGCCGAGGCACGCGAGGCGGCACGCAAGGCCCGCGAGCTGACGCGCCGCAAAAATAGCCTCGAGGGAAACAGCCTGCCCGGCAAGCTCGCCGATTGCCGCAGCAAATCCAACGAAGAGACCGAGATCTTCCTGGTCGAGGGCGATTCGGCCGGTGGCAGCGCCAAGCAGGGGCGCGATTCCAACGTCCAGGCGATCCTGCCGCTGTTCGGGAAAATCCTCAACGTCGAGAAGGCCAACGCCGTCAAAATGCTCTCGCACGAGGCCATCCGCACGATCATCAGCGCGCTGGGCTGCGGGTTTCACGAGGACTTCAACATCGATAAGCGGCGTTACGGCAAGATCGTCATCATGACCGATGCCGACGTGGATGGCAGCCATATCCGCACGCTGCTGCTGACGTTTTTCTTCCGCCACATGCAGGACCTGATTAAGGCTGGCCGTGTGTACATCGCGCAGCCGCCGCTTTACCAGGTGGTGCGCAAAAAAAAGAGCGAATATGTTCTCAACGAGCGCGCCATGCGCAAGACGCTGACCGACCTGGGGCTGGACGGCACCAACCTGATCGTCCGCGACGACGAGGGGAAGGAGAAACGCCGGCTGGGCGGGGAAGAGATGCGGCGCATCCTCGATCTGCTGACGCGGCTGGAGGAATTGGTGCGCGTGATCAAGCGGCGCGGGATCGACTTCGGCGAATTTCTCGCCCGCCGCGACCCCGCCGGTCGCCTGCCGCTGTATCAACTGGTCGTGGGTGGCGAGGAGGTATTCTTCCACACCAGCCAGGATCGCGATCAATATCTGATCGATCAGAATCTGGCGCTGGAAGTGGAGGAGGCCCAGTCACCCGCGCCCACACCGGCTGGCGCACCGGCCGCCGATGGTAATGGCCGGCGCGTCCAGAAAAATCAGGAGCTGCACGAAGTCAAGGACCTGGAAAAGCTCTTCGCCCAGCTCGCGCAGTATGACCTGTCCATCGACGATTATTTTCTCACGCAGGAGGAATCCGTCAGCGGCGAGAAGCTGCTGACCAAATACGCCTTGCTCAATGACGGAAAATTCCACGACGTCGCGGGAATCGCGCAGATGCTGCCGGCGATTCTCAACCTCGGCAAGCTGGGCATCGAGATCAAGCGCTTCAAGGGCCTGGGCGAAATGAACAGCGACCAGCTCTGGGAGACCACGCTCGATCCGCAGCGCCGCGTGCTGCTGCGCGTCACGCTGGAAGAGGCGGGCGAAGCCGAGCGGCTCTTCAGCGTCCTGATGGGCGAGGACGTGGAGCGCCGGCGGCAGTTCATTGAGGAACATGCCTTGGAAGTCAAAAATCTGGACGTTTGAGGAAACGGCAAACGAGCTTTAAATTCTAGTAATAGCCGCGGGCGCGAGCCTGCGGAACGCCAACGGCAGAAACATTCGGCCGGCAGTTCCGCGGGCTTGCGCCCGCGGCTATTAAAAGGTCTGCCGACTATTGCAGTCCCAACACCCCCGCGCGCTGGTCGATCACGATTTTCTCGAACGCGCCGGCGGTCATGTTTTTCATGTCCGGCAGCAGCGCGCTTTCATCGACCATGCAGCTGGCGGTGAGGAAATTCATTCCGAAAACGCCGTCGAGGGTGAGAGATTTGCCGGTGGCGCGATCCTGCACGGTGATGTCGCTGACCAATACCGGAGCGCGTTTGAAAACGAGCGGCTGGCCCTCGGTGGTGGACAGGCGCAGCTCGTCGAGGAAAAATCCCGCCGCCTTCTTGCTGCCGCCCACGCCGCCGACGGTCAGGGTGAACTGCTGGTCGGCCGGCACGCCGGCCAGTTTGGGATGATCGGTGCCGAAAGTTCCCTCGACATAGGTGACGCCCAGGGATGCGGCGTTGGCGCGGGAGATCATGGAGGCCGCCGCGCCGGTGTCCAGCAGCCAGCTTCCCGCGATCGTCTTGCCGTGGTGTGCGGCCTGCATTGGTGGTGTGCGATCGTTGGCGGCGGCCAGGGGATTGGGGCCGATGAACGGATTTTCTGCCATGCTCGGCGGCTGCGCGCTGGCGGGTGAGGTGGTCGTGAAGCGAGCGAAGGAGGCATATCCAAGCTTCACGTGCCGCTTGCATGTCGCGATGCCCGCAGGAGCGGTGGCGGGGTCGTAGATGGTCGTGCGTATCGTGTCGGAAAAGGTGTTGACCGGCTTGACGTTCAGGACGACGATCTTGTCGCGCATGACCGGCATGCCGGCGACATCCAGATCGGCCATGGCCAGCGCGGTGAGCAGATCGCCGCCGCCGCCCAGTGGGCCGATCTGGGCGCGGAATGGTCCGACATTGAGCGTGTACGTGCCGGCGATCGCATCGGTATCGTCGGTGTTGGTGGATGGCGAATAGGAAGCGAGTGACAAGAGCAGCGGCTCGGAGACGGCAAACTGGTCGCCGCCGCCCACGCCGACATCTTCGAAGCGGACCTCGCCGCCTTTTCCGCCGGGCGCGCTGACCGTTTCGCGTGCAATTCCCAATTGCTGCGCGGTGTGTGGGCTGAGCATGATGCCGCTGGCCCCGGTGTCGAGGAATGCTTCAACGTTGAAGCCAGCTTGGCCGGCGACCATGAGCACCGGCCCACCCGCCTGTCGCCGCATGATCAGGTTAATCCGCGGCTGATCCAGTGCGGCCGGCTGAACGCCCTCAATGTCTTCGGCGATGGCCGGCGCGGCCAGCCAGAGGCAAATGGCCAGCAGAAACGTGAGCCACCGTGCAAGGCGATTTCGCATTGCCGCATTTTATCGCGCCAACGTGTTTGGCCCAACGGCGCTTCAGGGCGGCGGCGCGGATTTGCACAACTGTCGGGCGACATCTGAAAGGTGCTGGTGCGCCAATTCGCAGGCGTAATCCACTTCGATGGTTTTGCGAAAGCCGGCGATCTTGAGCAGCGGATCGCTCTGGGCGTCCGCGGCGGCGAGGAACGGCGCGTGCAGCCGCTCCCACAACGCCATGATCATGCCCCAGGTCCGGGTGTCGCCGCGCATCGGTCCGCTGGGAAGCTGATTCTCAGGCAGGATCAGGCTGTGCGGCGGGATTCGGCGGCGCAGCTCGTGCAACGGCATCGGATCGGGCGGCGGCAGAGGGGAATCATCCGTCGCGACGATCACCACGATTCGCCCGCCATCCATCGGATAGACCGATGCGAGAAATGTGTCGAGATATAGATCGCGTTGCGACTGCAGCCGACGCACCTGCAATGCCGGTTCGAGCGATCCCCAGCCGGCAACGAGAAGCTGGCCGTTGGGATATTTCTCGACGATGTCCCGGGCGTCGATGCGGTCGTCTGTTCCCCGTGCCAGAAGATCGAGGCGGACGATCCCCTCGCCGCAGCGCTGGCGGCGCTGGCGGCGGGCTTCCTGCAGCGGCATGTAGAGCCGAGCCAGTGCATCGAAATCCCTGCGCTGCCATGCGATCTTCTCAGCCGCGGCCAGGGTGCGCTCGGCGGCGAGGTATTGCATGCGCATCAACTGCGCCTGGCCCAGCTCACACTGGTCCTGCAATTGCCGCTCGTCCATGAACCGGATTCTAGCTTGCGGAAATGATTCTGCGCAGCTCCGCGAGGGCGGCGCGCCATCGCTGGTCGGTCTGTGTCGTTTCGTAGAGCAGCAGATCGCCCAGCGTGACGAAATCGCGATTTTCCAGGGCGGTCTTGATCTCGCGAAGCTGCGTCGTGAAATCGCTCAGCAGCTCGGTGAGGGGCTGGCCGTCCACGGCGACTTTGGAGAGATCCAGCTTCAACAGCTGCGCGGTTCCCAGCAGCGATTGCTGGGCGTGTTGCCAGACTGTGAAGCAGCCGGAAAGTTTTTCCATCGCCCGCACATTCTGGTTCTTCTGCAGGAGGTCGACGGTCTCATTGCGGATGCGGCCGGCCTCGTGCAGCTGCGCCTCCACTTCGCGCAGAATGCCCGTCGCCATCTCGCGCGGATCGGTGGTTTCGATGAAGACGTTGTGATTTTGCAGCGGCGAGCGGCGGACATCCGGCAGCCGATCCAGATCAGGCTCCCGGCCGTCGATCAGGACGTGAACGACCAGGCGATTGGCTTTCTGTAAATGCGTCAGAACCTGGCCCACCGTGCGAAGGCCCAGTTCCTCGGTCCGCAGCGGTGCATCATCGACCATAACAGGCATAGGATGACTCCTGAAGCCTGCTATCGGCGTTTGGCGGGGCGGGACGTTAGAAAGTCCGATAAAAAAACATGCCGACTGAATTCGGCATGCCGGGTCGATCGGGATATTCAAATCCAAGCTTACTTCGATATCTCCTTTGCCCGCGCGCGCACGTCGTCGATGTTGCCGACGTAGAGGAATGCCTGCTCGGGCAGGTCGTCGGCCTTGCCGCTGCAGATTTCGTCGAAGCTGCGCAGCGTGTCGGCGACCTTGGTATAGACGCCCTTCTTGCCGGTGAATTGCTCGGCGACGAAAAATGGCTGGCTGAAGAACCGCTCGATTTTGCGGGCGCGGCCGACGGTCAGCTTGTCCTCTTCGCTCAGTTCGTCCACGCCCAGGATCGCGATGATGTCCTGCAGATCGCGGTAGCGCTGTAGCATCGTCTGCACTTTGCGGGCGATGCGGGCGTGCTCCTCGCCGACGATATCCGCCGACAGCGCGCGGCTGGCCGATGCCAATGGATCCACCGCCGGGTAAATTCCCTTGGCGGCAATCGAGCGCTCCAGATAGATGAACGCATCCAGATGCGCGAAGGCGTTGGCGGGGGCGGGATCGGTCGGGTCGTCGGCCGGGACATACACCGCCTGCACCGAGGTGATCGCGCCGTGCTTGGTGCTGGTGATGCGTTCCTGCAATTCGCCCATCTCGGTCGACAGCGTCGGCTGATATCCCACGGCGCTGGGCATGCGCCCCAGCAGCGCCGACACTTCCGAGCCCGCCTGCGTGAAGCGGAATATGTTGTCGATGAACAGCAGGGTGTCGGCGCCGGTGTCGTCGCGGAAGTATTCGGCCATCGTCAGGGCGCTCAACGCGACGCGCAGGCGCGCGCCCGGCGGCTCGTTCATCTGGCCGAAAACCATCACCGTCTGGTCGATGACGTGCTTGCCGGTATTGCCGATCTGGGCCTCCTGCATCTCCAGCCACAGATCAGTTCCCTCGCGGGTGCGCTCACCGACGCCAGCGAACACGGAGAACCCACCGTGCTGCTGCGCGATGCGGGCGATCAATTCCTGGATGACGACGGTTTTGCCCAGCCCCGCGCCGCCGAACAGGCCGGCTTTGCCGCCGCGGAGAAACGGCGTCAGCAGGTCGATCACCTTGATCCCGGTTTCGAATACCTCGGCTTTGGGGGTGAGATCGACGAAATCCGGCGGCTCGCGGTGGATCGGCCGCCGTTCCTTGGCGTTCACTGGCCCGCGATTGTCGATCGGCTCGCCCAGCAGGTTGAACACGCGTCCCAATGTCTCCTTGCCGACCGGCACGGTCAGGGACGAGCCGGTGTCGACGCAATCCATCCCGCGGCGAAGCCCGTCGGTGCTGCCCAGCGCCACCGCGCGCACGCGCCCACCGCCCAGGTGCTGCTGCACCTCGCCGGTGACGTGAATGTGATGGCTGGTGGTGTCGGCTCCGGCGGTGCCTTCGGCGCCCTGGACGTTGGCTTGTGTTTTGGAATCGACGACGACGGCGTTGTAGATTTCTGGGAGCTGGTCCTCGGGATACTCGACGTCGAATGTCGAGCCGATCACCTGCGAAATTTTTCCAGTCGCTGGCATTTTGGATTCCTTTTGTTTCGGATGCGCCGTCCGGCCGCGGTGATGGATACGCCGACGCGCCGGCGGTCGGGGGAAGGGATTGTACAAATCCTTCACAATCCGGCAAGCACGCGCCGCGTCTCTTGTTCTCAATTTTTATTCGGGGTATTGACGACCAGCCAGTCGCGCCGCAAAGTAGCGATCAGCCATGGAAGGTGGTGAGCCATGCCAGTGATTCTCGTCATCGATGACACGGCGCTGGCGCGAGAGTCTGTCGCCAGATTGCTGGAACACGAGGGGTTCGAAACGGTTCGCGCGTGCAATGGCAAGGAGGGATACGCAACCCTCTACCGTCAGACGCCCGATCTGATTCTGCTGGACCTGATGATGCCGGAGATGGACGGCATCACATTTCTGCGGATGGTCCGGCACAGCCCATTGTGGGAACACCTGCCGGTGATCGTCCTGACCGGAGTGAATGACGATGACCGGTTGATCGCCCGTGCCCGGGAGCTGCGCATCGACGATCTTATCCCTAAGGCCACGTTTGGTTTTGAGGACCTGCTGGTGCGTGTGAAACGGGCCATTTCCAACAAGACGGTCAAGGTGAACTGACCGTCCGCTGCCCGACGGTGTTGCGCAGGGTGTCGGCGACCTCCGCCATCTGAGCCGCCCAATCGCGCCGCCGGGGCTGTCGGAACAGACGCATCGTCGGATACCAGGGTGTATCCGAACGCTTCAGCATCCATCGCCAATCCGGGCACCGCGCCAGCAGATTCCACACCGGCCGGCCCATCGCGCCGGCCAGGTGCACGATTGCGGTGTCGACCGAGATCACCAGATCCAGATTGCTGATGATCGCCGCGGTGACGTTGAAATCGGTGAGGCGTGGGGCCAGGTCGATCAGATTCATCCCCGCGGGGACGCTTCCCCTGGGGCGGTTTCGCACGTCTTTCTGCAAACTGTAAAACGACACGCCCGGGATCTGCGCCAGCGGCGCGAAGCTGGCGGGTGTCGTGGAGCGATTGTGGTCATTGGCGTGGCTGGGCCGACCCGCCCAGGCGATGCCGACCTTGAAATTCTCGTCGTTCTTGAAAAACCCGCGCCATTCCTCGACGAGCGCTGGCTTGGCGTGTAGATACGGCACGCCAACCGGGACCGTCTCCAGCGTTGTCCCATACCACAGCGGTACGCTCATCAGCGCGCAGGCCAGGTCGAACGGCGGGGGCGGCTTTCCCGCCGGTACTAATTCGGCGACGCCGTCCAGCGTCTTTATAATCCCCGTCAGGTCGGGCACGCATTCCAGCAGAACCTTGGCGCCGCGCGCGGCCAGCAGCGGGGCGTAACGGCAAAATTGCAGGATGTCGCCGTACCCCTGCTCGACGTACAGCAGCAGCGTGCGCCCTGTCAGGTCCTGGCCAGTCCAGTGCGGCGCATCGGGGAATCGCTGTTTCTCAAAAACCGTTTTGCGCCAGCGCCATTCCTGCTCGCGCCAGCCGCGCTGCAATTGACCACCCATCAGCAGCGACAGGCCCAGCCCATCGTGGGCGTTGGCGTGATTGGGATCGAGTTTGATCGCCTTCTCGAACGCCGCGATGCTCGCGCCCAGGTCGCCCTGATCGGCGTAGCAGATGCCGAGGTTGGCGTAGGTGTCGGCCAGGTTGGCGTCAATCTGCAGGCCCTTCTTGCAGGATTCGAACGATTCGACTTCGCGCCCGCAGGCGAATAGGGCGACGGCCTGCGTGTTGTAAAATCCCGCATCGACGGGGTGCAGCTCGATCGCCCGCCTGACCAGGGGCAGCGCCGCATCGAATCGCTTGTACTGACATGCGATCGCCGCCAGGTTGTGCAACGCATAGGGATGATCCGGCGCCACCTGGAGAATCTTGCGATAGATCGCTTCGGCCTCGGCCAGCCGGTTGGCCAGATGATGCTTCACCGCGATTTCCATCGCCTGGGGGATACTTACATTTTGATCGGTCATAACGGATTTTTTGCAGTCAACGGCGCGGCGGCAGAATCCTGGGTTGACAAAGCGCCTTCAATACAGCCCCGCATGTACATGCGGGGCTTCTTAGCAACACGTGCTTCGTCAATTGTCACAAACGATTGGAAAGCCTTACCGTGACGTATCGCTCACCACGATGGCCATCTCTTATTCCTCGGCCCCTTCCATCGTGCGAAGATCGGATTTCAGATCGTCCTCCGCGTAGCGGTAGACCGCAATCCGCCGCTCAAGCAGCAGGTCCTCAAAATCGGCCGGTGAGAGCCGCGCCAGCTTGGCGGCAAAAAATAGCGAGAGCTTGCCGGTATCAAATAAGTGGCATGCCAACTCGATCAGCGCTTCTCCCTCGCTGATGCCGGCTTGCTGGAGAATATCTTCAGGAATATGGATCGACATATCGTCCTCCGGCACATTCTAGCTGATTTTCTCGGGATCACTTCTTCAAAAAATTCGCCAATAACCGCTCGCCCTGTTCCGTCAGGAAGCTTTCCGGATGAAATTGCACGCCTTCCAGCGGCCAGGTGCTGTGGCGAACGCCCATGATCTCCTCATGGTCCGTCCAACTGCTGATCTGGTATTCGGGCGGAAGGGTGCCGTTGCGGATGATCAGGCTGTGGTAGCGCGTGGCCGTGAACGGATTGGGCATGCCGTCGTAGATCGTCTTGCCATCGTGATGAATCTGATCGGTCTTGCCGTGCATCAGCCGCGCCGCCCGCTCGACGACCGCGCCGCTGACAAAACCGATGCACTGGTGGCCCAGGCACACGCCCAGGACCGGCAGCTTCGGGCCGAAATGGCGGATGATGTCGTTGCTGATCCCGCCTTCCCGGGGGGTGCACGGGCCGGGCGAAATCACGATGTGCGTGGGATGCAACGCTTCGATTTCCGCGATCGTGACTTTATCGTTGCGGAAGACCTTCATCGTTTGGCGCGGATCGACCTCGCCCAGCTTCTGGACCAGGTTGTAGGTGAACGAGTCGTAATTGTCGATCAGCACCAACATCGATGCATAGGGTAAAAGGTAAGCTGGCAAAGTGGAAGCGCCCGCCGCGCGCCACGATTTGCGCCGTGCCGTTCTGGAGTATATTCCCGATATGCCCGGTTTTCTGGCGATGACCAACGTCAATTGGAGCAGCCCGCTGTTCTGGGCGGTGATCATTGGCTGGATTATCTCGGTGACGCTGCACGAGCTGGGGCACGGCGTCGTGGCATACCTGGGCGGCGATTACACGATCCGCCAGCGTGGCGGGCTGACCCTCAACCCCCTGCATTACGCGCACCCGGTGACGACGTTTTTATTGCCCGCCCTGTTCGTGCTGATGGGCGCCGTCCCGCTGGTGGGGGCGGCAACGTATATCAACGTGCGCCTGCTGCGCAACCGGGCCTGGCGCTCGGCGACGGCGGCGGCGGGGCCGACCGTCAACTTGCTCCTTTTCCTGCTTTGCGTCCTGCCGCTGCATCCCAAAGTGGGATGGCTGGATCGCGTGGCCCCACAGTCGGCCGGGACGTCGCTGCAAATGTTCTGCGGCGCCATGGGTGTGCTGCAATTGATCGCCGTTTTTATAAACTTGCTTCCGATCCCTCCTTTGGATGGCTTTAACGTCATCGAGCCGTGGATCGTAACAGACTGGCGGGTCGGCTTTCAAAACGTGCAAGCGCGGATGGGATTATTGATCCTGCTGTTTTTCCTGCTGATGTCGCGGGCGGCTTCGAACCTGATGTACGACGGTGTCTTCCGCGTTCTTCATTGGCTGGGTTTCGATATACCCACGTGGGAATTCATTCGCCGTTCGTACAATCTCGCCCTGTACGGCGCCACGGACTGAGCGATCGCAATAAAAATCAACTTGTTGAAAACCGCGCCGCTTCGTAACGTATTAATGGGGGGATCTTTCGACGTGACCAGAAACATGTCCAAGGACTCAGCCAAGGATCAGTTGGTCGTCATCCGCATCGAGGGCCTGCACTGCCACAACTGCGAGCGGACGATCAAAAAAGCGCTGACCGCCGAAGCGGGTGTTCACGAGGTCGAGGTCGACTTCAACACCGGCCAGGCGTCCGTCCTTTTCAATCGCGGCGCGGTTGCCATCAATAAACTGATGGAATTGATCAACGACGCGGGGTATCGCGCCATCAGCTTCACGCAGGGGCCCAGCGCCGAGTCCTCTCACTGAACCTGCCCGACGATTTGCGGCCTGCCCGTGGGTGATTGCGTCCCTCCTGCCGGTTCATCGGTAACGGCAAGGCTGACCCCCGCTCCGGGCGGCAGCGTCGGGACCGCGCCCAGCAGCATCGCCGTGCCTTTTCCGCTCACTTCGAACGTGCCCTCGGGGATCTTCTTCTGATCGCTGATCACCCATAACTCATAAGTTTTCCCGTGACCCGCCGGTTTCATTCCAGTCGAGAAAAAGTACCACTTGCCATTTCTCCCATCGATGAAAACCCTGCCCACCGCGTCGGGTTGCGCGGCACCGGTCAGCTGCGCGAATTGCATGCCCTGGAGTCGCGCCTGCGTGTCGTGGAGCACGCGGCGTAATAAAACCAACTCGATGTCGCGCTGATCCGGTCCCCCCGCCGGCCGGGGTGGAGTGAAATGCCGTACCGCCAGCAATGTGATCGCCACTGCCAGCAGCGCCGCGATCGCCGCGGGAAGCACGATGCGTTCCCAATCCCCCCGGCGTCGCGGCGCTGACCGTTCCGAAACCAGTGCTTCGTTTGCGATCCGATCCATCAGTCGTTTGCGAATCGCCGGTGGTGGGGAGGAATGTTCCAACCCCAGCCACAGCTGCGCTAGCGTCGCCTCAGCCGCCGCTCGATAACCCCAGCATTGCGGGCAACCCGTGTCCAGGTGACGGCGCAGCTCCGCCGACTCGTCGGCTTCCAGCACGCCGGCGGCATCAAGCAGAATCAGATCCTCGTTGTCCGAACAATCCACGGAATTCGCACGCTCCTATTGGTGTTTACGCAAACTATCCCTTAATCGGATGAGACCCTGTCGAATGTACGTTTTGACAGTCCCCAGCGGCTTGGCCAGGCGGGCGGCGATCTGTGTGTGGCTCAGGCCATCAAAAAACGACATCTCGACCGCTTGGCGCTGATCCGGCTCCAGCGATTGAAGGGCAGTGCGGACCAACTCGCTGCGCTCGTCACTCATCGCCTGGTCGGAAGGGTTGGCAGTGCGGGCCGCCATGGTCCCGATAGGGCCATCGCTGAAATTCGACTGTGTTTTATCCTGATGCGCCGTGGACCGCCGACGATCGATGGCGCGGCTGCGCGCCAGCGTCAGCAGATAGGTCACCGCCGCCCCACGATTGCGGTCATATCGGTCGGAGCGAGACCAGATTTCCCAGAAGACGTCGATCAGCAGTTCTTCAGCGGCGCCGCGGTCACCCAAAATTCGAAGCCCTACCGCGTAAACCAGTGCGCTGTGCCGGTCGTACAGGGCGGTCAGCGCATCGGCGTTGCCGTCGGCGATGCGCTGCATCAGCTCAAAATCATCGGGGGGATTCGTGGAGTTTTCCGCCGCACGGGCCACGTCCGGACTCTCCTTCTTACCTTTGCGATCGTAGCGTTGGGCCATCTAAATTGCGAACAAATCCCGCACAAGGCTGGTGATGCCGGACGTCTGCAAAATATGCGCTGGTGTCCATCTTTTATGCGATCGTCGACCCCTGATTTTTTTGTCCCGAATCTACGGCGGAATGCTATTGCTTTTTTTGAGGCGTGCATGCCCGGCGAATGGGCCACCTGTCTTTTGGTGAAGTTTGAGTCTTTGACTTGCGGATGTCACTAATCGAAAGGGCAGTTTATGCAGCGGCTTTCCTGCGCGCGTCGTTTCCGTGGTTTTACACTGGTGGAATTGCTGGTTGTCATTGGCATCATTACGTTGCTGATCGCCATCCTCCTGCCCGCGCTGAACAAGGCGCGGCGAGAAGCTTACCAGACTCAATGTTCCAGCAACATGCGCCAAATCGCGCTGGGATTACTGAATTACATCAATGACAACCGAGGGATTCTGCCGCCATGCATGGTGACCGACAACCAGAGCGGCAAAACCGCCGATCCGACCGATCCGTATCCCTACGGCTGGTTTTGGGCCGCCGAACTGATGAACCAGCATTACGTCGCGGCGCCCAACAATTATCCCAACGGCAGCGGCGCGGCGACGAATTTCGCCAGCGCCAGCCCGTTCCAATGTCCCGAAGGGACTTCTCCAGCCGAATCAGCGCCACAGGCCGGCACGAGCAGCACGCTGTTTACCGGGCCGCCTACTTCCATCAACAACAGCACCGGCGTCTATGGCGAAGCGATTTCGCCCCGCAACGACGGATCGGCTCCGTATGGCGTGGCGACGTGGTATCAGCTCTGCTCCATTCGGACAGAGCCGGCAGGATTCACCGATGGCGGATATCCGGGCGGCGTCAACAACGCGCCGTTCGTCTTTTTCGACAAAACTTCCGCGCCGGTGCTGACAGCACTCTCCTCCAGCGTCTACACCAGGAACTTAAGCATGATTCGGCATAGCGCGGTGATGTGCATGATTGCCGAGGCCTCCTCGCCACAGTGGCTGCTGGAGGGTAATGGCAGCCCCAAAAATCCACCACCGGCGCCCGCGGCCCCCAAGGTGACCTACACCAATGGCGAAAGCATGTACCGATGCACCATCGCCGCCCGCCATGGGCAAGTCTCCAGCAACGGCAACAATGCTTTCACGAACATTGCATTTTTCGATGGCCATGTCTCGTCGTTTGCCACCCAACCCCTGGCAGATTATTTCAACGGAACCGCGGGTGGCGCGCCGGTCATCCCGCAGGCGCTGGGCGTGGTTTTCACGTTGAGTCAGGATCAATAATCTTCGCGGGAGTGCAGCAGTCGCCAATCGTTTATTTGCGGAAGCTGTTCTGTGCGATGTCACGCAGGGCATCGCACGAGGCGGACATGCCGTGCAGAACCGCGCCCGACACAATTAACCCCGCGCCGGTTGCCAGGATGTACCTCGTCGTATCGTGCCAATCCCAGTGCGTGGCCGAATAGACTGAGACCATCAGCGTAATCAAGCCGACGACGTAAGTGAGCAGTGCCAGGATATGCAGCAATATGGAAACCGCCCGCAAACCCGCGTACTCCGGGCAGACCAGCACTTGCTTGCGTTGCTCGTTCGTCGGCGTCGCGGTGGCGGTGGCGGCAGGCATCGCACTATAGCTGGAAGCCGAAGCCGACCGCGCCGGCGCCGGGTTCATATCGCTCAGGGCGATTTCCCTGTCCGTCGCCATGTCTGGCCGCGCGTGAATGGCCGAGACCAACACTCCCATGTCGTGCGCCCGGGCGGCTGCCTGTTCTTCATCATCCGCCTCGATGCGCAGCACCCGCGCCTTGCCGGTCTTGGCGTCGGCGCCCTCGATCTTGTATCTCATCACCAGACCTCGGAAAAAAACAAGTATACCGCAAACGATTATCTCAGCGCGCATCGTACAGATACAGGCTTCCGCCAAGCACCGCGATGGGGGTTTGCCGCAACAATCCGGCGCAGAAATCACGCGAGGATTTGTTTGGATACGGAATTTGCAGGAGCACGGCGCTGATGGCGTATACCGGTGGCGCTGCGCCTGGCGGTTGCCCGCCGACCGTCTGGGACTGGGACAGCTCGATATAACGAATGCCATAGTAATGCGGGTCGGCCGTCCCGAAATAGCCGAGATAGATCAGACGATCCGGGTGCCGCTGCTGCCACAGCGCCAGGTCTAACAGTTCCTGCCCCCAGTCGATGTTGGAATCGCTCAGCAGGCGCAACCCACCGCGTGAGCCGCCGGCCGCGACGTTGAAAAATGGGATAAAATCGGGGAACGCGCAAATCGTCTCCAAAGCCAGGCCGACGATGAAAGCGCCGATGATCCAGCTCGCCGGCCCCGGCCAGCGCCGCCGCGCCCGCGCCGCCGCCACGCCGATAAAAATGAACAGGAACGGATAAACCGGCAGCACGTGACGCAGCCCGATGTTCAGATGCGATCGCAACGACATGGCCATGTACAGCAGCGGGGCGATCAGCGCGACGCACAACGGCCACGGATTTGTCAGCCGGGCCGGCGCTTTGCCGCAGAACCAGACAAACACGCCCAGGCCCAGCGCGATCAGCGTGGCCAACGGCGTTTTGAACAGCATCGCCAGCGGAAAATAATACCACCAACCCGCGAAGCTGCTTTGCCCGCACAGGAACGCCAATCGAATGTGCGATGCGGAATACGCGCCCAGCAGTCCGTAAGTCCACGCCTGCGGCAACAGCCGGTGCGCATCGCCCCACGTCGCCAGGCGCACCAGGAAATCCGGATGCCACGAGCGCATCCACTGCTGAATCTGCGGTGGATCGACGATCATCGGCGCGCCGTGAGCCAGGATGCTTTGACGCCGCGCCACCGCATCCACCGCGACGGACAGATCAAAATCCTGCCGCGGATCATTGGTTGGCGAATATCGAAACAGGTACGCGGCCCACAGGATTAAATATCCGATCATCAACGCCGCGATGTAAATCCCGATCGCCGCCAGCATCCGCTGCGGTCGTGTGCGCGCCGTCAACTGCATCACTTCCCACGGCGTCGCCAGGAGCGCGCGCATCATCAGCGCCAGCGGCACGATGCCCAGTGCCAGCAATCCCGAGAATTTCGTGGTCACGGCGATCCCCAACATCACACCGATGCCCAGGCAGCGCCACAGTGTCGCGCGTTCACCGGCGAGCCAGATCGCTGCCATCAGCGCCACAAAGCAAAGCGCCATCGCCACGTCGTCCTTGACCAGCGGGGCGTTGGCCAGGAAGTTGGGATCGAAACAGAAAGCGGCGGCGGCGACGATGCCCGCCAATGGCCCGGCCAGCCGCCATGCCCACCACGCAATCAGCACCCCCAGCACGATTCCCAATCCGATCATCCGCGCGCGTGCGTGTCGGAGCAGCACATCCGGATCGGTCACAGGATTGACGTACAACGCATCATGCGCCAGCGGGGCGGTGGCATTCATATCGGTGCTCATCCGTCCCCAGATTGGCGAGGCGCGGTCCAGCCGCAATTGTCCGGGGGGTGTGCCCGCCACAGCGTAATACTTGTACAGCGGCGGGTCCTCGGGCATGCAGCGGAAATCCAGCTCGTGCGTTTGAACCCAGGCGGCGAACAGATCGCCCGGCTCATCGAACGTGGCGCTCTTATTCAGCCACGCCAGCCATCCGGTTTCAGCGAAAATCAGCAGGAGCAGCCCGCATGCCAGAGCGGCCCGGACGTTGGCGCGAAGCGACATTGGCGACCATGATATGTTGGCCAATGATGACGAGATAGTGTCTTCAATTGCCGGCCGCGACCTGGCGCATCAACGATTTCACTCGCTTGGAATCCACCGCGTTATCAGCCGATCCGCCGGCTTTGAACGCCGAGCCGATGATGAATCCATCAGCGATCGAAAGGTAATCAACAATCGTGCGCTCCGTGATGCCGCTGCCGATGAAGACAGGCGTTTTGCCGGCGGCGGATTTGACGGCCTTCACTTTCGCCGGATCGGTCGCCTTGCCAGTCCCCGCGCCGCTGACGACCAGGGCGCCGGCCAGACCGCGCTGGATCATATCCTCCACTTCATCAGCGATCGGCCGCTGCGCCAGCGGCGCTGAATGTTTCACGTCCACATCCGCGAAGATTTTCACGTTTCGCGCATCCAGCATGGCACGCTCGCGCAGCAGATCGTGTGCGATCCCCTGGATGATTCCCTGATCGGTCACGCGGGCGCCGCACAACACATTGACACGAATGAAGTCCGCGCCCACCGTCGCCGCCACGGCCAGCGCCGTCAGCCCATCGTTGCGCAGCACGTTGATGCCCAGCGGCAATTTGAATTGCCGCCGTACCTCGGCTGCCAGCACCGCCATTTCCGCCGCGACAAACGCCGGCACGCGGGCCGGATAAAACGGCACATCGCCAAAATTCTCCATCATCAAACCCGATACACCGCCGTTCGCCAACGCCTCCGCGTCGCGGAGCACGCGCTTGAGAATATCGGATCGGCTTCCCCCATACCGCGGCGAGCCAGGCAACGCCGGCAGATGCAGCATGCCGATGACCGGCTTGTGATCTTTGGACCATGCTGGAAATAGTGATGGCATCGTCACAGCACTTCCGTCGCGCGCGGATAGCTGCCCAGGACCGTTAATTGCAGGCAGTGCTGACGGGCTTGCTCGATGGCGGTTTTCATGGATTGGTCGTCGGCGTGACCCTGCGCGTCGATGAAAAAGTAGTATTCCCAGTTCACCTTCTTGCTGGGACGCTTCTCGATGTCGGTGTGATTGATGCCATTATCCTTGAAGACATCCAGCACCTCCGCCAGTGCGCCGGGCTTGTGCGCGGTGGTGAACATGATGGCGGTTTTGTCGTCGCCGCTGCGGCGGGCGCCTTCTCGGCCGATAACGAAAAATCGCGTGACGTTGTCGGGGTTGTCCTCGATGTTCTCGAACAGGACGCGCAGGCCGTAAAGCTCGCCGGCCAGCTCGCTGCCGATGGCCGCGATGCCGGGCGTCTGGGCGGCCAGCTCGGCGGCGCGGCTGGTGCTGGGCGCGGCCTGCACGTCGCGGCCCTTGGCCGTCGTGCTGAGCCAGGCGCGGCACTGGCTGAAAACTTCCGGCTTGCTGTAGATGGTCTTGATCTGCTCCCAGCTCTCCCGCGCCAGCAGGTTATGATGGATGGTGATGAGCACCTCCGCGCAGATTTTGGCCGAGCTGTGGAGAAACGCATCAAACGTATCGATGATCCCTCCGCCGATGCTGTTCTCAACCGGAACCAGCCCGTAGTCGGCATGTCCGCGCACGACTTCCTCGAACACGCCGGAGATATCCGCCAGCGGAACATATTCCACGCTGCCGCCGAATTTACGGACCGACGCGGCATGGCTGAACGACCCTTCGGGTCCCAGGAACCCGATGCGCAGCGGCCGCTCCAGGGCGAAGCTGCCGCTCATCAATTCGCGGTAGATCGCCTCGAGGCAGCGATTGGAAAGTGGGCCCTGGTTGAGCTTTCGGATGTGTTCCAGGACGGCTTTTTCGCGGTCCGGCGCGTATATCGGGCCGCCGCTGGTTTGCTTGTGCCGGCCGACTTCCACGACGATGCGGGCGCGGTCGTTGAGCAGGGCGATGATCTGTGCGTCGAGCTGGTCAATCTGCTGCCGCAGTTTTTCCAGCGGATCGTCCTGGCTCATGGTGAAATATGTAGCCGCTGACGTCCAATCCGTCCACAAGCGCACCCTTAATCTGAATCTCACATTTCCACGACACGATGAGTGAAAGGAGACGCATGAGAATTTTCCTGGCCTTGGGCGCATGGGCGGCATTAACGGCAGCGATGGTGACGGCGAATGCGGCGCCGGCGCGGCATGTCATCATCATTTCTATCGACGGCCTGCATCAGGCGGATCTGCTCGACCCGATGCTGGAGGATCGATGGGCCAACGTGCTGGCCGTGGCCCACCAGGGCATCTGGTACAACAGCGCGTCGGCGAGTGTTCCATCCGATTCGATGCCGGGGACATTGGCGTATTTGACCGGCGCCGGGCCGGCGACGACCGGTGTGTATTACGACGTCGCCTACACCCGGACGCTGCTTGCGCCCGACGGCGCCACAACGGGAACCCGAATCCTGATCGATGAAGCGATCGACAAGGATGCCACGCGCTTGGACGGCGGTGGTAATTTCGGCGCCGCCAGTCTCGATCCGGCAAAGCTGCCCCGCGATCCAGGGCGCGGCGCGGCGCTGGTCTATCCCCACGACCTTCTCAAGGTGAACACCATTTTCGAGGTGGCGCACGCGGCGGGTCTGCGCACGGTGATGATGGACAAGCATCCCGCGTACGAGATCGCCGCGGGGCCTTCGGGCAACGGCGTCGATGACCTGTACTGCCCCGAGATCGATGCCAAGGCCGCGCTGGTCGATGGCAAGCTCCTCGACGTTTCGGCCGCGCCCGCAGAAACTAAGCTCAAGTCCATCAATAAGGACGCTGATCTGGCGATGGCTTACGACGATCTGAAAATAGCGGCGCTGGTGCGCGAGATTCATGGCCAAGACACTAATGGACGGACTGGCCTGGGCGCGCCGGGCCTGGCGGCGGTCAACCTGCAGGCGGTGACCATCGCCGAAAAAATACGCAAGGGCGGTATCGATCAAGTTGACGGCAAGCAGGTCGTTTCCAAAGCCGTTCTCCGCGCCATACAACATAATGATGCTGACATCGCGATGGTGGTCAGCGCTCTCAAATCCGCTGGAATTTGGGACCAGACGCTTCTGATCGTGACGGCCAAGCACGGTCAGAATCCTCGCATCGGCGAGGCGCGGCTGGTGAAGCAATCCGTGATCACCGACGCGCTGCAAAAATCGGGGATCGCGCTGGCGAGCCAGACCCTGGATGATGTGGCGTTGCTCTGGCTGGCCGACCGATCCAGGACAGCGCAGGCCGCCGATGTCCTCCACGCCCTGGCCACGGGAAGCGACAATCCTGGCATCGCGGACATCTACTGGGGCCAGAGCCTGCGCGCGGCACACCTGGCCGGACCCGACGATCGAACGCCGGATATCATCGTCTCGCTGCAGCCGGGCGTCCTATTAACCGACAGCTCCGCCAAACGATCGGATCATGGCGGGTTTTGCGATGACGACCGGCATGTTCCCATCATCCTGGGTGGGGGCGCCATCGACGCACCCGATCGCGGCTCGATCAACCCGGCCCCGGTACAGACCACTCAGATCGCGGTCACCGCGCTTATCGCGCTGGGCCTGAATCCCGCTGCCCTGCAAGGCGCCCAGCAGGAAAACACGCAGGCGCTTCCAAATGATGGACTGGAATCGGCGGTGCAGGCGAATTACAAGCCTTGAGTGCGCCGATTCATTTGCGCGATTTTGGGCGCCATCTTCCTGGCCGGTCCGATGCGCGGCTTGGCCGCACCGGCCAGGCACGTCATCATTATTTCCATCGACGGTCTGCACGAAGCTGATCTAACCGATTCAGCCACGAGTGCCCTGCTCCCCAACATCATCGCCCTGGCACACGATGGGATCTGGTACAAGAACGCCTCCTGCACGCATCCCTCGGATTCATTCCCGGGCACACTGGCATATCTCACCGGCGCCGGCCCGGCGAGCACCGGCGTGTATTACGACGACACGTTTTGTCGCTCACTGGTCGGCCCCGGCGGTGATGCGGACAGCCCGATGGGCACGCAGGTGCGCCTGACCGCGGCGATCGACAGGCAGCCGCGGATGTTCAGCGGCGGGGGAGACTTCGATGCCACGAGCATCGACCCCGCCAAAATCCCCCTCGATCCGGCGCGCCATTTCGCGCCAGTCTTTCCGCACAGTTATCTGAAGGTGAGCACCATCTTCGAGATCGTCCACGCTGCCGGCCTGCGAACGGTCCTGCTGGAAAAGCATCCCTCTTACGCGATCGCTTCCGGGCCATCGGGCGCAGGCGTGGACGACATGTACTGCCCCGAGATCGACGCGCCAGTGGCGCTGATCGATGGAAAGCTGGTGGACGGCTTTAGCGCTGCCGCCGGGACCAGGCTTGAGCAGATCATCCACAACCTGCCCATGGTCATGGCCTACGACGATCTGAAAGTCGCGGCGCTGTTGCGTGAAATCGGCGGGCAGGATTGGCGCGGCCGGCCGCGATTTGGCGCGCCGGGCCTGGCCGTCCTGAATCTTCAAACGGTCAACATCGGCCAAAAAAGCCTCGCCGGCGGAATCGATCAAAGCGGTGGCGCGGAGATCGTCTCGCGCGAATTAACCGACGCCCTGCATCATGCCGACGGCGACATCGCGTCGATCGTCCTGAAATTACACGCCGCGGGAATCTGGGACGACACGCTGATCTTCCTCACCGCCAAGCACGGCAACAGCCCGCGCATCGGCACCGCGACCGTGGCCGGCGGTGGACGAATTCTCACCACCCTCAAGGCGGCCGGCATCGAATTGGCCGGATATACGCAGGACCAGATCGGATTGTATTGGCTGGCTGACGGCAGCCAGACGGCCAGGGCCGCCCAGATCCTGCTTGCCCTGCGCGACGGGCCGGATAATCCAGGGATCGATCAGATTCTCTGGGCCGATTCGCTCAAGGCGGCAGGCCTTGCGGGCCCGTCGGATCGCACGCCCGATCTGGTGCTGACCGCCAGGCCGGGCATGTTTCTGCTCGACCTGCTCAGCAAACGCGCCGAGCACGGCGCGCTCAATGAGGAAGATACGCACGTGCCCCTGATCCTTTGCGGCGGTGTCGTTGCCAGCCGCCACGGCGTCGTCGTCGTCGAACAAGTGAAGTCCACCCAAATTGCTGTAACTGCTCTGCGCGCGCTGGGCTTAGATGAATCCGCGCTGCAGGGGGCCAAGGCTGAACACACCCACGTCCTGCCCCGGTCCGGCATGTAGAAATTATGTCGTTCCAGCCGATAAGCACGCCAGAGGTGCATCGTTGTTCGAACAGTTGCTTAGCCTAATGCCGTCGGAGCCGGGGACCCTCGCGCTGGTGATCGCCTCTGTTGGCTCGCTGGTGGGCGCAGGGCTGTGGCTCAGCGGCGCGCGGTTCAGCCGATTCATGCTGACGCTCGCCGCGGTGACGCTGGGCGCGGCGATTGGGATGAAGCTTCCCGCCTGGTGCGGCTGGTCGGTGGACGGGATGGGACCGGCCGTCGGTGGGGCCGTCATATTGGGCGTCAGCGCGTTTGCCGCCCACCGGTTTTGGGTGGGACTCTGGCTGGGAATCGTGCTGGCCGGATGGACCGCCCTGGTGATCTGGACGACGACACGCCACGGTGCGGATTGGCATTGGCCCAGCGTGCATGCGGGCCGAACCTTGCCGGCCTACCTTGCCGAAGTGTGGCGAAGCTTGCCCGACCAGGTGCGGCAGTACCTGGCCTGCGCATCCTGCGCGGCAATGGCGTGCGGGATCGCGGCGGCGACGCTGTGGCCACGCTTTGCAATGGTCCTGCTGTGGAGCGCCGCAGGCGTCTCGCTCCTGGTCGCCACTGGCGCAACGGCGCTCTCCCGATTGGATCCGGCCGCGCTGCGACACGTGCCTCGGCAAACAATCGCGCAACTGGCTGTGCTCGGCGGTCTGGTGATGCTGGGCGCGGCCCTGCAGTGGCGAATTACCCCGCGACCCAGGCAAGCCGTCAAACCGAGCAAATCGATTCATAATCCCGCCGATTGAGGTTGATGCCGTGATGATGCCGCAATGGATCTTGAGCGTGGAACCGAACCAGACGTGGAACTCGACCATCCCGATACAATGGCCGCACCAGGGCGATCTGTTGAGCTGGTGCCAGCAGATGACGCCCGGCGTGGCTACGGTGCTGATCATGGCGGGGATCGTTTATCTGCTGTTCGGGTTCCGGATTTTCAAAGCGATCGTGCTGCTGAACGCCGCCGTGCTGGGCGGGTGCCTGGGCGCCAAGGTTCCCATGGAACACCAGGAGACATCCATCGCGGTGGCGCTGATCTGCGCGGTCTTCGCCGCGGCAATCGCCTGGCCGACCATGAAATACGCGGTGGCGCTGATGGGCGGACTCTTCGGCGCGGCGCTGGGGGCGAGCATCTGGCATACCGTCGATCTGGATCCTCACTTAGTCTGGGCCGGCGCGATGGTGGGATTGATCGGCTTCGGCCTGTTCGCCTTCATCCTTTTCCGCGGCAGCGTCATGATGTACACCAGCCTGCAGGGATCGTTCATGCTGGTCTTCGGCCTGCTGGGACTGATCTACAAATATCAGCAACTGGCGCCCAATGTGACCAGACACCTGGTCGAGCAATCCTTCCTGCTGCCCGCCGCCGTTTTCATCCCCGCGGTGATCGGCCTGATCTTCCAGCAACACCACTGCACGCACGGCAGCGCCGGCGCCGGCGGCAGCGCGAAGAAATGAAGTTTAGCGGCCGCGTTTACGCGGCGTTTTATTTCTACCGATTGCCGTTACGATACGGCCGAGGAAACGCCGCGTAAACGCGGCCGCTAATCGATGGTCCTGGCGTCGCACGGGATTTTCACGGCGTACGGTTTCTGGCTGCCCAACCATCCGCGCGGCTCGTGGTCCGTTTTCGTTCGATCCTGGGAATTGCACCGGTTTGGACACGCCACGAAGATCAACGCCCCGCGATCCGTTGCGCATCAGCCCACGATCGGAAATTGCGGCTGACGGCCAAACGCTCGCTCAGTCATCCCCCTGTCAAATTCACCGGCGAACAAGCATTGGCGATCGCGCGCGGTTTCGCCGCAGCGATCGACGAATCGGTATACGTTATTTTAGCCTGCTCGATTTTACCCGAGCATGTGCATCTGGTTGTCCAGCGGCACGAAAGGCCGGTGGAAAAACTCATGGGACATCTCAAGGCTCGCGCGACGCAGCAATTGGTCGCCCAAGGCTTGCATCCGTTCGCGCATTTGAAGGGAATCGATGGCCGATTCCCATCGGTTTGGGCGGATCGATCATGGAAAGTCTTTCTCGATTCTCCGAAAGAGATCGCGAGGGCCATCAATTATGTGATTGAGAATCCGATCAAAGAGGGAAAAAAGGCGCAGCATTGGTCGTTCATTACTCCTAAAGTTTAGTGGCCGCGCTTGCGCGGCGTAGTGTTTCCAGCAACGCCGCGCAAGCGCGGCCGCTAAACGGGTGAGAATTCGGGTTCGGGAGCAATTCATGCGTTTCGACAAGCTCACCATCAAAGCCCAGGAAGCCCTGGCGGGGGCGCAGGAGAGCGCTCGGGCGGCGGATCATGCGGAGGTGACGCCGCTGCATCTGCTGGGGGCGCTGCTCGCTGAGACCGATGGCGTCTTCAATCCCCTGCTGCAAAAGTTGGGGGCCGAGCCGCAACGGTTGCGGGAAATCGTCCTCGCGGAGCTGGATCGCCTGCCCAAGGCCACGGGCACCCAGACCGGCTTGAGCAGGTCGCTTAACGACGTGCTGGCCCAAGCCCAGAAGGAAGCCGATCGGCTCAAGGACGAATATGTCTCGACTGAACACATGCTGCTCGCGCTGGCGCAGATCAAGAGCGAGGCCCGGGAAATCCTGACTGTCGGCGGCGTCAAACACGATACGATCCTCTCGGCCCTCAAGGAAATCCGCGGCGGGCAGCGCGTCACCGATCAGAATCCCGAGGACAAATATCAGGCCCTGCAGCGGTACGGCCGCGATCTGGTCGAAATGGCCCGGCAGGGAAAGATCGATCCGGTGATCGGCCGAGACGAGGAGATTCGCCGCACCATGCAGGTGCTGGCGCGGCGGACCAAAAACAATCCGGTGCTGATCGGCGAACCGGGTGTGGGTAAGACCGCCATCGTCGAAGGTCTGGCGATCCGCATGCTCAACCGCGACGTGCCGACGGTGCTGCAGGATAAGCGGATCATCGCGCTGGACATGGGCGCCCTGATCGCCGGGGCCAAATATCGAGGCGAATTTGAAGATCGCCTCAAGGCCGTCATCAAGGAAGTGACGCACAGCGACGGGCAGATCATCCTGTTCATCGACGAGCTGCACACCGTCGTGGGCGCCGGCAGGGCCGAGGGGGCGATGGACGCGGGGAACCTGCTCAAGCCGGCGCTGGCCCGCGGCGAGCTGCGCACCATCGGCGCCACGACACTCGATGAATACCGCAAGCACATCGAGAAGGACGCCGCCCTGGAACGGCGCTTCCAACCGATCATCGTCGGCCAGCCCAGCGTGCAGGACACCATCGCCATTTTGCGCGGGCTCAAACAGCGGTATGAAACACACCACGGCGTGCGGATCACCGACAACGCCATCGTGTCAGCCGCGGTGCTGTCGGATCGATACATCACCGACCGCTTCCTGCCGGACAAGGCGATCGACCTGATCGACGAAGCCGCCAGCCGGCTGCGCATCGAGAACGATTCGATGCCGGCCGAGCTGGATGAAATCCGCCGGCGGATCATGCAGATCCAGATCGAGCTGGAAGCGCTGCGCCGTGAAAAGGATTCCGCATCCAAGCAGCAGCGCGCCAAGGCCGAGAAGGAGCTTTCCGAACTTCAGGAGAAAAACACGCAATTGAGCGCCCGCTGGGAGAACGAGGTGGGCGCCATGCGGGCGATCAAATCGCTCCAGGAAAAGCTGGACAATAAGCAGGTGGAGCTGGAACAGGCGCAGCGCCAGGGAAACTGGGAGGCCGCCGCCAGAATCCAGTATGGCGAAATGCGCGATCTGAATCGCCAGATCGAGCAGGCCACTGCGCGCCTGCACGAGCTGACCAAATCCGGGCAGGCGATGGTGAAGGATGAAGTCACCAGCGAGGAGATCGCCGAGGTGGTCAGCCGCTGGACCGGCGTTCCGGTGAGCCGGATGCTCGAGGGCGAGCGCGAAAAACTGTTGAAGATGGAAGAGCGGTTGGGCCAGCGCGTGATTGGCCAGGACGAGGCGGTGGAAGCTGTCTCGGATGCCGTCCGCCGCAACCGCGCCGGCCTGGGCGACGCGAACCGGCCGATCGGCAGCTTCCTGTTTCTGGGCCCGACCGGCGTGGGCAAGACGGAGCTGAGCAAGGCGCTGGCCGAATTTTTGTTCGATGATGAAAATGCCATGGTCCGCATCGACATGAGCGAGTTTATGGAGCAGCATTCGGTGGCGCGGCTGATCGGCGCGCCACCGGGTTACGTCGGATACGAAGAGGGTGGTCGCCTGACCGAAGCGGTGCGCCGCCGGCCGTATTGCGTCGTTCTGTTCGACGAGATCGAGAAAGCGCATCGCGACGTATTCAACATTCTGCTGCAGGTGCTGGATGATGGCCGGCTCACCGATGGGCAGGGGCGCACCGTCAATTTCAAAAATGCCGTCATCGTGATGACCAGCAACCTGGGCAGTTCCGAGATCCAGCGACTGGCCGATCAGAAGGCCGAATCATGGGAAGCGGAGGCGGCAGTCAAGACGCTGCTTCGCGACCATTTCCGCCCGGAATTCTTGAATCGCATCGACGAGACGATTCTGTTCCACGCGCTGAGCAAGGAGCAGATCGCGCGCATCGTGGACGTGCAGATTGAGCACCTGTCCCGCCGCCTGAGCAGCCGCAATTTCAAGCTGGTCCTGACATCCGGGGCCCGCAAGCTGCTGGCCGAGCAGGGCTACGACCCCGCCTACGGCGCCCGCCCGCTAAAGCGCTTGATCCAACAGCGCATCGAGAATCCCCTGGCAACCAAAATCCTCTCCGGCGAGTTCGCCGAAGGCGACACGATCAAAATCGACGTGGATGCGGCGAAGCAGACGTTTACGTTTTCGCGCGGTTGAGCATTTTATCAGCCGCTGGCGCCAGACCGCGGGCTGGCGCCGGCGGCTATGATTTGCGCTGTTTTGGCCTCGATCAGTTCCGTCGCCCGCGACTTGGATTCCTCCATTGTCATGTGACCATCTCGAATCGCGTGCAGCGCAATGGCGCCTATTGCGAGCGCATCCAGTCCGTCTTCCACCGAACCCGCGATTGCGATACAGGGAACTGCCATTTCCTGACACAATCGCGCCACGCCTACAACCGTTTTGCCGGCGAGCGATTGACGATCAAGTCTGCCTTCACCGCTCAGGCACAAATCGGCGCCGCGGAGGCGGTCGCGCAAATGGGTGGCGTCGATGACGATGTCGATTCCGGGCCGCAGCGTGGCGCCGAAAAATGCGGCCATGGCGAAGCCCATGCCGCCGGCCGCGCCGGCGCCGGGCAGGGCGGCGAAATCCATCTTGCCCGTGCGCTTCGTCAGTTGCAGCAGGGCGGCGTCGAGAAACTTGATCTGATCGGGCGTCGCGCCTTTCTGCGGGCCGTAGACCACCGCGGCGCCGTTGGGACCGCACAGCGGATTGGTGACGTCGGCGGCGACGATAATGCGCAGCTTCTCAACCGGGCTGCCGCGTCCGTGCTTAATCAGCACGACGCGCGGGAGATCGGCGCCGACCAACGGCTCGCCGGGCGCGACGGGCTGGCCGTCCTCCAGGATCACGGGCAAGTCGCACGCCTGCGCGCAGCCGATGCCGCCGTCGATGGTGGCGCTACCGCCGATGCCCAGGATGATGTCGGACACGCCCATCTGCGCGGCCGCCATGAGCAACTGGCCGACGCCGAAGGTGGTGGTGCGCATCGGATCGCGATCGGTGGGTTTCAGCAGCGACAGGCCGGCGGCGGCGGCCATCTCGATCACCGCGGTACGGCCGTCGCCCAGGATTCCAAAGGCGGCATCGACTTTCATCTCGGCCAGCGGCCCGGTGACGCGGCGGGTCTCGATGCGCCCAGCGGTCGCGGCGACCAGGGCGGCGACGGTGCCCTCGCCGCCATCGGCCATCGGACAGCAATCGATCTGAACATCGGGCCGCGCGCGACGCACGCCCGCGGCCATCGCCTGAGCCACATGCACGGCACTGAGGCAATCCTTGAACTTATCGGGAGCCAGAACGATACGCATGGCGGCGAATGACAGAGAAATCGATAGATCAGTTTTCTATTCGTCAGAACCAGTCCACTGCGACACGCTCCGCGATATTCATGCTGTCGTCAACAGTGCCGCAGGTTCCCATCGGCGCAGCACAGAAATGCCGCGGCGTGCCGCCGTGGCTCGGTTTCGTTTGAGTTTCGTAAAAATCGGACGACGCACCACGGCGTGGGCGCGGACTCATCCGAAGAAATGCACCCAATCGCCGGGGTGCGCCTGCCGCTTCCACCTCGCCGTTGCAATCGGCGCGGCAAAAGCGGGTGACGGATCCCGGGTCGCTCGGCCGCGCGTGACCGATACTCCGGGGCTCCGCGTCCTTGGAAAACACGTGATCCCTCTGTATTGGGTCGGGCGCCTGAAGGTTTTTGGGCATTTCGGAGAGCGCCATTTCGGCAGTCACGTTCGAAATCGCGGCGCGAGGCGGGATTGCGATTAGTCAAATGTTTTTATTTTTGAAGAAGGCAACGCCGGGCAAGCCCGGCCGCTAAACATTGAACCGACGCACGACTGAGAAATCAGGACGTCGCGCGCTACACCGACTCGAGGACGGATGCTTCTCCCAGTGGCTGACGGATGGCGTCGCGGATGCTGCGAGAGATGCCTTCGGAATCCAGCCCGGCCTCGGTGAGCTGCTCCTTGCGAGTGGCGTGGGCGATTAGTCGGTCGGGCATGCCCAGCATTGTCAGATAATCGGTGGGGAGATGGTTGGCGGCGGCGTATTCGGCAACGGCGGCGCCAAAGCCATTCTGGCGCGAATGGTCCTCGATCGTGATCACCGGATGTCCCGGGCGGAGGGTGCGCGCCAACATGCGCGCATCCACGGGCTTGCAGAACCGCGCATCGACGATGCGCAGGCTGATCCCCTCGGCGGCCAGCTCGGCGGCGGATTGCATGACATTCGTCGCCAACGCGCCGTACACGATCGCCGTCGCATCCGTTCCCTCGCGCAGCACGCGGCTGCGGCCGACGGTCCACTCGTCGTCGGCTGCGGCACGCAGGGGCTGGGCGATACACAGCTCAAAATTCTGAGCCGGGACGTTGTCGCGCGGATAGCGGAGCGCGCTGGGGGTATCCAGCGACAGCGCCAGGCGCAGGGCGCGGTTCAGCTCCGCCTCGTCGCTGGGCGCCATCAGAACCATTTCCGGCAAGGGGCGCAGAAATGCCTGATCCATGAACCCGTGGTGGACGGCGCCGTCGTCGCCCACGTAGCCGGCGCGATCCATGCAGAAAACAACCGGCAGGTGGTTCAGCACCACTTCCTGCCAGACCTGGTCGAAAGCGCGCTGGATGAACGTGGAATAAATCGCAGCGAACGGACGCAGGCCCGTCTTGGCCATCCCGGCGGCCATAGCGGTCAGGTGGCTCTCGCAGATTCCGGTGTCGAAATAGCGCCCGGGGAATTCTTTCTCGAACTTGGAAAGCCCGGTGCCGTCCGGCATGGCGGCGGTGAGGGCGATGACGCGCGGGTCCTTTTTCGCCAGTGCGATCATGGCATCGGCGAAGGCGGTGGTCCACGATTTTCCAGGCGACTTATTGATCTCCACCTGGCAGCCATTCACCTGGAACGCCGGGGGGCTGTGGAACCTGGTCGGCTCGGCGCTGGTGACTTCGTAGCCGTTGCCCTTGACGGTTTTGACGTGCAGGAGAACGGGGGACTGCACGTGCTTAATTTCCGCGAGCAGGTCGATGAGGCCGGGGATGTCATGGCCATCGACAGGCCCGAAATACTTGATGCCGAGCGTTTCGAAAATCTGTCCGGGCCACAGGGCGCTCTTGACGCCCTCGGCGACGTGCCGCCAGACGTTTTCGACGGTGTGCCCCATGGTGCTGGGCAATCGGCCGACAAAGCGCTCGGCCAGCTTCTTGGCCTCGCCGTAGGTGGTGCTGACGCGGATGCGCTCGAGGTATTGGCTGAAAGCGCCCTGGGGCTGGCTGATGCTCATGCCATTGTCGTTGAGGACGATCAGCAATTGGCGCCGGAGCGTGCCGGCATTGTTGAGTCCCTCGAATGCCAGGCCGTTGACGATGGATGCATCGCCGACGACGGCCACAACGTTTCCATTTTTATGCTGAAGCTGCTCACCGCGGGCCATGCCCACGGCGGTGCTGATGGCGGTGCCGGCGTGACCGACGGCGAACAGGTCGTAGGGGGATTCCACCGGGCTGGGAAACCCACCGACCGACCCCTTCTTCCGCAGCGTCGAGAACATCGCCGCCCGGCCGGTCAGCATCTTATGCGGATAACACTGGTGGCCGACATCCCACAGGAGCCGGTCCGGACCCAGCGGGTGGGGGCCGAAATCGTAAACATAGTGAAGGGCGATGGTCAGCTCGGCGATGCCAAGATTGCTGGCCAGGTGGCCGCCATTTTTACTGACAGATTGAAACACGCGCTCACGGATTTCCGCCGCCAGATCTCCCAATTCCTCCATGGAAAGGCGACGGATATCAGAGGGCACGCGGAGCGAATCCAACAAACCCATATTCGAAATCTCCTAAACCGACCCGAGCGTCCTTGCTGGAGGGGGTTCTTTTACCGTCGGGGGCGATTGGCGTCCATAGGTGTCGTGAGGCCCATAATGTGAGCAGAGCCGGGGCGTGTCGCCCCGGAATTCACCGGGCCGACACGGTCCGGCTCCGTTTAATTCGTCACATCTTCCTCTCGACGACGAAAACTGCCAATGCCCGCAACGGTTCGGTTTGTTCACCAAGGGGGGCCAAGGCATCCAATGCCGATTGCAAAGCGAGCTGAGCCTCGCGCCGGCTGGCATCCAGGCCGATCAACATGGGATAGGTCACCTTTCCCTTGGCGGCGTCTTTGCCCGTGGCTTTGCCCAATTGTTCCGCAGTGGCGGTCTGGTCGAGAATGTCATCGACGATCTGGAAGGCCAGGCCCAAGTGCCGCCCGTACGCATCCAGCGCCGCCAGGTGGTCGGCCGAAGCGCCGGCGGCAAGTGCACCCAGACGACAGGATGCGGTCAGCAATGCGCCGGTTTTCATGCGATGCAGATTCTGCAGATCGGCGAGATTGGCGGGGCGCTTGGGATCGATGTCGATCACCTGGCCACCGATCATTCCCTCCGGCCCACTGGCATGGGCGAGCTCGGCGATCAGGGCCGGGACCAGCGCGGGGCTGGCGTCGCTGGCGAGAATCTCAAACGCAATCGTCGTCATCGCGTCGCCAGCCAGGATGGCCATCGCCTCGCCGTAAACTTTATGATTGGTCGGCCGGCCGCGGCGCAGGTCGTCGTCATCCATGGCCGGCAGATCGTCGTGTACCAGGCTGAAAGTGTGAATCAGCTCGATGGCGGCGGCGGCAGCGAGGGCGGAGGCGCCGTCTTCACCACCACATGCTTTAGCAGATTCCAGCACCAGCGCCGGGCGGAGGCGTTTCCCACCAGCCAGAAGGCTGTACTCGATCGCCTGCATCAGCCCTGCCGGAGCCTCGGGATAGCGCACCATCAGGCGGGCCAGGTAATCCGTGAGCAGGGCGGCGTTTCGCGACAGCAGTGTCGCCGCGTCTATCGGCCTGGAGGAAATCACCGAATTATGCTTCCGGTTCTTCATAAGGCTGAGCGTCGATCCCCCCTGCGGGGGATTTGGAAAGCAACTCGATCTGTTTCTCGGCAGCGCCCAGGACGCTGCGGCAATGGCCAATCAGGAACATCCCCCGCTCGTACTTTGCGAGGCTGACCTCCAAGCCGACCTGCCCGCCTTCGATTTCCGCTAGAATCTGTTCCAGCTCGGCCAGTGCCTCTTCGAAGGATTTAGGGGGCGGCTGGGTCTTCTTGGCCATATGCGGATTATAGGGTAGGTTGCGGCAAGCTCATACAGGAGCCAGAGTTGTTGCCGGGGGGAAATATTTGCCGTTTTCATGCGTTATATGAGTGACGGCCGGAGTTTGTAGATGCAGAGGGAACTGGTTTCCCAGATCACGGCCCCGGCCCCCGAAGGCGATGAAGCACTGGTTCGCCGCCTGCGCGACGGTCAGACCGCCGCCGGTGAACTGCTGGTCAACCGGCACTGCGCCGCTCTGATGCGATATCTGCAGCGGCTGGTCGGCAGCGATCATCTGGCCGAGGAACTGCATCAGCAGACCTGGGCCAGCGTCCTGGAAAACCTGGATCGGTTTAACCCCTCGCTGGGCGGCGGCTTCAAGGCCTGGCTGTACCGGATCGCGACCAATAAGGCCAACGACCACTGGCGTTCCCGGGGTCGCGAGAAGACCGCCAGGGAAGCGATGCGGCTGATCGGCGATGAGATCGTTCCCCAGGCCGGCGCGGGCCTGGAGAACACCGAGGAGCTGAACAAGCTGCGCAACGCGATCGATCTGCTGCCTGCGAACCAGCGGCAGGTGCTGTTGCTGCGGTATTACAGCGATCTGAAGTTTATCGAGATCGCTCAAATCCTGGGTTGTCCGCTGAATACCGCGCTGGGACGAATGCACAAGGCGATGTTGCGGCTCAGGCAGTTGATGTCGGAACCGACAAGCGCAACGAGAACGTCATGAGAAACCTTCAAGACTTGCACAATAACGAGGCGATCCTGCTGATGTACCTGGCCGGCGAGCTGACCCCGCAGGATCACGCGGAAGTGGAGCAGATGCTGGGCACGGATGCCACCCTCCGTCATGAGCTGGCATCGTTGCAGCAAATGCAGGAACAGATCACCGGATCGCTGGCGGAGCTGGATCGCCACACCCGCCCCGCGGTGCCCCAGGCGTTTGCCGAGGCGGGAATTTACCGCATGATCCGGCAATGGCACGAGCAGCGCCGGCGGATGACGCGCACGCTGGTCATGCCGCGACGCGTGATGCCGCGCGTCTGGTTTGGTCTGGCGACGGCGGCGTCGATCATCATCGGGTATTTCGTCTGGCTTGCTTACCATCCTTCCACACCGACAAGCCCCGCTGGGGTCGTCAACACCGCGGCCGCGGATGAGGAAAAGGTCACCCTGATGGAAAACACCATGATGCTCAGCGACGGCCAGGCGGAGAGCGACATGCAGTTCGCCGCCGTTATGCCCGGACCGGATGATCTGGATTCTCCGCCGGATTCGAGCAATCAGTAGCGCAATCGCAAAGGATCAAGCTTATGAACGCGATGAAATTGACGATGTTTTCGATCCTGGGATTGGGGGTTGCCTTCGTTCCGATGGCTCGGGCGGATGGCCCATCGACCCGGCCCGACGTTTCGGGCATCAATCGCCAGGCCTGGCGCGCCTTGCGCGGGACGTTCAGGGCGGATGCTTACGCCAACCTCATTTATTTCAGCCAGGATGAGTGGAACGACATGATGGGGTTCATGCAGACGGTATCGCCCGCGCGTGCCAACGTGCTGGCGCGGACTAATCTGCCCGTGGAATCTCCGATCCGTCAGGGCCTGATCCGACGATGGCGCGCTTACAAGTTCGTCCGCGACCACTTTCTGGAGATGGCCCAGCTTCAGGAACGGCGCTTCACGCTGGAGGATGATCTTTTCGTGCTGGGCATGAAAGAGAAGGACCGGGAAACCAACCCCAGCAGCCGCACCAGCGATTCCGCCGACGATCTGCGCGAAAAGATTCACGCCAAGGTCACCGAACTGCTGGATCTGGGAATTCAGGAAGATCGCCTGCGGATTGAAAAATTGAATCGGATGCTGGCCAATGCGAACAACACACTGGCGCAGGATCAGGCCCGGGAGCCGCAGGCCGTTGAGCTGCGCACCGAGAACCTGATGGGCCGCTTCTCGCATCCGACGACGCGCCCATCAGGCGCTTCGCCTCATGGCGATGCCGGGGATGGTGGAAGCAACGCTGTTTCCGATCAGACCGATATGAGCAATCCGGCCAGTGGGGATGCGGACACCCCGGCGACGGTGAATTAACGGTTCGAAAATAAAAAGGGGCCGCCCTCCGGAGCGGCCCCTGGCACATCAGCCGGGCACAATCATCACGCCCAGCTCATGTTCAATACACGACCGCCATCACGTCCTCAATCGACTCGATCACCTGGCGCACGTGGAACGGCTTGCGGAGGAAGCCATCAAACCCGCTGGCCAGCAAACCCTTGGCGTCTTCCGGCGTCATCTTGCCGCTCATCGCCACGATCTTGGTCAACTGCAGGTCGGCGTTGCTCTTGACCTGCTTGGCCACCTCGCGCCCATCCAGGTCGCGCAGGTGCATATCCAGCAGGATGACATGCGGACGGAATTTCTCGGCGGTGAGACCCGCGGCGAAACCGCTCTTGGCGACTTCCACCTCGTACTTGGCCTCGTCCTCCAGGATCTTTTCCAGGACTTCGACGATGTCCTGCTCCTCATCCACGATCATCACCCGGGTGCAGCCGGTCATCAGGCCGTTGAGCGGCATCCCGTGCATCTTCATGAAGCGGATGAGCTGGTTGAGCGGGATTCGCCGGTCCTTGCTGCCGGGGATCCGATAACCGTGCAGCGCTCCACTGTCGAACCATTTGCTGACGGTGCGCGGAGCGACATTGCAGATTTTGGCAACCTCGCCGGTCGTCAAAACGTCTTTGACCTTCGTGGCGTTCATTGCATTTTCTCCCTGGCCAGGGCAAGGGGCCGATAATCGGCCTTTCTTCCCACTGACCGTGTCGGCGGCCCGGCGATTGACCGCGGACAGTTTCATTATCGTCATGCTGTCTGGACGCTTTAGGCGTGCAGCGCAGTTTTTGCCGCCATCTCTGGAAATGCGGAGACGCCGTTCTTTATCAGACATGCCGGAACTCGACGTCGATTATTATAGCCAAAATGGAGGACACCAGATTAAGCGCCCGGTTAGGGAGCCTTGGCCAGGGTGCCGTGTGCGTTAAATCAGGCAGTTAGAGGCCTTTGCGCCGTCGACCCTTCACGCTATCGTCTGGCATCTCCAAGCCGAGGAACCTGTCATGAAAATCGCGGTAATGCCCGGCGACGGTGTGGGTCAGGAGGTCGTCCCCGCCGCTTTGGCGGTTCTCAAGCAGGTGGGCACGCGGTTCTCGTTCTCCTATTCCATCGACCAGTATCCGTTTGGCGGAGAACATTATCTGCGGACCGGCCAGACCCTTCCGGATTCGGCCCTGCGCGAGCTGGCGGAGCACGATGCGATCCTCTTCGGCGCCGTCGGGGTTGATCCGCGCGGCTCGGCGAAAATCCCGCAGGGAATTCTGGAGACGGAAATCCTGCTCAAGATGCGCTTCGAGCTGGACCAGTACATCAACCTGCGTCCGACGCGCCTATTGCCCGGTGTTCCCACGCCGCTGAAAAATGCCGGACCCGACGACATCAACATGATCATCGTTCGCGAGAACACGGAGGGTCTGTACAGCGGCAATGGTGGATTTTTGTACAAGGACACGCCGCACGAAGTCGCCAACCAGATCGAAGTCACCACCCGCCGCGGTGTGGAGCGATGCATTCGCTACGCGTTTGATTACGCAAAAACTTCCGGCCGCCGCAAGGTGACGCTCGTTGCCAAGACCAACGTCCTGCGCTTCGCCCATAACCTGTGGCTCCGCGCCTTCGAGCAGGTCAAGGCAGATTATCCGGACATCCAGACCGACTACCACCACGTTGACGCCTGCACGATGTACATGGTCACCAAGCCGAAAATTTACGATGTGATCGTCACCACCAACATGTTCGGCGACATCATCACTGACTTGGGCGCCGCCATCCAGGGCGGCATGGGCATGGCCGGCAGCGCCAACCTGAATCCCACGCGCCAGGCCGCCAGCATGTTCGAGCCGGTGCATGGCAGCGCCCCGGACATTGCCGGCAAAAATCTGGCAAACCCCATCGCCACATTCTTATCGGTAGCCATGATGCTGGATTTCCTGAACCAGCGCAAAGCCGCCGCCGCCATCAATGATGCGTGTCGGGAGGTTGTCGCGGATCCCAAAAATCACACCCGCGACCTGGGCGGGACGGCCACAACCAGCCAGGCCACCGAAGCCGTCATGGCACAAATCGAACGCCTTTGAAAAAAGGTATTAGATCGCCGCGGGAAAAAATGTAGACTATCGCAACTCTGGCATTTAAGGGCGTGCCATGTCAGACAACTCTTTTGATTCAACATACGATCTGATCATTCCACCGCTGCCACCGTCGGCGGTGACGCCTGAGCCGCAGGTGATTCCGTATCGGCGTGTCGAGCCGGCGACGCCACCAGGGCCACCGCAGCCACCGATGGAGCCCATGAACAAGCTCTCCGCGGAGGAGAGATTGTGGTTCTGGTTGCGACGGGTGGCGGCCCTATGCGTGATACTGATCGGCGCCGGCTGGCTCTATTTCATCCCTTTGCGCGGCCTGGTGACGTGGGGCATCGGATTCGGACTGGTCGGCGCCGGGCTGGCCATGCTGATGTTTGCCGGCCCGACGGATGCGGAGCGGCGGGGATATCATTTCTGACCCCGCAGCTTCTAAGCCCCGCGATGCCGTTTGGAGCCGCGTTGGCATTGCCCTACAATTCAATGGATGGCTGAAAAAATCCTCATCATCGGTTCGGGCCCGGCGGCGTGGACTTGCGCCCTGTATGCGGCGCGGGCCAATCTCTCCCCCCTCGTCTATGAAGGCGCCATCAGCGAGGAAAACCGGCTCAGGGGCACGCTGCCGCTGGGCCAGCTCAATGCCACAACCGACGTCGAGAACTACCCCGGCTTTCCCAAGGGAATCCTCGGCCCGGAACTGATGGAGGCAATGCGCGACCAGGCGCTGCGGTTCGGGACGCGCGTGGTCACCGAAGACGTGGTGAGCGTCGAGCTGTCCCGCCGGCCTTTCACGTTAAATGATTCCGCGGGCGGGTCAGCCACGTCGCAAACGCTGGTCATTGCCACGGGCGCCAGCGCCAATTATTTGGGTTTGGAATCTGAGGAGAAGTTCAAGAATCATGGCGTGTCGGCTTGCGCCGTCTGCGACGGCGCGTTGCCCCGCTTTCGCAACAAGCCGGTGGTGGTCGTCGGTGGGGGGGATTCGGCCGCCGAGGAGTCGATCCATCTCACCAAGTTCGCCAGCACCGTACACGTCGTCCATCGCCGCGATCAGCTTCGCGCATCCAAGATCATGGCGGATCGATTGCTGGCCATTCCGAATGTGAAACCGGTGTGGAATTCGGTGGTTGAGGAGGTCTTGGGCGAGCCTCAAAACGGCCTCAATGGTGTCCGCGTCCGGAATCTCAAGACCGGGCAAGCCAGCACGCTGCCAGCCAGCGGTATGTTCGTGGCCATTGGCCATACGCCCAACACGGGGTTCCTGGGTGGGCAATTGGAGCTGGACCCCAAGGGATTCATCGTGCTCAAAGATCGATTCCGCACCCTGACCAGCGTCGACGGTGTTTTCGCCGCCGGCGACGTGGCCGATCCGCTCTACAAACAGGCCATCACCGCCGCCGGCATGGGATGCAAGGCCGCGCTCGACGCCGAACGCTGGCTTGCCGAAAAAGACATCCATTAGAGCCACGTTGCGTGGACGATAAATCGTACGCATTCCGGCCCTCGCAGCGGTTATCCGGCCGGCGGGCGTTCGCGGCGGTTTATGCTGCCGCCAAGCATGCGCGCGGGCCGCTGGTCCTCTATTCCAGGCCCAACGGCCTGCCACAATCGCGGTGGGGACTGAGCATCTCGCGCCGCGTCGGCCCGGCCGTCCGTCGCAACCGCATCAAACGGCTTTTGCGCGAATCGATCCGGCTCCTGCAGCACGATCTGCCCGCGGGATATGATCTGATCATTGTCGTGCGGCCGCACCAGCCGATGGAACTGGCCGAATATCAGACCCTGCTGTCATCGCTTATGGCGGCCGCCGCGGCGCATTGGACGCGCGATGCTCCCAAGGCGCCCTGACAACCGCATGCGCTGGCTGCTGATCCAATTCGTGCTGCTGTATCGCGCCACGCTGGGCCGCTGGCTTGGGGGATATTGCCGGTTCACACCCACGTGCAGCCAGTACGCCATCGACGCGATCAATAAATACGGTCCATGGCGCGGAAGCTGCAAAGCGCTGGGGCGGGTATGCCGTTGCCACCCGTGGGGAGGCAAGGGATATGATCCAGCATAACCCTTTGCAGCGGCGTTCAGGCGGGTTGAAGCGATTCTCGATTGCGGCAAGGCTCTTTGGGGATGGCGCGGCCGGGGAAATTAAAACGCGCCTGCATTCGGTTGAACGACTCACAAATCCTCGGTGGGAGCACCACCGGCTCTCCCTCGTTTCGCCGCGGATCCTCGACTTTGGCGACGGCCGCTTCGAACCAGCGGCTGGACATCGGCAAATTCAGGAACTGGCAAATCGCCGTCAGCGATGCCCGCGGATCGGCCGTCAATTGATCGTAGGTGATTTCCAGCAGACGATTTCCCAGGCGCGGGCGCCAGCGATCGATCTCTTCCAGTGTGATCAACCATTCGTACGCACCCTTCATCGCCGAATCGCTCAGGAGAGGCAGCTCTTCGGGATAATATCCGGCGGCGATGCCATCGGTCACCATCGCTTTCCACTTGCTGCCGTTGCGGCCCCACCAGCGGTTCAGCCCGGGCATTCCGATGATCCTGAAGGTCCGGTCCTGGGACAGGCGGTCGATCGATCGCGCCACGTCGATACCGTCGCGCACCAGGTGAATATATTTGGCCCCACCGCTGAGCGCTTCCAGGTAGCCGATGCGGCAGGCGTTGTACGGAGTCTTCTCCACCATCAACGCCGCGCCGCCGCGCTGCGCGGGGCCGATGAAAAGGCGGTTGAACCGCCGCTTCGATTCGGCAGTGGCGTGCTGCTCGTCCAGAAGGAATTTACACGGGCCGATATGATGGCGATTCAGCACGTCGATGGTCGGATCGATGGTTGCCCAGAGATGGTACGGCTCGAAATAGAATTTGACGTCAGAATGTTTCCCCAGGATCTTCCCCACCAGCGTGGTCCCGGAGCGGCCGCAACCGACCACGAACGCGCAGGGCATGGCGGTGATGCCCGCATCCCCACGACGATCGCCCGAGACGCGCCGCTCTGCCATGAACTTCAGCAGAGCATGCTTCGTTCCGCGCGCCCACGGTAACAGCAATTGCTTCACGATGAGGCCACTCCGATTGAATTCACGGTGGAACGGCAGCCCTGAAGGGGATTCATTCCCACGGCGATGTCGCTTCGCAACAGACGAAATGCGTCTGACTACGCATAAGATAACCGCTGAATTGTCATTCAGCCAGACATGGATGAGCCTTGATTCGGATATTTGCCTTCACGCATTGCCACGGCGCCCACATCGCGGGCGTTCCCGGATATCCCGGTCAGTCGTCCCAGTCTATCGCGCGCCGGCCACGCAATCGGTTAACAGATTCTTAATTCGATCGAAGCGCTGCAGGATGCGCTTCCGCAGCATTTTGTTCGCCGGATCAAATTCATGCCCGTGCTCGGCCAATTGCACGAACAGCTTCACCATGTTTTTCCAATCCGCGACGTCGATAAATTCGGGCGCGATCCTGCCGCGTTTTACATCCATGTTGTGATAATTGCCCAAGGCCACGCAGAGGGATGCCGCGGTGTAGCCGTAAATGTCATACACCGTCGCCTCGCACGTTCCGCCGGGCATCAGGGCACGCTGGTGGCGGAACGTCCCATCCACCTGCTTCAACCGCTCCGCCTGTTTGCCCATGAAATACGTCAGCGCCGAATTGAAAATGCTCGTGCGGTCGCCCACGCGGATGATGACGCCCTGGCCCTGCGGCGCTGCCGGCTGCTCGCTGCTGCATTCGATCGCGATAACCCGATCGGATTTTCGCAGCAGCGTGCGGTGCTGGCAGCAGGCGATGCATCCGATGAATCCCTCCTCCTCGGCCCGCGTCAGCAGCACGGCCACGGGCGACCTGGGCGGATGGGCATGCAGGCGTTCGAGCATCTCCAGGCACGCGGCGGCGCCGGCCAGGTCATCGCACCCGCGGCATAGAAATTTCCCGCCCCGGTAACGGCCGGCGCCCTGATCGAACATCCCCGGCGACCCCGCCGCCACCGGCTTTTCCACCCGCACGATCACCTCGTGCGGAACGGCCAGGCGATCGTGCTCGGCTACCGTGGCCTCGACGATTTGCCCGGCAATCTCCCGGTCCCCGTCGAAAAATCGCACCGCCGCGCCCTGCACATATTCCACCTTCACCCACCCAAAAAACGCCGCACGAAGCCGGCGATCGTCCAGCATCTTCCGCGCTACCATGCCGGGATGATCCATGTGCGCGGTGAACACCCAGCGCGGCAGGCGGTGGGCAGAGCGCAGCTGGATCAACAGGTTCCCGAAGCGGTCGCTGCTCAGCCTCAGTTTTTTCCGCCGCCGGACGAATTGGGTGACAAATTCCACGACGCGCGATTCGGCGAACGGGGCGGTCGGCACGGAACAAAGCGATTTTAGAACGTCCACCAGGGTCGGCTCCTGCGCGTTTTCAGGCGGGCGGCTCGAATTCCACCTCGTGCTCGATCGCCAGTTGCCGAATCTTGGGCAATAGCTGTTGCAGCGATTCGGCCTGCGGCGAGGCGGGAAAGCGGTCCAGCAATTGCTCCGCAAGGTCGATCGCCTCCGCGAACTGCTTGGCGCGCAGCAGCTCCTGGATATGCCGCTCCATCTCCTGGCGTTGCTCGATCTCGGCATTCTCGGCGATGGTGGCGAATTGCTCGCGGATGGAGGCGGCGCGGCGGTGGCCGGGCGACTGCTCCATCAGCTTCTGCGCCCCGGCCAGCGCCCGCCGCCAATGCCGCCGATCGATGTCCGACTTGATCTCCTGATACAGCCGCTGCACCGCCGCGTCACGGGCGATCTCCGCATCGTGCTCCAGTTTTTCGAGGAGTTGGGCGGCGGCGCGATTCTCGGGATAGTTCTGGACGAACTGGAATGTCAGCGTGCGGGCGCGATCCCACGATCCGATGGCCATCAGGTCCTCGACGCGCTCCTGCAATTGCCGCAGCGCCGGCTCGGCCGCGCGATCGCGCTCCTGGTTAAGCCGCGCTTTCAGCGCAACCAGTTCACCATCGCCGGGAAATTCGCCGATGAACGCCGCCAGCGCCGCATCCGCATCGCCCCAGGCGCCCTTGGCGACGGCGCGATCGATTTCCGTCCGCAACTGTTCATGCCTTTGCCGGGCGGTGCTGGCCAGCAACTCCTGGCGCTGCGAATCGCTGAGCATCGCCAACTGTCGGAGCTCGCGCAGCAGGGTCAGGATCTGTCGTAAATCCTCTCCGCTGGACGCGCCCTCCATGCCGGGCGTCGGCATCGTCTGATCCAGCGCGGCCGGGACGTCCGACTTTGTGTGGCTCATCGCCTCCACGGCGGCGCGCAGCCGCGCCAGCGATTCGGCCAGGTCGCCCGGCAGTTGCGCGCCCGCCTCCTGCCGCGGCAGCCCCGTCAACGCAAACAGGATCGCCGCCAGCGCAATCAGCGTGACCGCCTGGCCGACGGCCTGCAGCACCGGCACCAGCGGCTCGGGCGACCCACCGGCGCGGCCGATGTCGATCCCGCCGACCACCAACGCGACTGTCAGCGTCATCGCCGCAACCGCTATCAATGCGATTCGCATCATTCACGGGTGATTATACAGACAACGCGATTGTTTGGCGGCCGCGCTTGACTTCGACGAGCGCAGTCGAGTCGCGCGGCGTGTTTTCGGGCGCCAACGTCCGGCAAGCCCGGCTGCTAAAGGGATGAATTGTCAAAACGTCGCATCGGCGGCGCTGAGGTTCTCGAAACGCGTCGTGCGATTCAGGAACGTCAGCTTCAGCACGCCCGTGGGGCCGTTACGCTGCTTGGCGACGATGACCTCGGCGATGTTTTCCGGCTGGAAATCCGGCTCGTTCATGCGGTAATAATCCTCGCGATGCAGGAGCATGACCACGTCGGCGTCCTGCTCGATGCTGCCCGATTCGCGCAGATCGCTCATGCGCGGCCGGTGGCCGTCGCGGCCTTCGGTGGCGCGGTTGAGCTGCGACAGGCAGATCACCGGGATGTTCAGTTCCCGGGCGACCGATTTGACGGCGCGGGAAATTTCCGTGATCTGCTGCTGACGACTGTCCGGGCCGGGGTTGTCGATGAGTTGCATGTAATCGATCATCAGGCACTTGATGTCGTGCTGGTGCTTCAGCCGCCGCGCCTTGGCGCGCAGCTCCAGCGGGGTGAGGCTGGCCGAATCATCGACCCAGATCGGCGCCTTGGCCAGCTCGCCCACCACCGTCGCCAGCTTCGTATATTCCTGGCTGTTGAGCATCCCCTTGCGAAGCTTATGAGCGTCGATCTGCCCGCGGCTGCAGAGCATGCGCTGCGCCAGTTGCTGCTTGCTCATTTCCAGGGAAAAAATCGCGCAGGGCAGTCGCTGGTCGGCGGCGACGTGCTCCACGATGTTCATGGCGAACGCCGTCTTCCCCATGGACGGACGGCCGGCGACGATGATCATCTCGCCGCGCTGCAGCCCGTTGAGCATGTCGTCCAGTTCATGGAATCCGCTGGCCAACCCACGCTGCCCGCGGTCTTCGATCATTTCGAAGACTTCATGGAGGACTTTTTCCATCGGCTCCATGGCATTGCCGACTTTTTTCTCCGCGATAGCGAAAAATCGCTTTTCCGCTTTGTCCAGCACGGTGTCGGCCTGGTCGTGCGGGGCGTAGGCATCACGCAGCGTGTCATTGGCGGCGCAGATCAATTGGCGCAGCAGCGATTTCTCACGGACGATCGTCGCGTAATGCAGCCCGTGCGCCGATGACGGCACCGAGCCCAGGATCTGCGCGATATATCCCTTCCCGCCCACTTCCTCCAGGAGCTGCGTGCGCGCCAACTCCTCGAAGACGATCACCGCATCGATGGGACGGTTCTGCTGGTACAGCCGGATCAGCACATCGAAGATGACCTGGTGATCGGCTTGGTACAGGCACTCGCGATCGATTATCGAAACGACCTGCCCGACCAGCTCCTTGTCGAGCATCATCGACGCCAGGAGCGACATTTCCGCTTCGATGCTGTGGGGGGGCAGGCGATCGAACTGCCGGGCAACCGCCGAATCCATGAGCTGGCTCATCGCAGGCATCCCTTCCCGTAGTTGTCCGCTCATTATCAGATCGCGGCGCGCGGATTTCAATTGGAGCTGGGGCTGGCGGCAACTTACTCACCGCTCATCCCCAACTGGTGTTGGGGGTCATTGCTTCTTCAGCGTCTCGCCCATGGGCCCGCCGGAAAGCGACCCGTCGCTGTTTTTTGTCAGCACCAGGTTCCCCTGCGGATTGTGCAGCGTGACCTTGTCTCCGTCCACGTCATAGTCCATCTCCGTCGTCATGCCGGCGGTGGTGAGGTAGGCTTTACTGGACTTGAATTCGACAGCCATCATTCCCGAGTCGTCCTGATACTTGCCGCTCATCTTGTTGCAGCCGGAAATCAGAACCAACGACAGACAGACCGCCGTAGCGATCCAGATTTTGCAGGAGATGCGCTTCATAAATATCCTTTCCCGTGATCAATACCCCCGTCGAACTCAATGCTTGATCTTCTCGAAATTTGACTGCGGCGGCGGCTCGGCGGCCTTGGCCTTGGCGGCCGAGGCGATCAGCTCCTTGCTTTCGGCATCCGGGGCCACCCACACCTTCAAGTCGGTGGACAAATCCTCCGCGAAGCGGATGCGAACGGTGTACTTCTCGATCCGATCCAGCTTGCCCGGAAGATTCACATCGTCCGGGTTGATGTTGAACCCCTGCCCCTGCAGCGCCTTGGCGATGTCGGTGGCGCTGACCGAGCCGAACAGGTGGCCCTGCTCGTTGGCCTTGCGCTCCAGCGTGACCTCCACGCCATCCAGTTGCTTGATCAGCGCGGCCTGCTGATCGCGGCGCTCGCGCTCCTGCCGCTCGATTTCCTTGCGGCGGGCCTCGATCTTCTTGACGTTTCCCGGCGTCGGCTCGACGGCCAGGCCCTTGGGCAGCAGGAAATTGCGAGCATAACCGGCCGACACTTCCACCACGTCGCCGACCTTCCCGACGTTCTTGATGCTCTCGTTGAGCAGCAGCTTCATGTTTGGCATATCAAAAATCCTTTGTCACGTGATCGCGAAAATTCAAAACGGAATATCGTCATCGGCGAATTGCTGCCGCTCATCCAGCGGCGGGTTGGCGGGCGGCGGGGCGATCTGCGGGGGTCGCTGGGGAGGGCGGGCCGGCGGCGCGTCGGCCGGGCCGGCTTGCGATGCATCGTAGCCACCTCCGCCCGGCGCGCCGCCGCCACCACCCTCACGCGCGCCCAGGAACTGGAAATTCTCCACCACCACGCTCAGCTTGTTCCGCTTGCCACCGCCCTGTTTGTCCTCCCAGGTGTCATATTTCAGCCGGCCCTCGATGAAAATCAGTTTCCCCTTCTGACAATATTGATTGATGATCTCGGCGGGGCGGCCGAACGCGGAGCAATCGACGAAACAGACTTCCTCCCGGTCCTCGCCGGTCGCGGTCTTGTATCGGCGATTCATCGCCAGCCCGAACTCGGCGACGGGTGTCTGGCTGGGCAGGTACTTGAGCTGCGGGTCGCGGGTGAGGTTGCCGACGAGAATGACACGGTTGACGCTGGCCATAGGGTCCTCGGTTCTGGATGCAGAATTGATTATTCCTTGGCGACGGTTTCGGCCGAATCCTCGTGTCGGGGCGCGCGTGGTGGTCGGTCGCCACGGTCTCCGCGGTCGCCTCGATCTCCCCGGTCGCCGCGCGAGCCGCGATCGTCGTACATCGGCCGGTCCCAGGTATTGCGTTCCTCGCGCGGCTGGATGGGCTGGGGCTCGACGGCGGCCATCTCGTCGGCATTCAGGTGGTCCGCCCGGGTCAGCAGCACGCGCAGCACCTGGTCGCTGAGCGTGACGTCGCGCTCGATCGTCACAGCCGCCGCCGCCGGCGCCGTGAAATAGCAGATGATATACAACCCGCGCTTCTGCCCGCCCAGCTCGTAGGCCAGCTTGCGCTCATCCCATTTCTTCAGCACCAGGACCTTCCCCGCGTGCCGCTCGATCATCCCGCGCACGATCTTCAGCGCGTTTTCCACTTCCGTGGCGAACGAAGGGCCCAGCAGAAACATCGCTTCGTACTGGTGATTCTCGACGACTGGCTTGTCTTTCTTGGCCATTGAAACTCCTTGATCATTGGTGCTGGGTAATTGAGGGAATAGGTTTATTCATTCATCACTCATCAATCACCGCTCGCCTCGTTCACGTTATACGCATTCATCGCCGTATCAATTCCATTCTCGATCCAACTGACGATCGCCTCGACCGCGCGCTCCAGGGCCGGCTCAATCGCTGTTCGCTGCGCCTGGTCGAACTTCGCCAGGACGTACGCCTTGCCCGGCATCGGCGGCGCGGGGGCGTCGATGCCGATGCGCAGCCGCGGATACTGGTCCGTGCCCAGGGCGCGCTCGATGTCGCGCAAGCCATTGTGTCCGCCGCTGCTGCCGCCTTTGCGGATTCGCAGCTTGCCTGTCGGCAGCGCCAGGTCGTCCAGCACGATCATCATGTCGGCCGGCAGGATCTGGTAGAACGCCGCCGCCGCCTGCACCGAATCGCCGCTGCGATTCATGAATGTCGTGGGCTTGAGCAGCATTACCTTTTCCTCGTCAGCGCGGGCGCGGACGGTTCCGTCCAGGACCAGCCCATCGAATTTCTTTCGCGCCGCACCATTGAAATCCTCGGTCTTGCCAATCCAGCCCAGGCGGCGGGCGAGCTGGTCCAGTGCTTCCCAGCCGACGTTGTGCCGGGTGCCGACGTATTCCTTGCCCGGATTGCCAAGACCGACGACCAGCCGCATTGCATTTCACGCCCCTTATTTCTTCTTTTCCTCGGTCGGCGCCGCTGCGCCTGCGGCGGCGGCCTCTTCCTCGCCTTCGGCTGGCTTGCGGCCAATCACCTCCGGCTCGGCGGCGCCTTCCTCCGTCGGCGCCGCGGCGACCTGCTCCAGCACTTCCTTCACCGTCGCGACGATCAGATCCTCGTCCTGCAGCACCCTCACACCGGGCGGCAGCTTGATGTCCTTGATATGCAGCACATCATTGAGCGCCATCTCCGCCACGTTGTGCCGCAGCATGTCGGGGATTTCGGTGACCAGGCATTCGACTTCCAGGGCCTTGATGATTTGCTGCAGCACGCCGCCATCCGCCTCGCCCTTGGGCGTGCCGCGCAGCTCGACGGGGATGTTCACCTTGACCTTCTCGTCGAGGCTGACGCGCGCGAAATCGACGTGGATGACCTGGTCGCCCAGGTGATCGTACTGCACTTCCTTGACCAGGACCTTTTCGCTTTTGCCGTCAAGATTCAAGTCGAACAAGTGCGCCCCGCGGGTGAGGTGGCCGACCACTTCCTTGCGCGGAAGCGTCACGGGGATGATGGCCTCCTTGTGTCCGTAAATCACGCCCGGCAGCAAACCGGCTTCCCGCAAGCGGCGGTTGGCCTTGCTTCCCAGCTCTGAACGGGGCTTGGCATCGATCTGTGCACTCTGGACAGCCATAAATAATCTCCTGACGTATCCCGTTTAGCGGCCGCGCTTGCGCGGCGTTCGCATTTTTCATTCATCAACGCCGCGCAAGCGCGGCCGCTAAACTAGCGGCCGTTCATCTCCTGGTTGAATATCTCGCTCACGCTCATGTCGTGGTGGATGCGATGGATCGCTTCGCCCACCATTCCCGATACGCTCAGCTCCACGAGGCGATCGCGGAGCGCGTCGCAGCGGCTGCCGATCGGGATCGTGTCCGTCACCGCCAGCTTGGTGAACCGGCACTCCGCCAGCCGCTCCATCGCTGGCGGCGCCAGCACGGCGTGGGTGGCGGCGATATAGATCTCGCTGACGCCGTTGGCACGCAGAATCTTGCACGCCTCCGTCACCGTGCCGCCGGTGGTGATCATGTCGTCCACGATCATCACCGTTTTGCCCGCGACATCGCCGATGACGTGCTTGGCCTCGGCGGTGGTGCCGCTGCTGCGCCGCTTGTCGATGAAGCACAGCTCGCCATTGAGCAGCTGCGCGTACACCTGGGCGCGTTTGACATTGCCCACGTCCGGGCTGACGAACACGTGGTTGGCCAGCTTCAGGCTTTTGAACCACTTTCCCAGCACCGGCGCGGCGTTGAGATGATCGACCGGGATGTCGAAAAATCCCTGCACCTGGTTGGTGTGCATGTCCACCGCCACCACGCGATCGGCGCCGGCGCGCTCCAGCAGGTTGGCCACCAGCTTGGCGGTGATGGGGGTGCGGCCGGCGTGCTTCTGGTCCTGCCGCGCGTAGCCGAAATACGGAATCACCGCCGTTACACGCCGCGCGCTGGCGCGACGCAGCGTGTCAATCCAGATGAACAGCTCCATGAGGTGCGCGTTCACTGGATGGCAGGTCGGCTGCACGATGAAGCAATCGCGGCCGCGCACGTCCTCCTCCACGCGCACCAGCAATTCGCCGTCGGGGAATGATTCGGTCTTCCCCCGTCCCATGGGGATTTGGAGGTATTCGCAGATTTTCCTGGCCAGCTCGGGGTTGGCCCGGCCGGTGAAAATCTTCAGGTTGTCCGCGTCCATTTTCGCCATGGATCAGAACTCCCCGGCCAGGCGCGTTCCCTCGCGCACCATGCTGTCGCGCGGCAGCGAGGCGAACGGGCCGATCACGCAATCGCCGCCCACGCTGCTGCCCCGACCGATGAACGTGAACGGATGAATCACCGTGTCCGGCCCGATGGAAACATCCGCCTCGATGTACGTATTGATCCCGCTGACGATGGTCACACCCGACTCGCGCAGAAGGCGCTGGATGCGCTCCTGCATGGCGTCATCGGCCTCGGCAAGCTGCTGGCGGGTGTTGGGTGCGATCACGTCCTCGGCCGTCACCGCCTGAACCGCCACCACTTTTTTACCCGCCTGGCGCAGGATCGCATAGATGTCGGTCAGATAATATTCGCCCTTTTTGTTCTGGTTGCTCAGTTTTCCCAAGGCGAACAGCAGCTCTTCGGACTTGACGCAATAATAGCTGGGGAACACCTCGCGGATTTCCCGCTGGGCCGGCGTGCAATCGACCTGCTCGACGATCTGTACAAATTCCCCATCCGCCCCGCGCACCACCCGGCCGTAGCCGGTAGGGTCGTCCAGCATCGCCGTGGCCATGCTGGCGGCAGCGCGATACTGATGATGCGCCTGCACCAGCGTGCGGAGGATCTCGGCGCGAATGAGCGGTGTGTCGCCCGCCAGGATGAACACGTCGCCACGCGATTCGCGCAGCAGCGGCTCGCACATCCGGGCGGCGTGGCCGGTGCCCAGTTGCTCGGTCTGCTCGATGAACTGGATGCGCTTGTCCTGCCCGAACTGGCCGATGATCTCCTCCTTGCCGTGGCCGACCACCACCAGCGCGCGCGTCACCTCCGCGGCGAAACAGGCGTCCAGGATCCACCCCAGCATCGGCTTGCCGCAAACCTCGAGCATCGGCTTGGCGTGCCGGGACTTCATCCGCGTGGATTTACCCGCGGCGAGAATAATGGCCGTCGACGACATGTGGCGATCCAGATAATGCTACCCGGCCTGGATTCGAACCAGGACAAAGAGAACCAAAATCTCTTGTGCTACCGTTACACCACCGGGTAATGCGAGGACGGGTGATTGGTGATTGTTGATTGATGAGTGACAATACCGATGCGTTTTGTCACTGATCACTCATCAATCACCATTTCAAAGGCGTGTCCATCGCGGGATAAGTTCTCCCAGGGCCCGTGCCGGTTAAAACCGCGAGAATCCGGCCCGTCTGGTCTACCCGTCCGGCTACGCACCGGATCTCTCGACCAATGCCCCATCGTGGGGGAGATCGCCGAATGCTAATGATGCGGCAAACCGTGTCAAGCAATCATGTTTTAGCGGCCGGGCTTGCCCGGCGTTGGCGTTGTCTGACACGCCGCGCAAGCGCGGCCGCTAAACAGGGATGCTTCTATCTTGCAGCGCCCCCGTCGGATTCAGCGCCGTCGCGTCGATCCCCAGCTCCTCCAGCGTAAACGGCCGCCCGCACTCGGCGCATCGCCGCGTCGGCAGGCCGATCAGGCAATATCCGCATTGCGGACAATGCAGGCCGGGGATGCGCTTCTGCGGCCGAAGCTGCAGCAATAGCAGCAGAGTCGCCCCGAAAACAAAGCTGATCGCCCCAGCCGCCAGGATTTGATCGAGCATCTGCGGCTCGAGGAACGAATTGCGGTGTAAGTAGTAGATCATCTGATCCATCACCGCCTGAAAAAAACAAATAAACCCGGCAATTTCCAGCGCAATCCAGAGCAGCGCCTGAGGCCACGGGATACGTCGGCGCGTCAGGACAATCAGGATGGTGGCGATGCCGGGAATCACAAACAGTTCCGGCGAATACCGGTTGCCCGTGAATTGCCCGTTCATGGGATAACCCATCGTGCCGAACAGCGCTGCACACCCGGCGCCGACCGCGGAAAAGATTGCGAATCGCCCGACGCGCCACCGCAGCGTCGGAATGACTGAGGACGCGCGAAGCCCAAGTGTCCAAGATTCTTTCCGGCGGTTGCGCAGAAACATCCACACCGGGAACCCCGCCAATGGCGCAAAGGCACTCCACAACGGGAGGATCGTCTCCTCGATTTGCAAGGGCGGAGGCGACTGCCCAGGCAATAGCGGAATGTGGCGCGTTCGATGGCTGAATTTAAACAGCGGAGCGATAAAATCGGGCCGCATTCCCACGGATCGCATCGCCGTGGAGTTCCAGCCTCCTGCTGCCAGCGGCAGCGGATGTACAGACTCAATATCCACATCGCCTTCGAGGAATCCGATATAGACAAGACTCTGGCCGGAGTTATAGGTGTAGCTATCAACGTAAAAATAGCTGTGCGCCCAAAGCAAAAGTATCGCCGCGCATAATAGCAGGCACACCGCCGCCGCCACCAACCGCAATCGCGCGAGCATCGCCCGTAGTATAGCTCCCGGCCGTTGAATCCCCGCGGACGCGATATATACTGACATCCTGCCGTCAGGACGGCCGCACGCGAACCCAAGGATGGGTCTATGCTCAAGGGCAAATCGTTCTCAACCGGATTTGTATTTCTGGGCCTGCTGGCGCTGGGATGTCGCAGCCAGACCGTCACACCGCCGCCACCGACACCCACGGCCAATCCGGCCCCGACGCAATCCAATTCGAATCCCGTCGACAAATCATCGCAACCGCCCGCGCCCGAGATGGACGATGCGGCGCTGCTGGCGCACAAGACGTCGCAGTATGCCAACGAAGTGGCGCCGCTGCTGAATAACCGCGGCACGCATCCGGCGACGCAGCCGTCGGTGGTGCAGTGGGTGCAGCCGGCCAACGCGCCGCCCGCTCCCGCTGCGCCCCCGCAGGCGAACCAGGCGGTCACGCTGGCCGCCGCCAAGCTCACCGAGGACTCTTCGGTGCCCCTCATTCTCCCGGAGAGCGCCGATCACATCACACCGCCGGCACCGCAGACGCCTTCCACGCAACCGGCCGAGGCGGTCAGCGTCTCCACGGATGAATACGAGAAACGGCTGCAGCAGATGGTGCGCGATTATCCACGCGACCTGGGGGCGCAATTGGACTATCAGTTGCTGCGCTTTGTTCGCCAGGAATCCACGCCCGACCTGGCCGAGGTGGCGCAATTAAGCCTGGAGGATCGCGAACTGCTCTCGGCGCTGTTGGACGGGCTGACCAATTTCCGCAACACCGTGCGCTCCCAGGCCAACCCGATGCTCAGCCGCAAAATCCAGCCGCTGCTGGAGATGGCCGACCGACTGCGCTCGCAGACGGAGCTGAACATCCCGACGGTCGCGCTGTGCACGCGCGTGGACAGCTTCGGCGTTTACAAGCCGCGCTCGGCCCGGTTCGTCGCCGAACCAGATCGCGATCACGAGGTGATCCTCTACTGCGAGGTCGATAATTTCACCTCCGTCCAGAACGCCCAGAAAATGTGGGAGACGCGCCTGCGCCAGGAGTTGGTGCTCTACACGGATGCCGGCCAGCGCATCTGGCCGGACAAGCCCGATCAGCAGCTTTTCGTCGATCAGGCCCGCAATCGCCGGCACGATTTTTTCATCCCGCGCAAAATCGCGCTCCCATCGACGCTGGCGGTGGGGAATTATCTGCTCAAGATGACGCTGACGGATGAACAGTCGCATCGACTGGCCGAGGCCACCACGCCATTGGAGATCGTCGCGCCGTAGGCTAGATTTGCCGTGGCATGCATGCATCCGCCCGCGTCGCCCCCTGGTGGCTTCTCCCGCTGGTCGCCCTGGCTGCTTTCTGGCCCACGCTGCATAACGGCTTCATCTGGGACGACGACGAGTACGTTCAGGAAAACATCGAACTGCGCTCCGGCCGCGGACTGGCACATATCTGGACGCAGGCTGGTTCGGTCCTGCGGTATATCTGGTTTAGCAATCATCCTCGCGGCGATGTCGATCTGGATCGCCTCTGGCTGCGTGTCACGGCCGAGCCGCAGTATTATCCGCTGACGCACACCAGCCTGTGGATCGAGTATCACCTGTGGGGACAGTCGCCGCTGGGATATCACCTGGACAATCTGATCTTGCACGTGCTGAGCAGCCTGCTCTTGTGGCGGCTTTTGTTGCGGCTGCAGATTCCCGGCGCATTTGCGGCGGCGCTGCTGTTCGCGGTGCATCCACTGCAGGTCGAATCGGTCGCCTGGGCCACCGAACGCAAAAATGTCCTCTCGGGACTGCTCTATTTCTGTTCGCTGTGGGTGTATCTGGATTTCCAGCAATTTCGCGCTGCGCCGAAGCAAAAAATACTTTGGTATTTGCTCAGCCTCTTGTTCTTCGCGCTAGCGCTGTTGAGTAAAACCGTCACCGCCACGCTGCCAGCGGCTGTGCTGGTGATCCTGTGGTGGCAACGCGGGCGGATCAGGCTACGCGATATCTATCCGCTGCTGCCGATGTTCCTCATTGGCCTTGCCATGGGATCGCTCACCGGCTGGATGGAAAAGCACGTCGTCGGCGCCGTCGGCCCGGCGTTTGACTGGTTGACTCCCCTGGACCGCATCTGCATCGCCGGCCGCGCATTGTGGTTTTATCTGTTTAAGCTGGTCTGGCCGGCGAAACTGATCTTTATCTATCCACAGTGGCGGATCGATCCGTACAGCCGGCCGTGGCTGCTGGCGTTTCCGCTTAGCGCGGCTCTGGGAATGGCGGCGTTGTGGCTGCTGCGTCGCCGGATCGGTCGTGGCCCGCTGGCGGCGATGCTGTTCTACGCCATTACGCTCTTCCCCGCCCTGGGATTCGTGAACGTCTTCCCGATGTGCTACTCGTTCGTGGCCGATCACTTCGCATATCTTGCGATCATCGGCCCGCTGACGCTGATCGCCGCGGGGATCGGTCGATATCTGAAGCCGCGGGCCGGCGGCGCATTGCTCGCCGCCATGACAATAGGATTGTGCGTGATCAGCAACATCCAGAGCCGTACCTTTTTTGACCAGCAAACTCTTTGGCAGGAAACGCTCAGTGACAATCCCAACGCGTGGATGGCGTGGGAAAATTATGGTGTTTTGATGTTGAAAGGTCACGACACCATGGCCGCCCAGGGGGCTTTTCTAAAAACGTTGCAGCTCAACCCCGCCGACACCCAGGCAATGATGAACCTGGGATTGATCAACGGCCGCGGCGGCAATTATCCAGCGGCGACCTACTGGTTCAATCAGGTGGTGCAGGACCTGCCCGACTCAACCGAGCGGGTGCAGCGACGGCTGCGCTACGACCCATATTTCAACCTGGGCGTCACCTGCGAACGCATGCACGATGCGCCGCAGGCGATCGCAGCTTATCGCAGCGCTATCGACGCCGACCCAACCCGCGTCGAAGCCCGGAAAAATCTGGGAAATTTAATGATGCGACTGGGCCGCGCCGATGATGCTTTACAGCAGTTTCGTGCGATCCAACGCGGAGATTCCAGATGATCGCCAATCCTATTGCCCGTCCTATCCCTTTCGGCTAATACCGTTGCCAATGACGCGCTGGTTGTGGATATCTCTGTTGCTCCTGGGGGCCTGCGCCAAGCGGGACATCGTCGTCACGGCGCAGCCGGCGGATGCCATCATCACCATCGACGGCGTCGAGCACGGCGTGGGGCCGGTCAAGCAGCGCATCCGGTTCAAAAATCATCATGACGTCCATTTCGTCAGCGCCTCGCGCGACGGCTTTCAGGACAAGACGATCGAACTGACGCCCGACGACCGGATCAAGTACGTCGTGTTGGACCTGGACCCGGCGTCCAAGCGGCTGACGTTCAACGTGGTGCCGGTGCCGGCGATCATCAGCATCAATGGCGAGCCGATCGCGCCCGAACCGGTTTCGCAGGTGTCGAAGGAACTGCCGTTCGCCAAGGATGCCAACGACCAGTGGACCCGTTACACGATCACCGCGACGCGGGCTGGTTTCGCGCCGGCGACGGTGATCGCCACGTACAGCGATCCCTCTCCCGATTACACGCTGCAGCTGCAGCCCAATGCCAAGGACATTTCGATCACCACCGATCCACCGGGCGTGACGGTGGCGATCGACGACAAGGTGATCGGCCAGACCCCCGGGCGCGTCCCGGGCGTCGCGTTTGTCTTCGACACCCAGCAGAACAAATACGTCCCGCGCAAGCTCACGCTGTCCAAGCCTGGTTACGATCCAATGGACACGACGATCGGCTGGGACAACGGCAAGTCGGATTATTATTTCGAACTTCCTGGTCGCAAAAAGACGGTGCGAATTATCACCGATCCGCCCGGCGCATCGGTCCTGATCGACGGCAAGGACGTGCTGCCCAATCCACAGGGGATTCCAACCGTTAACCTGAGCTTCAAGCCAATCGACGACAGCGGCCATCTCCCCACCTACAACGCGACCGTTTCCAAGCAGTCGATCGACGGCGAATGGAGCAGCGCGACGATTGCCATCGGCTGGGACAGCAGCAAGACGGATTACTCGGTCACGCTCAAGGAGCTCAAAGGCCATAACGTGCCCGAACTGAGCGTGGCGCTGGAGCGCGATTCAGAGGGCGTCTGGCAGGTATTGCCCAAGGTGACGCAGACGCGCTCGAAAAAGGACCTCACCGACGGTCCGGGCAAGCCAACGCCGACGCAGATTTATCAGGCCCCGCGCGGCGCGAGCATCGGATCGTTGTCCGTCTCGCCGGGCGGATCGGAGCTGATCTTCTCCCTGATCACCGGCGCCAGCAGGTCCGATCTGCGATCGCAGATCATGGCTATCGATACCAACGGGCTGGGCTTCGTGCGCGAGATCACCGACGGCAAGGCGCTGGATGTCATGCCATTTTTCACACCCGGGGGTGATCGGATTGTCTTCTGCTCCAACCGCGCGGGCCGCCGGCTGAACATCTGGCGCAAGGCGCTGGGCGGTGGTGGGGGGATGCAGCAATTGACCGATGCCGAGGAACAGGACCTGTGGCCCACCGTCGACGCCGCCCCCAAGCCGCGCCTGTTTTATGAAGTCCTTTCCGACAGCCTGCCCGATGCGCAGCTGTTCGTCACACCGGCCGACGGTGGGGCGCGCACGAACCTGAGCAGCGCCGGCGTCACCCAGCCGCGCATCAGCCCCAAGGCCGATGCCATCGTCTTCACCGGGGTAAACCCGCGCACGGGCAACCGCGAGATTTACCGCATATCCGACAAAGGCGGGACAGCGGTTAACCTGACCAATGAATTCGATTCGGACAATTACGACCCCGCCTGGTCGCGCGACGGGGCGATGATCGCCTTCGCATCCAACCGCGGCGTGGACGAGGACCACCAGCATAATCCCGACATCTGGATCATGGACCTGAACCATCCCGACAAGCCGATCCAGATCACCACCAACGGCAGCGTGGACGATTGCCCCGCGTGGGATCCCGGTGGCGAGACGATCTACTTCCGCAGCAATCGCGGTGGGCAGTGGGGCATCTGGAAAGTCGCGATTAAAACGCAGCAGCCATGATCCGATCCGCGCCGCATCAACGGATTACAATTCCTGTGTGATTTTTTTCCGCCGGCGCCTCAGTGGCATGGGGCTGGCGGAAATCGGTGCTTCCCCTTGGGACTCCCAGCGTTTTGAAGTCGATCTCGCTGTTGATCTCCGCGCCGATCAGCAATACCACCGCGTCGACGTAGAAAAATAGCAGCAGGATCGCCGCGCCGCCCACGGTGCCGTAGGTCTGGTCATACCGGGCGAAACGATTGATATAAAGTCGGAACAACTGGTCCAGCCCGAACCAGACGATGACGCTGAAAATCGCGCCGGGACTGAAAAATTGGAATCGCTGCCGAATAGCTGGACCAAAGTAATAAACCGTGGTCAGCGCCAGCAGCGACAAAAATAAAGCCAACACGTAGCGCGCCACGTTGAACGCGATGAGCATCGGATACGAGAGCAGATTCTGATGCTTCGCCCAGAGCTCGACGGCGCGGCCGATGGGCAGCAGCACGATCAGCGCCAGCACGCAGGCGGCGGCGACGATTGTCAGCAGGATCGCCAGTGGACGCTGGGTGTAATACGGCCGGCCAACTTTCAGATCGTAACACTGATCCAGAGCGGACATGGTCATCGCCATGCCGCCGCTGGCCACCCAGATGCTGACGGCCAGCCCGACCACCAGCCACCCGTGTCGCGGGACGTTGAGGATATTGTGGATGTTGTCGGTGATGGTCGGCGCCGCCTTGCCCAGGATGGCGGTGACGGCGTTGTTGACAGCGTTGTCTGCCGACGCCCGCGCGTGCGCCGGCAGGAATGGCGCCAGGCTGAGGAGAAAAATCAAAAATGGGAATACCGAGAACAGCCACGAATACGCCAGCGCCGACGCCCAGACCAAAATATTGTCCTCCATCACCTGCTCGACCACGCGCTTGCCGAACGTCCACCACCCCATGGAACGCAGGACGGGTTTGAGATCGGCGAGGCTGGCCATGGCGCCGATTGTTGGCCCAGGCCGGTGGAAATACAATCGAGATTTGTCATTCGGCGCGGCTGGTCGTGGCGGCGGACGGAGTGTATATGGGGCGGCAGTCGGTTGATCAAACCGGGATGACCAACACGCGCATCGGGTATCGCCATCCCAGGCCCGCGGGTCTCAACACGGCCGTCCAAGCAGTTGCAATGGAACCGCGCACTCATTAGACCGATGTGTGCCCATGCCGGCATTCCGTATCGGGTCAGTTTTGCACCTTGTTTATTTAGCGGTCGCGATTGACTTCGACGAGCTCCCTTCGGTCTGAACTCAGGGTCGAAGACAGTCGAGTCGCGCGGCGTGTTTCACGCAGGCAACGCCGGGCAAGCCCGGCCGCTAAACATCCAGCAGACCCACCATTCGGCATTCGCACCGGGTGTGGATTTTCTTCTTGCTATTTTGCAGCTAACATCGGTATATATCGGTTTATTGATACAGTAAACCGGTTTATGAAATCTTTGCGGAAAGGGCGCTAACGCGGCGGCGATCGGCAAATCGTCGGTGGAACGCTGTGCGCCGCCGTTGGTCGGAAAAGGTCCATACGGGAAATCCCTGATGAAGCGAATAGCCAAATGCGTCGTGATCGCCGGGGGTATCTCCACCCCGGCCTGGGCGCAGACCACCCTCAACGGCACCAGCCTCGCTTTGCAATCGCAGGGGACCCAGAGCGGCACCAGTTACACGCTGGGCGCCGGCACCAACGTCAGCGGCATCACCAACCTCGATGGGTATGTCGGCACTTATGTCGATCTCAGCCAGGCCGCGCCGGTCACTTTCACGGTCAATGCCGATGGCACGACCAGCGGGGGCCTGGCGCCGGACATGACGGTGGTCGTCGCCGATGACAGCAACTCGTTCACCGTCAGTTCCACCACGGCAAGCAACTACACGTATAAGACACCGACGTTGCAGGCTGGCACGTATTTCGTGCGCATTCAGCTGGACAACCAGGTGGACAACCCGTCGGCATCGACACCGCAATTGCCCACGCTGACGGTCAACAGCCTGACGGTCAGCGGCACCGGCGTGAGCGTTTCCAACAACAACAGCGAGACGTTCAATTCCAGCGGCGTCTCCACCAGCAACGCGATCTCGGCGGCGCAGACTTACATCAACAATTTCCGCCAGGGGCAGCAGACCGTCACGCTGCACAATGCCCAAGGCCAGGCGCTGGCGAGCGGAACCCAGGTGCAGGTGCAGCTGCTCCGCAACGCCTTCAACCTCGGTACCGCCGTTTATGACAGCACCTCGAGCAGCTTCTACAGCAGTTATTCCTGGCTGAATCCCTCCGCATCGACAACCAGCGCGACGTTGGCGCAGGATTATCAGTCAATGGTGCTGAACAATTTCAACACGGTGGAGCCCGAGAACGCGGGCAAATGGGGCAGCGAGGAATCCAGCAGCACCGGACCGGTCACGCCCAACATGACCTTCGTCGATCAGCTTTCCAACTTCGCCGAGCAGCATAACCTTGACGTGCGGATGCATAACCTGATCTGGAACCAGAGCCAGCCAACTTATGTCAACAACTTGTTCAACTCCAGCGGCGTGGCGACGGGGAGCAATCTGACCAAACTCAGCTCCGACATCCAAAATCGGATCAATTATTACGTGGGAGGCAATAATGCGCAGAGCGGCCCGGCGAATGGCCAGCCGCGCGCTCTGGCATATCAACAGATGGACGTGCTCAACGAGGGCCTGCACGCCACGACGACCGACAATTATTCGGCCAGCTACGGCGTTTCGGGGATCGCCAATATTTACAATGAGGTTGCCAACGCCGTCAAAGCCGCCGGCGCCAACACCCAACTGTACATCAACGACTACGACGTCATCCAGGGGTCGACCAATCCGCAGACCGGCGCGTCCGACCCCTACGCCAACTGGTATCTCAACGAGGCGCAACAACTCAACAGCGCCGGGTACGGCAATGTCGTGGGCGGCTTCGGCGTCGAGGGGTACATCAGCAGCGGCAACCTCAGCGCCGCCACCATGCAGAAGGCGATGCAAAACCTGGCGGTCGCCGGCCTGCCCATGGCTTTGACCGAGTTCGGCATCAGCGGCACGTCGCCCACTTCCAATCCGCTTAACGCCGGCGACCTGCAGAACGCCCTCACCATGGTCTATGGGAATCCGAACGCCAACACCTTCGACTTTTGGGATTTCTGGCAGGCAGTGCTGGCCAACAACTCGTTCCTCGAAAATTACGAGGGCGGTTCCCTCTTGACCAGCTCCGGCGCCACAACGGCGCTGTACCAGGATTTGTTGAACTGGGCGGCGTCCAACAACTTCATCCTTCCCGGCCAGATCACACCGTTCGACCTCACCGTCGGCGCTAACGGGCAGATCAGCTTCGACGGGACGTACGGAACTTACGAGGTCATTTACAACGGCCAGGATTACCTGTTTACATCCAACCCGCAGGGCAACTCGCTGGTGGTGATGGTCCCTGAGCCGCTGGGGGGCGGGGCGGCGCTGGTCGGATCATGCTTCATGCTCGGCCGGCGGAAACGGGCGCGGGCCGGACAGGCATAAGCAACATAGTTGGAGGCAAATCGGGCGTAATTTTGTTTCTTGCTATTCGAGCGCTCTTCGGTATGATGTAAACCGATTTATTAACCAAATGAACCGCTTTATGGAAAATTCACAAGGGGTAGCGACGCGGCCGACTTTGGCCGATGTCGCCCGGCGGGTCGGGGTCTCCAAATCCGCGGTCAGCCAGGCTGTCAACTGGGTGCCCGAGCGCGCCACCACGATCAAGGAGGAGACCCGCCAGCGAATTCTTCAGGTCGTCAAGGAGATGGGATATCGCCCCAGCTGGCGGGGCCAGGTACTTGCCAACCGCCGCAGCGGGGCGATCGCGGTCGTCTATTCCGCACCGCTGGGCGCCGTGCCGCGCGGCGTCTATTTCGAAATCGTCGATCACATCGAAGAACAACTGAGCAAATTCGACATTTGTCCCGCCTTCGTGCACGTCAAGGATCACTCCGAGCGCTTCGACCGACTCCTGGGCGATGCACGCTTTGACGGATGTCTGACCCTGGGTGTGTTGTCCCCGGAGGTCCTGAAGATCCTGCGCCGCAACCAGGTGCCGGCGGTTCTGGTCAACGCCGACGCCGACCATACCTGGACGCGCGTCAACGTGGATGATGAGGAAGGCACGCGCGCGGTGATGCAGCACCTTCTGTCGCTGGGCCACAAGCGCGTGGTCTATAACGCCGGGGCGCATCCCCCTCCACATCACAGCGTGACGGTTCGTGCCGCGACGTATCAACAGTGCATGCGCGAAGCGGGCCTGAGTCCGCAGCCACCGTTCGTCGGACCCGTCGATCATTTCGTGGAACAGCTCATCAGCAGTCCGGATCGGCCGACGGCGATCGTGGATTTTGACCACTGGGGCGCCGTCCGACTGTTGCAGGCGCTGTGGCGCAAGGGGAAGCGCGTTCCAGACGATTTCAGCGTGGCGACGTTCAACGACACGTACCCGGTCACCGAGGTTATTCCGCCGCTCACCACCGCTTCGCTTCCCGCGAAGCAGATGGCGGAAGAGGCGGTGCGGATGCTGCTGGAGCGGATCGAGCGGCCGCAGACGCCGCCGCAAACGATTGTGCTCAAGGAAACTCTGGTGGTTCGCGAGAGCACCGCGCCGCCAAGGGCATAGTTTGTTCGCCGAACGGGTGTTCCGCTCGGCCAGTCCGTCATTTCAGGCTTGAGAGGAGAAACTTATGCGACGAAGATCAGGGTTGCCCATCGCGGGCATGTTGACGATGGGAATACCCATGACCGCGTCAGCCAGCATCATCGCTCAATACAATATGGGCAATACGAGCGGCACTGTAAGTCTTGCGGCGACGACGCTCGATCCCAATGCGACGGCCACTTCGCTCACCCCGGGGAGCACTACGGTAGTCTCGAATGACCCAGGGGTGAGTTTTTATACGAGCCAGCCCGGCCCAAATATGATATCGGTCGCGGAAGCTTCAAGCACAGCCTCCGACACCGGTTATTCTGAGTCATTTACCGTCACAGCGAACGCGGGCTTTGTTTTGGATCCGACCAGCTTCACGCTGGATGGTGGTAAAGGCGGGTCCAGCAATGTACGGTCCGCCTATATTTACGACAGTGTTGACGGATTCCCGACGGCGGAGATCGCACCCCCGTTCACTGGCGGCGACTTGCTGAACGGCCCTAGCGGCACCGCCTTCACCCCGGTGCGCAGCACCAGCGCCGCTATTCAAGTTATCACAGTGTCCCTTCCCGCCGACGACCTGAATCAAAACTCGTTTACCATCACTGTCTGGTTTGATACGCAGGCCCAAGTTGCCAAGAACATCGATCTGGGCTTATTGGAGCTCGATGGGTCGGTGGTGGCGGTTCCCGAGCCTTCGAAATTTTCTCTCCTGGCCATCCCTGGATTGATCTGCCTGGGCGCGCGGCGTCGGCGAAATTCAAGCGTGGCGGGATGAGCCATTTTTAGCCGAGCACTTCAACCGAGGCGTTCCATGTCGCAGCAAAATCTTCGTGTCGGTCCAGCACATCCACATCGCGATTCGCGAGGCTTCACCCTCGTCGAGCTGTTGGTGGTCATCGGAATCATCACCCTGCTCATTGCGATTTTGCTGCCAGCGCTCAATAAAGCGCGGCGGGAGGCTTACCAGACGCAATGTGCCAGCAACATGCGCCAAATCGCATTGGCGGTGCTCAATTACACCAATGACAACGGCGGCCATCTGATTCCCGCCCTGATCTTGCCGGAGGGGGCTAACAAGCCCTACGCCGACGGATTTTTCTGGGCGGCCGAACTGCCGCACCTGGGGTACATCGCCTCGCCGAACCTTGTGTGGCCGGGCGGGCCGGGCTCGAGCCCCATTCCTGGGCCGGGCGCCGATGTATTCCAATGCCCCGAAGGGCTGACTCCCGCCGAATCCGGTCCGACGGACACCGGCTCGGCTTTTTCCAGCAATGCGGGACCGTATCCGACCAGTTCCAAAAACAACGGTTGGACCTATGGGAGCTGTGCTCCCAATCCTCGCGCGGATGGCCAGACCCCCCCTTATGGCGCCGCCACATGGTACCAGTTGAACTGTCGCCAGGACGGTTTTGCCAGCAATTACACCCCCGGCTTCGTCGACGGTCATTCCACGCAATACGGTGCACAGTACAATCCACCGTTCGTCTATTTCCAGTCGACTAATGACCAATACGGGAACACCGAACAGACGGATATCGCCGATCCCAAGTATTCACGCACGATTAGCATGATTCGGCACACCGCCGTGATGGCTATGGTTTGTGAAGCGTCCGGCATCAACTGGAACACCCAGACTTCAGCAACAGTGAATGGTGTTGTCCACTATTGTCAGGGCTTGGGCGCGCGTCACGGTCAACTCTCCCCAGACGGCACAAATGCGTTTACGAATATTGCCTTTTTCGACGGCCATGTATCCCTAGTCCCCACGCTGCCGATAGATTCGAATGCTGGAAACGTAGGCGCGAACCCTCCCTCCAACATCCAGCCGATTACCGGTGGATCGATCGACGGCTTACCCGCCATGGAGCCCAGCACCGGCACAGTGTTCACGTTATATATGGACCACCTGTACTAAATTCTGCGTTGGGCGATCGCCGTACAATGTTTCAAAACGGTTTTCGATTCATTTTGGCGCCCCCCAATGGTTCGTAGCCGCAACAAACTGCTCGGCGCAGCGGTGTTCTGGCTGCTGGTGACCCTCGCTTCGCTGGCGTCGGGCGCGGCGAATTTGCCGGCCACCCGTCCGCTTTTCGATTGGCAACCGCCGCAACTTCAGCTTTCCGGCGACCTGGCAAGTCAGGCTCACGCCCAGATTGTGCCCGTCGAGGGACAGGATTTTCCGCAGGCCTGGCGAATCGATCTGAGCCAACAGCCACAGGAACCATATCAGGTGCAGCTCGTCGCTCCGATCCCGTTCAAGCTGGATCAAGGAGAGTCGGTGGTGCTTTCCATCTGGGTTCGGGCGGTGGACAGCCCCGATGCGGATCACCAGGGACACATCGGCCTGGTGCTGGAGCAGTCGACCACTTCGAATGAGAAATTGCTCGCTCGCCAATATGATGTGAGCGCGGATTGGCGGCGAGAGGACGTAGCAGTCACGGTGCACCACGATTTCCCCGCGGGCGGGACCCAACTCTGTCTGCGCCTCGGATATCTACCCCAAACGCTGGAAATCGGCGGCGTGCGTCTGCGCGTGTTCGATCCATCCATCGCGCTGTCCGATCTGCCGCAAACGCCCGTCACCTATCGCGGACGCCAAGCCGATGCCCCCTGGCGACGCGACGCCGAACAGCGCATCGAATCGCTCCGCAAAGCGCCGCTGGTCGTCCACATCACCGATGCCGCCGGCCAGCCGCTGGCCGGCGCCAACGTGCAAATCCGCATGCAGCGTTACGCGTTCGCCTTCGGTTGCGAGTACAACGACGACCACGTCATTTCTGATTCATCCGACGACCAGGTCTACCGCGAGCATTACCTGCAACTGTTCAACACCGGCGTCGATGAGTGGGGAATGAAGTGGGCGCATTGGGACGTCCCCGCCGATCGCGAAAAAGCGATGGCCGCGCTGCACTGGATGCACGATCACGGCATCGCCGTGCGCGGGCACAACCTGGTGTGGCCGGCCTGGCGGCATCTCCCGCCGGATTTACGCGCGCTCGCCAACGATCCGGCGGCGCTGCACAAACGCATCGACGACCACATCCGTGACGAGGTCAGCGCGTTGGCCGGACAGGTCATCGAATGGGACGTCGTCAACGAGCCGTATCTCAACAACGATCTGATGCACATCCTGGGCGGCGACGCCATGGCGGGATGGTACAAGCTGGCCCATCAAATTGATCCTTCGCCACGGTTGTACTTAAACGAAGAGCACGTGCCCGATTCACCGCCGCGCGATCAGCGCTACGATGCCCTCTACAACCAGGCGCTCACGTTGCAACAGCACGGTGCTCCGATCGGCGGGATCGGCATGGAATCGCATTTCCAGGATGGCCTGACCGCGCCGACCGACCTGCTGGCAATTTACGATCGCCTCGCCAGCCTTGGCCTGCCGATCCGCATCACCGAGTTGGACATCGACACCAACGATGAGCAGCTCCAGGCCGATTATTTCCGCGATTTCCTCACCGTCAGCTTCAGCCATCCGCAGATCAACGGAATTCTGCTCTGGGGCTTCTGGGAGAGCCAGCATTGGCGGCCCGACGCCGCGCTCTTCCGCAAGGACTGGACGATCAAGCCCAACGGACAGGTCTGGAAGGACCTGGTCCTGGGCAAGTGGTGGACCAGCGTCGATGGCGTCAGCGCCGCCGATGGAGGATATTCCACGCGCGGATTTCTGGGCGATTACCAGATCAAGGTCACCGCCGGCCAACACACGCAGACATTGAAAATCAATTTGCCCCACGAAGGGCGCACCGTGGATGTGTCGCTCAAATAACTAGGGCCTGTCTGATGAATCCGCGCGGGCCATGCTCGTGTCTTTCGCTCGCGGGCGGCGTCGCTCCTCCTCGCCGTATTTCGCTTCAATACTGCTCGTCGTCGCTCCTTGCCCGCGAGCGAAATCCACTTCGTCTGGCCGCGCGGGGATTCATCAGACAGGCCCTAGTCCGCTCGAAGGATGATGAATGCCCGCCGGCAAATCCTTATGATTGTGCCGATGTCTGACGCCCATTCGGATTACCAGGCTTTAATCGCGGAACTGAAGCAGATTACTCTGCTGAACTCCATCGCCGGCTTGCTGGGATGGGACGAGCGGACCTATATGCCGCCGGGCGGATCCGGGGTGCGCGCCGAGCAGTCGTCGATGCTGGCGCGGATGAGTCACGAACGATTCACGTCGCCGCACATTGGAGATTGGCTGGCGAGCGTGGAAAGCTCGGAGTTGGTGCGCGATCCGCTGGGCGACGCGGCCGTTAACGTGCGCGAGACCCGGCGCAATTACGATCGCGCCAGGCGCGTGCCGGGCGAGCTGGTTCAGGAGATGGCGCATACTGAAGTCCTTTCCCAGCAGTCGTGGGCGGAGGCGAAGCGACGCTCGGATTTCCCCGCCTTTAAGCCATGGCTGGAGAAAATTCTCCTGCTCAAACGCCGCCAGGCGGCCTGCCTGAGCGAGGGGAAGGGCTCCCTTTACGATGCCCTGCTGGAGGATTACGAGCCTGGCGAAACGGCGGATCATTTGCGCACCGTGTTCGCCGATTTGCGCGAGCCGCTGGTCCAACTGGTGAACGCCGTGGAGGCGTCCGACCGCAAACCGCCCGGGCATATTCTGGAGCGCCGATTTCCCGCGGCAAAACAGGAGCAACTGGCGCGCATGGCATCCGAGGCAGTCGGGTTCGATTTCTCGCGCGGCCGGCTGGACGTGAGCGTTCATCCGTTTTGCGGCGGGTGCGGGCCGACGGACGTGCGGATCACCACGCGCTACGACGATTCTTATTTCGGCGACGCGTTTTTCGGCGTTCTGCACGAATCGGGCCATGGGATGTACGTGCAGGGATTGCCGCCGGAGCATTACGGCACGCCGCGCGGGTCGGACCTGTCGCTGGGCATCCACGAAAGCCAGAGCCGGTTATGGGAAAATCTCGTCGGCCGCGGGCGGGCGTTCTGGCGATTCTTTTTCCCCAAGGCGCAGGCGATCTTTCCCGAGTCGCTCGCTGACGTGTCGCCGGACGATTTTTATTTCGCGATCAATGATGTCCAGCGTTCCTTGATCCGCACGGAGTCGGATGAATTCACGTATAACCTTCACATCGTGATCCGTTTTGAATTGGAGCAGTCACTGCTGAGCGGCGACCTGCCCGCCGCCGACCTGCCCGCCGCCTGGGCCGAGAAAATGCGAAAATACCTCGGCATTACACCACCGGACGATGCGCGCGGCTGTCTGCAGGACGTGCACTGGTCCGGCGGTGGGATCGGCTATTTTCCGACGTACACGCTGGGTAACCTCTACGCCGCCCAATTTTTCCAGACCGCGCGCCGAGAGCTGCCGGAGTTGGACGACTCATTTGCGCGCGGCGATTTCCGACCCTTGCTCGACTGGCTGCGAAGGAACATCCACAGCCAGGGTCAGAAGTTCACGCCCTCGCAACTGGTCCGGCGCGTGACGGGCAAGGATCTGTCGGCGCATGCGCTGCTGGCACACCTTCGCGGCAAGGCGGCGGAACTTTATGGGGTTAACGTGGGGAGCGGATGACACATTCGGGAAAACGATAACGCGACGAGCATCGAGTTATTCAGCTGCGCGCGGTCCGAAGATCGTTTTCTACTGCTCCACCTGATCCTTGACTTCCATTACGTATTTGAGGGTCGCTTCGTCCAGATCGTCCCAATTTTTCCCGCGGCGGGAATAGACCTGCCGCATGACCTGCCGCGCTTTGTCCAGGCGATATTCCTGCATCCCGTCGTCAGTCCAGAACGCGAAGCTGGGGATAAACCGCGGCGGCAAACCACCGGCGGCGAGCAGGCTGCAATAGCCGATGTAGCTGCCGCTCATCAGCCGCGTCCCGATCGCCGTCTTGCTGTGATCGCCGATCATCGTTCCCAAAAATCGCCGATCAGTGACGATCTCGCGCTTGCCAATCGCCATCTTGATCGGGCCGTAGGTATTTTTCAGGTTGCTCGTCGTCGTGCCGGCGCCCAGGTTCACCCATTCACCGATGTAGCTATGGCCGACGAATCCCTCGTGAACTTTGTTGCTGTAACCCAGAAAGATGCTGGTGACGATTTCACCGCCGACCTTGCACATCGGGCCGATGCTCGTGCCGCCGTGGATGAACGACAGCGGCGCCACGCTGGAATACCGCCCGATGGAGCAGGGGCCGCGCAGCACGCTGTTGGCGCCGATGGATGCGCCGGCATCCAGCACGATCGGGCCCTGCCCGGCGTCCAGCACCACGCCCGGGCCGATCTTCGCCTCGGGGCTGACGATGACGTCCTGCTCGGCGATCACGTGGTAATGGTTATTCACCGGGGCGCGGGGGCGGTCGCTCAGATGTACGGCATCGGCGACGATCGCTTCCTCGTTCCAGTGGACCAGGTCCCAGACATATTCCGCCAGGCGCGACTGGTCGCTCAGCTTGGGCAAATCCCCCAGCCGCCGCCACGCGTCGGTGCGATTGAAGCAGTCCTCGTGCGAGAGGCCGGGCGATTTTGTATACGCCTGGCGAATCAGATCGCCTTCTTCAACCGCGACACAGGGATCGGTGGGCGTCGCATAATCGCTGAAATGCACCGCCCGCCCGCTGGAAAGCAGCGCCGGCTCATCATCCAGGGGGACGTTGATCGCCACCGGAATCGAAACCTTCGGCACGATGTGCTCTTTGCAATACTCCACCATCGCCGGCCGCACCCACAGCGTCAGGCGCGTCGGCTGGATGTAGCGGATTTGCTTTTCCAGCAGCGTCGACAGCCCGCTCTGCAGCGTGAAAACGGGCCGGCTCAGCGACAGCGGCGCAAAGCTTGGCCACCGCGATCCCTCGAACACCACCAGATGCATGGGCCTTATGATACCCGGGACGCCGCTGTAGATGAACCAGAATCACTGAACGGCGACAGCCCCCGCGCCAGCGCGGCGGCCGCTACCAAAATGGTTACAAATATGATTTCCGACGTGAGATTACTGCTGGCCGCCCTGCGTCGTGTGCGGCTGGGAAGCGACGGACAATTCCAGCGGTATTGACGGCGACTGGGCCGGTGGAGACGTCACCGACGCCGAGTGGCTGGATCGCTGGCCGCTGACACCACCGCCTTGCATGATCAACACGCCGAGGCTGATAATCAAAACAGCGGTGGCCGACAAAATGCCCAGTTGGGCGGTACGACGAGGAGTTAGCATGCACAACCTCAGACAAGGCCAAGGCTACAAATTATTGGCGGTCGGGGTTTAAGTCCGGAGTGAACGCGGTTTCCGCGGGCCGCCTCCTATTTACTGTCTATAACCCACTTTGCGCCAAAGGCAAGAAAAAACCACGATTTAACATTTCAAAAATTATCAGCTTGGCAACCTCTTCCGTTTATCGTGGATCGATCGCCAAAAGCAGCTGATAAAGCATTTCCAACCCGGGGGTTGCAACACCCTGGCGGGCCGCCTCGGACAGGGGGCTGCCGATGATCGCCTCGATCTCCATCGGCCGCCTCATTTGCCGATCGATCTGCATGCTGGTTTTGTACGCGCCCATGGAGAGCGTGTGCCGCATTTTCTCCTCGATAATTGTTGGATCGAAATCGATCTCCAGCGCCGCCGCCGCGTCGATCACCTCCCGCATCAATTGCCGCACCAGGTCGCCGGCGCGCTCCAGCAACAGGTCGGTTGAGTAATCCAGCAGCGCCCCCAGGCCATTGAACGGCACGTTCCAGATCAGCTTTTCCCAGCGGCCGGCCGCCAGGCTGTCCAGCACCGAGCACGGCACATTGCTGGCGCTGAACAGATCCGCCAGCCACTGGGCGCGTTCGCTGGGTCTGCCGCGATATTCACCCAGGCGGATCAGGCCGTGATCCATGTGCGAAATCTGCCCCGGCCCGGTGCGGTTAATGCAGACGAAAGCGATCCCACCCAGCACGCGCTGCTCGCCGAACAGCTCCGCGAGGCGCTGCTCGTTTCCCAATCCGTTCTGCAGCGTGAGGATCGCCGAATCTGGTTTGAGCACCGGCGCGACCAGCGCGCCAAGTCGATCGTTGGCCGTGGTCTTAAGCGTGACCAGGACCAGGTCCGCTTTGGGCATATCGCGGGGATTTTCGTACGCGTTGACTTGCCGCGGCGACAGAGAAAAATCCCCATCGCGGCTTTCGATGCGCATCCCATCGCGTTGGACCGCGATGCAGTTACTGCGCATGTGCAGATGAACATCGTGTCCGTGCTGCGCCAGGCGGGCCCCGTAATATCCACCCAGCGCGCCGGCGCCGATGACCGCGATGACGGGGCGGGGGTTCATGCGTGTTTCACCATCGCCTGGATCAGGCCCCCGATGTTGAACTGCTCCGCCGCCGCCGACGGCCGCAGCTTCAACTCACGCAGCGTCTGCGTAGTGATCGGCCCGATGCTGGCCAGCCTGATCCCCTTCAGTTGCTTCATATAATCCGGCCCGAGCAGTTCGACGAAATTGCGCGCCGTGCTGCTGCTGGTGAACGTGATCCAGTGTACGTCTCCCCGTTCCAGCGTTTCGATCAATCCTGTCGGCAGGGACGGCGCGCGTTGCGTTTGATAGACGGCGACATCTTCCACCTGCGCCGCCCCCGCTTCGGTCAGCCGATCGCGCAGCAGCGGGCGCGCGATGTCGGCGCGCAACAGCAGAAAACGCCGTCCGCGCACCAGGTCGCGCTCGATCAGTTCGTCCGCCAATGCCTCCGCGACGAACCGCGCGGGGCACAAATCCACAGCTCGACACAACAGGTTCTGCACCGCCGCGGCCGTGGCATCGCCGATGACCGCGATCCGCGCCGCCCCCAGCGCGCGAACATCCTGCCCGCTGGCCAGCAGCCGATCGCGCACGCTCGACACGCCGTTGGCACTGGTAAATACGATCCAGTCGAACTTGCCCGCCGACGCCAGCGCCGCGTCGACGGCGGCCGGATCGTCGGGCGGGGATAGCTCGATCGTCGGGGCCTCGATCACAGCCGCGCCCAGCTCTTCCAATCGGCGCGACAATTCGCTGGCCTGCTGCCGCGTACGCGTCACCAAGATCGTCCGCCCGAACAGCGGGCGCGTTTCGAACCAGTTGAGCGTCTGCCGCATCGTGACGATTTCGCCGACGACGGTGATCGCCGGTGTGCCCAGCCCCGCCGCTGCGCCGGGCAATTCACGCAGCGTCGAGGTGATCGTTCTCTGCTGCGGCAGCGTTCCCGATTGGATCGTGGCCGCCGGCGTGTCCGGCGGCATCCCATGCTCGATCAGCTGGCGGCAGATTTCGCCCAGCGACGAAATGCCCATGTAAAACGCCAGGCACGGCAATTTCGCCAGCACCGGCCACTGGATGTCCGACGGCGCCCCTGGTTTTTCGTGGCCGGTCACCAGCGTGAAGGTGGAATTGAAATCGCGATGCGTGGCGGGAATTCCCGCATACGCCAGCGCGGCGATCCCCGCCGTAATTCCCGGCACCACTTCGAAGCGCACCCCGGCGGCGGCCAGCGCCGCGCACTCCTCACCACCGCGGCCGAACACGAATGGATCACCGCCCTTGAGTCGAACCACGCGATGACCGCCACGCGCCTTTTCGATCAGCAATTGGTTGATCCGCTCCTGCGGCATCGCATGCGCGGCGGCCTGCTTGCCGACGTAGATCAACTCCGCGTGGGGGCAATAACTCAGCAGCCGCGGATTGACCAGCTGGTCGTACACGACGACATGGGCTTGTGCCAGTAATTCCGCCCCGCGCACGGTCAGCAGCCCCGGGTCTCCCGGACCCGCGCCAACCAGATAAACCGTGCCAATTGACGGCGTTGCGCTCAATTCCGCACCTAAAGATAGATAACCCTTTACGCCTATATGACCGATGAGCCTACTGGTTTTACCGAGGATTTCGAGGCCCGCCGCCAGAAAACGGGCCGGTCCAAAACAGGAGCGTCGCGATGGTTGCGTTGATGAGAATGCCCGCTGAACTGGAAAACGACCTGTGGTCGGAGCGTCGCATGTTTCCCCGCAAGGAGATTCACGCCACAGTGCAGGGCCACCGCACAGACCACACCATCGAAGCCCGCCAGCAGCCGCGCCTGCTGATGGCGCTGCGCGATCTGTCGCTGGGCGGCCTGTCGGCGATCTGCGATCGCCCGGTCGACCGCGGCGAGCACCTGAGCGTCACCTTCCCCGCCACCGGCCTGCTGCGCGGCTGGGACGCCTTCGGCCGCGTGTTGCGCTGCGACCCCAGCGGCCTGGGCTTCCGCGTGGCTGTCGAATTCGATCCGCTTCCCGCGGCGTAGACTCACCTATTGTCAGCAACATCTCAATGCCGCCGGCCGTTGCCGCCGCGGGTACGCATGCGCAGCGACGTGACCAACAGCAGATCAACGATCTCCACGCCGTCGTCCATACCCACATAAATGCAACGCTGTTTGGGCGAGAACATCATGAATTCCGGCGATTTCACCAGCACCGTTCTTCCGTCGGCCGTTCGAAGCTCAAAAGGCTGGAACGGCCGAGCTTCGTACGCCTTGCGAATTTCCTGGATTGCCATGCCTTCCATTCTAACATTGACCGTGACTGGCGAAAATGCCGCCGCGCTCCTCCGGAGCGACGCTTCGCTTACAATCCGCCCATGCCCGCGAAGCGACGCGCCGATTTCGATCCTACGCAATTTCAGATGTCCATCGGCGATCATCTGGAAGAGCTGCGCCGCCGCATCCTGTTCGGGCTGGTGGGGCTGCTGCCGGCGGTGATTATCTGTCTGATCTTCGGACAGCAGATCGTTTATATCCTGTGCCGGCCGCTGATCATCGCGCTGCAGAAAAATGACATCAGCCCGCAGCTCTACACGCACGAGGCGCAGGATGCGTTCATGGTGTACGTGAAAATCTGCTTTATCGCCGCCGGGGCGCTGGCGGGGCCGTGGATCATTTACCAGATCTGGCAATTCATCGCCGCCGGGCTCTATCCGCGCGAGCGGCATTACGTGACCAAATATATTCCACTGAGCGTGATACTTCTGTTCTGCGGGATGCTGTTCGTTTACTTCATCGTGCTGCCCTGGTCGCTGGAATTCTTCATCAAGTTCGCGGCGGACATTCCGCTGCCGATGTCGAGCCACACCGCCGTCGGCGATCCGGCCAGCCAGCCCAGTTACGTGCAGTCGCTCAACGGCGATCCACCGTCGCCGCGGGAATATCAGATATGGTTCGATTCCACGCAGGACCGGCTGAAATTTTTCAGCAAGGGAAAAATGCGCGTGATTCCGTTCGGGCCGGCGAACCTGATCAACACGCAACTCACCTTGCCGGATTATCTCGACTTGGTCCTGCGGCTGCTGCTGACGTTCGGGCTGGCGTTTCAGCTTCCGCTGGTGGTGATGGCGTTGGCGCGGCTGGGCATTGTTACTGTGCCGACGCTGAAGCGTTTGCGGCGTTACGTTTATTTCGGCTTGTCGGTGCTGGCCGCGTCGCTGGCGCCGGGCGATGTCGTTACCGCCACGTTGGCGCTGCTGGCGCCGCTGATCCTGTTGTATGAGCTGGGGATTTTCCTGGCCCGGCGTGCCGCCAAAGCCCCGGAGGCCAGTCCGGGGCTGTAATCTTCCGATCGCCGTTCACGGCAGCGTGATCGTCTGCCCGACGCGCAAGCTGCTGGGGGCGATCCCGGGGTTGGCGTCGGCGATCTGCTTCCACTTTTTGCCATCGCCGTAATGGCTGGCGGCGATTTTCCACAGTGTGTCGCCGTGCTTGATCGTGTAGGTGTTGCTCGACGGGGCGACGGCGGCGTTGATCGTTCCGGTGGCGGGATCGGGCGCCGCGGTCGTCATCGGCGACGCGGACGGGGCGACGGAAGCCGGCTGCGCCGATGCCACCGGCGTCGGAGCATTCCCCGACAGATCCAACGCCGAATCGTTGGTGGGCCGGTTCGTCTCACAGCCACCGACCATGAAGGCCGCCAGGACCAGCATCGAAATTGTGATTTTCACGAGGTGCTCCTTTTTCGCAAAACGCCAGGGCCGGGCCATCCTGACCGCGGCCACTTCCGCTGTTATCGGACGAAGCGGCGCAATGACTTCACCAATTCGTTCCAAAAGCCACACGATGGACTTCGACGAGCTCAGTCGAGTCGCCATCGTGTGGCTTTGGGGACTATGATCACCACCGTGCTTCACGGTCTGCTGATCCTTGCCGCGGTGGCGCTGGTCGTCGGGATTCTCTGGTCCGCCCTCGTCGTCATCCTGATGGCCTATGTGCTGCTGCGGCCGCGGCGCATGAGCGATGCGCGGGGGATTCTGGAGTTGGGCCGGCTCTGTCCATCCGATCTTGGCCTGGAATACGAGGAGACGGTATTCGCGGTCGTGGACGAAGATACCGGCAAAAAGTTACGCATCGCCGCGTGGTGGATTCCCAACCCGCGCGCCGCCGGCCGGTGCGCGGTGCTGGTCCACGGTTATTCCGATTCCAAGATCGGCGCGATCGCCTGGGCGCCGCTGCTGCACTCGCTGGGCTGGGCGATCCTGGCGCCGGACATGCGCGCCCATGGCGAAAGCGGGGGCAAATTTTGCACCGCCGGGTTCTGGGAACGCCACGACCTGCGCCAGGTCATCGACCGGCTCAAGATCAGCCGACCGTCGCAGACCCGCCAGCTCATTCTGTTCGGCATCAGCACCGGCGCGGCGATCTGTGCGGCGACGGCGGCGGGACGGGAAGACCTGGCGGTCCGCGACCTGGCGGTCCGCGACCTGGCGGCGGTCGTCCTGGAATGCCCCTACGCCGACTTCCGCAACTCTGCAACCTTCCGTGCCGTTCGCCTGGGCATGCCCGGGCCATGGTTCCAGGATGCGGCGTTGCGGCTGTCGCAATGGCTGGCGCGCTGCGATTTTTCCGCGGTGCGGCCGGTGGAGATGATCGGTCGCATCGCGTGCCCGCTGCTGGTGATCGAAGCGGGCGAGGATCAGTTCGTCAGCGAGGCAGATCGCCGCGCTATCCAGGGCGCCGTGGCCGCCCGTCCGCCGCAGCACGGCCCCAGCGTGTATTGGGAGCTGCCCGGGGCCCATCATGTGCTGGGATTGGCCGCGAATCCGGCCGAATATCGCCGGCGGATCGAACAATTCCTTACCGATGCCTTGCATACCACGCCCGCAATATGCGAAAAGTAGGGGTTTCGGAGTGGGCGTGAACCTTCTCGACGCAGTCAAAGACGATTTCTCCTCCAAAACGCGCCGCGCCGGCGACCAATACTATCGGGACCGCGCCGTGACACTCAGAGATTGCGGGCCGGCGCATGTCCGTTCGCGCGTGCGCGGCTCGTTCCTGTACGACGTGGAAATCAAATGGGATTCCGAATCATTCGATTGCCGGTGTACCTGCCCGTTTTTTCTGGATCGCGGCGAAAACTGCAAGCATATCTGGGCGACGCTGCTGGCCGCCCAGGCCGCCGGGAAGCTTCCCAAGGAATACTGGACCATTGATTCGGAAGATTTTCCGGACGACTTTGACAGCGCCTCCGATCCCGGTTTTGCGACGGCTCAGTTGATGTTCGGACAGCGCACGGCGTTGCTGCGCGCCGCGCGCGAGGCGCAATCGGCGGCCCAGCCCAAACGCCATACCGTCTGGAAACGGCGCCTGCACGAACTGCGCGCGGTGTCAATGTATCGCCCGCGCGCGATCCCTGAGCCGTGGCCGGCGGGGCGGCATATTTTTTACCTGATCAACGTCCCGGCCAGCATTGAGGAGGACGCCCTGTGCATCGACCTGGCCACGCGCCCCAGCGGATCGCAGCCGGGAAAAACGGCGCCGCTCAAAAAGATTAAGATGCGTTACTCGCAGGTCGCCAGCCTTCCCGACGAGATGGATCGTCAAATGATCCGCATGCTGGCCGGCGTGACGCGCGGGGATATCCATCGTATCTATGACTACGGCGATCCTGAGATCCGTCCGCGCTTCGTGGTGGAAGCCGGCAATGCCAACGACCTGGCCCGCCTGATGTGCCAGAGCGGGCGCTGCCGGTTGCAAACCAGCCCGCAGCAGAAGGACCCGCCGACGATCGCCTGGGACGACGGCGAGCCATGGCGGCCGTACCTGGCGCTGGTCCCGCACGACACCGCCAGCACATATCGCCTGGAAGGTGGTCTGCGCCGCGGCGAGCAGCGTATGAAATTCTCCGAGGCACAGGTTCTGCTTCCCGGCGGGCCGGTGATCGCCAACGGATGCGCTTCGGCTTTGCAGGATGACGGCGCGTTGGACGTCGTTCGTAGCCTGAGCGATGAACCGATCGATGTCCCGGTGGAGCAGGTGGATACGCTGATTGCCGAGCTCACGCATTTCCCGCTGTTGCCGCCACTGGATTTGCCGGCATCGCTGGGCGTCGATCAGGTGCGCGTGGCGCCGCGGCCGCGGCTGCGAATCAAGGCGCCATCGACCAAAAGCTCCGCCTGGGTTTACGGCGACAATCGGCTGCAATGCACGCTCTGCTTCGGATACGACGCGCACATCGTCGACTGCGAGGACGCGGCATCGGTGATCTTCGCCGCGGAGCAGCGGCAGCTCGTTCACCGCGATCATCCGGCCGAGCGGGCGGCGATCACGCGCTTGCGCGAGTTGGGCGTTCGCCAAACACCAACGTACCAATCCGAGCCGGGCGAGTTCCGCATCGCGCCCAGGCATCTCGCCGCCGCCGTGCGCGCTCTCACCGCCGAGCAGTGGCACGTCGAGGTCGACGGCAAGGCCTATCGCCAACCTGGGCAAATCCGCATCGAAGTTTCCTCCGGCATCGACTGGTTCGAGGTCAAGGGGGAGGCGGATTTTGAAGGCGTCAGCGTTTCGCTGCCGGCGCTGCTACGCGCCCTCAAAAAAAGACAGGACACGATTGTGCTGGACGACGGCACCATCGGCATCCTCCCCGAGCAATGGCTGAAGCGCTACGGCCTGCTGGCGGCGGTCGGCGATTGCGGCGGTGAATCTGCCGTGCAATTCGGCAAGAGCCAGGCCGGTCTGCTCGACGTGCTGCTGGCCGATCTGGACCAGGTCAGCTTCGACCAGCAGTTCGCGCAGGCGCGTGAACAGTTGCGGCGGTTCGAGGGCATCGCGCCGGCCGATGCGCCGAGCGGTTTCGTCGGCACGCTGCGGCCGTATCAGCGCGATGGACTGGGCTGGCTGAATTTCCTCGCCGAGTTCGGCATCAACGGGTGCCTGGCCGACGACATGGGCCTGGGCAAAACTATTCAGGTGCTGGCACTGCTTGAGCAGCGCCGCCAGCAGAAAAAAGGCCCATCGCTGGTGGTCGTGCCGCGATCGCTGGTGTTCAATTGGCACCAGGAGGCGGCGCGATTCACACCGCAGCTTCGCGTGCTGGATCACGCCACCGCCGACCGGCGTAAAACGCTCGAGCATTTCCAGGATTACGACCTGATTCTCACAACTTACGGCACGCTGCGCAACGACGTGACCGTCATGCGGGAGATGCAGTTCGATTACGTGATCCTGGACGAGGCGCAGGCGATCAAGAATGCCGGCAGCGAATCCGCCAAAGCCGCCCGGTTGCTGCGCGCCCGGCATCGCCTGGCGCTGTCGGGCACGCCGGTACAGAATCATCTGGGCGAGCTGTGGAGCCTGCTGGAATTTCTCAATCCCGGGATGATGGGCGGATCATCCGCGTTGTCGGCGCTCACGGGTGGATCAAGCCGAGTCATCGATCCGCAGACCCAGCAGTTCCTGGCCCGGGCGCTGCGGCCGTTCCTGCTTCGCCGCACCAAGGAGCAGGTCGCCCGCGACCTGCCGCCCAAGCTCGAGCAAACCCTCTTCTGCGAGCTGGACGCCAAGCAACGAAAACTTTACGACCAGCTAAAGGATCATTATCGCCAATCGTTGCTGACCCGCGTCGCGGAGCAGGGGATCAACAAATCCAAGCTGCAAATCCTCGAGGCGCTGCTGCGTCTGCGCCAGGCGGCTTGTCATCCTGGGCTGCTGGACAAATCGCGCATCGGTGAAGGCAGCGCCAAGCTCGACACGCTGCTGCCGCGCCTGGCCGAAGTCGCCGACGAGGGGCACAAGACGATCGTCTTCTCGCAATTCACCAGTCTTCTGGCGATCGTGCGCAAAAAGCTGGACGAGAAAGAGACGGTTTACGAATACCTCGACGGCAAAACGCGCGACCGCCAGGAGCGCGTCAATCGCTTCCAGACCGATCCGGAATGCAAGCTGTTCCTGGTCAGCCTCAAAGCCGGCGGTCTGGGATTGAACCTGACGGCCGCGCAATACGTCTTCCTGCTGGATCCGTGGTGGAACCCGGCCATCGAAGCGCAGGCCATCGACCGCGCCCATCGCATCGGCCAGACGCAAAAAGTCTTCGCCTATCGGCTCATCGCCAAGGACACGGTGGAGGAAAAAGTTTTGCAACTGCAGCAAACCAAGCGCGAGCTGGCCGATGCGATCATCAACGCGGATAATGCGCTGGTCAGCAAGCTGGGCAAGGACGAGTTGGAGCTTTTGCTGTCGTAAACGTTAGTCTTAGGGTCAGTAAATTTTTATCGATTACCGTTTTCGTTCCAGCCAACGGCGTTGACTCGAATCTGACAGGCGTCGCGGTTACGTGGCCCGCTGGCTGCCCCGTGGAAATTTCGAGGCGGCATTTTGAAGCGATCCATTTTCAGACGGGCGCCGCGAATCTCAACAGGCCATCCAAGTAGGGTCCCGACCGCGGCGACTTCGCCTATACGAGCCAGCGCCATCGGAAGTGAAGATAACCGTAATCGATAAAAATCTGAGCTTTCCAGTTCAAAGATTTTTTATCGATTCCCGTTTTCGTTCCAGCCGAAGGCGTTGGCTCGAATATGACACGCGTCGCCGCGGCGTGGCCGCTTGGCTGCCCCTTCGAAATTCCAGACCGCATTTTGAATTACTTCGTTTCCAGACGACCCACGCGAATTTCAGCAGGCCAGCCAGCGGCGGCCGGGCGGTGGCGGCTCCACCTATACGAGCCAGCGCCGCCGGATGGCAAAATAAATGTAATCGATAAAAATCTCTGACTGATTGTCCAGCGCAAGCAGACGCGGAACTGGTCGTTTCACGCGGATGCTGTGCCACCCGCGCGTGCGCCCTGAGCGCCTCCCCGATCACCTGGCGGAACGCGAAGGTCATCGAAGCTGCCGCGCGACGTGCAACTGCGGCATCTTCGTCCAGCCGACGGTAGAACGAATTCTCCGCAACACCGCGGAATTATCAGTATTCAGCGATATCCGCTGTCCCGCTCCCCATTTTCAGCTTCCTTCTGCGAGGCATCCCTGTTCCGCGGTACTTCGCCGCGGGATAAAGCGTGCTGACCGCAACTGCCGAAGCGGCATAAAAGACGGTGGCAATCCCCGCATACGACGCGAGAAAGCCATAGATCGGCCGGCACAGCGCGCTGGAACTGCGGGAGGCAAACGAATAAGCACTGAATGCGTCGTGAAAACTGGTCTTTTCATCCAGCGAATCAGCCACCATGGCGCGGATGATCGGGGAAGTGCCCCGGGTAAATATCCCCAGCAAAAATAGAAGCAGGACCGTCGTGATCGTTCCCGAAGCCCATACCAGCATCAGCAGCAGCGCCGCCATGGTGAACTGGGCAACCATCAACGTATTGGGCGCGCCGTGCCGATCCGCTAGCCGGCCCAGCACCAGCCGGCCAGACATGTATCCAGTGAAAAAAATCACATTGAAGTAAAGCGTGTCGGCCAGTGCTATTCCCTTGGCGCTGAGCAAGAAGGGAATGAAGATGTAGAGCGAGGCGCTGGAAAATGAGTCGGCGATTCCGGCGGCGGTGGCGAAGCGGAATTTTCGATTCTTTACCAGGTCGCCCAGGTGAACGGGGATTTCCTGCGTCTGCGGATCGGCTCCGTTCGACTTGGGGATCAGGATCATTGCAAGAACCAGGGCGATGACGGCCGAGAGAAACAGGATGCCGCAGGCGCGATCGGCGCCGAGCAATCCCGCCAGCGCCGTCGCCGCTGCTACCACGGCGATTCTTCCCATGTCACCGAACGCCGCGAAGTTGCCGATCGCCGTGGCTCGATTGCTCATCGACGAATACCTGGCCACCAGGGAATTCCCGATCGGCTCAAAAAGCCCCGACGAAATCCCACCAAACATAAACGCCAGATAGAGCAGCCAGGCATGACCGGAGAGAAAGAGGGTCAGCCACGCCATGGCGCTGGCTGCGATGGAGAGGAAAATGACGTTGCGACTATGCAACGCGCGGGCAATCTTGCCCGCGAAGAGACTGATGCTGATCTGGCTGATGATGAACACGGCGCTGAGGATTCCCACCATAAAAAGCGGCAATTCGTATTGATGCTGGAAGAACGCGAGCAGTCCAAGGATGCTGACTTCCCATCCTTTGCTGAGGGCGTTACAGACGAAAAGGATGGTGATATTCTGTCCCCGGGTATTTCGTCCGCTCTGGCGGGCGCGCCGGTAATTGCGCCCACCGCCGACCTGGCCCTGGCCCGCCAGGATTGGCATCCCACCCGTGATTGACGTCTGAGTCTTGATGCGCTTGATGAGTCTTCCCTCAATTTCCATCGAAGAGAGGTGCCGGGGGATATCGCCTGGATCGTCGAAATACTCTAACCCCCGAAGATGACCGGAACATGATATCTTCATATCGCCTTGACATGATCCTAACTGGTTGGTGCCGAACGAAAGTTCAATATTTGGGGGCATCTTTGGAGCTTGGCGGGGTGTGCAGGCCCTAGACCGCGTGCCGATCGGGCGTTGACGCATTGGGCGCGATGCCCTAGTTTTGCCCCGCCGTGCGAATACTCATCATCGGCGGAACACGGTTCATCGGGCCGTTCCTGGTTCGGCAGTTGGCCGAGCAGGGGCATCACGTCGTCGTCTACCATCGCGGCGATCATGCGGC